>Ga0302156_10003579_pt1 | contig 11889 bp, 8 predicted proteins | sample I_Bog_N3_2_FD_193503 | JGI IMG/M metagenome (GOLD analysis project Ga0302156, IMG submission 193503) | Peat permafrost microbial communities from Stordalen Mire near Abisko, Sweden - I_Bog_N3_2 | ecosystem: Environmental > Terrestrial > Soil > Wetlands > Peat | place: Sweden: Abisko, Stordalen... | reverse complement strand
ATACGCACTGACGGAGGCAATTAGCCTCTGTTGGCATGGGTAATGTCTTGAGCAGAGAGAAGCGGGAACAGGTGATCGCGCTGGGGCGTTTGGGCTGGTCCCTGCGGCGGATCGAGGAGGCGACGGGGATTCGTCGCGAGACGGCGGGCGATTACCTGAGGTCGGCAGGGATCGTGGTGCGTTCGCCAGGAAGCTGGGGACCAAAATCCCTGCCAAAACCGGCCACTTTGGTGATCACCGGCTCGGACGGTTCAAAACCGGCCATGGAAGTGATCACCGGCTCCGGCGAACCAGCCAACGAGTCAAAAGCGGCCACTTCAGTGATCACCGGCTTTTTGCCTTCAGGGGCAGATCTGGCACAGGACGACCAGCGCACGGCCAGCAGCAGTGAACCCTACCGCGAGCTGATCGAACTGGAGCTATCGCGGGGCCGCAACGCGATGGGCATCTTTCAGGATCTGGTTGATGGCCACGGGTTCACGGGCGGTTATCAGAGCGTGCGGCGCTTCGTGCGGGGACTGCGCGGATCCACATCGCCGGAAGCGCGTGTGATCATCGAGACGCGGCTTGGTGAAGAGTGCCAGGTTGATTACGGCACCGGCCCCATGGTGCGCGATCCTGACAGTGGCAAGTACCGGCGCACGCGGCTGTTCGTGTTGACGCTGGGCTGCAGTCGCAAGTGTGTTCGTCTGCTGGTCTTCAAATCGAGTACGCGGGTGTGGGCCGAGCTGCACGAGAAGGCTTTTCGCCGGCTGGGCGGCTCAACGTTGGTTGTGGTGCTGGACAACTTACGCGAAGGCGTACTGTCCCCCGACATCTACGATCCACGCTTGAATCCTCTGTATCGCGACGTTCTGGCGCACTACGGTGTGACGGCGCTTCCTTGCAAGGTGCGCGATCCAGATCGCAAGGGCAAGGTTGAAAGTGGTGTTGGCCATACGCAGAAGACGCCGCTGAAGGGCAAGAAGTTCGAGAGCCTGGAAGAGGCACAGGCCTATCTGGACCACTGGGAAGACAACTGGGCTGACAAGCGCATCCACGGGCGGACCAAGCGGCAGGTGGCGGCGATGTTCGCCGAAGAGAAGCCCTTTCTGCAGGCATTGCCGCTGGAGCCGTTTCGCTACTACCAGTACGGCGTGCGTACGGTGCATCTAGATGGCTGCGTCGAGGTTGAAGCGGCCTACTACGGAGCGCCGCCAGGCTGGATCGGACGCCAAGTCGACGTGCAATGGGATGCGATGTATGTGCGTCTGCTTGATCCCCGCACCGGTGAGTTGCTGCGCGAGCATCTGGGCGGCAAGCGTGGTGGGCACCGCATCCGCGATGAGGATCGCCCGCGTCGTACGCCGCCGCAGTTGCTGCAACTGCTGGCGCGTGCGCACAAGGCCGGAGCCAGCATCGGCGCGGTCTGCGATGCCATCCATGCTCGCCAGGGCGAACTCGGAACCCGCCGCATCCAAGGCATGCTATCGCTTACCAAACAGTACGGCAGCGCTACTTGCGATCAGGCCTGCGTAGCGGCGCTGGAGCTGGGCGTGAGCGAGTACCAATTCGTGCGCCGCTATCTGGAGCGCAGCCAGCAAGCCCCTCTGAGCCTGAAGCAAATCGACCCCCTCATCCGCGAACTGACCCAGTATCGCGACGTGATCCAACAACGAATCCAATTCGAGGAAACCCAATCATGAACCTGATAGAACTCAATCGTTCCCTGGTGCAACTGCGCCTGAGCGGCATGGCCGCGGTGATGGAAACCCGCCTTCTACAAGCGCAATCGGAGAACTTGGTGCCCATCGACCTCATCTCAACACTGGTCTCCGATGAGCTGGCCTGCCGTAGCAAGCGCCTGCTGGAGCGGCGCCATAAACAGGCGCAGTTCCGCGACGCCGAAAAGCGACTCGACAACTTCGACTTCCAGTTCAACCCCAAGATGAATCGCAGTCTCGTCTTCGATCTGGCTACAGCGGGCTGGGTGGGCCGGCGTGAAGATGCCTTGTTTCTCGGTCCACCTGGGAGCGGTAAGAGCCATTGCGCCCAGGCCATCGGGCACGCCGTCATCCAGCAGGGATACCGCGTGCTCTATCGCGAAGCACATGCCCTGCTGGAAGAGTTGGCTGATGCCACGCTCGATGGCAAGCGCAAGGAGCACATGGAGCTGCTGACCACCGTGCCGTTACTCGTCATCGATGACTTAGGAATGCGAAAGCTGCCGCTGACCGCCGCCGAGGAACTGCTGGAGATCATCATGCGCCGCTACGAACGAGCGAGCACGCTTCTAACGTCCAACAGGCCCGTGGACGACTGGGGAAAGCTGCTGGGCGACAGCGCCGCTGTCACCGCCATGCTGGACCGCTTGCTGCATCACGGACACGTGCTCAAGTGCGGCCCACGCAGTTGGCGCACCAAAGCCGGCGGTCCGGAGGAAGGCAAATGACAAGAGCAAAGGCAAAAGCAAAAGCGATATGGATGCCGGGCAAAGAACGCCCGGCGGCGTCGCGACTCGTGATCCAGAAGCCTCCCACGACGAAGCCTCACCAAAAGAATCTCTGCAGAAACACGAAACCCCCTGCCGGCCAGCCCATCAGGCAAACCGCAGAGGGTCTCGATCACCTATTCCTTCGGAGCCAGCCCCGTGTCATCGGCCCTGGATCACTCCGCAAGGCGCGACCCCGGCGAAGCGATTACAACCTTAACACGCATCAGAAAGGCTTGGAAACCGGCCATAACTGCAACGACTGAAGCCGCGCCTTGCAAATGTACCCCGCCGCAAGGTAAAACAATCACGTCTCAGGCCATCCAGAGTGGCCGGTTTTGAAGTGACCACAAGTGGCCGGTTTTAAGGTGATCACCGAGGCCGAGGGGCCTACCCTCATCGGATAAGCAGTTACGCGCTACTCGGCCTTGTGGGCCTTTTGCGCTCGTGGCGCACTATCACCGGCCATTCGTGAGTACTGGGTATCCATTTCACTCAGGTAGGCCCAACCTGTAGTGTTCGGGCCACGGCGTCGAATACAACCTGTTGGGGGAACTTGAGTGAAATGGATACCCAGTTGCGTCAGTTACTCATCGGTAATCGGCATTGAGCCGGCGGAACAACGCTGTCCCAGGCGGGAAATTTGCAGGGTACTGGAACGCGCCCATGATATTCGACTTCAGAACGACTTGCTCTGCCGCATGCGAGGCCCCAGGGCAATCGTATGAAGAAACCCGCTGACAAAACTAATCGCCGATATCTTCCCTGAGTTTGCAGTCCAATTCATGAGAACGAGCACAATCAACTCTATGGCCTCCACCGCACCACAAATACCGCAGCGCCCTCAGGCGGTGTACGGCCGGGGACATCCCTGACGATGATTTACCCCACCCCTCCCCCGTATTCTTGCCATGCATATGAAAACAATGACGTTACATCAATAATGCCCAGAAACACCTGCGAAAACAAACAACTTACGTCTCAGAGCCTGACGGAGATCAGGCCCTTTGCACCAGAAATGCAGAAGTTCGTGAGCGCCGGCGAAGCCCAGGGGTCCGAAGTCGCCATCGCGTCCAACCATTCATGCGATTGCTCTGGCGAGGACCCCATGGGCATGTAGAAAATTGCAGTTAGATTCGGATGATTCTCGATATATGCCTGCGTCTGCTTCACTCCGGACACGAAGAAGGCGGTCGACAATGCGTCGCCCGCTGCGTTCGATGCGGCGATCACCACGGTCATGAGCATGTCTTCCACGGGCCTGCCGTTGCGGGGATCGAGAAGGTGGGTATAGAGCTTGCCATCCAGCACAAATGACTTCTCCTGGCTTCCGGAAATAGAGATCGACATGTTCTGGAGCCTCAGCGAACACGCCTGTTTCCTGCGATCGAAAGGATCGCACACGGATATCTCCCAACCGTGCTCGCCGGGAGGCGCCCCGATGGCGTAAATGCTGCTTGTGCCGCCCGAGACCAGCGCCCGTGAAACTCCATCCGCGCGCAAGATTTCAACCACTCGATCCACGGCATAGCCTTTCCCAATTGCGCCAAGATCCAGCTCAACCCCAGGCTCGTCGAACCGCACGGTGTGCGTTGCGGCATCCAACTTTACATGCCGATAGCCGGTACGCCTCATCGCCTGCTCCAGTTCGCGCGGTTCGGGCAGCCGCACCCATCCGCGGAAGAATCCCCACGACTTCATCAGCGGGCCAACTGTGATATCGAAGGCGCCGCAAGTCTGTTCGCTGAAACGGAGCGAGTCTTCCAGCAGGCGAAGAAGTTCCGGTGGCACCACAACAGTTCGATGAGAAGCCTCGCGATTGATCGTCGAGAGCTCACTCTGCGGCTTATAGTGGCTCATCAGGTTGTCGAGGCGGTCAATCTCCTGGAAGGACCGGGCCAAAGAGCCCTGAAGACGCTCGGAATTCGATCCGTATGCCGCGATCGAGAAAACTGTTCCCATCGCGGCATGCGAGGCCTCATGCCGGACGAGCGACTCCTCCGCGCAGGCATCCGTGAACGCCTCGCCCAGCGCCGGTGAATCGTCTCTTAGACCAAGCTGTTCCATGCTTTACGGAAATCAAAACGAGCCTTCGAAATGGGTGTGCCCGCAACATCGACCCGGCTCAGGTCGCGTATGCCGACTCCCAATTGTTCGGCGAGCCGAAGCGTGCTGTCACATCTCTCAAACGGTGGTGTGCCGCGATCCGCCATCGGATCGAATCCCATAAGCGCCATGCAGGCGGCATCCGTGGACACGCAGTTTGTGCCCGCAATCAGCAGGCCAGGATGAATGGCGACAGACACGCCTGCACCCTGAGCCGGTGTTTCCCCCCCAGCCATGGTGTAAATCCCGTCGACGACCGCCAGGTCGATAGGCCGGGCCGCCACCAGATCCGCAACCACTCTTGGAACTCGATAGCCATCTTCCTTGGGCGCGTTTAGATCCACCGCCGGCGGCGCACTCTTCGGAGGCTGACGCGCGCCGGAATGCAGAAGGTAGCGGCCTCCCGTCGGAATCAGCGAAGGCTCGTCCTCGGGAACATCCTGACCGTAGATGGTACAGGGAGTGATACCGAAACAGTTCTTCATCGATAGGGTGACGCCGGCGGTTCTATGTTCCTTAAGCTTGGCCATCGAGATAAAGACGTCGCAGTCTCTATAGGACTGGTTCAGGTCGTAGCCGGTGAAGAGCAGACCGCCATGAGGGACCATGAACCGCGCGTACGTCTTGCCGCTGCCCAGATAATTTGTATTCTCAAACTCTACCCGGTTCGCCGACCTTTCGAAGTCGCCCGGTATCCATCCGGCCCCGATCATGAACTGTTGGAGAGGTTCGGTCGTTAGCCAGGCGCTCTCCAATAACCGGATGCGCTGTGCGCCCGCCCGCCCCAACAAATGAACCAGGGCTCCGACAACTTGAGGGTGTGCCCAGGTGGTCATCCCCGGCTGCAAGTACCTTAGCCTCAAAGTGGGCGTTCCACCCATGTTGAGTTTGACCGCCACCGTTTTTCCGCGAACCAACTTCTCCAATCCGCCCAGTTGATCGAACATGGTGGAGAGCACGTCTACAACCTGCCGGTTGTAGACGGAACATAATCCCACGGCAACGCGGCCTGCGGGCGCTTGCTGTGCCGAAAGCATGGAAGGCCGCGCGAGGTACGCTCCCGCGGCCATGGTCATGGCGCCAAGAAACTGCCTGCGTGAAGACTTCATTTTCGCTGTCATACCATCCTCTCAATCTCAATGGCACAATTCACGGAGAATTCAGGAAGCTCGAAACTTGTTCCACCGCTCTCGGGAATACATTCCAATGAGTGCGGAGTTTTGGAACCAGAGCTCCAAAGCCTGGCCCCGTGCGCGTTCAAACTCACCCAGACGGCGAGATAACTGGCGGAACGACTTGCGTAGTTCACAATCTGGACGATTTCTTTGCGGCGGTCGGGACCAATGCTGGTAGAGCAGTTTGTGGTTCCAGGGTTGAAGAGTCGCGCCAAATCATTCTCCCTGCCCACCAGAAGATGTGTGTCCCTGGCCAATTGAAACGGGTCTGAAAAACCTCCAGACGCAACCACGATTCTGCCTTTGCCGAGATCGTAAATGTCATAACCGGACAGCCAATACTCGTGACGCGGCCCGGCCCCGGCGGGACCCCAGTATTTGGGAGCGATCCCCAGGCCCCCCTGCTCGACAAAGTCGAGTAGATTGCGATGTTGCTCGGCGGAGGGCGGATCGTCGTCCGTCCAAAGAACAGCCTTTAGACCGGTTACCGAGCCCGCCAGCGCACGCTTTCGATCGAGGATCTCATATTGCACATGCCGGCGACTGAGCAGGTTGAGTGTTTCTCCAGACAGGAACGAGTTCGGCCCCCTGAAATCGGAAACCACCGCAAGAATCCCCATTGGCTTGTAAGTTGCCCATTCCGCGTGTTCTTCAAAAAAGGAGAGCATCACACCTATGCTCTTCCAGACGGATATGGCTTGTGGATCACTGTTTAGCATCCCGGTACGCATCGCGGCGTCCAGCGTGAGTACCCAATGGCTGCTATAGGCTCGCGAATCGGCAATCGCCCGGCAGTAGCTCTCCACCGGCAATGCGCCGGAGGACTCGGGTAGATCGATTTCGAGCCAGACAGATTTATTCGAGACCATTTGGCGGGCAAGCAAGGCGAACCAGCCGTTGGAATCCACACACGGTTCGCCGGTGGGGCCGCCAACGCCGGTGTCCCCTTTCATCGTCGGAAGCACAACTCCAGGCCAGACATTTCCCGTTGCGGAAAAGATCTCCGTGGTCACGTCCCAATCAACGCTGTCACGCGGAAATCCGAGAATGACCGGCAAGTCCAGAGGGTGGTTCGCGGGACCATCCATCATGACTGCTTCCAGTCCGGCAGCACGTCCCGCGGCAACGATCGCCGCGATGTTTTCTCTTGTTCCGACCTTTCCCACGAAGCTCAGTCCCAGTGCGCGTCCCGCGGCGATGAGCGGCTTCAGCGCCCTTTGCTGAGCTTCGTCATCCGCCGTTCCAGAAGCCCAATCCACAACCAGGCAATTGATGGGCGTTCCCTTAAGCAACTGCAAGGTTGAGGGTTGAGTCCAGCCCTCGATGGTCTTCCTGAGCTCGCTGTCGGCAGGCCTCGACTTGGAGATTCGAGCGATCTCGATCGGACCGCACGGCCATTTCATTGGCACCCATTTCGCATTGAGGCTCATTCGCCCCCTCCCGTTCGCAACCTGAGGCTCTTATAGCCGTCAGGCAGTCGGTAACACAGTGGCCTGGGTCACAGTGAGATCGGCGTAGATGGTCATGAAACTGAACTGTCAGATCTTCTGTGCTAGGGTCCGATTGGAGCAGCCCAAATCACACTCTGGAGCGTCGGAAGGCGATTCCTTCGAGTCACGGTCGCGGTAGGGGCGGCCTTCACAGGCTGTTCCTCGCCAAAAGAGCAATCAGCCTTCGGATCATGCGGATAAGTTGTGCGCCCGATTGGCCTGTCCCCGTGCAAACTGAAGGTATGTCATCCCTGCTGAAGCTTCTGTTCGTTTCAACTATCGGACTTTTTAGCTCCCGCGGAGATCTGCTCCTGGAAAATACCGCGCTTCGGCAGCAGCTTGCGGTCTTGAGGGAAAGACGTCCGCAGCCTCGATGTGCGGCTTCTGACCGATTATTCTGGGTGATCTTGCGGCGACTGTGGCATGGATGGAAGCAGACGTTGTTCAATGTCGCTTACAGGCTGTCTTGCATCCATGATGTAGCTTCCTCATATATGTAGTCCGCAACCATTGTCAAAGTTGAGTTAGGGCGGAAAGCTGATCGAGCTCAACGACAAATATCATCTTCTCGCGGAATCTGAATACGATTCGGTGAAGGCCGAATTCTCGTCGCTTTTGAGAGCCTCGGTCAAATCGTAGCGAGCTTCTTCTGGCCACCTGACCGGCTTCGGCCCCGCCCATCGACCCTACCGAGGCTGAAACCTTCCTCCGATGCATTAGTACCCTTAAACGCCCCGTAGAGTTCACCATTTGGATCGGCAAAACGTCAAGCCGTACAAATTCGTAGAAGTAGCAGAGGCCCCGCATGCGGGTGGCTTTGGATAGTCTGGAGCATGTTGTCCAGGCCGCCCAATTACGATCGCAATCCTAGCTTGTACCTTTTTGTACCTTGATGTCACATGCCAGAAATGACTTAAGTCCTTTAGAATCTGGCGGGGACGACGGGGCTCGAACCCGCGGCCTCTGCCGTGACAGAAGTGCTTTTGATCGTAGCCCATTGAATCCATGGGCATTGATGGCTAACAAGAGCACTGTAAGTCCTTTAAAAGCACTACAAGAAATCCTTCCGCACCCTCGCAGACCTCTGCTTTTTTGGGCCAAGCCTCTGCCTCCACACGGCAGAGGTCGGAAAATGTGGACCTGTGCCGCTGGACAGCAGAGGTCGAGGTCAAGTCAAATTCTGTTTTTCTATTTATTTGGCGTACCTCTGATCACATTTTTTGTGCAAACCCGTTTCCAGAAGCAGTTCGATCAGGGCATAGTTGAGCTCGGCAGCGCCGTGGCGAGTCTGTCCAGCTATCACTCCGCCCGCGCCGATCTGAATCCGCAGAAGCGCCTCTCCGTGTACCCAGGCAGCGAGCGATTTCCGCTCGACGACCGAACGGATGCCATCGGTGTCGTTGAACTCGCAGAGGCATTACAGTCATTCACATAGGGGGAAATCACAACAGCCAACGATAGTCCTGGCACAACTGGCCGTAGAATGAGGTTTGGATCGTTTCCAAATCATCCTTGCAGTTAGCGGGGGATTGTCCGTTGCATTTGAGCGAATTCCGCCGATGCTTTGACCAAGACAGCAGTGTCTCGGTCCGCATCCTTCCACAAGTTAAGGAAATCGCGATAGCAGTCCAGAGCTTTCGTTGATTCTCCTGAAATCACATAGGCGCGCGCGAGTTGCAACCGAGCCAGCGCTGCCAACGGAGTGTTTAAAACCATGCCGGGATGGCCGGTCAGCTTTTGGAACTCCACCACTGCCGCCCTGCTATCGCCACTAAGAAGATAGGCTTGGCCGCGGACGTAGGCCGGGTAGAGCGAACTGGTCGAAAACTCATCTGTAATTGCCGTCTCAGTTTCGAGTGCAGGGCTCAACAACTGGATAGCCTTCCCAGGATCTCCATGATGCATGGCAAGCCGGGCGCGGAGAACGGGAAGCCAGTACTTTTGAATGAAGGTTGCGGAGGGGGATTGCTTGTTCAGCGCATCGCAGAGGGCAAGCGTCTTTGCGGGGTCACCGGATTCGACCGCTACCAAAGCGTCGAGCGTCCTGACCTCCTTGCTGTCATCAAGTTTCAGGGCTTGCGCGATCAACGATTGCGCCTTCTGAGGGAAGCCGATCTCGGCCTGCCATACCGCGGCGTGCGCAAGGACGAGGGCAGCCGATGCCTTCTCTCCGTCCTGTACCAACTGTTTGGCCGCGTTGACGGAGGCCGCGACCGACTTGTTGAACTCGCCTCGATATGCGTATGTGTTGGCCTGCTCTGAGAGCAAAAGCCCTTGGGCTCCCGGCACACCCGCAGACTGTTGCACGGCGCGCTGCATCCCGGCTTGGTCATTGCGGAGAAAGGAATCCCAGTAGTTGACCTGGAACAGGAAGTCGGTACGCATATTGCGATCCGCCGCCTGCTTCAGCACTGATTCGGCCTCATCGATGTTACCGGCCATCAAGAGAGCCTCGGCCAGGTTGCCATACGCGTTGGCTCGTTCCGGAGCCAACGCCAGGGCCTGCCGCAACTCGACGACACCTCGTTCCGCTTGTCCGAGGTTGGAGTAGGCTGCGCCCAGTTCGCTGTGCGCCATTGCGGTGTCAGGATAGTTCTGCAGGTGGCGCACGTAAACGGCAATCTGCTTATCGAGTTCTCCGGTAACATGATGGTAGTAGCGGGCTTCAATCGAGTCACGCTCCGGCTCGGTGACGCGATCTCTCAACTGGAAAGCCTGCGCCGCGTTGTCCTGGGCCGATTCAGAATCACCCAGGTTGTCCTCCATGTCGGCCAAAGCGCCGTAAGCCATTGCAAAGTTTGGATCGATCTCGATGGCCTTCTTCAAGACCGGAATCCCCGCAGCATCACCTTTTGCATCCCACGTCGAGAGTGCAAGGCCGTAGGTCTTCAGGGCATCCAGCGACGGGGTGGTGGCTTGTTCGAGGGGCGCGTTATACCTGCGTATGGAAGGCAGGGATTCACCGAGTCGTTCGCGCAGTTTCACGGTCGTTTTGCCGAGAGCGTCGACAACATCGCTCTCTTCGTTTGCTTCGACCTGCTCATGGGCGATGAGCTTTCCGTTTTCGCAGCGAATGGCGGCCAAGCCAACCAGGTAGGCGCTGCCGACCCTGGAGATGGAGCCTTGCAGCAAGGCCTTGGCGCCGACGCGCTGGCACAACTGAAAGCCCAACTGCCCGTTGATGCGATCCTCAGTTGAGTGGCCCATCTGCTTGAGGATGACGGCAACTTTTCGGTCAGAGAGAACCTGGACATCGGGCGACTGCTGAATGCCGACCAGCAGGGCCTGGCGCAGGGCATCGTCGAAAACGGCGTCTCCCGTAGTATTTTCAAAATCTGCAACAACAATGGCGTCCTGCGCACTCAACTGGAATGGAGATTGCCGGCGATACATGGTGACGCCGAGAACCGAAACACCGAACAGGAGAACCGCTGCGCACGTCAGCCAGACGCGAGTCTTGCGCGATCCAAGCCTGTTCCTGGTCTGAGCCGAATGAGCCTCTGTCTGTGGCGCGGCTGGGGGTACAATCCGGGCCGGTTCCGCGGGATTTCCACCCGGTGGCGGAATCGCTTGGGAGAGGGAATTTCCCCATGCGCTAGACGCGATGGAATCGGAGTCTGCAACCGTAACCGGCGCAACAAATCGATAGCCGCGGCGGGGCACGGTCTCAACAAAGTTGGGACGGTCCGCGGAGTCGCGCAGTGCCTCGCGGACCTTGTTGACCGCCACGCGCAGGCTCTTATCGAATTCGACGTAGGTGTTTTCCGGCCAGAGGTGAGCTTGAATCTCCTCTCTTGTGACCACCTCGCCAGCCCGCTCGACCAGAAGGACAAGCAGGCGCAAGGGCTGGTCCTGAAGACGCACCTTGTGGCCGCGGTGCACAAGAGTGCCGTCTTGCGGACTCAAGATGAAGTCTGCAAAGGCAAACCTTCTCGGCGGTGATTGCAGTTCTGTCATCCTTATGGACTGGATTGGAAGGGAACCTGCAAGGAGCATACCATTGGACGCTGTTAACATTCCTGCAGAATCGCCCCTAATGCCCTGATAAAACGAAGATTACCTGTTAACAGTCGGTTGATTGGCAGTTAATTTGACGCACCGGGAATGCCGTGTGGAAATGGGTCAGTCACGCTTCTCTTTGAGGTTCCCCATGTTCCGGTTCCCAGCTCTTTGCACCTTGGCCTGTGCCTTGCTTGGTCAGGTCGCGCCCTCATCCCACCCGCGCAGATGCGCCTTTCCCAGGTGGGGATGTTCGGCTTCAGCCGCGAGAAGGTTCGCCTTCTCACAAGTTCTTCGCTTCGCGTCCCTGATGCTGGCAGGTCTGGCAATTCCTGGGCTCGCCCAGACGGCTAATCCTGCGGCGACCTTCCTCTCGTTCAATGCCGCGGAGATTGGTGTGAGCGGGGGGTCGGCGCAGACGCTGACGGCGTCATTTGCGGTCTCAGGGTACGCGGGCAGCTTTACGCCTACGGCTACTTTGCACTATGGACACGATTACACGCTGGGTGCGGTGAGCTGCTCGGGCGGAGCGTCTGAGACCTGCACCGTCCCGGTGACCTTTGAGCCGACGCTGCCAGGCACGCGGAAGGACGCCATCTTTCTGATGAACGGGGTGACGCGGCTGGCAACGGTGCTGCTGAACGGCGTC
>Ga0302156_10003576_pt1 | contig 11893 bp, 10 predicted proteins | sample I_Bog_N3_2_FD_193503 | JGI IMG/M metagenome (GOLD analysis project Ga0302156, IMG submission 193503) | Peat permafrost microbial communities from Stordalen Mire near Abisko, Sweden - I_Bog_N3_2 | ecosystem: Environmental > Terrestrial > Soil > Wetlands > Peat | place: Sweden: Abisko, Stordalen... | reverse complement strand
AGTAAGGAGTAGCGAGTAAGGAGTAGCGAGTAAGGAGTAGAGCAAGACGTGGAGCAAGATGCCTTTGCTCTTGCTTTTCTGGTTGTCATTCCGAGCGGAGCAAGGAACCTGCTTCTTGCCCGGAGCGGCGATCTGTCTCACTGATCCGCACTCGTTCCCCCGCCTTCACATACCCCTTGCGACGGAACCAGTCCTCCATCGCGCTCTGCAGGCGGTCGACCGGCACGCGATTCCCGATCTCCATCGCGCCGTCGCCCACTGGCAGCGTGTCATCAAAGACCGCATCGTTGGTGAAGTTCCGCATCGCGAAGCTGTCAATCCACTTCACCGGACACGGCTTCAACTCGCCATCCGCGCCCACGCACTCCACCGTCACACGCCTCGCAAACATCCCACCCCCACAATCTAGAACCTAGAACCTCGAACCTCGTATCTCGAACTATACCCACAGCACAAACATCGGCGTCTCCGCCGCGAACGTCTTCGGCGTCTCGCTCAGCTTGCCGGTCGCAGCATCGTGCGCAAACACCGTCACATTGCCCGAGCCCGCAACGCCCGTCCCCTGGTTGGTGCACACCAGCCAGCGCCGCGACGGGTCGAACGCAAAGTAGCGCGGAATCTCCCCACCGCAGCTCAGCCGCTGCTGCTCGGTCAGCAGGCCGGTCGCCGCGTCGACGCGATAGACCGTAATCTCATTCACGAACCGCGTGCAGGCATAGACGAACTTCCCATCGTCGCTCACCACAATCTCGCATGCGGTGTTGATCCCCACCGGCACGTCTTTTGCCAGCGTGGAGATCACGCTCCCTGCGCGCCACATCAGCTTGCCGGCGCTCCAGTCGAACAGGTCAATCGTGCAGTCCACCTCGTGGATGCAGTACACCCACTTCCCATTCGGATGGAACGCCACATGCCGCGGTCCCGAGCCCGCGCGCGCGCCCACGCGCACCGGCGCGCCCAGCATCGTGTCCGTGCCGGGAGCAATGGGAAACACCTCAATCGCGTCATCGCCCAGATCGCACACCAGCACATGGTCATTCTTCGGAGACACTACCGCGCAGTGCAGGTGCGGTGCCTCCTGCCGAGCCTTCACCGGCCCCAGCGGCCCGCACGTTGCGTTGCCCTTGCAGTCCAGCCCGCCCGCGTCAGCCATCTCCCCGCCCGGCCCCAGGTAGTACGCAGCAAAGCTGCCGCCGGGATAGTTCGCCACAAACGCCGCCCGCCCCGTCGCATCCACCGAAACCGCGCACGGCCCGTCGCCATGCGAGTCGAACCGGTGCAACAGGGTCAACTCGCCGCGCGCCGCATCCACGTGGTAGCTCGACACGCCCGCCAGGTCTCCGGCCACCGAGTTCACCGTGTACAGGATCGGCCATACCGGGTTCATCGCAAAGAAGTCCGGCCTATCCGTCGGCGCCGCCAGCTCCACCTTGCCCAACTCGCCGGTCGCTGCGTTCCAGCTCGCCCGGTAGATGCCCTTGCCCAGGTCCGTGCCCAGAAAAACCCACCGCGGCCCGGCCGGAACCGGCTCCGCCATCGCCCGCAGAGCCAACGGCACCGCCGCCGCCCCTGCAACAAATCTACGTCGCGTAAAACGAGTCGTTGTCATCGCAGGCCAGTGTACGCGACTTCACCACTCCTAATCCCTAACCCCTGGTCCCTAATCCCTGCTCTTCCGCCACGGTCTCCGGCTCGCCCGGCAGCACAAAGTCCAACTCCGCCGGATGCGCATCGCGGTCGATCACCGGCAGGCTGGGCAGCTTGCTGGTGTGTCCGGCCTCGGCGATTACGGCCTCCACCTGCTCCAGCACCTCGGCCACGCTCATGGTATACATCTCGCGGCCGTTGTCGTAGCCGTTCTCAATGGACTGCTTCAGGTACCGTCCGGCGGCCTGCGCGGCCAGGTAGTCGGTAATGGCCTTGCCGTTCTTCTGCTTCTGCTCCACCCAGGCGGCGTTCGGCATGGCAATCCACATCGGCGTATCGTTCACCGCAAAGCGGATGTCGGTGGCGTCAGCGTGGCGCGTCGCAATGGCGACGATGGTACCCTTCCACACGCAGTGCAGCGGCTTTCCGGTCCAGCGGTCGATGGCGGTAAAGTCTTCATACATACCTTCAGACTAGCCGCACCCGCCCGTCGAGGCAAGACCGCTCGGCCCTGAACATTTATTCTGTTCAGGGTGAAATTCTTCCCCGACCAAGGACACCACAACGTGCGCTTCATCCCGCTGCTCCTCGCCGCTCCTGTCTGCCTCATCCTCTCCGCATCCGCCCAAAAGCCCGCCAAGGCGCCACCCTCCAAACCGGCGCCCGACGACGTCGTCATCTTCAACAATGGCGACCAGCTCACCGGCAAGCTGGAGCGCGCCGAAGGCGGCCACGTGGTCTTCGCCAGCAAGATGGCCGGCGAGCTCAACATCCCGCTGGACAACATCAAACAGCTCCGCGCCGGCGAGCAGTTCACCCTGCTCCGCAAGGACACCGTCCCAACGAAAAACTATGAGTTCGAGGGCTCCGTCGTCATCCAGAACAAGAAGGTCTACGTCGACGAGTCCAACGGAACGCACTTCATCGAGGCCACCAGCGACGTCGCCTACCTCATCCCGCAAAAAGACTTCGACCAGCAGATGTCCAGGAAAGCCGGCTTCCGAACCGGCTGGACCGGCGCCATCACCGGCGGCGCCACGCTGGTGCGCTCCACCACCTCAGCCACAACTCTGACAGCCGGGCTCAATCTCGTCCGCGTCGCCCCCACGGTGGCGTGGATGCCGCCGCGCAACCGCACTTCGCTCAACATCGTCGAGACCTACGGGAAAAACACCTCACCGGGCGCCATTCCGCAGACCACGCCGCCCACGCCTTCGGTCACCACACTCAGCAGCATCTTCCACAGCGACGCCGAGCGCGATGAGTACTTCAGCCCGCGCTTCTACGCGCTTGCCGATCTCTCCTTTGACCACAACTACTCCCAGGGCCTGCAGTTGCAGCAGGTCTACGGCGGCGGCATCGGCTGGACGCCGCTCAAGAGCCCCCGGCAGGAGCTCGACCTCAAGGCCGATCTGCACTATGAGAAGCAGGCTTACATCACCAACCCGGTGAACGGCGCCGTAGTGGCGACCGTGCCCAGCGTGGACCTCGTCGGGTCAACCATATTTGAGGGCTACCATCGCAACCTGCCACGCAAGATGGTCTTCACCGAGAGCGCCAACATCCTGCCCGCCTTCAACAACGAAACGGCCTACTCGGCGAACGTTACGGCTGGGCTGGCCATTCCTGTCTTCAAGCGCCTCAGCGCCTCCATCTCCACCACGGACAACTTCCTCAACGACCCCTCGCCCGGCTACAACAGGAATTCCTTCCAGTTCGTCACCGGCGTAACGTACGCGATCCACTGAGCCACCGAAGGCTCTTGCTCTTGCCTCTGAGATAGGCCCGGACTTAAGTCCGGGCATCAGCAGCGAATCAAATGGGGGCTTCAGCCCCCGGGGTATGCTCGCCCTCACCCCACCGCCAGGATCGCTCGTCCCAGCGCCCCCGTCACGGCATCCTGCGCATCCAGCGCAGCTTCTTGCGCCGGCCCCGGCAGCACGCGCAACTGGCCGGCGAACCCCCACGCCAGGTTGCGCGCCTTGCAGATGTCCCAGAAGGCCAGCACCCTGCCAATCTTCCCGGTGTCCTGAGCCAGCACCCCCAGCGTGTCCGTCGCCAGCTCGGTCAGCACGGCGGGCATCAAGGCCTGCAGCAGCTGGTTCACGCTCTCATAATCCGCATGCTGCGGCCCGGTCAGGCTCGGAGTTATGCCGGTCTGCGTGCCAGTGGCCAGCAGCGCCAGCGCCAGGTCATGGTTGATGTGCGCGTTCATCCCCGCCACTGCGAACAGAATCCGGTCCACGCCCGGCTTGTAGCGCGACTCCAGCAGCGCGCTCCACGAAGCCGGCACCCCCGGCGCCCCGCTCAGAAACCCCGCCAGCGCTCGCAGGTAGAAGTTGGCAAACACCACATCCAGCGTCAGCAACCAGTCCGAGTCCTGCCATGCCGTCAGCGGCTGCAGATCCACCTTCTGCGTCACCTGCAGGTACATCCGGTTGAACCACTTCAGCCCGTCGCCGTTGCCCAGGCAGCCGTCCATCTGCTCCAGCACGGCAATCACACCGGCCACCGTCGCCGGCGGCGTCCCTGTGACCAATGCATACAGTGGCTGATCGACTGCGGCTACGGGCATGGCGTCAAAACTCCTCTGCAAAGACGTTCGCCGAAGTATAGCCGGAGGGGCCTCTGCCGACTTGTTCTTCCATTGCGTCCATTGCGCAATCATCGCGAGCATTGCGTTCGTTGTTGCCGTTGCCTTTCCTCTTATCTCAACCTCTCTACGCCCATAGAAACCCCGTGCCGCCACCTACTCCAGTCGCCTCACGACCCAATTCTTGTCAAGCCCCCCTCGAACCTTAAAATCTCATAACTCATTGATAAGTATTAGAAATATATATCGAAAAAACTTGGCGTAGTATTACCATCCGCTTTGCTACAATTAACTTATAGGTTCAAGCAAGAGAAGTTCCCAGGGCTGCAACCGGCACAAGCCGCTTGCAGCTTTTGCTTTGCCTCAAAGCTCAATAGCTCACGGCTCGAAGCTCAACAGGAACCACCTTAACTCACAACTCACCAACTCAGAACTCGTAACTCAACAGAAAACAGCACCTAACACCAGGAGGATCAATACTTTGCCTATAAAGTCTCTACCATCAATACTTTGACCCCGAGGTCACCCGCTAAACCGCTGATTCCAGAGACCCTCCGGAAAATAATAGTAGGGGGTGGGTCTCGGCAGCCGTCCGTAAACAAGCACTCATCCTGCGTTGATGAGTCGCAGTTAGAATCAAGGTTATGTCTTTGCTGAAGGTTTTGATTCTGGCGATCGTTCAAGGGCTTGCGGAGCTTCTGCCCGTCTCCAGTTCCGCTCACGTTGTGGTTGCCGAGAAGCTGCTTGGGCTCGATCCCACAACTCCCGAGATGACGCTCATTCTGGTCATGCTGCACACCGGAACCATGTTCGCGGTGATCGTCTATTTCTGGAACCAGTGGAAGCGCTCCTACTTTGCGACTGCGGACGCCTTCAAGCGCTTCGCCATCCGCGCGATTTGGGCCACGCTGCTGACCGCGATCATCGGCTATCCGATCATTGAGCTCATCGAGAAGACTGCGTTCAAAGGCCTTCCCAAGGCTGATATCGAGCAGCTCTTCGGCCGCCTGGATCTGGTCGCAGCCGCGCTCTTCGCCGCCGGTCTGCTGATTCTGTGGGCTGGAACTCGGCAGCGCGACGCGGAGGCCGAAGCGACCAACGCCTACGATCGCTCCATCGCGCGCTCTGGCGACAACGTCACCTTCCGGCAAGCTGGCTGGATGGGAGCGATTCAGGGCCTTTGCCTGCCATTTCGCGGCTTCTCGCGCTCCGGAGCGACGATCTCCACCGGTCTGCTCGCTGGCGCGAACCGCGAGCGAGCCGAGCGCTTCAGCTTCGCTCTGGCGGTGATTCTCACGCCTCCTGTGATCGCCCGCGAGGTGCTGCGGCTGCTGCATGCTGCGCACGAGGCGAAGGCAGCTGGAACACCGCTCGACCTGCATGCGAGCCTCGTCGCTGCGTTGCTGGGGATGTTCTTCAGCTTCATCGCCGGACTTGCGGCGTTGCGCTGGCTGAGTTCGTGGCTGGAGAACGGTCGCTGGTACCTGTTCGGAATCTACTGCCTGTTGGCCAGCATCGCGGTCTTCGCCCTGCATCTTCGCGGGTATTAGGCTTCCGATTCGGTTCGCGTGTAACGGAAAGCCCACCAGATGAGCGGAATCTGCACGGGCAGCCGCAGCCACAGCGCCCACAGCGGAACTCCCGGAGAAAGCTCCGGATGTTGCGCCATCCAGAGATTGGCGGGAAACACCGCGATCAGCAGGCAGACTAAACCCCAGGCTGCGGCGCGGCGCGTCGCCGGAACCAGCAGACCCAAACCGCCAGCAACTTCGGCAGCGCCGCTCAGCAGCACCAGTTCATGGTGCGCGGGAAGATAGCTCGGAACGACGCGCTCATACGAGCGACTCGCCACGAAGTGTGCCGAACCGGCCGCAACATACAGCGCGCCCATAGGGACTCGGCCCAATCGCATAGCAAGACTCTAGCTGAAACGGCAAACGGACGGCCGAAACTTCAGCCGTCCGTTGCATCCACCCAGGAGAAGGAGGATTCGTTATTTGGCCACCAGCGCATCGCGATGGCTCCGCACGAAGTCGTGGGAACTGAGGATGTGCGACTGCTGCTCGGTCAGCAACTGGCGAACCGGCAGCGGGAGCTCCTCGTCGAGAGCATCCTTGTAGGCCTTCTTGGCTGCATCTTCTCCCTGTTCGGCAGTTGCCAGCAGAGTATGCTCGTCTCCGCCGAAAGCGGCCTTCAGATCGCCCCAGGAACGACGCAGCGTTCCAGAGAGCGTTCCGCTCTCTTTCACGTCTGCCATTCCAGCGCGATGCAGTTCGTTCTCCAGCTCCGCTCGGAAGTTGGCGCGGTTCAGGCTCTCAGCCAGGAAGTACCGCTTGAGATGTTCGTCTTTCAGGCGCTCGCCGATGTCGGCAAAGCCCTTTTGTCCATCATGGAGTATCTGGATAACGTCCAGAAGGACGCGTTCCATCTCTTTGTTGCGGTTCGATCCATCGAGTTCATTGGCCATAAATTGCTTCCTCAGTTCTGCGCTATCCAGGGTCCGCCGGCTGTGCGCGATTCTCCTGCACCGGCAGCAAGCAGGAGAAATCGCGAAAATCCTGCTCCCCTGAATGGCGCATGGATCGGCTTGGTCGCCCATCCATTCACTTTTCTAGATGCAGAATTGGCCACACGCGTTGACTCGGAGCACGAATTGGGCCAAATAGCACCCTGCAGGTCACCACTCTGGTTCCACCCTCTGAGGGCGCGCAGAGCAGAGTTTGCTATGGAACAATGATCTTGCTCTGGTTGTTTCCGGTCTTCGCCACAGCTCGCAGTTTGCGCTGATTTTGGCCATTCAAGCGGTCGCTACCGTGCGTTTACCAACCCATGAAGACTCAATCGTTGAAGGTCCACAGACTCGTCCATTCACCGACCCGCAATCGCCGGATTAACGAGATGCTCGGCCTGGTTGTCCTCGTCGGCGCAGGCCTGTTGCTGCTTTCGCTGCTGAGCTACACGGCAACTGACCCCTCGTTGAACTCCGCAGGAGGCATTGCCGGAACACGCCCAGCGCACAATTGGTGTGGTTTGGTCGGAGCCTACGTGGCTGACCTGCTGCTGCAGCCGCTGGGTGTTGCTGTTCTGTTTCTGCCGCTGCTATTGCTGCGTCTTGGTATTGCGTGGATGCGCTCGCGCTCCTTCGGCTCCTTCACCACCAGAATATTCGGCTTGGTACTCTGGATGATCTTTGCGCCGGCTGCGATTGCTCTGCTTCCCGCAGAAGTGCTCTGGCGGCACGCACTTCCGATTGCGGGCGTGGAAGGCCGTATCCTCGCTGATCTCTTGATTCGGTTGCTCAACTTTCCCGGCGCAGCAATCCTCTGTGGTCTGATGGTTGCACTCTCACTGTATCTGACGACGACGTTCACCTTTAGTACATCTGGAGAGTGGTTTGCGGCTCACTTTGGATTTCTGGGTAGATTGAGCACGCGTTATGCGGCGTGGAAGCGCTCCCGCAAGTACGTTCCAGCAGAAGATGATCCCTTAGAAGTAGACCAGGTCATCGATGTGTACGACTCCAGCCGCGAGCTCCCTGTCGCAACTGCAACCGGACGCGTCGAATCGGCCGCGAACGCCAATATTGAGCTGGCATCGCTGCAGGATCAGGAAGCGGAGCCAGTCAGGACATCCAACTCGTCTCTACTTGCGGCGCTATTTGGTTGGTTTGGCCGTGGTCATGGCAAGAGCGACAACTTGTCCATCACGCCCCACGAGGATCGAGCATCCTTTGCGCCGGAATCCGCCTCTGGTCTGCTAATTCCGCCAATAGCGGCAGATGAAGCCGCGCTTGCTAGAGTGGCTGATGGAGGCAGACGCTCATCCCTCAAACCAGATTCCAAGAGGGAAATGCTGACCTCACAGCTTACGTTTGCAGCAGCATCCGCAAGCACACCATCTGCTCCGGAAGTGGATGAGGACTGGCTGAACTCGCCGGAGCGCCGAACGCCAGCTCCAATTCTGCCGAAACGCACCCTGTCAGACAGATCGAAGCAATCGGACAGCTCGATACCGCCAATGCCTTCCCCGATGCAGGACATCTCAGCGCAGAACATCGCGTTCGGGAAGCGGGCTGACGCCAATCTCCAGTCAGTCGCCATAGCGCCGAAGTCTGTTCGGGGATACAAGCTTCCTCCCAGTTCGTTGCTCTATCGCAGCGAGGAGCAGGCGGTCGTTCGCGAAGAGGCACTGCGCGAGAAGGCCAGGACGCTGGTAGAAAAGTGCGCCGAGTTCGGCGTCGCGGGCAAAGTGGAGCAGATCAATCCAGGACCGATCGTTACCACGTTCGAATTCCGTCCAGATGCAGGCGTCAAGTACTCACGAGTCACGGGGCTTGAAGAGGACTTGTGTCTAGCGATGGCAGCAGAATCTATCTTGATAGAGCGAACTCCCGGAAAGTCAACGGTCGGAATCCAGATTCCGAATCATGAGCGTGAGACAATCTGGCTCCGCGATGTCGTGGAGTGTGAAAGCTTCGCACAGTCCAAGTCCAAACTGCCGGTCGCACTCGGCAAGGACATTAGCGGCCGGATCGTGACAGGAGACTTGGCTGCGATGCCGCATGTGCTCATTGCGGGCTCTACAGGGTCGGGTAAGTCGGTTGCTATCAATGCCATGATTATGAGCGTCCTGTTCAAGTCCACACCCGAACAGGTCCGAATGATTCTGGTGGACCCCAAGCGCGTCGAGCTTGGAATGTATGAAGGAATTCCTCATCTGTTCACGCCGATTATCACCGAGGCGAAGCTGGCGGCGAATGCTCTGCGCAATGCTGTGAGGGAGATGGAACGTCGCCTCAAGCTGCTCGCAGCAAATCACGTTCGCAATATTGACCAGTTCAACAGGCTCTTTGAAAACGGCAGCGAATACTTGTTTGATGACGTGAATCAGGAACCGTTGCCGTACGTCATGATTATCATCGATGAACTAGCTGACTTGATGATGCTCGACAGATCCAACGTAGAAGAGTCGATCACGCGTCTGGCGCAGATGGCCCGCGCGGTCGGGATCCATCTCGTCCTTGCCACGCAACGGCCTTCAGTGGATGTGATTACAGGATTGATCAAGGCAAACGTGCCGACGCGTATGAGCTTCCGCCTCGCCACAAAGGTAGATTCGCGAACAATCATAGACTCGAACGGCGCCGAGAGCCTTTTAGGTCGAGGAGATATGTTGTTCCTTCCTCCCGGAACCTCGCGCTTGCAGCGCGTCCATGCACCGTTCGTGACCGAAAAGGAGATCGCCGCTGTCACCGAGTTCTGGAGGAGCCAAGGTCAAGCAGACTATGTTGAAGGCTTCCTCGAGAGCCCCAAAGATGATCGGAACGATGGCGAGAACGGCGGTGCGAACAAGGGCGAAGAAGGAGATCCGATGTTCGACGATGCTGTTCGGCTGGTATTCGAGTTCGGCAAGGCGTCAACTTCACTGCTACAGCGCCGACTCAGAATAGGCTATGGTCGAGCCGCGCATCTGATTGACCTGATGGAGCAGGATGGTTTGGTTGGACCGGCAGACGGATCCAAACCGCGCGAGATACTCAAGTCGCCCGGCTATTTCTCTGAGGTCGATGCAGCTCTCCGATGATGAACGGCTAGATTCTGCGACCGTAAGTGATCCAGAATGTCTTCAGAGCAGTGCTGATCCACTTAGGAAGTTCCCTGCACGGCCGACGATCCGCGTCATGCTTGCAAAGGGTGTGATGGATTCTTTCCCTAACCTTACAATGAGAATATGACGGAGAGAGCCATTCGCGACGTGGTGGTTATTGGTGCGGGGCCCACTGGACTCGCGTGCGCTATAGCGATCCAAAGGTCAGGCTTGAGTGTTGCTCTCGTCGATAAGGGCTGTCTGACAAATTCACTGTTTAACTATCCCGCGCATATGACTTTTTTTACGACGCCTGAATTGCTTGAGATAGGCAATATTCCATTCAGTTCGCCCAATCAGAAGCCCACTCGTTCCGAAGCTCTCGAATACTATCGCAAGGTCTCCGAACATTACCGCCTGGAGGTTCACCAGTATCAGACGGTAAACCGTATCGAGGGCAAGGACGGCGACTTCAGTATTTATGCAAGCGATCAATTTGGACGTTCCATCGTTCACAAAGCTCGCAAGTTAATCGTATCAACGGGGTACTATGACCTCCCAAATTATCTCGACGTCCCAGGCGAGAGCTTGACGAAGGTCATGCACTACTATCACGAGCCACACCCCTATTTTGCTCAAGACGTTCTTGTCGTCGGAGGAAAGAACTCAGCGGCCATAGCCGCACTAGAGCTATGGCGTCATGGAGCTCGAGTCACTTTGGTTCATCGCGGATCGCAATTGCATAGCCACATCAAGTATTGGATCAAACCGGACATCGAGAATCGCATCAAGCAGGGCGAAATCACCGCCCACTTCTCTACAACCGTCAGAGAGATCTCCGCGGACAATGTCCTATTAGATACTCCCAATGGACCCCTGCTATTAGCAAATCAATTCGTTTTTGCCTTAACGGGGTACCATCCGGATTTTTCGTTCCTCGAATCGCTGGGTGTGAGACTCGACAAGTTGAATGCTCGATGCCCGGTCTGCGATCCCGATACACTTGAGTCGAATATGCGAGGAATATACTTAGCGGGTGTTGTGATTGCAGGTGAACGTACCAATGAAATATTCATCGAAAACGGGCGCTTTCACGGAGATATCATTGCCAAGGACATAGCTTCGAAGATGCCCTGATCCCAGGCAAATGAATTTACGGTTCTTTGGTGATCTTTCTCTATAGCTTCTCATCTATCAGTGGCCGAATCTTGGCTGGGGTAACGGAAATTCCATGAAGACGATTCGCCAAGACGACTTGATTGAAAGTGTGCGAGCAGCGCTGCAGTACATCAGTTTCTATCATCCTGTGGACTACATTGAAAATTTGGCTCGTGCTTATGAGATGGAAGAATCCACGGCTGCTAAGGATGCAATAAAGCAAATCCTTGTCAACTCGCGCATGTGCGCGGAAGGGCACCGCCCGATCTGCCAGGATACTGGAATCGTTACCATCTTCCTCAAAATGGGGCTCGATTGCCGGCTGGTTGGGGCCGATGGTGAAACGCCGACGATGAGCTTGCAACAGATATGCGACGAGGGTGTTCGTCGCGCGTGGCTTGATCCTGATAACAAACTTCGGGGCAGCATACTTGCCGATCCTGCGTTTGCTCGCAAAAATACGGTAGACAATACGCCCTGCGTAGTTGAAGTGTCGCTGGTGGCTGGTGACACAATCGACGTAACAGTTGCCGCGAAAGGAGGAGGCAGTGAAGCCAAGTCAAAGTTCGTTATGCTCAATCCTTCAGACTCGGTTGTTGATTGGGTTGTAAAGACTGTGCCGACGATGGGTGCTGGCTGGTGCCCTCCTGGAATGCTCGGTATTGGTATCGGTGGCACTTCCGAGAAGGCGATGCTTATGGCCAAACAAAGCCTTATGGATCCTATTGACATGCAAGAGCTGAAAGCTCGGGGTCCAAAGACCAACATTGAGCGGATGCGTGTGGAGATCTACGACAAGGTCAACGCGCTGGGCATTGGTGCTCAGGGACTTGGCGGGCTCACGACCGTGCTGGACGTGAAGATCTTCGACTGGCCGACGCATGCCGCAAATCTGCCCGTGGCGATGAT
>Ga0302156_10003571_pt1 | contig 11901 bp, 9 predicted proteins | sample I_Bog_N3_2_FD_193503 | JGI IMG/M metagenome (GOLD analysis project Ga0302156, IMG submission 193503) | Peat permafrost microbial communities from Stordalen Mire near Abisko, Sweden - I_Bog_N3_2 | ecosystem: Environmental > Terrestrial > Soil > Wetlands > Peat | place: Sweden: Abisko, Stordalen... | reverse complement strand
TCCCCCCCTCGCTGCAAAAGCGCCACAAAAAAGCCATCCGTCGGAATCCGTCCCGGCAAGAGTCGCATCGCGCCATCTGCCCCGATGCTCGAAAGCAGATAATCCGCCCCGGCAGCGGTCAGACGCCCTTCGCCGCGCAACTCTTCCACCCGTCCCGCCAGCGAAACCTGCCGCCACTCCGCCTCTCCTGCCAGAACCTCGGCGATAACCTCCGCATTTTCCTCAGGCTCCAGCGAACAGGTCGAATAAATCACCGCTCCCTTGGCCGCCCGCAGCCCCGCCTTGAGCAGTGCACACTGCCGCTCATGATGCCGCGCCAAATCTGCCTCCGTGAGCCGGTGGCGAATCTCCGGATTTCGCCCCAGTGTGCCCGTTCCGCTGCAGGGCACGTCGGCCAGCACCAGATCGAATCGTTCGGCAAACTGCGCCACTGTCGCATCGCTGTGCAACACATCAATCCGGTCGGTCAGCGCTGGTTGCCGCATCTCCGCCAGGCGCCGTTTGAGCTCCGCCACGCGCGCCGGATTCATCTCGCAAGCCACAATGCGCACCGTTGGATTGCGCGCCGCAAGAATCAGCGTCTTTCCGCCAGGCGCGGCGCACAAATCCAGCACGTTTTCGCCTGAACCGGCCAGCTCCGCAATCAACTGCGACCCTTCCTCCTGAATCCGCACTCGTCCGTTCCGAAAAGCGTCCGTAGCGGTCACATCGCCTTCCGCAACGATACGGGCATCTCTGAGTAGCTCACCAGGCTCCAGTTGAAGCCCCGTCAGCTCCCGCTCCACCTCGGGAGCAGACATGCGCAGGGCCGTCGTAGGCTGGCGCTGATCGTGCAGCGCAATGGCGCGTGCCGCCTCCAGACCGTAAAAGCGCACCCAGCGGTCCACCATCCATGCCGGATGGGCAGTTTCCGCGGCGATTTCCGCCGGTGTCCGGGGCTCGCTGGCCATCGCCTTCCCTTGGCCGGCCAGCTTGCGCAGCACCGCATTCACCATGCCGGAAGCAAACCTGTGCCCGGCTGCCTTGGCCAGCGCCACGCTCTCGCTGATCGCCGCATGAACGGGAATCCGGTCGAGAGACCGGAGCTGAAAGGCCCCAAGACGCAGCGCGATTCGAATCTCAGGATCAAGCCGCGCGTTGGGGCGTGTCAGCAGCGGCTGAATGGCAGCATCCAGACGGATCTGCCAGCGCAGAACGCCAAGGACCAATGCCGTGGCGAGATTGCGATCCTGGGACGCAAGCGCCGAGACACGGCGCGACCGGAGCAGATCGTCCGCGTGGTGCGTTCCGCCCTCAACTTCCAACAAGATGCGGAAGGCCTCTCGCCGCGCCGGTGAAACGGCGTAGGAGGCGGAATCCGGCGGCCGATCTCCGCGCTTCGTAAGCTTCCCAGGCATCGTCAGCCGAGCCTCTGGCCAGCAGCAATCGCGTTGCCGCGCAGGAAATCCGCAACAGGCAGACGCTTCTTCCCTTCCAGCTGCAGTTCCTCCAGGTCCAGCCACGTCCCCTGGGCGCAGCAGACGAACAAGTGTTCGCCCTGGACCCGCATGGACCCCGGTTCACCGGGGCCGTCAAACGAAGCCGGATGCAGCCGATGGATGATCAGCTTCTTGCCGGCGAGGAATGTAAACGCGCCGGGCCACGGCTGGAATCCGCGCCAGCGGTGCCAAAGCTCGCTCGCTGTCCGCGCCGCAAAGTCCATGCGCCCGTCTTCCCGGTCTAGAATGCGCGCGAGAGTCGCCCGCGAGTGATCCTGGGGCCGGGGCGGAAGGCTCCCATCCGCAAGACCCGCCAGCGTCTCCACCACCATCGGCGCGCCCACCTCAGACAACCGGTTAAAAACGTCGAGGGATGTCCAATCTGGCTCAATCGCAAGTTCCTGCTGCAGCAGAATCGGCCCGGTGTCGAGCCCCTCTTCCAGCAGCATGGTGGTGTTTCCTGTGACTGGCTCGCCCATCGCCACCGCCCATTGGATTGGTGCCGCGCCGCGGTACTTCGGCAGCAGCGACCCATGGAGATTGATGCAGCCAATGCGCGGCAAAGCCAGCATCCATGGGGGTATGATACGCCCGTATGCTACGACGACAATCGCGTCGGGAGCGATCGTTTCCAACAGTTCGCGAAACTCCGCGTTGTTGCGAATCTTCTCCGGCTGGGCAACGGCGATGCCCGCGGAAAGCGCCGTTTGCTTCACTGGCGGTGCGATGAGCTCCTGTTTGCGGCCGACCGGACGATCGGGCTGCGTTACCACCAGAGCGACATCGTGCCCTGCCACGAGAAGTGCGTCAAGCGTTGGCACGGCGAATTGGGGCGTCCCGCAAAACACCAGCTTCAGGGGCGAAGTCACTTTGCCTACCACTCGCCCGCCCGCTGCATCTTGCGAATCTTGCGCAGAGCCAAATCGCGCTTGAGGGAGCTAACGCGGAAGATGAAGAGCATCCCATCGAGATGGTCGATCTCGTGCTGCATGCAACGCGAAAGCAGTTCCTCACCCTCCGCTTCAAACCACTTTCCGTGCTCATCCTGGGCGCGTATCTTCACATTCGCCGAGCGCACCACTTTCTCCCGAATCTCAGGGAAGCTCAGGCAGCCCTCCTCCTCGTAGAGTTTTCCCTGCCGCTCAATGATCTCCGGGTTGATCAGCACCATCTTCTGCTTCGGGTCTTTGCCGTTGCTTACGTCAATGACCGTAATCCGCTTGGAGACAGACACCTGCGGCGCGGCCAGTCCCACTCCCTGCGCCGCGTACATGGTCTCGAACATATCGGCCACAAACTTGCGCAGCCCGTCGTCGAATTCAGTGACCGGCTCGCCGGGCAGCTGCAGCACGGGGTCCGGGTATTTCACAATCGTTAAGATCATCTTGCTCTTTCGAAGCTCCTAGTCAATCAGCGGCTAATATTGGCGTATCTGCTCCAAATACCCATCGTAATTCCGCTTCAGCTCCAGTGCTGAATCGCCGCCAAACTTGGCCATCACCTGCTGCGCAATCACAAACGCCACCATCGCCTCCGCCGCCACGCCAGCCGCCGGCACCACGCAGATATCCGAGCGCTCATAGCTTGCACTGGTCGCCGCGCGCGTGTCAAAACGCACCGACTCGAGCGGCCGCCGCAGCGTTGAAATAGGCTTTAGATACCCGCGCACCACCACATCTTCGCCATTCGAGATGCCCCCCTCAATGCCCCCCGCGTTGTTCTGATGCCGCGCAAAGCGGGTTGGCTTGGCCGGATTTGGGTCCGCGTAATGAATGGCGTCATGCACTTGCGATCCGAAGCTCTCAGCAGCTGTGACCCCGCGCCCAATCTCCACCGCTTTCACCGCCTGCAGGCTCATCACCGCCCAGGCCAGCAGCCCATCCAGCCGCTCGTCCCAGTTGGCAAAGGTGCCCACCCCCGGCGGCAGCCCATGTACGACTACCTCAAAGATGCCCCCAATTGTATCGCCGGTTCGTGACGTCTCCTCCACCTCGGCCTTCATCCGCGCCTCGGTTTCGGCGTCCACGCAGCTCAGCAGGATCTCTGGCCGTTGCGTCACGGCGACAATCTCATCCCACGCCGCCGGCCGCTCCAGTTCCACGCGGCCCACGCGAATGACGTGGCTCGCAACCTCGATGCCCAGGTGCCGCAGCAGCAGCTTGGCAAAGGCCCCCGCCGCCACCCGCGAAGTGGATTCGCGCGCCGAAGCCCGCTCCAGCACATACCGCGCATCGGTAAAGTTGTACTTCAGCGCTCCCGGCAGGTCCGCGTGGCCCGGCCGCGGAGAAGCCACCACCTGGTGCTTCGCCGGGTCGCCGGCCTCGACCGGCAGCTTCTCTTCCCAGTTCTTCCAGTCGTGGTTGGCAATCTCAATCGCGATCGGCGACCCGATCGTCTTGCCGTGGCGCACTCCGGAGAGCACATGCGCCTTGTCGGTCTCAATCTTCATCCGGCCGCCGCGCCCATAGCCCTGCTGCCGCCGCCAAAGCTCGCGGTTCACAAACTCAAGGTCGACGGGCAGCCCGGCGGGCAATCCAGAGATGAGCGCAATCAAAGCCTCGCCGTGCGACTCGCCGGCAGTTTCAAAACGGATCATGACTACTTGATTGTAACGTCAGAATGTCCCGAGTCCAACGGGCGATTGCATGAACTGAAAATGCAGAATCCGCCGAAACGCGAACGATTTGCGGCAAAAGGGGGGGGTGGCCTACTTGCGTTAAGTATTGGCTGGAAATCTATGATTCAGCGTTCTTTAGCTGGTGGTCACCTGGCGGTTAAGGTGCGCTTTTGTGCACATTTGACGACATCGAAAGCCAATTCCCGGTCGAACGAGGCCGGTGAGAATGCTGTCAGATCGATTCTTCCCATCGTACATCAGTTGGAGGTAATTCTACGCAACGGACTTGAGAAGCAGCCGCCCGAATGGAAATGGGCCTATCGGCTCAATCTACGGACCGGGCAGATTCCAGCTTCATGCCTTTGCATGCGATTGCCCTGCCCGACTCCGTCAGGCTAGTCAAGGAACCACTGCCACTGATCCTCAGTCAGCGGCACCACTGAAAGCCGCCCAATCACCACCAGCGGCGACCCCGCAAACAGCGGCTCCGCCTTGATCTCCGCCAGCGTCTTTGGCTTCTTCAGCGCCTTGCCTACCTTCACCTTCACAATCGGCACTTTCGGGTCGGTTGCGTCCACGCTCACCACCGTCCCCGTTCCCACCGCCCGGCGCTCCTCGCCGGTATGGTAGAAGATCCACTTCGTTCCTTTCGCCATCTCGCGCAGGTGCTTCACCGCAGTCGTGTTCGTCACATTGTCCCAGATTGTCTCCTTGTCGCGGAGAAAATCGTCGAAGGAGTAAACATCCGGCTCAGTCTTGAAAAGAAAGTAAGGCATACGCATCCCATGGTACGGCAGGGAGCGAGGATTAGGGAACAGTCAACTCTTTATCGCAGCGAAGAGACCGCAAGACTCCTCAAACCCATGTAATCCCTAATCCCTATTCCCTATTCCCTGCCTTCCCCAGCCAAGCCCGCGCATTCAGCATCGTCCTCTGGTCCAGCGCCCAGATCTTCTCCGTCATCTCCCCAGGCCCTTTGCCCTGCCGCGCGGCTCGCTCAAACTCCGTTGCAATCGTCTGCATCTTGGCGTCCATATCGTCCAGAAAGTTCAGCATCAGCGCTTCCGGAATCATCGGCAGTTTGGGCGAACCAAACTCCAGCTTGCCATGGTGGCTCAGGATCACGTGGAGCACAAGCGTCTTCAAGCGCGGTGGGAAATCCGGTAGGCTGTCGATCGCCTTCTCCGCCATCGACGCGCCAATCGCGATATGCCCCAGCAGTTGCCCTTCCAGCGTGTAGTCGAACCCAGTCTCCCAGCTCAGCTCGTGGATTTTGCCCACATCGTGCAGGATTACCCCGGTCAGCACCAGGTCCGGCATCAGAATCGGATAGTGCGGCAGCACCCGCTGCGCAAGCCCCACCAGACTCACCACATGCTCCAGCAGCCCGCCCAGCCACGCGTGATGCAGTTGCTTGGCCGCCGGCGCCTCGCGAAACCGCCCGCCCACCTCCGCGTCAGCCAGCATCGCCGAAACCAGCCGCTTCAGGTCCGGATCGGTAAAACCCTCGACGGCCGAAAGCAACCTTGCCCAAAGCTCGTCGATGTCGCAGGTCGTGGCGGGCAGCAGGTCTTTGCGGTCGAATTCGCCCGCCTTCAGCCGGCGCAACGCCTCCACTTTGAGCTGCAACACGCCTTCGAAACGCGACACGGTGCCCCGCACCTTGACCACGTCGCCCTTGGCGAAATCCTGACCGATGCGCGTATCGGCCGGGTCCCAGACGCGCGCCTCAATCTGTCCGGAGTTGTCGCCCAGAATCAGGCTCAGGTAGGTCTTGGCGGCCTTGGTCGTGCGCTGTTGCTTGCTCAGCACCAGGTAGACGCTGTCGAAGGGCCGGTTTTCTTCCTGCCGGGTCAGGTCGGCAATAAAAATATCTTTCATCTCGCGGCTTAGGTTACAGCATTGGCCCCTGAAACGCCCAAGGCGTCCGGCTGAGAGTTGCTCAGTCGAACGCCTTGGGGCCAATTGCAGGTTCGATTATAGTTTCGGCGCGACGTTGGGATCAGGCGCGGGAGCCGGCTGCGGGTCCGTCACCGGCTTGGGCGCCGGTGCGCCCGGGACCGTCGGCGCGGGCGTCATTTCGACTGGCTGCTTCTCAGTCTTTTTCTTCTTTTCGTCTTCCAGCCGCTTCTTCTCTGAAACCGTTCCGGCATTGGTCTTCTTCTTTTTCTTCGTGGCCGTATCCCCATTCAGGCCTAAAGGCGCGGACTGGCTCTGCTGGTCGGCAACTTCGGTCGAATCCGGCGCGGAGGGCGCAAAGCTATCCAACCGCGGCCCCTTGTTTTTGGGGGCCTTGGGCAGCTTGGCGCGCGCCGTGAAGCGCGTCTTCTTTTCCGGAGCCGCCGGGGCTTCAGCCGCATTTGCCGCCACTTCGGTCGGATTGTCCCCCGTCTTGGGCAGCGCGCCCGCGTCTTCCGTCCTGGTTTCCGCCGCGTTGGGCAGGGTCTCGCGCGGAGCCTGGCCAAAGCGGATTTTTTCCTTCTTGCCGGCCTTCATCGTCGCCGGTGTGGCCACCACCGGAACCACTTGCGCCGGCTTCTTGCGGAATCCGTGCTCGGTCTCGCGGAAGCGGGTGCGCTGCACCTTCCTCTTCTTCTTCGGGGCGGGAGGCGTGTAGGCGCTATAGACCGGCTTGGTCTGCCGCGCGCTCGCGCCGGTATCCACATAGCCCGGGCGGATGTCGATGTACGAGTCTTCGCGCAAAGTCGTCAGGTAAGCCCGAATCGCAGGCTCCATGCGGCTCATGTAGTAGGTCTCTTCCACCTGGTTCTGCACATCCTTGAACTGCGGAACTCCGCCCTTTACATGCTCAGTCACCTTGAGAATGACGTAGCCCTGCTTGGTGCGAATCGGCTCGGTGAATTGGCCAGTCTGCAGGCTGAAGGTTGCGTCTTCCAGCACCTTGGCCAGGCTGCCGGGCCCGTACTTGCCCAGATCGCCGCCCTCGGTCGCCGTCTGCCCGTCACTCTGGGTGCGCGCCAATTGGTCAAAGTCGCCTCCAGCCTTCAGCTTGGCTTCAATATCGTCCGCTTTGGCCTTGGCGGTCGCCAGCCGGTCCGCATCGTCGCCCGTGGGCCCGGTCGAAACCAGAATCTCGCTCAGCCGAACGCTTTCCGGCTGCGCATATTCCTGCTTGTGCGCTTCAAAATAGCGCTGCGCCTCGCCGGGCGTCACCGAAACCTTGCGTCCCACTTCCTGCCGTATCACTTCCTGGGTGATGATTTGGTTGCGTATGTTGGCCTTGAAATCCTCAAACGAAACACCCTGCTCCTTGGCGGCCTTTTCCAGGTCTTCCAGGGTCTCCAGGTTGTATTTCTTGCGGATCTCATCCAATTGCTTCACCAGCTCGGTCTCGCCGGTGATCTCCAGCTCCTTGCCCTTGGAGAGCCATAGCTGCTGGTCGATCAGGTTGCGCAGCAGATCCCGGTGCGCCTCGGAGATCTGCTGGAGCGTGGTCGCGCCGTGCTCGCGCGCCTCCCCGTCCATCTCCTTCATCGCCCGGTCGTAATCGGACCGCGTGATGATCTGGTCGTTGACGCGGGCCAGGATATCTTCGACCGTTAGGCCTCCATAGGCGCTCTCCGGGGCGGAAGTCGCGGGACGTGTTTGAGCATTGGCCTGGACTTGGGCGCCGGCAAAAAGAAGCGTTGAAAGAAGAAGCACTGGCCCGAGCACGAAGTGTGCAGGCCGAAGCGGCGCGGAAGTTGGTTCACATCGAAGGGTCATAATAGGCAAGAGGAACGGGGACGGAAATCACCCCTGATCCATAGACGTAATTGTAACCGCCCGGAAAGCAGCGGGGCCAATTGCCAAATTGGCCCCTGGGATGCGCTCGGTCCGGCTACCATCGATCGGTTGCGGACGTCCAATCAACACGATGCTATACTTTGCGTCAAGGCAGTTCTGCCGCCGCACTCTCCCGGGCCATCTCAAGCGGCCATCGGGTGCCGCGGATGGAGCCGTCCGGAGGATCCCAACTCAATGACTTCCCGTGTGCGCCGCGCCACATTTTCCCTCGTTCTCTTCTTCTGCGTTTGCGCATTGGCAGGCACTGTGCTCCAGCGCAAAGTCGGCGCTCAATCCGCAGCCGACGAATCGCAGTGGCGCGACAGCCTCAAGAACTTCACCAACGTCTACGCCATCGTTGAGCAGAACTACGCCGAACCGATCAACGGCGACAAGGCCGACACGGTCATTTACGACGGCGCCATTCCGGGCATGCTGCGCACCCTCGATCCTCACTCGAACTTCTACGACCCCAAAGCCTACGCCAAAATGCGCGAGGACCAGCACGGCCGCTACTACGGCGTGGGCATGGTCATTCAGCAGCAACTGAACAAGATCTATGTCGTCACGCCCTATGAGGGCACGCCAAGCTACCGCGCCGGCATCCATCCCGGCGACATCATCGCATCGGTCGACGGCAAATCCACAGACGGCATGACCTCCGACGTCGTCGCCAAGATGCTCAAGGGGCCCAAGGATACCCACGTCACCCTCACCACCATCCGCGACGGCCAAGCCAAGCCGCTCAGCTTCGATCTTGTGCGCGCCGAGATTCCCCACCCCTCCATCGACCTCAAGTACGACATCAAGCCCGGCGTCGGCTACCTGCACATCACCCAGTTCCAGGAGACCACCGCGCGCGAATTTGAAGACGCCATCGACGGCTTCGGCGATCTGAAAGGCCTCGTCCTCGACCTGCGCGGCAACCCCGGCGGCCTGCTCAGCCAAGCAGTGGAGATTTGCGATCACCTCCTCACCAAGGGCCAGAGCATCGTCTCGCAGCGCGGACGCGCCTATCCCGACCAGGTGTACACGGCCACGCACGGCAACGGCGGTCACACCTTCCCCATTGTTGTGCTGGTCAACCGCAACTCGGCCTCAGCCTCGGAGATCGTCTCCGGCGCGCTTCAGGATCATGACCGCGCCCTGATCGCCGGCGAAACCACCTTCGGCAAGGGCCTCGTCCAAACCGTCTACAACTTGCCCGAGAACACCGGCCTCGCGCTGACCACCTACCACTACTACACGCCCTCAGGGCGCCTCATCCAGCGCGACTACACCGGCGTCTCCCTCTACGACTACATCTACAACCGCGCCAATGCGCTGCCCGCCGACAACACCAACCGCGAAGTCAAACTCACTGACGCCGGCCGCACCGTCTACGGTGGCGGTGGCATCACCCCGGACGAAAAGATTGAGTCGCCCAAGTCCAATCACTTCATGGATTCGCTGCTCGGCCACGACGTCTTCTTCCACTTCGCCCCGCACTACATGGCCTCCCACACCGTCGGCAGCGACTTCAAGGTGGACGACCAGGTCATCACCGAGTTCAAGCAGTTCCTCACCAGTGAGAACATCGCCTGGAACAACGACGACTTCAACGGCCCCATCGAGTGGATCAAGGCCAACATCAAGGCCAAGATCGTCACCATTCAGTTTGGCCAGGTGCAGGGTCTGCGCACCCAGGCCGACTGGGATCCGATGATCCAGAAGGCGGTCACTTACCTGCCCCAGGCCCAGGCCCTGGAAGAGAGCGCCCACAAGGTTCTCGCTCAAAAGGCGGAAGCCCGCAGTACCGGCAATTAGCCCTTGACTTTCCAATCGACGCAGCGTAGATTCAAGTCAAATGGAGGCAGTTCGATGAGAGCGACACCGATCCAAGGCAATAGGAGTGAGCTGGACGCCACCCCAATTCAGTCCGGCAAGAAGGCCGCCAAAGCCACCCCGATTCAGTAGTTCCGCTCACCAAGAGCGAAGAGAGCCGCAACCCTTTGCAGAGGGTTGCGGCTTTTCCGTTCTGGTCGGTGATTCTCAAGCCAATTCACCTTGGGAATTCCGGAAACTCGTCTGATCGGCACACCTGCGGAACATTTTCGATGTACTCGCGAATCGATGGATCGAGAGCGTCCCGAAGCGACTCCGGAATCTCATAATGTTCGGCTTCGAAGCCAAGCTGAGGCGGGTCGAAATACCAGCAATCCGCTTCCTCCTTCGTGTCGCCACCAGGCCTGTACGGCCCTGTCTGGTAAAAGGGCCTGTCGCACTCAAAGTCCAGAATCCTGCTTGAGAGCTGAACCAACCGCGTGTAGGCCCGAAAGTCCGCCGGGTCATCAACAATCCAATCTTTGAGCGCAACGAAGAGGGCGCGAAATCGCTCCAGGTTTCTCTCGATTTCGATCTGGCGGGAGGGCTTATCCGGATCCTTTGCGAATTCCCCAGTGGTGCTGCATTGGATGAGAGCCCTCGAAAACAGATCGTCAGGATCGAGCAGCGCGACAGCCTCGCTGAATCGCTCTTTGCCCAGCTTATGGTACAGCCGACCGAAGAATTGGTTGATCAAGTCGGCGAAAAGCCTCTCCGCCTGATTGCTGCGAAAGTAAATGCCGCCGCCGGCCAGAAACAGCTTCAACAACCGGGCTCGGTAGAGCAGAATGGCGCAGAGCAGGCGCCAGAGATCATTCGGAGATTCATTTGGTTCGGGCCGGTTCGGCATCAGATGACCAATTTCGCCCCCAATCAGCGGCCACTGCTTTGGATCCTTCAGCCCAGGCAGCATCTCCGACTCCAGCGTGTCTCCGCGCCGGGCGATGGGAAGGTAGTGTTCCTGGACGATTTTGCTGTATTCGGGGATTCGCGTCGTCAGGATGCTGTTGCGGCGATCCCGCGCGTCCTGTTCAATCTTGGCGTCCTTGTCGCGCTGATCCTGCCTGTTTTTGGCTTCTGTCTCGCGCTCTTTGCTTCGCTCATTGAACCAGTACGCGACCCCAGCCAGAACCACAGGTACGGCGAGCGCGCGGATGAACGCGGAAATAAGAAAAAAGAGCCGATAGAGGTGAACTTGCCAAAGCGAAGTGAACCGGATGGGTGCGATGTAGGCGACGCTTTTGGTCGGCGCCTTCGCCCCAGCGTCGTTCCAGAAAATCAGCGTAATCGGGTGTGAACCCTCGCTCGCCACGGGAGTTGCCAGCAACTCCAGCGTGACTGTCTGGAAAGCCGGAACCGGTAAAAAGCAGCATATCGCTTGATTCTTCGCGTCATTCCTCGGCTTCAAATCCGGATGGAACTTGAATTCGAAGCCGGGAGCATACCAACTCACGGGAATATTGAGGTCCCGGCCAGTGGAGTTGGCGATCAGGATCGACGCGGCCCCCGCCTTGCCCTCGACAAGATGATCCGGCGGCGTATGCACCTCGACCGAAAAATCCGCGCCCGTCGCGGATACAAGGTACGTCACCTTCGCCGGAGCCGACGTCCCCTCCGCAATCCCTGGAATCTGCAAGTCTTCGTGCCAGGCGAGCCAGCCCACAAGAGCGGACACGGCAAGAAACGCCGCCGCCACAGCCGCGGCGCGAACGCCCGGCACCCACCTTTGCGAGGAAATCGCCATCGGCGGAATCGTACCATGGGAATCCTGACCCGATGGGAAACTATCTCAAAACAAGCAAAGCTCCGGGCGAAAACTCAGTTTTTGCCCGTCGGCGGCCTCACTTCTTTACCGGAATGAACAGCTTCGCATCCGCCCCCACCTTGTAAGTCTCGGCAAAATTCCGCTGATTGATTCCCAAACTCAGCCTGCCGCGAGAGTCAATGTAGAACAGTTCCTTCCCCACCGGCACATCGCTGAAGGTCTTCACAAACGGAAACGCATAGTGCTTTCCCGCGAGTTCCACCGGAACTGTGTCGCCCAGTTTGTACCCCAGCTCCCGGAACAGCTCCGCCGGCACGTTCAGCACCAGATTCCCAAACGGGCCATCGGTTCCGATCACGTCCCCGTGCAACCCCGCCGCGTCGATCGTCGCC
>Ga0302156_10003559_pt1 | contig 11928 bp, 10 predicted proteins | sample I_Bog_N3_2_FD_193503 | JGI IMG/M metagenome (GOLD analysis project Ga0302156, IMG submission 193503) | Peat permafrost microbial communities from Stordalen Mire near Abisko, Sweden - I_Bog_N3_2 | ecosystem: Environmental > Terrestrial > Soil > Wetlands > Peat | place: Sweden: Abisko, Stordalen... | reverse complement strand
TTTTTCAACGGGTCGTCACTGGCCTCGATGCCGCTCAGGATGGCGTCCGCCAGGGTGCGTCCGGATTTGAGGCTGCGCACCGCGTGGTCGAGCAACTGCGGCAGTTGCTCGATCATTCGGCGCAGCCGGCGCTGGTAGCGTACGGCGATGTACAGGCGCAGTGCCAAGGGCGGTGCCGCCACCATGACAAACAGGCCTATCCACTCACCTGCCAGCCACCCCAGCAGGGCGCCGAAGGCCCAAAGGCTCAGCCACAGGCCCAGGCGTTCGGTCGGCCTGCCAAGGCCTGCACGGATAAAGGTGCGTTCCAGGCGGGTGGCTACTGTGTTGTCTTTCAGGGCCTGGGGTTGCCCTTCCGCCAGGCGTTCCAACACCCGGTCGGTCTGGGCCTTGCGCAAACCGTTGCGCATCAGGCCTATCCCCAGCACCAGAAGGGCCACAGCCAGCAGGGCGAGCAGAATCGGACCGATCATCGGATGGCCTCCTAAACCGGCAGGTGACTTTCTTGGCGCAACTTGTCGCCGGCCGGATTGACCGCTTCCCGCAGGAAGCCGAAGCCGGTGCGCTTGTCGTGGCGAAACAGGGTATTGGTGACGTACACGTCCTCGCGTATGCCCACCACTTCCACCACTTCGCTGACACAGCGGCGGCCATCGGGCAGGCGCGTCAGCTGGATCACCACATCCAGCGCCGCGCAAATCATTTGCCGCAGGGTTTTTTCCGCCACCACCCGCCCGGTCAGGCCCACCAGGGTTTCCAGACGCAGCAAGGCGTCCTGGGCGTTGTTGGCGTGCACGGTACTCATCGAGCCGTCGTGGCCGGTGTTCATGGCGGTCAACACATCGATGACTTCTACGCCCCGGATCTCGCCGAGGATGATCCGGTCGGGCCGCATCCGCAGGGCGTTGCGGATCAAGTCACTGGCTTTCACCTCACCATGCCCCTCGGCGTTGGGCGGGCGGGTTTCCAGGCGCACAACGTGGGGATGGCCCAGTTGCAACTCGGCCACGTCTTCGATGGTGACCAGGCGTTCGCGAGGGTTGATCAACTGGCTGAGAATGTTCAGCAGTGTGGTTTTACCGGTGCCGGTACCACCGCTGATCAGGATGTTGCAGCGCTTGCCGACGGCGTCCTGGAAGAACTCGAAAATCCCTTGGTCGATGGTTTGCATGGCCACCAGGTCGCTGCTTTTCAGCATGTCTTTGCGAAACTTTCGAATCGACAGGCAGGGGCCGTCCAGGGCAATCGGCGGGATGATCGCATTGACCCGGCTGCCGTCGGGCAGGCGCGCATCCACCATCGGCGACGACTCATCCAGCCGGCGTCCCAGGGGCGCAAGGATGCGCTGCATGACCCGCTCCACATGGTGGTCGTCAATGAAGCGCAAATCACTTTGTTGCAGCAGGCCATCGCGCTCGACGAACACCCGGTGCGGGCCGTTGACCAGGATTTCAGTGACCGTCGGGTCCCGCAGCAGCACTTCCAGCGGGCCGAAACCGGTCAGTTCATCGACGATCTCTTCGGCCAGGCGCTCCATCTCGTAGCGGGAAATCGCCAGGTGCATACGTGTGATGTATTCGGCCACCTTGTCGATCACGAACTGCGCCAGGGATTGGCGTGTGCTCTCCAACAGGTTTTTTCCCGACTCTTCGATGGCATCGATGATGTAGCGATGCAGCACCAGTTTCAGGCCGTCGTGATCGGTGTTGCCGGCACTGCCACGCGGGGTAACGCCAAACAGCTTCTCGCCGTTCATTTGGTCCCCAGAAGGCGGTTAAGCCAGTTGGTAGAGGGTTTTGCCAGGCCTTCGGAGCGTTTTGCCAGGCGCTCGCCCAAGGCACGCAGCGCTTGCGTCAGGCTTTCCCGCGGGGCCAGGGAGAACAAGGTCTGCGCCTGGTTTTTGGCACTCAGGCGAACTTCCGGGCTCCAGGGCAACACGGCGATCACTTCCAGCCCGAAGCTTTTGCCCAGCGCTTCCGAGTCGGGGGCGGCACCTTTGAGGTAGCGGTCGACCAGCAGCCGGGCATGGTCCAGTTTCATGCCTTTTTCTCGCCACAGGTTAAGTACCGCCAGGTTGCGGCGGCAGTCCGGCACGCTTTGGTCGGTACACCACAGCAGTTTGTCGCAATGGCTGACAAAGGTGCGCAAGGCTTCACTGTCGGGTTGGCCGGTCAGGTTCACCACGATGTGCTGGAAGTGCTGGCGCAGGGCACTGAGCAACATGTACAGCTCGGCTGCACTGGTACGGTCCAGCGGCTCATCGTTATTGTGATAGGCGAGGATGCGCAGGCCGGCTTCTGCCGAGGTGAAGGCGCTGTTGATCAGGGTGGAGTCCAGGCGTCGCAAGTGGCGCAGGGCGTCGCCGAAATGAAAGGAGCTTTCCAGCCCTAGCAGCGCCAGGCTGTCGGCGAGTGGCAGACCCAGGTCGAGCAACAACGTTTGCTGCCCGCTTTTTTGCACCACCAGCGCCAGGTGGCTGGCGATCAGCGCACCGTCGGCATTGCCTTGGGTGCCGTAGAGTACGGTCAGCCCGCCCAGGTGGGCATTCGGGGTGACGGCCGGCAAGCGTTTGCTCAGGCGCCGAACCAGGCCGGCAACCTCACTGGCGCGCGAGCCGTAGGCGACGAAATCCCGCGCACCGGCACGCATCGCGTTCAGCACAAGCTGGTTGTCCATGCCATCGCCCAAGGCCACGATGGCAAGCAGAGGCTTGGCCTCCAGGGCGCCTTCGATCAGCGCGCACTGGGTGGTCACGTGTTCACGGTCCAGGCCAATAAACACCAGGTTGGCGAACGTCACGTCCACCAGTGCCAGCAGTTCGTCGAGGCTGCCGGCGCCGGCGCTGACCACTTGTCCCAAGGGCGCGAGGGCCCCCTGAAGCCATTCCAGATCCGTGTTGTTGCGGGTAATTGCCAAAAAGGTCTGGCTCAGGCTTTCGCTCATTCGGACAGTCCACTGCGGCGATCGAAATTGCCGTTTTCGAGGAAATACAGGCGGTACCAGTTCGGGTCGTAATTGCGCAGTTTTTCTCCTGGCAATGAGGGCAGCTTGGCGTTGGCGGCCAGCGGCTGTACCAGGTGCGGAGTGACGATCATCAGCAGCTCTTTTTCCTGGCGGCTGACGTTGGAGTCGCGAAAGAACGCACCGAGGATCGGGATGTCCCCCAGGCCGGGGAATTTGCTGACGCTTGAGGTGTTATTGGTGCTGATCAGGCCGCTGATCACGAAGCTTTCGCCGTCGGCCAGGGAGATGCTGGTGTCGGTGCGCCTGACCGTCAGCGCTGGCACCGAGATACCCTGGATGGTGACGGCGTTGCTGTAGTCCAGCTCACTGACCTCTGGCGCGACCTTCAGGGAAATTCGCCCATGGTCGATGACGGTCGGGGTCAGGGTCAGGCGGATGCCGAACTCCTTGTATTCGATGGAGATGGTGTTGCTGCCGCTGCTGGGCACCGGGATCGGCACTTCACCACCGGCGAGGAAGGTCGCACTTTGCCCGCTGAGCGCCACCAGGCTCGGACGTGCCAGGGTGTAGGCAAACCCGCTGCTTTCCAGGGCGTTGATCATGGCCGAGACACGGCCGCCGCCGAAGCCGATGTTGAAGGTGTCATTGTTCACCGGAAGCCCGCGAAATCCCGTGGCCGCCGCGTTGGCGACATTGTTGGGGGCGCCGAACAAAAAGTTGCCACCCCGGCCAAAGATCGAGGTACTGGCTTCCTTGAGTTTGGTGCGGCTCACTTCCACAAAGCGGATGTCGGTTTGCACCTGGCTGGGCAACGTCGGGTCATCGGACGGCGACAGGGCCAGGCTGGTCAGGGCGGACGTGGCCTTGCCCTGGACGAACACCATGCTCTGGCGCGGGCTGCTGGAACAGGCCGTCCAGACCATCAGGCTGGTGGTGCCTGAGGCGATGCCGGTGAGCAGGAACGCCTGGTTGCCATTGACCTGCACGTCGGCCACTTTTGGATCGCCAATGGCCAGCCGCGTAATCGGTACCGGCGATTGGATCGCCTGTTGAGCACCTTCACCCACCTCCAGTACCGCCGGCAGTTGGCCCAGGCCTGTGCAGTTGCCGGACGCCGCCAGCGCCACCTCCACAGGCAGGCTCAAGGTGAGGAGACCCCAGAATACTCGTGAAAAAAACCACACGGAACGACTGCTCATTCAAGGCATCCTTAGCTCTTTCAGGGCGTTTGTTGAGTCACCTGGTTGCCGCGTATCACCTCGACTCCCGAGCGTTTTGGAACACCATTGGCGGTGGCCGGGCCGAAACTGTTGAGAGGCGCCTGGCTGAAGGATAGTTGGTTGAACCGATAGAGATCGCGCTGGGTGTTTTCCAGGTTGATCGCGGACTCCGTTTCACCGGCCCAGTACTGGCTCAGCAATTGTTCGTCGGCGCTGCGTACGGCCAGGCGCAATACGCCGGATTGGGCCGCGAGCATCAGCCGGCTCATGAGCTGCTCCGGTACGGCGAGGAGTACCGTACGTGCACTGGCGCGACTCTGCTGGGCCTTGAGTTTTTCATCCGGGGTAGTCGGTGGTACAGAGCCGGGCTTGCCATCGTTGGTCAGCCCCAATTGGTCGCCCACTCCCAGCAGACGCAAGGCGGGCACCACGACTTGTGCGGACTGCTGCGGGTTGCTGGCTTCCTGGCGCAGGAAGAGCAGGACGTCCACATAGTCGCCCGGGGTCAGTTGCCCGCCGGCACCGATTACTTCATCCACGGCGACGGCGAGGGCGCGCTCGTTGGGGCGGATCATCCGTGCCAAGGTGCCGCCGGAGCTGAAGCTTTCCTCTGTCAGCCAGGTGCCGGCCGACAACGGCCGCCAAGGGACCTTGCCCACCGCCTGGTCGAGGCGGGTGAGGCTGCCGGCGGGCACTGTGCGCAGTCTTTCCAGAGTCAGGTCGGCGGCAGTGAGCTCAACAAAAGCAGCAACGTCACGGGCCAGGACCACCACGGGTTGGCGCGTCTGGTCTTCGGCAACGGGTTGCGCCACTTCAGGTGATTGGGGCACGGGCGGTGCGACAGGGGCCGGGCGGCTGAGTACCAGGCCCCAGTAGCCTGCAATCAGTGCACCTACCAATAGCAGCCCGGCGAGGATCAAGCTAATCCGACTGTTCATGAAGGCTCTCCCTTTCCTGCTGCATCCACTGCGCTTTCCTACTAATGCCTGCGTATTCGGATCGCTTCGAGCTTCTAACTATTTCGCTATTTGAAGGTAGTTCAGCTAGGACAAAACGCCATTACCGGGCGAAAAATATCTCCAGATCCTCTGCGAAAGTTGATTTTTTGGCGTCAGCCTGCCGACTAATACTTTGTGATTAATCCGTTCTTACAGTTGTTGGTATGGGGTTTGTTGACAATGCTCTAGTGGCACACCGAAATCATTTTTGTGATGCCGCGATACCAGCGCCGTGAGCGCAAAGGAGAAGTCATTATGTTCCTTGATCTTATTCGCATGGGATTCATCAAAGTCCAGGTTTTTTTCTATTCGAAAGAGGGCGCGTCGGGTATCGAATATGCACTGGTTGCAGCGATGGTTGCTGTGGCGCTGGCGGCCTTTATCACACCCATCAGGACGGCGATAACCGGCGTCTTTACTGCGATACAGGGCGCCATTCATACCTGACTCTGGTCCTCGCGCAAGCACGTGCAGGTTCCGCTGAATGATCTATTGCGTATCAGGCATTTCCCCATGAACGCCTCTTTGTCCCCCCGGCAACAAATCCTTTTGGTGGACGACGAAGAGGACGCCCTCATTGAGCTGGCCGAGTCGCTGGAGAATGAGGGCTTTGTCTGTTTTACCGCCACCTCGGTCACCTTCGCTTTGCAGGAGCTGACCCTGCACCCCGATATCGCCCTGGTGATCACCGACCTGCGCATGCCCGAGGAGAGTGGTATTTCCTTGATCAAGCGCCTGCGCGAACACACCGCTCGCCAGCATTTGCCGGTGATCGTCATGTCTGGCCATGCCGAGATGGATGATGTCAGCGACATGCTGCGCTTGCAGGTACTGGACCTGTTTCGCAAGCCGATCTATCTGGTGCGCTTGATCGACACCCTCAACAACCTCTTCCCCATCCCGAAAATCAGACTGATGTAGGAGCGAGCAAGCTCGCTCCTACAGGGTTCAGAGTTGGTAGCTGAAACTCAGCGTATACCGCGGCCGCCGATTGAAGCTGTCCAGGGCGATGTCCGACATTGGCTTGGCCGCTTCCAGCGCAATGTTGTAGTACTTGTTGTCCCCGAAACGCAGGCCCACCGCCGCCGATGACATGTTGTTGCCCTTGACCGGCAGCTCGTTGAACCAGGTCTTGGCCTTGTCCAGCACCACATACGGCTGCAGGATTTTTACCCACTCGCCACTGCGGTTGAAGCTGTAGTTGACCTCATACGCCACGCCCCAACCCTTGTCGCCCGAGCCCTGGTCATCCGGATAACCACGCCCGAAATTCTGCCCGCCGAATGTCGCGCGTTCGCTGTCGGGCAGGGTGTCGTTGCTCCAGTAGAAGGCGCCCGATGCCACGCCTTGCCAGTGGTCGAAGAACTTGTTGCTTTGCACCCCCGACAGACGCAGGCGGAAGAATTCCAGGTCCGGCTGCGTGCCTTCGATATCACTGTGGGTGCGTGCACCCAGGCCGTTGATTCCCTGGTACAGCCCGGCGCTGAGAATCCGCAGTTGGCGGTCGTCGGACTTGCGCCAGTCGCCCTCGAACGCAAGGGCTCGCAGGTCGGTTTCCACGTCGAAGCGCAGCGGGTAGCCCACCAGTTGATAGCGGGTGGTTTGGTCCACCGCGTAAAGGCGCGTGCCAAGGGTCAATGACTCCGTGGGGGAGGCGATCAAGGGGTGAGACAGGCCGATGGAGTAGCGGTCAATCGCCTGGTGCGGCTTGAGTTCGAAGCCACCGTCCAGTTGTACGTTGCTGTTGGGGTCGGCGCGGTAGCGTTCAGCGTTGAGTACCAACTGGCTGCCTTCGGCATTGATGAACTGGCTGTAGCCCAAGCGGTAGTAATGCTCATCATCCTTGCCCGGCGGGAACAGGCCACTGAGGCTCAATTGCTCGCCCATTGAGGTCTGGGAGTTACTGGTGGCGGCCAGCAGCGCCTGCGTGCCGTTACGGTTGTCTTCGTTCAGGCTCATGCTGGTGGTGAACGGCTTGCGGCTGGCCTGGATCTGCATGTGCGTGCCGCCGTCGGTGGTGCCCGGTGGCGGTACTTGTGCCTGCAACGTCACACCCGGGATACGCCCCATCAGCGTGGTGTAGCGCTCGAAGGTCTTGCGGGTCAGCGGGCGTTCACCCAGCAGCTTGGCCGCCAGCTTGTCGACGTAGGCCGAGACTGCGCCGATGTCGCCCTGCACGTTGTAATCCTTGATGTAGCCCTCCACCAGCACCACGTGCACCAGGCCTTTTTCGAAGCGCTGGTCGGGCAGGTAGGCGTAGGACAACAGGTAGCCGTCCTGCTGGTAGCGGCGGGTGATGCCGCGGGTGGCTTCGATCAGTTGGGCGAGGGTGGTTTCGTGGCCAATCAGCGGCTCGAAAACCTGGGCCACGTCCTTGAGTGGGTAGATCGTGCCGCCGTCGATTTGAAGCTTGCGGATGGTCACTTTGGTGTCCATCAACAGCGGCTGGTTCTGGGTGGCGGCCGGCTCGGGCAACTGGGTTTGCGGCGTGACCGGGCGATAGGCGTCGGCGGGGAGATTGGGCACCGGCAGGTTGCGAATGGTGTCGTTGCTATTGAGGAAGCTGGGCAGGGTCTCGGCGTGGACACTGGCAGCAATCAGGGTGAGTAGAAACAAAGGCGTCAAGGCGCGCATAGGACACTCCATGGTCAAACTGCAGCAGCGTTTCGCGGATTCCCGCCGGGCTCTGGGGCGCGGTTCGGGAGGGCCTTTCACTGGCCAATAAAAAAGACGAGAGACTCATTGGAATCTCTCGTCTCAACCAAGCGTAGGCGCTGGAGGGGAGGCCGTCTAATGGCCAGGTGCAATTCTATTTTTTGCCGGTCAGCCCGCCGAGCAAGCCGCCCAGGCCTCCACCGGTGTTTGTGTTTGCAGTGCCTCCGGCGGATGCGCTGGCACCCACGTTCAAGCCGCCGAGCAGGCCGCCACCGCTACTGCTGGTACCTCCGGTGACCAAGCCGCCCACCGAGCCGACAGTATTACCCACTGCATTCAGGGTACCGCCTACGGCGTTGGTGATCGGGTTGGCATTGGCTGCCGTCAGGTTGGTGCCCAGACCGCTGACTGCGCCGCCGACTTGGGTCACCAGGCCGTTCACTGGTGCGCCGATACCCGTGCTGGTACCGATGTTTTGGGTCAGCCCGGCAACGCCCGTCGTCACTGGGTTCAGTGCGGCGCCGACATTGGTCGCCAGCCCCGCGACCGGAGCCGTGGCGCCGGTGTTGGCTACGCCGTTGCCGCCAATCAGGGTGCCGAGGGACGCGACGGTGTTGCCCACGGCACCACCGGTTACGCCCGCAGCACTGACAGTGCCATTGGTGTTGCCGATATTCAGGCCGTTGCCGACGTTGGCGACGAGGCCACCGACCAGTTCAGGCAGACCCGATTGCGGGGTCGTGGTTGCCGGATTGACGTAGCCACTCGACTTATCAAGGGTGGTGCCGACGCCAGTCAACACGCCACCGACGAGTGTCCCGACTGGGTTGCCTGCACCGCCGGCACTGGCCACCTGGCCACCCAGGCCGGTGACAGTGGCGCCCACTTTATCGATCAAACCACCGACCGGGTTGCCCAGGCCTGTCTTATTGCCGAGGTTACCCGTGGTGTTTTCCACCAGAGAGACGACGGGCACCAGTACGCTTTTACCGACCGTATTGGTCAAGCCGCCCAGTGGCCCGGTGGTGCTGGCCGTGCTCAAGGTGTCGCCGAGCATGGTCACGGTTTGGCCGACTTTATCGACCAGGCCACCTGCTGCGCCGCCTACACCGCCGGTCAAGCCACCGACCACGGGAATGCCGCCCAACGTAGTGCCCAGGGACTTGCCGGTGTTGGACACGCCGGTACCCAGGTCGGCCACGCCATCGGCCACACCGGCAACGGTGGTGCCCAAGGCGTTGCTATTGGTGCCCAGGGTGCCCAGGCCGTTAGTCAGGCCGCTGCCGATGCTGTTGACGGCTGTGCCCGTAGCGGTGACTAACCCGCCAGCGGTAGTACCGACAATTGGCACCGTGGTCAGGGTCGTACCCAGGTCGCCCACCGCGGTGCCGACATTACCGACGACACCGCCTACAGCGCCCACTACCTGGCCGGTGACCAGAGGAGTGGTCGAACCTGTGCCACCGCCTGTGCCACCGCCAGTGCCGCCGCCTGTGCCACCGCCAGTGCCGCCGCCTGTGCCACCGCCAGTGCCTCCGCCGGTGCCACCACCTGTGCCGCCGCCAGTACCGCCGCCTGTGCCACCACCAGTACCTCCATCCGTGCCGCCACCGGTACCACCGCCAGTGCCTCCGTCAGTGCCACCGCCGGTACCGCCGCCAGTGCCGCCACCCGTTCCGCCGCCAGTACCACTGCCACTGCCAGCATCCGGAGATGACGCCGCGACGCTACTGTGATGACCACCACCACCGCTGCTGCAGCCTCCGAGGCTAACTGCCAGAATCAGGGCCAGCGCGGTACTTGCTTTCCACAACACGACTTGAGTTTTCATGATTGAGTTCCTTGCACCAGGTACAGCCTTTGCTGTTATCGAAGTTCGCTGTTTCTATAGGCAGCGATACATTCGTCCGTTGTGGCTATAACAGACCCGGGTGCGTTATCTCGCAATGCTCAACTTGGTATTAACGATTTATATACAGATAGGGTTAGTCTGCTTAGCGACTAATACCAAGGGTGTAGTGGGGGAGAGTGTAGAAGTTTCGAGGCGTTTAAAATCATAGGGTTAATAAAGATAGCGGGCTATTGATAGCCCGCTATAACTTAGGATGTATATATACAATTTATCAGGAGATTGGCCGCCAACGCCCCGTCATGTGTTCAATATCCCCGGCGCCCTTTAGTTGTAACTCGCCACTGGAGCCGGCGGCACTTGTCAATAAAGTTACTTCACTGGGTAAGCGCACCGGCTTTTTAAACTCGACGTCTATTTCGATATTGGCCGCAGGCAAATGTTCGCTCAGTGCGGCCAGTGTGCGTGCCGTGTTCCATAACCCATGGGCGATGGCCTGGGGGAAGCCAAACAACCTGGCCGTGAGGGCACTCAAGTGAATCGGGTTGTAGTCGCCGGACACCCGGGCGTAGCGGCGGCCGATGTCGGCGGGGGCTTTCCAGCGGGTCAGCTCGCTGACGCTGGTAGGGGCTTGCAGGGTGTGGTCCGCCGCAGCGCCATCGAGTTTCACCCCGCGACAGAGCATCCGGCTTTCGGCTTCCCACAGCAGCCCCAGTGAATCCTCGACCGTGGTTACGATATCGAAGGTCGCGCCCTTGGCATGGGGCTGCAAGTTCTGCGTGTAGACACCGACGGTCAGGTCACTCACACCTCCCAATGGGCGCAGGATGCGGATCCGGTTGCTCAGGTGGATCAACCCCAGCAGCGGGAATGGAAACGCCTTGTCGGTGAGCAATTGCATCTGCAGGCCGAACGCCAGGATATGGGGATAAGTGGCCGGCAGTACCGGGCTCTCGGCAAACCCGCAGACCTTGCGATAGGCGTCCACATCCTTGGGGTTAACGCTGACCCGGCAGCGCAGCCCTTGTTGCGGCAACGTGGTACCGGTGATCTTGCGCTTGAGCGCCGCACGCCAATACAGCGGCGGCAGAAACGGGGTGCTGCCTAATGTGTGCCACTCCATGCTTACGCTCCCAATAGACTTTGCCCACACACCCTCAACGCTTGCCCGCTGACCGCGCCCGAGCCCGGTTGGCCGAGCCAGGCCACCGCTTCGGCAACGTCCTGGGGCAAGCCGCCCTGGCCCAGGGAGCTCATGCGCCGCCCGGCCTCACGCAAGGCGAAGGGAATATGTGCGGTCATCTGGGTTTCGATGAAGCCTGGGGCCACGGCGTTGATGCTGATCCCGCGTTCCCCCAGCAACGGCGCCCACGCCTGTGCCAAGCCGATCAGCCCCGCCTTGCTCGCGGCGTAGTTGGTTTGCCCGCGATTGCCGGCGATTCCGCTGATGGACGCCAGCAGCACCACGCGGCCGTTGTCGTGCAGGGTGCCGCTGTCCAGCAGCGCCTTGGTCAGCACTTGCGGCGCGTTGAGGTTAACTGCCAATACCGCGTCCCAGTATTCGGGCGTCATGTTGGCCAGGGTTTTATCGCGAGTGATGCCGGCGTTGTGCACCACGATGTCGAGGCCGTCCGGCAGGTGTTCGATCAACTGGGTGGCGGCGTCTTCGGCGCAGATATCCAGGGCGATGCTGCGGGCGCCCAGGCGCGCGGCCAGGGCATCGAGGTCGGCCTTGGCTTGAGGTACATCCAGCACGATCACTTCGGCGCCGTCACGGGCCAGGGTTTCGGCAATCGAGGCGCCGATGCCTCGGGCCGCGCCGGTCACCAGCGCCTTGCGCCCGGCCAGTGGTCGGGTCCAATCCTCGACCTGGGTCGGGCAGGCATTCAATCGAATCACTTGGCCGGAGATATAGGCGCTTTTGGGTGATAGGAAAAACCGCAACGCACCTTCCAACTGGTCTTCGGCGCCTTCGCCCACATACATCAACTGCAGGACGCCGCCGCTGCGCAGCTCTTTCGCCAACGAGCGGCTGAAGCCTTCAAGGGCGCGCTGGGCGCTGGCGGCGAACGGGTCGCTGAGGCTTTCCGGGGCGCGGCCAAGGATCACCAGGTGTGCGCTGTGATCGAGGTTCTTCATCAACGGCTGAAAGAATTCCCGCAGCTGCTTGAGTTGATCGGTGTGCTGCAACTGGCTGGCGTCGAACACCACGGCCTTGAGCTTGGGCCCGTGGCCGGGAATC
>Ga0302156_10003556_pt1 | contig 11938 bp, 8 predicted proteins | sample I_Bog_N3_2_FD_193503 | JGI IMG/M metagenome (GOLD analysis project Ga0302156, IMG submission 193503) | Peat permafrost microbial communities from Stordalen Mire near Abisko, Sweden - I_Bog_N3_2 | ecosystem: Environmental > Terrestrial > Soil > Wetlands > Peat | place: Sweden: Abisko, Stordalen... | reverse complement strand
ATGGTAGAGAGCGGGTCGATTTGCGGTTGGTAGTTGTCAATGCCGCGGCCGTTGAAATCAAAAGCTACATTCCCCAGAACGCCGAGCTTCTTGCTTTTCAGGAGCCGCTCGCCAAAGGTTCCGCCCGAGGCCGCATTGTAACGGCCATTCAGGATGTTGGTGCGGCCGCCATTCAAAAAGACATTGATGGTGGGCTTTTCCTGGGCTTCCTTCACGGTAAGCTCGACGGAGCTTCCGATTCCTTCCGCGTCCATATTGGCCGATAGCGTCTTATTGATATCCACGTGCTCGACCATATCCGAGGGAATGATATCGAGACGGACCTGGCGAACCAGCGGCTCGGGGGACGGCACTGTAATGCCATCGATGGTGATATTGGTCAAGCGGGGTTCAGTACCGCGCACCTCAATGTATTCACCCTCGCCTTCCAGGCGCTGGAGCGACACGGAGGGGAGGCGGCCGATGGCGTCGGCGACGTTGGCATTGGGCAGGCTGACGATGACTTCCGCCGGCAGGATCTGCTGGATGTTGTCTGCCGCGCGTGACTCGTCGAGCGCTTCCATCTCTCCATGCGGGCGCTCCGCGGTGACCAGGATCTGCTCGATATTGCTTCCTACCGCAAGCTTGAGGTCGAGCTCGGCGGTTTTCCCCGCGACCAGTTCGACCTTGGTCTCCTGCGTCGCGAATCCGGCAGCGGAGAGCTTCACGGTATAGGAACCAGCCGGAACCATCGGAAAGGAGAACGCGCCCTGGTCGTCGGTGGACACGGTCACGCCAAGCGGCTCCAGCTCAAGCTGCGCGCCTTTCACAACCGAGCCGCCGGAATCCACAACCGTACCGGTAATCAGCCCCTTGCTACCCTCTCCTGCGGCAGCCTGGCCTGAAGCCGCTGCTGACAACAGCGACAGGCTCACAAGTGGTAGCAGCACGGCGAGGCCCAGCTTGTTCCAGCCTCTCCCTATCACTGACAAATGCGGGGCGCCTCTCCGCAAAGAGAAGAATCGCCCTGATGATTGAGTCGCGAATTGAAACCTGCGAAGAATATTCATTCTCTGGCCTCGATGGTCTTGGAATTAACGCGCTCGCTGGCTCGTTCGACAGTCTGCAAATGCGTTAGCGCTTAAGTGAAAGGAACATTAGACCGCTCATAACTGAGCTGTCAAGATCTTTTTACAACAAATGTGAAAGTATGCGGTTTCCTTCACTTTCAGTTAATGTCGCGCGAAACTCACTTACCGTTGCGGCTAACTTGTGTTGGCTTTATCAGGTCAGACTACGTCATCCGGCATAGAAACAGCGCCAGACGCGACGGCTCACTTGTTATATCCTCCGCGCCCGCGGTTGCGACATCGCTACGTCATACAAGGCGTTTACGCCACTATGCGCAAACACCATACTTGCAGGGCCGCCGGAAGATAGAACTCCATTTGCCGCCATAGATAGTTATTGACTCACAAGCGCAACAAACCTATTCCACCTAAATGGAGTAATCAATGCGCGCTAACTGCACCAGTATCATAAAGTGCGCCATGCTATCCACTATCAAGGCGTCACGACTTATGCATTCCTATCGCACTTACAGATAGCGACACAAGCCGGCGGGAAGCGTTCCAAGGCGAACTCTACACTGGGTTGTACTACCTCACTCTCTTTTGCCATGCGATCCATATCACATGATTGGCATGGCTGCCATTGCCAGGCGCACACGCGCCTGGGTCATTTGCGCCCCACCACCAGGATGGTGAAGCTATCCGGCACCATCGCCCCTTGTGGGTGACGGGACTTCGTGCTCGACGCGGGAGACGGCCCATATTCCGCAATGGCCAGGAAAATTCGATCGGTTTGCTCGTCGTAAGCCAGGGACGCCGCGCCTTTCGGCGTGGGCAGATCCTCAATCACCTTGTATCCGTTTGCCGCATCCACTACCGTCAGCGTGCCGCCGCCGTTGGAGCTGAATGCGAGCTGATGAGTGGCGCTGAAGCGTGCCGCGTCAGGGCTATCCCCGATCGCGGGCGAAGCGAGCTCTTTGCCTGTGTCCGCGTCTACGACATCCATCTTGTTGTTGTCGCAGACCGCAAAGAGGCGGCGGTTCTCAACGTCCAGGGCGAGCCCGGTGGGAGCCTCGCAGTTGGCCAGCTTCCAGGTTGCGACCACCGCTTTTGTGTGCACATCGAGACGGACGATGGAACTCGTGCTTTCGAGATTGTCGTATACCGATCCCTTGCCATCGGCCACAGGGAATTCAGGTTTGCCGGGAAGCGCGATCGTCGCGACCACGCGATTGGTGGCGGCATCGATCACGGTGGCAGTGCTGCTCTTGCCGTTGAATGCCCAAACCGTCTTGGTCAATGGGTCGAATGTAATTCCGTCCGGATTGTCGCCTGTGGCCACAGTCGTAACCGGCTTGAATGTATGCCGGTCGAAAACCATCACATCGTTGCTGAGCCCGTCGCTGATGTAACCGAATTGGCCTTCGGTGTCGAGCGCGACTCCGTGCGCGTTCTTCAGGCCCGTGATGGCGGCAACTTCCTTGCCCGTCGTGGTGTCCACGATTTCCACGCGCGTGCGATGCGTAACGTAGAGCAAATGCGTTGTGGGATCGTTGACCAGGTAATCCCATGATCCATTTCCGCCAATCTTCCAGTGATCCACTACCTGATAGGGTTCCTGGCTGAAAGCCAGGCTGCAAGTTAGAACACAAATGGAGGCTGGAATCACAAGTGCGATGGCACGAATAAAACGATGATGGAATAAGAAGAACATGATTGCTCCTGACGAGCCGAGTAGGTTTTCTGGCACCGAGCGATTATCAGGAGCCAACCTTAAGCAGCAATGAAGGTTTGATTAATTTATTGCGGGGAACGTTGCCGAGACCTCTGTTCCCCGTTCTAACTGGCTTTGAATCTTTATGTTTCCGTGGGCCCGCTCCACAATTGCTTTGCAGATCGCAAGGCCCAGTCCGGCGCCGCCGCTCTGCCGGCTGCGCGATGCATCGGCGCGGTAGAACCGCTCAAACACATGGGGCAGGTCGGACTCCGATATGCCCTCGCCCTGGTCCGTAACTCGCAACTCCGTGCCTGCGGCGCAGGCGCGCACTGAAACTGCCACAAAGCTCGCCGCCGGACTGTGTTGCAGAGCGTTGAGGAGGAGATTTGAAACCAGTACCCCGGCGTCGCCACTTTCCATGGCTACCCGGCTTGCAGCCTCGGCATTCACGTTAATCGTAGTTTTCTTCACTTGGGCAAGCGGCTGCAGGCGATTTGCGACAGACTTAACGACCGAAGATAGATCGATTTCCTGACCCGGTGCCTGCGGCGCCTCTTCAACGCGGGCCAGCGTCAACATCTGCTCAATTAGCCCTTGAATCCGCTGCATATCGGCGAGAAGCTCCTGAGCCCCCTCTTCATATTGCTCCGCGGTTCTCTTCCGCATCGTCAAAAGTTGCAGACTCGACTTGAGCAGAGCAACTGAAGTCTTGAGCTCGTGAGCGGCATCGCCGGTGAACTGGCGCTGGCGTTCGAAGGCGCGCTGCAAGCCCAAAAGGAGCCTCTTGATCGAATTGGCAATGGGCGCGAGTTCGCGCGCGCGGAGAACAGCCTCCGGAGGCGAAAAATCCCACGACTCCATTGAAACGCGCCTGGCGCTCTTGGCTAGTTCGTGCAAGGGCTTCATCAATGTGCGCAGAGATCCGATCAGCACAAATCCCGTGACGATCAGCAGAAATCCGGCTGCGGTGGCATAGTAACGGTATGCCTGCGTCGCTTCGTATTCAAGATCCTTAGTCGGCGTAGCGTAAAGGAGCGCAATTGGCTGCGCCCGGATCCCTGGGCTTTCCTGGTCCATCGAGCGCACACCTTCTTTGTGAAAGGCGCGGTAGACTTGGCCTTTCCACTCGAAGTTGAAGAAACCCGAAGCGTTGGAAGCGCGAATCGAAGCCAATACGTTTGGCGGCACCTGCTGAGAGCTGCCCACAATGCCGCTGGCCGTTGCTGCCACATAAATATCTTCGGCTTGAGGGGCTAATTCACTGACATCCAGGAAGAGGCTGCCGTAAGGATCGGCGCCATGCACGGCTCCCAACAGTGAATCCACTCGCCCGCGCAACATGACATCAAATCCCCGGCGCCGGCCATGCATCTCGTGGGTGGTTGCCACAATGGCGAAGGATGCCACGCATAGGAACTCCGCAACGAGGACTCCCCCGATCAACCTGCGCGTTAGCCAGTGCGTCTTCATATCAAGTCGTCCGGTTTTGCAAGTCTGTATCCGGAACCGCGTACCGTTTGCACCGTAGCCTCTATTCCTGTCGCACGCAGTTTCTTGCGCAGATTGGACATGTGTGCCTCAATTACGTTGGAATGGTGCTCCCAGGTAAAGTCGTAAAGATGCTCTAATATCTGCCTCTTCGAAACGATCACGCGGGGCCGGAACATTAGATATTCAAGGATCCGATACTCTGTTGGCGAGAGATCGATGAGCTTGCCGTCGCATCGTATTGTCTGTTCGACAGAGTTCACGCTGAGCCGGCCGACCTCGATCACGGGAGTTGGAACCCCTTTTCCGCGACGAATCAATGCCTTGGCTCGAGCAATCAACTCGCCAAGGTCGAAGGGCTTTGTCAGGTAATCGTCAGCGCCCGCGTTCAATAGCCCAATCACATATTTTCGTTCGTCACGCGCTGTAAGTACCAGAATCGGAGTCTTATCCCCGCGCGCCCGCAGGTTTTTCGTAATCGTGAGTCCGTCGATGCCGGGAAGCATCAGATCCAGCGAAATCAGATCGTAATTTCCGCTTTCCGCCATCGCCATGCCGTCGTGACCATTATGCGCACAGTCCACAGCAAACCCCGGCCCCTCGCGCAGCGCGACCGCTATGTTCTCGGCAAGTCGAATTTCGTCTTCAACTACGAGCACGCGCATGGGCTTTATTTACCTGGCTCATTCCCGATCAAAACTGTATTTGGCCCGAAGGACAGCGGAAGTCTAGCACAATGCGCCATGTCACCGTCGTTTTGGCCACGCGCGGCCATCTTCATCCAGCGCATAAGAAGCTCTATTTACAAAGCAATCTACTTGTCGGTTCCGGTTGTCTCGATCGGCTCCTGCGCACTCAGATATTGGGCGTTCCGCTACTGTCGCCATTTCTGGCGGCGGAATGCGTGCGATCATGCACCATCATTTTTCTAGTCTGCGCGCAATTTGCTTAAGGAAGTCTTAAGGATGCGCAGGTAGAGTGGATTCTCTAGTTGATGGATCGGAAATGACTCATTCCTTCTTTATTCAGCCATTAACAAATCGGCGGACGCATCCAAATCGACTCAAAGTGCACACGTGTGCACCTACCGCGCGCCGCCGCATGACCTCGACTAATTCCCTCTCACTTTCTCAGCGCCCTCTTCGCGATGGTATTGCGGGACTATGTGACGGCTGCAAGGAAAAGGGTTCGTTTGCGCCGATAGTGAAGAGACAAAAGGCCGCTTTTAGCTCGACAGCGCAGGAACGAACGGTTTCGGTTCTCGAAAGAAGGGGCTGGGAGCAAGCGGCTGGAAGCTGGAAGCTGTTTTCGGGAGAGCAAGCATGAAGACGCGGCGCATGACGATGGCCCAGGCGTTGATCCAGTTCCTGAAGGCGCAGTACGTGGAGCGGGATGGACGCGAGCATGCATTTTTTGCGGGCGTGCTGGGGATTTTTGGGCACGGCAACGTGGCGGGGATCGGGCAGGCGTTGCAGCAGAACCCCGATTTCAAGTACATCCTGGTGCGCAACGAGCAGGCGGGCGTGCACATGGCCGCGGGATTTGCCAAGGCGAGCAACCGGCTGCGGACGTTTGCCTGCACGTCGTCGATCGGGCCGGGCGCGACGAACATGATCACGGGCGCGGCTCTGGCAACCATCAACCGGCTGCCGGTGCTGCTCTTGCCCGGCGATATTTTTGCGCGGCGCAACGTGGCGCCGGTGCTGCAGCAGATTGAGTCACCCACGACGCAGGATACGGGCGTGAACGACTGCTTCAAGCCGGTGTCGCGCTACTGGGACCGGATTTACAGACCGGAACAACTGATCACGGCGCTGCCTGAGGCGATGCGCGTGCTGACGTCTCCGTCAGACTGCGGCGCGGTGACGCTGGCCTTGCCGCAGGATGTGCAGGCCGAAGCCTACGACTATCCGGAAGAGCTTTTTGAGAAGCGCGTGTGGCTGATCCGGCGCGGGCAGCCGGACTGTATTTCATTGGAGCGTGCGGTTGCGACGATTCGCGGCGCGGAGCGGCCGCTGATGGTGGCTGGCGGCGGCGTGCTGATGAGCGAGGCGTCGGTGGCGCTGAGCGAATTCGCGACGAAGACTGGAATTCCTGTGGGGGAGACACAGGCGGGCAAAGGGTCGCTCGCGTGGGATCATGCGCAGGAGGTGGGGGCGATTGGAGCCACGGGGACGCTGGCTGCCAACCGGCTGGCGAATGCGGCCGATCTGGTGATTGGCATCGGCACGCGCTACTCCGATTTCACTTCAGCCTCGATGACGGCGTTTCAGAATCCGGCGGTGAAGTTCGTCAACATCAACACTGCGGAGTTCGATGCGTACAAGGTGGGCGCGATTCCCGTGGTCGCGGATGCGCGCGTGGCGCTGGAACAACTGGGCTCTGCGCTCGCGGGTCACGCGGTGAGCGCGCAGTATGCAGCGGAGATTGCGGAACTGCGCGTCGCTTGGGATGCGGAAGTGGACCGGCTCTTCCATCTGAAGAACCCCGGAAAGCCCGCACAGAGCGAAGTGATTGGCGCGATGTGGGAGGCAGCGGACGAGCGCGATGTGCTGCTTTCGGCCGCGGGCAGCCATCCCGGCGATCTGCACAAGCTGTGGCGCACGCGCACGCCCAACGGCTACCACATGGAATACGGCTACTCGTGCATGGGGTATGAGATTCCCGGCGCGATGGGCGCGAAGCTGGCCGACCCCAGCCGCGAGGTTTACGTCTTCCTGGGCGACGGCACCTACCTGATGATGCCGACGGAGATTGTGACGTCGGTGCAGGAGGGGATCAAGATCATCATCGTGCTGGTGGACAATCACGGGTTCGCCTCGATCGGCAGCCTGAGCCGCTCGCTGGGACAGGGCGGGTTCGGAACGCGGTATCGCGCCCGCGACGGCGCGACCAAACAACTGGACGGCGATGTGCTCAAGGTGGACTATGCGGCCAACGCGCGGAGCCTGGGTGCACATGCGCTGAAGGCTGGTACACTCGACGAATTGAAACAGGCCCTCGAGCAGGCCAAGACGCTGGACCGTACCACGGTGATTGTGGTGGAAACGGATGTGTCAGCGGGCGTGCCCGGCTACGAATCCTGGTGGGATGTTGCGGTAGCCGAAGTTTCCGAGTTGGAAAGCGTGCGTGAGGCCAGGGCACGCTATGAAGAAGCGCGCAAGCGCGAACGCTACTTCCTCTGAGGTGTTTTAGAAGAATGAATAAATCGTGATCACCTTCGCGTCCGGTCTGCCAACCGGCTGCGGAGATTCTGAAAGAAGGATTGATGAGAAAGCTATTGGTTGGCAATGCACCTTGTTCCTGGGGCACGTTGGAATTCGAAGCGGTGAAAGGCGAACAGATCACCTTTGACCGCATGCTCGACGAACTTGCGGAGACCGGATACACAGGAACTGAATTGGGCGATTGGGGCTATATGCCTACGGATCCCGCCGCGCTGAAAGCGGAGCTTGCCCGGCGCGGCTTGGTGATGCTGGGCGCATTTGTTCCGGTGGCCATGAAGTATCCCGCCGCCCATGCCGCCGGCATCGCCAATGCCGTGAAAACTGCTCGCCTGCTGGCCGCCGTTGCCACAACGCCCGCTCCCTACCTGGTGTTGGCGGATAACAACGGCTCTGAGCCGGATCGGACTCGTATGGCCGGACGTCTTACTCAGGGATCGGGGTTGAACGCGGAGGAGTGGAAGATTTTCGCCGGCGGCGCCGACCTGGTGGCGCGCGCAGTATTCGAGGAGACCGGCCTGCGAACGGTGTTTCACCATCACTGCGCCGGCTACGTGGAGACTCCGCAAGAGATCGCGACCCTGCTTGAGCTTACCGATCCAAAACGTCTCGGGCTGGTCTTCGACGCTGGGCATTATTGTTATGGGACCGGACAAGAGAATTGCGATGTGGTTGCCGCGCTCAATCGTTTCGCGGACAGGGTGTGGTACATCCATTTGAAGGATTGCCAGCCTCAGGTCGCCCGCAACGCTCGCGCCGGCCAGTGGGATTATTTCACTGCCTTGAAGCACGGCGTATTTTGCGAACTGGGCAAGGGCTGTGTCGATTTTCCCGCACTGTTGCGCTGGCTGACGACGCGCAAGTACGAGGGCTACACCATCGTCGAACAAGATATCCTGCCCGGCATGGGCTCGCCCAAAGAAAGCGCGCGCCGCAACCGCGAATACCTGCGCTCCATTGAGAGCAATTTTGCTTGGGTAAACTAAACGCTTTTTGCCATTTTCCACGAGGGTATATGAGCACGCAAAAGCTTCATATCGGAATCATCGGCGCCGGCCGCATCGGCCGGGTGCATGCTGAAACGTTGGCATTTCGTCTACCGGAATCCCGGATCGTTGCTATCACCGACGTCAACCGCGAGGCCGCACAGGACGTGGCTGATCGCTGCAATATCCCCAAGGTTGTGGATTCAAGCACGGAGATATTGGCCGATCCCCAAATTCAGGCAGTCCTCATCTGTTCGCCTACCAGCACCCATGCCGATCTGATCGCCGCCGCCGCCAAAGCCGGCAAGCACATCTTCTGCGAGAAGCCGATCGCTTTCACTCTGGACGCGATCGATCGCGCACTGGACGCCGTGAAAGCAGCCGGAGTGCAGTTGCAGATCGGTTTCAACCGCCGTTTCGACGCCAACTTCGCACGCGTCCGCCAGGCTGTGAAAAGCGGCGAAATCGGCAGGCCCAGCCTGATGCACATCATCAGCCGCGACCCCGCGCCGCCGCCGCTCAGTTACGTCCGTGCCTCCGGCGGAATCTTTCTTGACATGACCATTCACGACTTCGACATGGCCCGCTTCCTCATTGACGATGAGGTTGAGGAGATCTACACGGCGGCTGGCGTCATGATCGATCCGCAAATCGGTGCCGCCGGCGATCTCGACACCGCCCTCATCGTGCTGCGTTTCCGCAATGGCGTCATCGGCACCATCGACAATAGCCGCAAGGCCGTCTATGGCTATGATCAACGGGTAGAGATTCTGGGCAGCGAGGGCTCAATCGGCACCAGTAACTGTTACCCCAATCAGGCCGTCGTCAGCAGCGCCAAGGCGGTGTACAAGGACCTGCCGCTTAACTTCTTCATGGAGCGCTATACCGAAAGCTTCGTCTCTGAGCTGCGTTCCTTCGTGGCCGCCGTGCTCGAGAAGCGCGCCACTGAAGTCACAGGCATCGACGGCCGAATTCCCGTAGTCATGGCGTTGGCCGCGAAACAGTCGCACGAAGAGCGCCGTCCCGTGCGCATGGATGAGGTAAGTGCGCTAGTTTGCGCACTATAAGTTCCATCTTACCTTGATATAACACTCGTCTAAGTTAACGATTGCCGCTCTTGCGTGCTTCTTGCCTCCGCGATACATGAGGCAAGAAGCACGTGAAGACATACCATACTCCGCTGAATGCTACGATTTCCGGGAGACTTCCAAGTAGTCAATCCTGGCCATGTCATCCTTGCGGATGGACGCACTCATGGCGCCCGCGACGATCTCCTGCGCGCGCAATCCGTCCAGATGAGTGATCGGGAATGGCTTTCCTTCGCGGCAGCAAATCAGGAAGGTCCTGAGCTCTTCTTTATAGGCCGCGCCGAAGCGATCGATGAACTCTGGAAGAGGCTGGTCATAGCGCCGCATTTCAAAATTCCTGAATGCCAGCGGTTCCGTTGCTTCCCGGGTCCCATACGCCTCGACCATCACTTCAAGCAGCTTCTGCTTGAAGCATCCTATGCGAATCAAGCCCTTCTCGCCATAAATCACGGTTTCGCCGCGATAACCAGCTACGTGATTGCGTGTGACCTGGATCTGAGCGATAAGCTCATCGCCAAAATCGAGAATCATCAAGGCATCGTCAAAATCTTCCTGGCATGTCGTCAGCTTGTGGCTATAGATTCGCGAACCGATCGCCAGGGCGAGCTTCGGCTTCCGGCCCGATAGCCACACCACTTCGTCCACATTATGGACCGCCATGTCAGGCAGAATGCCGGGACTCGCAAATCCGTCAGGCGCAGGCCCTGAATCTTCGAGCGATGAATAGATCTTGAAAATCCGCCCTATCGCGCCTTGATCGATGAGTTGCTTCGCAAAGCAGATGGGTGCGTCAAAGCGCCGTTGGAATCCAAGCATCAGTGCCGCAGGATGCTCACGCTCTAAAAGCTCCACATATTCGCGATCGCCCCGCAACGTCCCGGTGAGAGGCTTTTCGAGAAACACCCTCTGCCCGGCCTGAATCATCATTAGCGAGTGCTCGCGATGCAGCGGCGTATTTGTAGCGATCACCGTGACGTCGCACAAGCCCGATTTCGCCAGCCCTTCGATGTCATCGAATACGGGCGTGGAACCGCCAGTCAGCGAAAGAAACGTGTCCGCGGCTTTTCGGTCGATAGTTGCAACGCATGTCAGCCGGCACAGATCGGACTCCTTCGCCAATTCGTGAAGATGCAATGCATGGATCATCCCCATGCGGCCGAGGCCCACAACCCCCACACGGATCGGCTGAGTTAAAGGACTGGATGAAGGCGTAGAGCTCTCCATATACATCTTGACGCACTCCTCATAAGTTCCAGAATTCTGCGGATAGGTTATCATAAATCACTTCGAGTTATGCGGCGAGCGTGTAAGCTCCCGAGATGAACTCCAGCGAGTATCTCTCGTATTGCCTTAAGAATTGATTAAGGTTCGATTTGTACTCTCGATTCGTATGAGAGTTCACACGTTTAGATCAAATCCATTGCTCGGCGCATGGCCTTCCCGCTTTAATTCCCGGATTGCAATCCGTGCACTAGCATTTATTCTTCCCGCCGTATTAGCCGTCCCCGCCCGCGCGCAGGGAGGGCCCCCGTTTATCACCGACGATCCCGCACCGCCGGGGAACCATCACTGGGAGATCAACTTCGAATGGACCGCCAATCACAATCCCGGCCAGTCCTTCTACCAGATTCCCGACGTCGACATGAATTACGGCTGGGGCGACCGCATCCAGCTCAAATGGGAGCAGCCCCTGGCCGCCGGCACCAACGCCAATAACTCCACCGGCGTGGGCCTGGGCGAGTCGCTTCTGGGCATCAAGTTCCGCGCTTACCAGCACTACACTCCCGGCAAAGAGAAGACCGACGATAACATCAACTTCTCCATCGGAACCTATCCGCAGGTCTCGCTCAACACACCCGCCGGCTCAGCCCAGCGCGGCATCGTCGATCCCGGCCCGCAATATTATCTGCCCATGGAAGTCACGACTCAGCTGGGCTGGTTGGCGCTCGACGGCGAGATAGGCCGCTGGATTGGCAACGCCAACGCGCCCAACCAGTGGGGACGAGGCCTGATCGCGGGCCATTCATTCAGCGACCGCTTCGAAGCCTACACCGAAATCTATGACCTGCAAGCCATCAACCGCATCGGTGATCAACCTAAGCAGCGTTCGCTCACGCTCGATCTCGGCGGGCGTCAGTCTCTCGACCGCGCCAACCACGTCCGCCTGCTCTTCATGGGGGGCCGCGGCATCCAGGCCGTCACCCGAACCAACGGCGAGCCCAGTTGGATCGCCTACGTAGGTGTTCAGTTCCTCCTGGGCCCAAAGGAGTAAGTAGTCTCGTCATTTCCCATAGGCAATTACGAGAGCATGTTTCATAAACAGTGCCTCAGCGTGATCCAGAAGCAAGCGATGTAGAAGAAGGCTTGGTAGGTGGAGAGCAGATGC
>Ga0302156_10003552_pt1 | contig 11953 bp, 6 predicted proteins | sample I_Bog_N3_2_FD_193503 | JGI IMG/M metagenome (GOLD analysis project Ga0302156, IMG submission 193503) | Peat permafrost microbial communities from Stordalen Mire near Abisko, Sweden - I_Bog_N3_2 | ecosystem: Environmental > Terrestrial > Soil > Wetlands > Peat | place: Sweden: Abisko, Stordalen... | reverse complement strand
TGCCAGCAAACGCGGTGGCGCGCCGACCCTCCTACAGAGATCCAGAACCTCGTCGGGAAGAGGGGTATAGCCTCCCTCTGTGAGCCTATCGGGATTCATATTGGGCAAATGTCTCATCCTTCCTTGCGTTTCCCATCCTATCCCAAGTTTTTGAAGGTAGGGTGGATAGATGTGGTCTGGGCTTGGTACCGGGGCTCCGTACCCTTGAAGATTTCTCAGTACATCTCAGAATGTATGAAACTGGTAGAATAGTTTGTAAAGGAGAGCAATATGGCCGCTGCAACCGCTTCCGTCATTGCGCCGACTCCAAGAGAACTGGATGATCGCCGTCTGGCGGTCGAGAACACAATTGGGACTATGCAGATCGAAGACATGGAACCAGACGAGACCACCAAACAAATCCTCTGTCGCTATGCGGGTGGTGAGATCGAACTCCCGGAGGCGAACCGCCTTCTGGACGAATATAGCCAAACCATCGTTTGACGGCGATGGCAAAGGACGATCCCCGCTTGTTGGACCCGCACTTCGACTACGAGCACGGTATTCTCAAGAATATTCTGGGCTTTACAGATCAAGACAAGCTCGATAGATTCGAGCGCATAGAAGCCACAAGAGCCATCCTCAATCTGCAGGGCAATCCGGTCAGAGGCTGCTTCGATGCGGCCCACCTCAAGCTAATCCACGCTCGCATCTTCCAGAACATCTATCCTTGGGCGGGGGAATTCCGCCGAGTGAATATGCACCGTGCGGCGTCTTACCCCTTTGCAGTTGTTCAGTTCATGGACCAGAACCTTGACCGCACCTTTGCGAAGCTGGCCGCGGAAAACCATTTGAAAGGCCTGGCTACCGATGTTTTCGCCCGCCGTGCGGCGTACTTTCTCGGCGAATTGAACACAATCCATCCCTTTAGAGAGGGCAATGGGCGCACGCAACGGGAGTTCATTCGGGAGTTGGCTGTTGAGGCGGGCTACAGCATCAACTGGGGTCACATCACGCGCAAGCAAATGTACGACGCATCAATTGAAAGCCACAACCTGGGTAGAAATGCGGCCTTTGCCGCGCTGATCGCTTTGGCCATAGAGTCTGTGCGGCAGTCCTGATCTCTGCCCCCTGTCTGAGGTGGTTTATCCTCAACAAGTGGACCATTTTCGCCGCATCGGGCTTCTGCGCCGCCGTTTGACCAAAGCCGGGCTCTCCGGGCTGCTGGTTACCCATCTTCCCGACCTCCGCTATCTCTCTGGATTCACAGGGTCGAGCGCCGCGCTGGCCATCACCCGCCGTTCTGCCCGCCTGTTTACCGATGGCCGCTATGTGACACAGGCCGCGGAGGAAGTCCAGGCCGCGCGGGTCGAGATCGTCAAAAGCTCGCCGTCTGTGGCCGCCGTGGAGTGGCTGGCCGCGCAGCCGGGAGTGGAGTCCGCCGGATTTGACCCAACCAAGACCACGGTCACCAACCTGGCTCGCTTTCGGGCGGCTTTGCCGTCGCGGCTTCGGCGCAGATTTCTCTCCGAGCTGGCCGCACCGCTGGTTGAGCCCTTGCGCTGGGTAAAGGACGAAGACGAACTGGCGCTCATGGCCGAGGCCGCGCTGTTGGGCTGCAAGCTCTTCGAGCATGTTCTGGGCTTCATCCGGCCGGGGCTTCAGGAGATCGAAGTGGCCGCGGAGCTGGAGCATCGGGCGCGGTTGCTGGGCGCCGAGGGCATGTCGTTTGAAACCATTGCCGCTTCGGGTGTTCGTTCCGCAATGCCGCACGGAAGAGCTACCACCGCCCGGCTGCCACGCAGGGGATTCCTGACCCTCGACTTCGGTGTTATTCTCAAGGGTTACTGCTCCGATATGACACGCACCGTGTACCTGGGAAGGCCCAGGATCAAAGAGCGGGATGCATACAACGCAGTGCTTGAGGCTCAGGAGGCCGGCGTGGCCGCAGTGAGCGCGGGGGCAAGCTGCGGAGAGGTCGATGAAGCCGCCCGGGGGGTGTTGCGCAGGGCGGGTTTGGCAGAGGCATTTACTCATTCCACCGGCCATGGGGTGGGTCTTGAGATTCACGAGTCGCCGCGCATTGGAGCAGGAGAAACAGCCAGGCTGCTTGCCGGGATGGTTGTTACCATAGAGCCTGGAGTCTACCTGGCGGGCCAGTTCGGCATTCGCATCGAAGATATGGTGGCTGTAACCCGGACCGGTGTGCAAGTGCTGACGCCGGCACCCAAGGCCCTGATTGAACTTTGAAATCTGTACCACCCGCGGGTGGGAGAGTTAAGGAACGAATGAATCCACTGAACCCTGAAAATGTCGATGATCTGAAACAACTGATCGAATTCCTGAAAGAAAATCAGGTTGCCGAGTTCGAGCTGGACCGCGGCGAAATGCGCGTCCGCCTGAAGTTTGCGCAGTTCCAAGCCGCACCGGCCGGACTGCCGGAACTGGCGAGCTTGCTGGCTGGCGCGCGATCGGCGCCGTCTCATTCTGCCGCAGCGCAGGCGGGTCCACCTGCGGTTGACGCGCCTTCAGTCGATCCAAATGCTGGGCTGCACATCGTCAAGTCGCCTATTGTGGGCACATTCTACGGGTCGCCTTCACCAGGCGCCTCGGCGTTTGTCTCCGTTGGAGATCATGTGGACAAGGGACAGGTGATCTGCATCGTCGAAGCCATGAAGCTAATGAACGAGATCGAGTCCGACGCTGCCGGCGAGATCGTCAAGTGTTTTGTCTCCAACGGCCAGCCCATCGAGTTTGGGCAGCCGCTGTTTTCCGTCCGGCTAAGTTAGGGTCCTGAATGTTTCGTAAAGTACTGGTTGCCAACCGCGGTGAAATCGCGCTGCGCGTTCTGAACGCTTGCCGGGAACTCGGCATTCGCACGGTCGCCGTCTACAGCGAGGCCGATCGCAACTCGCTGCACGTCCGCTTTGCCGACGAAGCGATCTGCATTGGCCCGCCGCGCCTTGCGGAGAGCTATCTGAATGTGCCCGCGGTCATTTCCGCGGCTGAAATCGCCGATGTTGACGCGATCCATCCCGGTTATGGCCTGCTGAGCGAAAACGCCAATTTCGCGGAAGTGTGCCGTGCCTCGAACATCAAGTTCATCGGTCCGCCGCCCGAGGTGACACGGCTGATGGGCGAAAAGGAAAAGGCGCGCCAGGCAATGAAGAAGGCCAAGGTGCCCATTCTGCCGGGCTCCGATGGAGTGCTTGCCACAGTCGACGAAGCGCAGAAGTGCGCAAGAGCGGTGGGCTATCCGGTCATCCTGAAGGCCAAGGCAGGCGGCGGCGGACGCGGCATGAGAATCGTCCGCAAGCCGGAGGAACTACCCAATCTCTTTCACGCCGCTTACAGTGAGGCCGCCAATGCATTTGGCAATGGCGAGCTGTACATGGAGAAGTTTGTCGAGAACCCGAGACACATCGAGTTTCAGGTGCTGGCCGATGAGCATGGCAATGTGGCGACGCTCTTTGAGCGCGAGTGTTCCATCCAGCGCCGCCATCAGAAGCTCATCGAAGAATCCCCATCCCTGCAGATGACACCCACCCTCCGTGCGGAGCTTGACCAGACTCTGTGCCGCTGCCTGAGCGACATCGGTTACCAGAATGCGGGCACGGTCGAGTTCCTCATGGATGAAGACAGGCAGCTTTATTTCATCGAAATGAATACCCGGATTCAGGTGGAGCACCCGGTTACCGAAGCCATCACCGGCGTCGATCTAGTCAAGGCTCAGTTGCGCATCGCCGCCGGCGAGCGGCTCGACGCCATTCTGCCCGCAAAACTCGATATCCGCGGCCACGCTATCGAGTGCCGCATCAACGCTGAGCATCCCGTGAAGTTTACCCCTTCGCCGGGCCGGATTACTGCGTTCAACGTGCCGGGCGGCAATGGAGTTCGGGTGGATACGGCGCAGTACGCCGAGGGCGTCGTGCCCCCTTACTACGACTCGCTGATCGCCAAGCTGATCGTTCACGGCGTCGACCGGGCAGAAGCAATCGCCAAGATGGAGCGCGCCCTAAGCCAGTTTGTGGTGCAGGGCATCGAGACCTCGATCCCGCTGCATCAGGCGATCTTCCAGGACCCCGGCTTCCGCGCCGGCGATTTCGACACCAGTTTCATGGAACGGTTTCTGGCCAGGGAAGCAGAGAAATAGGCTAATTGCGATTGGCTTGGATTTCTGTAAACAAAGGGTGGAATATGCAGAGAGGCTGGCCACCGCAGCCCGGATCGGGACAATCTTCGTTTCCTTCCAGATTGATCTGCCTGGGGCCTGCTTCGACGAACACGTCTCCCATATTTGCAGTGCAAACCTAAGATATTGCCTGCGCCGCGCCGGGCAGAGCCCGAGTTTCAGCGTACCCCTCCTCAAATATGGCTTGAAAATCTTCGCAGGTATTCAAGCGCATCCATAAAGCGAATTACTCAAAGGTTCTCTCTTCAGGGATGGAATTGTCCTTCGGGGAAACGCTTCCCATAGGTCCCTTATTTGCGCTCTCGTCAAAGGGAGCAGCGGACTTTGAAGTTGACGCCGGATCGTCCTAAATACTGGTCTTTACTGTGCATGTGGGTTTTCGCAGGATCACCCAGGGTGAGAAACACCGCGAGTAAGCGTACAATTCTCTCACCGTGAAAAGCGCTCCGAACAAACCTACAAACAGGCGGCGGCCCGCGGCGGTGAGCATCCGCGATGTTGCCATTCGGGCGGGGGTGTCCATTGCCACAGTCTCGCGCGCGGTCAATCGTATCTCCACTGTAGATCCCGACCTTGCCAAGCGGGTGTGGCGGGCCATCGATGAAGTGGGCTACCTGCCCAACATTCAGGCGCGTTCGCTGGTCTCTGGGTGTAGCCGCATGTTGGGCCTCATCGTCTCTGAGATTACAAATCCATTCTTTCCGGAACTGGTGCAGGAGTTTGAGAACCTGGCGGTCGCGCAGGGCTACGAAGTCCTGATCGGCTCCACAAACTATGAGCCGGCTCGCACCGAGTCGCTCATCCGCCGCATGTTGCAGCGCAACGTGGACGGTGTGGCCGTGATGACCTTCGGCATTGAAGAGGATCTAGTCAGGAAACTGGTGGAGCGCGAGTTTCCGCTGGTCTTTGTGGATGCGGGACCTGACTTGCCGAATATCCGCGTGCTCAAAGTGAATTATGGCGAGGGAATTCACCAGGCGGTGCAGCACCTGGCCGCGCTGGGCCATCGCAGCATTGCCTTCATCACCGGCCCGCTGCGCTTGCGCTCGGCCGTGGCCAGGCGAGATGCTTTCCTGAAATCCATGGCGGAACTGGGGCTGGTGGTGCCTGCCGAACATATTGTCGAGGGCGACCACACAATGGAGGGCGGCATGAGGTCGATAGAGCATCTGACGGCACTGCCAGAGCTGCCGACGGCCGTCTTGTGTTCCAACGACATGACCGCTATCGGCGTTCTTCATGGGCTTTTCAGGACGACCCATAGCGTGCCGCAAGACATTTCCGTGGTTGGGTTCGACGACATTCACCTGGCGCAGTTCATGCTTCCCCCGCTCACCACGGTGCAGATGTCTTGCAAAGATCTGGCTGAGGCAGCGGTCGAGGCGCTTCGCGCCGGCGTTGAGCGGGACCACCCCAATGCCGCCAAGATGGAATGGCGGATTCCCACCCGGCTCGTGGTGCGCCAGTCTTCGGCATTCCCGCGGGGAACCTTGCCGGCTTTGGTTGGGCGTGCCGCAAACTCGCCGAAAGTGCGAGATTGAGGCGCTTCTTTGGATAGAAGATCCATTGTCGAGTTGCCTGTCCCCCGGTGAGGGGAGAGGGTTCGATTGCCTTCGGCGAGCGGATCGGGAGATTCGACAGCCACTGAGTGAGTCGAAGGCCGGTTGCCGTTTGGTTTCAAGCGGAATTGCATCGTCCGACTCCAGCGGGCCTTCGGCAAATCGAGCCGGCGCATGCTGGCAATGTTCATGGTCGGAAAGCAGAGTTGGGTGGAGATGCGGACGCCAGTGAGAGGATTGATTCCGTAAAGTTCTGTGAAAGCGGCTGAGTGGCGGGACCACTGGATCCCGAGGTCAGACCCCTCTTGCACCTCGTAAATACTGCTTAACAACGCTACTCTGTGTTATTTGAAAAGGTTTATCAGATGAATTGCGCCAATTTGTTGACATGCACACGTGCGCAGAGGCATACTTGTTCCGCTCAAGAGGTCTGACCAATTGCGCCGCGAATCCCCCTTTGCGAATACGTGAAGTCCCGTTCTCTTGATTGTCTTCAGCCTTACCTGAATCCCGGAGATGTACCATGCTGCGTCGTTTCTCGCTTGCCGCTGTAATCGTGCCGATAGTCTGCCTGTTGCCACTGGTCAACGCCGGAGCGCAGGCTCCCGTCGCTCTGCCCTACACCATGACCACGATCGGCGGACTCGCGCCCATGGCCACGACAGCCGGGACTCAGTGCCCTGGCCTTCCCGCTGGCACTCTCTCCACGGACGCGTATGGCGACGGCTGTCTAGCCGTAAATGGCATCTTTGGCGCAGCCGCTTATGGCGGCACTTTGGTGGACTCGTACGGCAATCTCTATGTCGTCGATGACACCTCTTCTGCGCCCGTTGTGCACAAGATCAATCCCGCAACGGGCATCATGACCTTGGTGGCCGGCAACGGCACCGCCTGCTCGGCCAAGCTGGATTCTGTGGGAGATGGCTGCGTGGCGGCAACGGGAACCGCGCTTGTAAACAACCGCAGCGCCGGCATCGATTACTACGGCAACATCCTGATGGGCGGTTACGCCGACCACCTGGTCCATATGATCTGCCTCAATGCCTCGCCGCTCTGCGTGAGTGGCGCCCCTGCGCCAACAGCCGCCAATCCACTCCAGATCGAGATTGGCTATATGGGTTTGGTGGCGGGCTGCGCCGGCGGCACTGGAAGCAGCGGCACAACCGGCACAGGCTCTGAAAATACACCTGGTTTCTCGTATACAAATTATTCTTTGGCCGCATTCAAAAACAGCGGATCTTGTACAGTCGCTTTGGGCGAAGTGAATAAGCCCGAGGGCATCACAGGGGATGTGTATGGAAACGTCTACTACGCCGATAGCACCGCGAGCCGCTGGCGCGTGGTGTTGGGACCGCTGACCTCAACATACTTTACAGGCAATAACCCGCTCTGGGCAGTACTGCAAAAGAATACCGCATGGACGACGCTGACTCCGGGCTACGTGTATACGATGTCCGGGTATCCCTCCACCGTGGCGACGACCAAGGGAAGCGGTTGTAATGGCGGTGGCACGGCGACCGACGGATTTGGCGATGGCTGCCTGTTTACAAGCAGTTTTTCCATGGGCGTAGCGAGCTATCCAGGCGGCATGGGCGTCGATGCCGCCGGCAACATGATCTATACCGATTTGGACCGCGGTCTGCGCGTTTTCTATGTAAGCGACGGAACGAATTTCGCCGCCGGGACTCCCGGATACATCGCCGGCCAGCGGATGAAAAATGCGATTCTCGTGAACGTAGCAAGTTACACAGGCTGGACCACGGTCACAGCCCCTCCAACGGGGTTCAACTATATGCTGGCTGGGGGCGGAGCCACCGCGATCGGCTCCTCGACCCCGGCGACTCTGGGATCTGCGTTGTCTTTTACTTCGGATAACAAGATGTTCAAGCTTGCGGTAAGCCCGCAGGGCCATATCTACATCGGCGACAGCAACGGACCTGCAAGGGTATATTTTTACGACATCACCACCGGCTATCTCAGGACTCTGTTTGTCGGAAGCGCAAACATCGCAGCCGGCAATTACTGCAGCGGCTCTTCCGGGCCGAAGTCACTGAGCGCATACAGCGATGGCTGTCCGGCATCCAAATCCTTGTTCTCAAATGGCAATAGCATGAGCGTCGCTGTTGACCCGCAGGGCAACCTCTATATGTACGACGGCACTGAGCCGGTCATTCGCAAGGTGCTGGCGCAAGGCTTCTCTCCGCAGACGATCGGCACCCCCGGAACCTCGCTCACTCAGACTTTCCAGGTTCACCTGCCAGAGTCGGCAACTGCATCGGTCACCGGAGCCACCGCGGCCGTGACATCGAGTCCTGACATTACCGTGGCATCGGGCACAAACCCCACAACCCCGTCGTGTTCGCAGAATGGCGATAAGACCGTCGATTGCACCGTGACAGTAACCACCAGGCCCTCCGCCGTTGGTCAGCGGTCGGCGGCGTTGACGGTGGCTTTGCCGAGCGGAAGCTGGGAGAATGCCTCTGCGACGATCAATCTAAGTCAAACAGAAACCGGTTCTGTGCTTGCTGTTGATGGCGCGGCATTGGGTGGCACGATTCTACCGCTTAGTTCAGGCACGATATTGAGTGGCCACACACCGGCGAGCGTGACCGTTGATGGCGCGGGCAATGTCTATGAGGCCAGCGGCACAAGCATTCTGGAGTCGATCGGCGGAGTTACCTATACGCTGTTTTCTTCCATGGTGGCAACGCCCAGCCAAATCGCGGTCGACCTCAATGGCAATGGCTTTGCCGTCGTCAATGGGTATCCGCAGATATGGATGCTACAGGTCACCGCCGCGGGCACACCGGCAACCTACTTTCCCACCTCCTTAACCTATTCGCCCACCAGCGGCACGGCCGCACCGCAGGCCATTGCCGTGGATCAGTTCGGCAATCTCTATGTGGCGGATTTTCAATCGGGCGGTTCCTCAGTCTACCGGTTGTCCCTGTCGCCGTTAACGCAGAAATATCAGAATCAGGTTACGGTCGCCAGCGGCCTGGAGAATCCGGTTTCACTGGCCGTGGACAACTCCGGGAATGTGTTTGTAGCGGACAAGGGTGCGGGCGCGGTCATCGAGTATTCACCGGCTTCCGCAGCTACTTATACGTTGGCGAAGACGCTATCGATAGCTTCGCCGGATGCAGTGGCTGTTGACCCGGCGGGCGATGTCTACGTGCAGGCAGGCACTACGGTGACGGAATTCCCAGTCAGCGGTCCCACAACCGCCGGCGTTGTCGTGCTAACCGGACTGAGCAGCCCTGTAGGGCTTGCTGTGGATGGCCTGGGCAACGTCTATAGCGCCGACGCCGGCAATACCAGCCTCACGCAAGTGGTGCGCAACGCCGCTTCGGGGAACTTTGGCGCCAGCGAAACTACGGCTTATACCGCGACGCTGACCAACGTGGGCAATCTGGTAACGACGAGCGCCAATGCCTTGGGCAATGTCGATTTGATCGCAGGCAGTGGAGTGGGATGCACTGTCACCAACAGTATCCTGGGCGCGCTGAGTTCCGGGCAAGCCTGTTCGATCTCCGCCGAGATGATTGGCGCCTTCTCTTCCACCTCGTCCGGGCCGATGCCACTCGCAAGCAATATCCTTCAACTGATTCCCGGCGCTAGCACGCTGGGCAGTCTGCAATTCAGCGGAACATTGCCGCTTGGCGTGGTGTACGCAACCACCACCGCCGTCAGTGCTCCCACGCCGGCCTCGCCGGTCTTCTCGGCCAACGGTACCGAGGCTACCTTCACGGTGACCGTGGGCGCAACAGTTCCGCCGTCCAATACCGTATCCGTGACCGTGGATTCGACCACTGCGAGCTATCCTTTGAGCGCAACTGGCGTTGCCACCGTGGCCCTCACTGGACTCAAAGCGGGTAGTCACACAATATCGGCGCAGTATTTCACCAACGGCTTCTACACAGGGTCCACGTCCGGCGCACCGCAGGGCTTCTCTATAGCGAAGGCGACCACGTCGGCGAGCTGGACACCGGGCGCGAACACGCAACAGGTCAGTCAGGCCATCGGAACTGGCGTGCTGAATGCGACCGCTACGACAAGCGACACCAGCGTGTCGGGCGTTGCCGGCAGCTTTATCTATACTGCGACGCCCTCTGGCGGATCGGCGGCGATTGTCGATGCCTCCAGCTATCTGGCCATCGGCACGTACTCTCTGGCCGTGACCTTCTATCCGACAGACTCGGTTGACTATTCGGCAAGCGCAACGATTTCGGGCGGAAGTTATAGCGTGACCAAGGCCAGCACCACTGCTGCGGTAGGCGTATCCACCAATGTGGTTGCAGCCGACGGAAGCGGAAACTACATCACTCTGTCTGCCGCGCTGGCTACATTGCCGTCTACCGGCGGAACGCTCTATCTGAAGCCGGGAACCTACTCAGGCCAGAACGCAATCAGCTATCCCAATGTCTATCTGCGCGGCTTGGGCGGTGACCCGACCAAAGTCATTCTAACTGGCTCGAATGGCAACTTTGCTCTGGGCGCTTATCCGCAGAGTTCGGGGACTGCCTTCGGACCGGGCCCCGCTGGCAAAGCCGGCGATGAGGGATCGGCGGTTCTGGATGTAAGCAAGAACGGCTTCATGGGCACTACGGCAGCCAGCGGTTCGTTCTCGCCTGCCGGCTTCTATGCCGAGTATTTGACCATACAGAACACCTACGACACCGATCCGGTTACCACCTCAACGACCACGGCGAGCGGCAATGGCGGAACCTGCATCTTCACCGGAACGACGCCGTATACCCTGCAATACCTTTACAACAACAATCTGCAATGCGGCTCGCAGGCACAGGCTTTGTTTATGAACGCCGATCAGGCGATTCTGAACAACGTCAACCTGATCAGCCAGCAGGACACGCTTTACGCCGGCTATCAGGGAACCGCCGGCAGCACCTACGTTCCTTCCCGTCAGTACATCTGGAAGGGTCTTATCGTCGGCGACGTCGATTACATATACGGCGACGCGGCGCTAGTCATGGATCGCACCAACATCTTCACCACCTGGCACGGCGCCACGGCCACCGGAACTGAGACCATTGAGGCGCAGAACAAGCGCGCCCAGACCGGCGGTTCGGGTGATTACCTGAGTGGTTATGTCTGCAACGTTTGCACGCTGATGTCGCAGACTTCAACCGCGAATGGCGGCGCCATGACCAATCTCTACTATGGCCGTCCGTACGGAGTCTATTCGACCTTTGTTCTGCTCAACTCCTTCGTGGATCAGGTGAATCCGAAAGGCTGGGTTGGATGGGATGGCGCGTCGGAATACCTCAATACCTCGACCTATGCCGAGTACAACACGCAGACTTACACCGACCCGGCGGTGGGAACTGCGCCGTATCCTTCGATCTTGTTCTATCCCACAGTTGGAGCCGGCGGCGTGATCCCCTCCGGCGGTAACATCGGCTACGGCGTTACATCCGGCAGCACACCGGCCGCAGCGCGCGAATCGAGTGCGCTGCAACTGACGGCGGCCCAAGCCGCGCAATACTTCCCTGTGAACTTCCTTTCCACGCCCGTTTTGACGACCGGTGGATATTCCGGCATGCCGGTCACCTGGAATCCAGTCACGGCGCTGGCCTCGGCGGTGAACTCATTTGCCTCCACTGGCACATCGACGACCGTCGCGCTTGGCGTCAGCGTCACCATCCTTGGCCGGCCGCAGACACCGGGCGCGGGCCTTATTCCCAGCGGTACATATCAATTCCTCGACGGTGGCACGCCGCTGGCATCTGGATCGCTCGACGCCAGTGGCGAAGCCTATTTGACCACATCGACACTCACGGCAGGGACGCACCTGATCACCATGGCTTACAGCGGAGACAGCAACTTTGCCGCCTCTACCTCGGCCATGCCGTACATCGTGGATGTCACCAGCGGCGCGACGACGCTACCGACAGTGAAGATCGCGCCTGCTCCTAACGCAACCTATGGTTCCTCCACGACTGTGACCGTTACAGTCGCGCCCAGCAGCGGAAGCACCATCCCCACTGGCACCCTCTTGTTCAGCGTGGACAATGGATCCCCGCAGAGCGTTACGCTTTCCGGCGGCGCGTTTGCCTTCCCACTGTCTTCTCTGGCTGTGGGCAATCATTCCTTCACAGCCCTATATGAAGGTGACAGTAACTTCCTCGGTGTTGGCGCGACCGCATACACAAGCGTCTCCCGCGCAGTTCTGCAGGTTACAGCCAGCAACGCATCGATGCTC
>Ga0302156_10003545_pt1 | contig 11966 bp, 9 predicted proteins | sample I_Bog_N3_2_FD_193503 | JGI IMG/M metagenome (GOLD analysis project Ga0302156, IMG submission 193503) | Peat permafrost microbial communities from Stordalen Mire near Abisko, Sweden - I_Bog_N3_2 | ecosystem: Environmental > Terrestrial > Soil > Wetlands > Peat | place: Sweden: Abisko, Stordalen... | reverse complement strand
GCCATCACCGACGATGCCGCATGGATGCTGTTTGACCAGGCGCTGCTGATGGAAGGTGTGCCGCTGCAGGACCCTGCCGCTTTCGTGCAGCGCCTGAATCGCGTGCTGAGCCTGTCGATCTAGGGCAAATATCCATTTGCTTTGCAGACGTTCGATGTGCCGGGCCTTCAGCCCTCGGGGTTTCGGGGGTCGCCAACCTAGGCCTTCGGCCTAGGCTGGTATATGTCGGGCCTTCGGCCCTGTGAAGACGATCTGCACAGCTATGGGAACTTTGCTCTGGCATCACCGTCGATTAGCTAGCCGGCTTCAGTCGCGCCCGCGGAGGAAAATGCCCGTAGCTCTTCGCAGAGTTACGGGCCTTTCTTCTGCGGCGCAATGATCGCTTACATCAGCTCTTCGATGAACTTCATTGCTACGTCTTCGGGGATGTGCAGCTCGCGGTGGATGAGGGCCATGTCGTCGAGCACGGGCTCGGTCTCTTCGAGGGTGGGCAGGTCAGTGCGCTCGTAGAACTTGCCGATGGGGATGATCTCGCCCCACTGTGTGGCTCGTTCCATGGCGCCGATCCAGTTGGTGGAGTCGTAGGCGGCATCTTCTTCCAGCTTCTTGACGCGCGGGCGGAACCACTGGAAGGTGTTGTCCTTGTTGTAGGTGACGCAGGGGCTGAAGATGTCCAGGAAGCTGAAGCCCTTGTGCTGGATGGCCTGCTTGATGAGCTCGGTCAGGTGCTTCTGCTCGCCGCTGAAGCCGCGGCCGACGAAGGTGGCGCCGGCGGAGAGCGCCAGGGTAAGCGGGTTCACCGGCGTATCCATGTTGCCGTAGGGGCTGCTCTTGGTCTTCATGCCGATGCGGCTGGTGGGCGAGGTTTGGCCGGTGGTGAGGCCGTAGATCTGGTTGTCCAGCACCATGTAGGTGAGGTTGATGTTGCGGCGCATGGCGTGGACGAAGTGGCCGACGCCGATGCCAAAGCCGTCGCCATCGCCGCCGGTGACCAGCACGGTCAGGTCATGGTTGGCCATCTTGAGGCCGCTGGCCACGGGCAGCGAGCGGCCGTGCAGGGTGTGCATGCCGTAGGTGTTGATGAAGCCGGGGAAGTTGGAAGAGCAGCCGATGCCGCTGACCGTTGCCACGCTGTGGTTGGGGATCTGCAGTTCGACCAGCGCCTTTTGCACGGCAGCCAGCACGCCGAAGTCGCCGCAACCGGGGCACCAGTCGGGATCGACCTTGCCCTTGAGGTCCGCCATCACCATTGGCCCTGGGGCCGTAATATTGATCGTCGCCATTTGTGTCTTCTCCTTGGACTCTCGCGTATCCAATATGTCGGGCCTTCAGCCCTCTGCTGTGGTGCTGCCTCGGTACCTAGGCCTTCGGCCTAGGCTGGTATGTGTCGCGCCTTTGGCGCTTTGCTTTCGATCGTTCCACTTCGGCTTTAGATGTATCCATGGCTACACCATTACTTCGTGGGTTGGGACGGAAAGTGTGGTTGCGCCGGCAAGCTGTTCGCGCACCGCTTCCACAATGTGGTGCGGCATAAAGGGCTCGCCGTCGTATTTGCGAATGTGCCCGTTGGCAACGAAGCTGGTCTCGCTGCGCAGGTAGCGGGCGAACTGCCCGGTAAAGTTGTTCTCGACGATGATGGTGTGCTTCGCCTTGCCCAGGATGTCGACGATGGCATCGCCGTGCAGCGGAACCAGGTAGCGAATCTGCAACTGGTTGGCGACGATTCCCTGCTCTGCCAACTGCGCGATGGCCTCGCGGATGACGCCATCGGTCGAGCCCCAGCCGATGAGGGTGACATCGGCCTCGGCAGGGCCCTTCAACACCGGCGGCGGCACCATCGCCTCAATGCCGGCGACCTTGCGCTGGCGCTTCTCGAACATGGCGCGGCGCTTGGCGTGGTTGGTGTACTCGTCGCTGATGAGCACGCCGTTCTCATCGTGCTCGTCGCTGGAGACCACGTGCATGTGGCCGGGAATGCCGGGGATGGCGCGCGGGCTGACCCCGCTCTCCGTGATCTTGTAGCGCAAATACTCGTCGTGCGCGTCGCCGTTGGCGGTGATCATCTCGCCGCGGTCGATGTGTGGTTTGAAGTCCAGCACCTTGGGGTCGACGCTCAAGCGCCCTTCCGCCAGCAGCAGGTCGCACAGCACGATGGCGGGGCACTGGTACTTGTCCGTGATGTTGAAGACCTCGGGCATCAGGGTGAAGCAGTCGGCAATATCCAGCGGAGCGGCGATGACGCGGGGGAAGTCTCCGAAGGCTGCGCCCAGCGCCTGCCACAGGTCGCCCTGTTCGGTCTTGGTGGGCACTCCGGTGGATGGGCCTGCGCGCATGCAGTTGATGGCGACAACTGGAATCTCCGCCATGGCAGAGAGGCCGAGGCCTTCGGTCATGAGCGCGAAGCCTCCGCCGGAGGTGGCGCACATGGAGCGAACGCCGGCATGCGCCGCGCCGATGGCCATGTTGATGACGCCGATCTCGTCTTCTACCTGACGCACCAGGATGCCGGCCTTGCGTCCGTGCCCGGCCATCCAGTGCAGTACTCCGGTGGAGGGGCTCATGGGGTAGGCGCAGTAGAACTTGCAGCCGGCTGCAGCGCCGCCCATGGCCAGAGCGGCGTTGCCGCTGAGCACGGCGTAACGCTTGTCGGTCATGGGCAGGGGCTTGTCAAAGGGCTTGAAGTTGGAGGTCGCATAGTCGTATCCGGCTCGCGCGATGTTGACGTTTTCCGTCACCACGGCCTCGCCCTTCTTGCCGAACTGTGCCTGGAAGACGCCTTCCAGCACGTTGAAGCCGACGCCCATCATGCTGAGCGAAGCACCCAGCGCCAGGGTGTTCTGCGCGACCTTGTTGCGCGTGATGTCTGCCAGCGTGCTGACCGGCAGAGGACAGAGTTGGACGCCGGGGGCGGCGGCTCCAGGCTTGATGGAGTCTCCGTTGTAGATGACGGCGCCGCCGTCGGTGAGCAGGCGCAGGTGGCGGTCCATGGTGTCCTGGTTCAGCGGGATGAGGAGGTCCATCGCGTCGCCCTGGTTGGTCACCTCGTCCACCCCGGTGCGGATGGTCAGGAAGGTGTGGCCGCCGCGGATGATGGATTGATAGGCGTTATAGGCGTTCAGGTGCAGCCCGCGCCGGCTGAAGATGAGTGCGAAGATGTCGCCCGGTGTTGCCACGCCCTGGCCGGCTGCGCCGCCAATGCCGAGGGTAAATGTCTGACTCATAAGGTCCTCCCGACTCAAACCGCCGGAGTAGCCTTTGTCTGTACGGACCCCTCATTCCCTTGCTGGCGAGAGGCGAATCTTACCTGTCGCCCGGAACAGACCTCAGGGGATTCCGTACCTTCCAGGACAACTGTTCGGCGAAAAAAATAGCCCAGTGAGAATCGCTCCTCTTCTGGGTGGCCATAAGCATACACGAACGCTGTGATGTTGGGCACATAGCTGTCGCGTCATAGGGAGTATGCTGCATGGAGCAGAATGTTGTCCCAGGAACTTTGCAGGGATTCTGCCGATGTTGTATCTCCGCCCGGCGATTGCCTGGGCCACTTGGTGCGCGGCCTGAGTTCATAGTGGGGAAAAAAGGTGGCAATGATCATTCCGGTTCTTGGATTCGTCGCATCGTTTCTGGCGGTTTTTCTGATCTACCTCATGATCTCCCGGTTCCTTGCCCAGCGGGCGCAGCAAAAAGAGGACCTGCAAAACTGGGAAGAGGGACAGCGCAGGCGCGAACTGGCCGAAAAGGACGAGGCCTGGCGGGAAAACCAGCGGACGCATCTGAGATAAGCAAGCCCCGCTGCCGCCCCTACGGGCGTCAAGGGCGTGGCGGCGGCTGTGGCGTCGATACTCTGGTTGCGATGCTAGCGGCGGCCGGGATCGGGATTGATATAAGGGTTAGAATGACGCGGCCGAAGACCTCAAACCTCCCTGCGCTTCAGGCCGCTCCGAAGGCTGGGCGTCGCCGGGTTGCTGCTTTAGAGATTTGAGCGCAGCGGAACGGAAACCGGAATAAGGGGTCGCCGCTCGCTTCTGCATCGCCCGTTCCACGCTCTACCGAACCATTCTTGAGCCACCATTTTGCTTTCGCTGGGTTGGACAATAAAAAGGCAGCCGTCAGTGTCCCCGGGGTGCGGTAGACCGATGCTTAGCGTACATGAATTTCCGTTTCTTGAGGTGTCCCCATGGTTATGGGTTGGGGAGAACATCGTTGGCTGCCGTGGTTGTGCCGCTGGTCACGTATGTGTAGTCGTGCCATCCCGTGACCGACGGGGCGGCGCCGGTATTGCTGAGTTCCAGGCGGAGAGCGTCGTCCATGGCGCCATTTGCACTGACCGAGATCGAAAGGACGTTGTTCGCGCCCGCGGCCGCAAGGTCGCTCACAGGCCACTGATAAGCGGCCCATTGGGTATACGCAGATAAGCCGCTACGGACACCGGCATCGTTAGCGTTCCCTGGGCTCCAACCAAGCGAATGTCCATTCAGGCTGACGGTATAAGTTCCCTCGGCCGTCGCAAGGGCGACCGAGAGCACCGCGTATCCGCTGGAGAAGCTGGTCACGTTGGACGGGGTTGCGAAGTTAACCGTCCAGGCCGGAACTTTTGTACTGACGCCGTTGGTTCCGGAGTGGCCAGAAAGCGTATTGACGTAGCTGGGGATGATGTATTTGTAACCGTCGGTCGTGTCATCGCTGGCCACGTAGGCGCCGCCGTAGAGGCCAGGGTCAAAGGTCGAAAAGTGTTGATAGTTCCATTGGGTAAGATCATTCGTCGCGGCGCCAGCCGGGCCAGCGGTTGCATTGTAGATCACCGCGCCCTTGTTGGCCGCGAAGTCGGCCCAGTAGTTCCAGGCGCCATAGTATTCCCGGTCGTCGTAGCCCAGCGGTCCGTCGCTGAAATTCTGCGTATAGGAACCATGCAGAAATTCGTGCGCGGAGCGGTCGGGAGTTCCAATGGTCCAGACCGTGGTGCCGAAGTTTTCTGGAACGAAGGTCACGTAAGGAGCAATGGCGGTCTGGTTGGCGGCGACGACTACGCTGTCGTTCCGGTATTCGCCAAACTGACCGAAATCGTACACCGAGAGCCGGTATGTGCCGGGCAGGACGCCCGTCAAGGTTGCGCTCCCGGTGCTGCTGATGTCCGCCCAGTATTGATAGCCTAGTTGGGAGAGCTGGTGGTTCTGGGCTGGATCGCTGAGCACGGCCCATGCGGTTTTGGGACTTCCAATGACGCCGCTGACCTGCACCGAGACGGTGCCGCGGGCTGTGCTTGGAACATAGCCGCTGGCCAAAAGCTGGGTCTCGTTATTGTAGAGGTTGGCAAAGCTGGAGCCGGCCGCGACCGCGTCGTTGTACATGTCCTGCGGCGTCTGAATGTTGCCGCCGAATTTGTTGAAGCGCACGTAATAGGGACCAAACAGGCGGGAATAGGCAGTTCCCGCCGGAACCGTCAGCCCTATATAGCTGTTGTAGTGGCCGGAGTAGGGCTCAATTGTAACCAGATTGCTTGTTGTAAAGTTCAGATTCTGCTTGCTCGGGCCGCCGACAAAACTGTCATGAGCGGCTGTAAAAACGGCCCAAATACCATACTCGCTTCCAATCATCCCCTGCGCCTGATGGAGGTACTCGTAGCTGGAAAAATCGTACTTCACGCACAACTTGCGATGGAAGCCCTGCGGAATCTGGCCAAGCGGGTAAGGCGAGAAGGCATTCACCACTCCCACCTGCGGAAGCAGGTCTATCGTATCGTGGCCCGTGGCATCTTGATCGTTGCGGCCCAGGTCGGAAGAGTTGCAATCGTTAAACGACGGAACCGGGGTGATCACTGGGGTCGCCATGCTGAGGTCCGCGTTATAGGCGTACATGCTGGTGAATAGAAGCGGGTTGGCCCGGAAGATCCACTGGATCTGCGCAATCGATCCGGCGGTCGTCGAAGCCGTCGTTTGATTGACCGGGAAGTAGATGTGGATGCCGGTGTCGTTGGGCGTAACCACGTAGTGTTTGGAGTAGCTGAATTTGCTGGCGTCTTCATAATCGATCCACCAGTCCAGGTATGTAGCGGTAAGAAGGTAGTGGGCACTCGGGTTTCCACTACCTAAGCCGCTGTTAATCATATAAAAGGCGTCGGGCTCGTCTGTGGGCGGGAAACCCGTTCCCGTGGGACCGTTCCAGCCGGCCGGGACCGGCGTCGATCCAAGCGGAGATGCCATTGCCAAGGGGCTTCCCGGGGTAAAGTCCATCAGTTGGTCTTGAGTGCCGACCGGGACGACGCTCCAGATCGTCGGCTTCGTGGTGTCGAAATCGATATTCAACGCGCCGTTCGAGATCTTCCAGTCGGTGGGGATTGTGGTGTCGATCGTGATGGCAAAGGGCGTTGCGACGCCGCTGAGCGCCACCGATTGCGTCGCAGGAGAAGCGTTATCCGTCACCGTGATCGCAGCCCCGTACGGGCCCGCGATCAGGGGGTTGAAGCCTGTTGTAATCGTGCAGTACGCACCGGAAGACACGCTTGGCAGGCAGTTGTCGGATTCCGTGAAGAGATTCGCTCCGGCTCCGGTAACCGCAACGCCGGAGATATTCAGCGTCCCGGTGCCAGTGTTGGAAAGGGTTACGGTTTGAGTCGGGCTGGAAGTGCCGGCCGTGAGACTCGCAAATGTGACCGCCGACGCGCTTAGAGTCGCAGTTGGGGAAGAGCCGGTGACATTAACTTCGGCGCAGTTGATGCTCGCGAATGCAGTCCCGACGGACGTTGTGCCGCTGAGCGAAACATAGTAGGTCCCGGTGCCGAGGGATGCGGGAAGCAGGAACTGGACACGTTCGGTGGTGCCGATGACCTTGGCCACCGTGCTGGCCGGGGTAAGAGTTCCGGAACCGGCACATGCGTTTGCCAGGCTGACGGTTACATTGCCGGCGGGAATGGTGCCGGATGGGTATCCGCCGCCTGTGACCGTAACGGAGGTGACCCCACTGGCGCCGGAGTTGGGCGCGGCCCACGCGCTGAGGTTGACCGATTGGGCCGAGCTGGCTGAAGCGGACGCAAGCAGGAAGACGAATACCAGTCCCAGTGCGATGACGGCGCTTCTGTTACCACGCAGGAGACGCCGACGCATCAGGAATAACCCGATGAATCCGGTCCCGGTAAGGATCAGGGCGCCAGGCTCGGGCGTGGGCGTGGCCCCGATGATTCCGCTGTCTTGGTCCTGGAGCAGCCCGGAGGGGCCGGATCCCACGTCTGTGGCAGAGAAGTCATTGAGGATTGGAGAGCTGGTGCCGTCGGTGAACGTGACGGAATTGGTGCTGAAAAATCCTGTCAGCGTGGCGCTGGTTGCATTGGCGAAGCCGCCATTCGAGGCACCGAGGGTCGTAAGCAGTGGAGTACCAGTGAAGGAGTAGCCGCCGTCGGTGGATGTGAAGTAGGAGGGCCCGAAGGTCAGCATCGTTCCGTCTAAGTAGTCGACGGTGAGGCCAAGGTTGGAGAGGTCGAGCGTGGTTGTGATTGGGAAATCGGCTGGATCGAAACTACCGGGACCGCTTGCGTTGGCGATGTCAAACTCGGCAAGGTTCGTGCCGACAACGTCGAAGGAGAAGAAGCCGACGGGAACGGTATCTGCAACTGCGCGGTGGGAGGAAGAGGCAAAAACAAGGAAAGCTGCAAACAGGGCCAAAAACCGGTACTTCAAAATAATCACCTCATGGAACTCAGTCGGGCAAAGGGTGTGAATTCGAAACTGGTGAATCCCACTTTCGCCGGATTGCAAAAGGGAAACAGTTTCTTATTCGGTGCCAACCCTACAGATGACTCGGACACCTGTCAAGAACTGAAATGCCAGGAATTTCATCAGGCAGGAGGGCGGTTGGTGGTTTATAGCGAGTATTCAGCTTAGAGTAGGGCCAAAACATCCCCTTTCTCGCCGTTTTATGCCATCTCCGGAACCCGGCCGGGAACAGTTTCAGCGGGTTGCTGACCGCGCACACCAGTCTCCACTCTCGGCGAACGTTCTGTTGGCCGCGCAGGCTGAAGCGGCGAAAACCACGCTGTTCCTTGATCTGTTGCTTTCAGAATTATTTGTCGTAGTGTTTCAGAATTATTTTTCGTAGAGCGGTTGGTCCAAGCTCAAAGCCCGTCTACGCGCCCTCGCTGCGCGAGCTATGCCGCAACTCGAACACGCTACCGCACAAGCTCTCCAGACCATCACCGCACACGATGCCAAAGCCTGGATCAGACTCCGCCTCGGAGACTACACCTAAAGGTAAAATGGTCTAGCGCGGCGGCTCGCCCATATGGCGTATGGTCATCTGCAGGATGCGTGCGTTGCGGGGCTGGCTGCAGGCGAAGATAATTGCATCCGCCACTTCGTGCGGCTCCATCATGTACGAGTTCTTGATACTCTCTTCCGTGCGGCCGTGGCCCACTGCGAACTCCGTCTTGACTCCGCCCGGGCAGATGGCCCCCACCTTGATTCCATATTTCCGTAGCTCTGCATCCAACGCCTGGGCAAAGCCGACCTGGGCGAATTTGCTGGCGCAGTACACTGCCTCGCCCGCGTAACCCTGCAGGCCGGCGACCGAGGAGATGAATAGAATCTCGCCGCGCTGCTGGGCGATCATAACGGGCGCGGCATGGCGCGAGAACAGGAATCCCGACTTCATGTTGGCATCCATCAGCGCGTCGTACTCCGCGGCGCTGGTGTCGACCAGGTTCTTATAGTTGCCTGCACCGGCGTTGTTAATCAGGATATCCAGCCGGCCAAACTGCTTGACCGCCAGCGCCACGCAGCTCTCGGCGGTCTCTTCCTCGGCTGCATCTCCGGCCAGGTAGACGGCCTTGCCGCCAGTCGCGGCGATCCGGTCGCACAGCTCGCGCAGCCGCTGCTCTCGCCGTGCCGTGACCACCAGGTGCGCTCCCTTGGCGGACATGGCGATTGCGGTGGCCCACCCGATCCCCGCGCTGGCTCCTGTAACAAGGACTGATTTTCCCGCAAGGCTGACTGTGTCCGGCATGACGTATTTCTCCTGATGCTGAAGTGTTTGGAGCGCGCCCGAAGAGGCCGCTGCCATCCAATGGAATGCTACCATTCCGGCTATGCCCGCAATGGAAGGCAGCCTCGCACAAATGACCGAAGCAGCGTCCGCCACGCCCGCGCTGGTGGAGGCGTGCGGACTGACGAAGGACTACCCGTGCGACGGCGGGACGACTCGTGTGGTGGAGGATGTGTCCTTCGCGATTCAGCCCGGCGAGACTCTGGGCCTGGTGGGCGAATCGGGCTCCGGCAAGAGCACCGTGGCGCGGATGCTGCTGCGCCTGATTGAGCCCACGGCCGGCGAGATCCGCTTCGAGGGCCAGCCGCTGCCGCCGGCCTCGTCGCGCCAGATGCGTGCGCTGCGCCGCCGCATGCAGATCGTCTTCCAGGACCCCTACGCCGCGCTGAACCCGCGCATGAGCGTCCGCCAGATCCTTGCGGAGCCCTTCGCGATCCATCGCCAGCCTCCACCGGAGGGCCTGCCTGCGCGTCTGCGCGAGTTGCTGCGCTCGGTTGGCCTGGACGAATCGGCGCTGGCGCGCTACCCGCACGAGTTCTCCGGCGGGCAGCGGCAACGCATCAATATTGCCCGCGCGCTGGCGCTGCGGCCGAGCTTTCTGGTGCTGGACGAGCCGGTGAGCGCACTGGATGTTTCGGTGGGCGCGCAAGTGATCAACCTGCTGCGCGACCTGCAGCGGGAGCTGGGGCTTACCTACCTGTTCATCTCGCACTCCATGCCGCTGGTGCGCTACCTGTGCGACCGCGTGGCCGTGATGCAGTGCGGCCGGCTGGTGGAGCTGGGCGACTGCCTGCAAGTGTGCGAGGCGCCAGTAAATCCCTACACGCGGCAGCTCATCGCCGCCACGCCGGAGATGCCGCTGGCCGACTCACGCCGCGCCTGAGTCGCTACAATCAAGAGAGATGCTTGCCAGCCTTAGTCCGCACTTTGCTTACCTCTGGCTGGTCGCCGCCTCCTTTATCGCGGGATGGATCAACGCGATGGCCGGCGGCGGGTCGTTTATCTCCTTCCCCGCGATGCTTGCGATTGGAGTTCCGCCGATCCAGGCCAATGCCACCAATACGGTCGCGCTGTGGCCGGGACAGCTCACCTCTGTATGGGCGCTGCGCACCGACCTGCGCAAGGACCTGCTGGCCGTCGTGCTTTCGGCCTCCGTGGTGGGCGGCGTGGGCGGCGCGGTGGTGCTGCTGATTACGCCGCAGATCACCTTTATGCGTATGGTGCCGTGGCTGCTGCTGCTGGCATCGCTGCTGTTCTGGGTTTCGGGACCGATCTCAAGCTGGCTGCACCGCCGCAGCGAAAAGCCCCATGAAGAACGCCTTCCGTCGATGCCTGTTCTTTTCCTGACGATCATCCCGATCACCTTCTACATTGGCTACTTTGGCGCCGGCGCGGGCTTCCTGCTGATGAGCGCGCTGGCGCTGTACGGTATTGAGGAGATGCATGAGCTGAACGCGCTGAAGGTGCTGGCTGCTTGCACCTCCAACTTCTGCGCCGTAGTCACGTTCATCTTTGGCGGCGCCATTGTGTGGCATTATTGCCTTACCTCCATGGTCTTTGCCGCGATCGGCGGATACGTGGGCGCGCAGTACGCCCGGCGGATGAACGCCAACGTGCTGCGGACGATTGTGGTCGTCATCGGCTGCACCATGGCCGCATACTTCTTTTGGAGACGGCCATGAGCCATGCCACGGTAGACGACATCGGGTTTGCCGCAGCCTTTCTGACCACCGCAGCGTTTGTGCCGCAACTGGTCCGCGTGCTGCGGCTGCGCTCTGCGCGAGAGATTTCGTTGCCCACGTTTCTGATGTTCTCCGCTGGTGTGTTCCTGTGGCTGCTCTACGGGATCTATAGCGGTTCCAGGCCGGTGATCGCATCTAACGCGGTAACGCTGGTGATCTCGGTCAGCATCCTGGTGCTGAAGCTTCGCTACGACCGCAATGCAGAGAACGAGGTTGAGCCATGAGCCACGAAGGAATCCGCATCGTCAGCACAGAGGAAGCAAGCGCAGCCCACGAAGATGCGCGCCTGCCACCCGATGCGGTGACGCCACGCAAAGTGCGCGTGAAGCAGAGCGAAGGCACCGGCATCGAGATCGATTGGCGCGACGGGCATGCGAGCGCATGGAACTTCCGCTGGCTGCGCGATGCGTGCCCCTGCGCCACCTGCCACGAGGAGCGCGAGAAGAGCGGCCGCGAGCCCGGCGAACCCAAGCCGAAGAATCAGGCTCTGCTGGCGATGTACGAGGCTCCGCCACGCCCGGTTGAGGTGACGCCCGTCGGCAAGTACGCCCTCAAGTTCAAGTGGAACGATGGGCACGAGGCCGGCATCTACTCCTGGGATTACCTGCGCCGCGTGTGCCAGTGCCCGACGTGCAAGCCGCCGTTAACGCACATTTCCTGATGATGTGCAGACGTTCGATGTGTCGGGCCTACAGCCCTCGGATTGTCGGAGGTTCGCCAACCTAGGCCTTCGGCCTAGGCTGGTATGTGTCGGGCCTTCGGCCCTGTGAAGACGATCTGCATTTATGGGAACTTTGCTCTAGCTAGGCTAAGCCGAGCAGTGCCAGCGCCTGATCCACCGTCCCCGCCACCAGCACAATCTCGCGGTTCTTCGGCTTCAGCATTCCCTGCTGGACGCAATGGTCGAGGAACGCCAGCAGCTTGTCGTAGAAGCCGTTGGTGTTGAGCAGCAGCACCGGCTTGGCATGGATCCGCAGCGTCCGCCAGGCCAACACCTCGAAAATCTCTTCGAACGTCCCGAACCCGCCAGGCAGCGCGATGAAGGCATCCGAGCGCTCTCCGATGAGTGCCTTGCGCGTGTGCATGGTGTCGGTCACGTGCAGCTCGGTGAGGCCGTCGTGCGCTACTTCCAGGTCCACCAGCACGGTTGGAATCACGCCGACGACCTGGCCGCCTTCTTCCAGCGCGGCCTCG
>Ga0302156_10003534_pt1 | contig 11985 bp, 10 predicted proteins | sample I_Bog_N3_2_FD_193503 | JGI IMG/M metagenome (GOLD analysis project Ga0302156, IMG submission 193503) | Peat permafrost microbial communities from Stordalen Mire near Abisko, Sweden - I_Bog_N3_2 | ecosystem: Environmental > Terrestrial > Soil > Wetlands > Peat | place: Sweden: Abisko, Stordalen... | reverse complement strand
CAGATACCGTTTTTTGTCTGCGGCCGGGTGTTCTATCGCTTTCTGGTAGCGATGCGGCGTACGGACCTGATTCTCTATTGCGGCATGATCAACCTGGGGCTGGATGTTGTTCTGAACCTGGTGCTGATGCGCTGGATGGGTATAGCTGGAATCGCATTGGCGACATCGCTGTGGGCGATAAGCTCATTCTGCTTTCTTGGGTATTGGACGGCGCGGCTGCTACCGAAGGCGGAGCGATGATTGCAATGCCGGCGCGGTACATGCTTCGATTCGACGATTTTTGCCCGACGATGGCGTGGGATCGGTTCGCGCGTTTCATTCCGTTGATTGAGAAATTCCGGATTCGGCCTATTCTCGCCGTGGTTCCGGAAAACCGTGACCCCGAGTTGGAGGTGTTGCCAGCGGATCCGGAGTTCTGGTCTCGGGTGCGGGCAATGCAGGCGGCGGGAGCTACGATCGGGTTGCATGGTTATCGGCATGTCTGCAATAGCACGGGCCGAAGCATGGTGCCATTGCACGAGGTATCAGAGTTTGCGGGCGTAACTGAAGAGACTCAGCAGAAATGGATTCGAGCAGGGCTTGCGATTCTCGGCGGTCACGGGTTGAATCCGCAGATTTGGGTTGCGCCGCGGCACGGGTTTGACAATGGGACTCTGCGGGCTTTGAGGAATGAGGGCGTCTGCGCTGTCTCTGACGGTTTTGCGCGTGTTGCCTTCAGGCGGGGCGGGCTGACGTGGATACCGCAACAACTTTGGGCTCCCGTGGAGAAACGGAGCGGGTTGTGGACGATTTGCATTCACAGTCAGACCGCGACGGAGGGGCTGGTGGAGGAGATGGTTTCGTTTATCTCTCGGCATCCCGCGCAGTTCACCTCTGTGGATGAGGTGCTGAGTGATTTTCAGCCCAAGCAACTGGATGTGATTGAGCGGCTATGCGGTGAATATTTGCTTGGGCGCGTGCGGGTTTCAAAATTGATAAGAAACAGAATGAGATCTCTTTGTTGATTGGCTTGATCGACTCCCACTCATCGAGCAAACAACGCTCGATGAATGGGGCACAGTTTCATCTCTCGAGTTCGCATACGCCGGTTGAAGGCCAAGGAGAAATTCTTGCGGCGACTTTGAAAAGGCGGGACGGGCGGAATGTCTAGCTTGTCATTCCACGACGATGGGGTTTTGGATGGGACAGAAGAAGTTGCTGATAGAGCGCTTCCCAACGATCCAGTGCAGCTTCGAGGCTGAAATGATCAAGGACGTGTTGTCGTGCCTGCTGGCCCATGGTTCGTCGCCGCTCAATCGGAGTATGCATCAGTTGGAGCATTGATTCAGCAAGGAGTGCTGGCTCGCCCGCGGTTGCAAGCCAGCCGGTGCAGCCTTGGACGACGACCTCACGTGTGCCCGGAACATCGGTAGCGACTACGGGCACCGCGCATGCCGCGGCCTCAAGCAAAACCATTGGCAGACCTTCCCATCGGGACGAGAGTACGAACCCATCGGCGGCTTGCATCCAGCGCAATACATTTTGTTCAAAGCCAAGGAAGCGGACTCGGGATTCCAGCCCTAGATTTGCGGATAATTGGCGGAGTTCGCGTTCGCACGGGCCGCCGCCAGCGATTACCAGGCGCGCCGTATGCGGAAGTTGGGCCATGGCCAATAGGAGAGTCGGATAGTCTTTGACGGGGTCAAGACGACCTGCTGCGAACCAGAGAAGATCCTGATGAAGAGCGAGGTCGCTGCGGAGAGAGGCGCGGACAGCTGCATCGGGCCGCCACACTTCTGTATCGACGCCATTGGACATCACCGTGATTCGCCGGGCCATTTTGCAAGCGAGATGCGCATCCGCAACAGCTTGGCTGACTGCGGTCACTTGGTCCGGAAGCCAACTGCTCAGGCGGTAGCCTATCCGCCTTCCAACGGTACCGGTGTGCGTGCTGTGGAGGGTGTCAACGACGACACGAATGGGTGCGGCGAGCCTCGACCAGCGTGCGAACCAGGCGGCGTGAGGCAGGAGAGCGTGGACTACGTCGGGCGATTCCTGCTTGAGCCAACGGTTGAAGCGAATCCAGCCGCGCGGGTCGGCAAGGCCTTTACGCATGTGCAGGGTGAGAAATGTGATGCCGGCGGCAGTAAGTTCTGCGGCCGCATTGCCCCCAGTGCCAGAGAGTGCGATGAAGCTGACACGCCAGCCGCGTTTTCGAAGCCCTTTGGCCCGGATGATGGCTTGGCGTTCAGCGCCGCCGATTCGGTCTACGCCGGGAATGATGAAGGCGATGTGATTCACAGAGGACGCTCGCGGAGGGTGGTGTCGATCAGGTCTTCATAAGCGTCGATGGCGGGTTGGAACCTGAAGGGCTCAATGAACGGATGGGGGAATCTCAGAGCGGGCGAAAGTTGATTGAGGGCCTGAAGCAATGCAACGGAGAGCGCTTGTGCCGTGGTGTCCTCGGCGAGCCAGACACCGGTTTGGTCTCGCAGCAAATCGACAAGACCTTGCGACGCGGGCGTTGCCACGATGGGTAAGCCGCAGGCGGCGGCTTCGAGAAGCGCGTTCGGCATGGCGTCTTGCCGGGAGGAGAGAACGAAGAGTTTCGCGCCGGGAAATAAAGTGCAGGGGTGTTCGACGTGGCCCAGGAAAGAGACGGCCGATCCAAGGCCTAATTGGGAACATTGAGCCTTCAGTGCGAGTTCTTCTGGACCGTCTCCTGCAATGAGAAGTTGGGCATCTGGGAAGGCTTCGCGCACTGTGGCGAAGGCATGCAAGAGCAAGTCAAAGCCCTTCTCGTGTGCGAGTCTTCCCATGGCGAGGAGACGCGGCACGCTTGAGTTGGATTGCCGGCCAACTTTCGAGGAACTCTCCGACGTTGCGCGCAAGTCTTCCACGTCTATGGGATTCGTCAATATCGCCAGCAGTTTGGCGGGGACGCCGATTGAAACTCGCATGTCCTGGGCCATTGCAGAGGTCTGGCAGATCACGTAATCCGCACGACGATAGAGGACGCGATAGAGAAACCGGGTGAAGCGTGGATGAGGCGCAGAGGCTAATGCGGCGGAGACGGTTCCGTTCTGGCGCACAAGGATGTGGGTGCGTATAGACAAGAAGGGGCGCAAGAGGAGTACCAGGAAATTGAGGTGGGCCATGCCGGAGAGGAGCAGATCTGGCTTAAGGCTGCGGATCAGATGCAGTAGCTGGAAGGGTGCCGAGCGAACGCGGCGCGCGCCTAACGCGTGGACGGTGATCCCGGCCGGCAGGGATTTCGCTTCTGGATTGTCCTGGGTGACGAGCACGAGATGGAGTTCATATTTGCTGTGAGAGAGGCCTCGTGTCAGCAGCGCAGTCACTTGTTCCGCGCCGCCGCCTCCAAGATGCGGAATCAACAATAGGACCCTGGGACGATCGGTCATGGGTTTACCGCGAGTTCAAAGCATATGCTGAATGTCTCCAATCGGTACGTGTTTTAGCTCACACGGTATTGCTTCGCATGGATGGTAGAGTTCTCCTAATTTCCTTAATTGAATTCGAGTAAGCCAAGGATTCAGACCCCGCCATGCTTGTTGCTGAAGAACTTCAAATTTTCCCACCGCTCCCGGTGCGGAAGCCGGTGCACAAAATCGTTGTCGGAATTACCCATCCGCAGACATGCCTGACGCTTACCGGGCACCTGCGATCGCTGCGGGAGGAAGGCTTTGAAGTCACGCTGATCTCGGGTCCGGGTGCATTATTTGCTCGCATCGTCGAAATGGAAGGAGTGGAAGCGATCTCGATCCCAATGCGCCGCGGGATTGCAGTTATAGCGGATATGGCGACTATGGTGCGACTTTGGAGGGTTCTCTGTCGCATCAAGCCTGATTTGACCGAATTCAGTACCCCGAAGGCGGGGCTTTTAGGGACATTGGCTGCCAGGTTTGCAGGCGTTCCTCGGCGAATTTATATGCTGCGGGGGCTGAAGCTTGAGAGAAGCAGGGGATTCAAACGGCAGGTTCTGTTGATGTCGGAGCGGATTGCCGCGGCGTGCGCCCATGTGGTTCTGTGCAACAGCGCAAGCTTGCGAGCAGAGGCGGTCGCGCTGGGCGTTTGCGCTGGCGCCAAACTTCGACTGCTTGGATCGGGGAGCAGTAACGGGGTGGACGTTCAGCGATTCGCACCGGGACGAAATGACCTGGGAGCGAGTTTGGGTTTCCCGGCCGATTCGCCGGTGGTGGGGTTTGTAGGGCGGTTGACGCGGGACAAAGGGGTGCCGGAACTGATTGAGGCGTTCGAACTGATTCGGGCAGCTTTGCCGAAGGTGAGATTGCTGCTTGTCGGTTGGTTTGATGAGGCGGAGGATGCTCTTAGCGCAGAGTTGCAGGAACGGATTAGAGCGCATCCGCAGATCCACCTGACGGGCTTTGTGAGCGATACAGCCCCTTATTATCGGGCAATGGATGTGATGGTATTGCCTACCTGGCGAGAAGGTTTCCCCAACGTGGTTTTGGAGGCTGCGGCTACGGGAGTACCGGTGGTGACTACATTTGCGACCGGCTCAAGAGACTCTGTGGTCCCGGAGGTTACGGGGTTGCTGATTCCGCCCGGGTATCCGGTGGCGATCAGCGAGGCTGTGTTGCGTTTGCTGCGGGATGGGGATCTGCGGTGGCGGATGGGACTGGCGGCGCGGGCATGGGTATTGGAGCACTTTGTGGATGAGCAGGTGCTGGGGCGGACTGCCGCTTTCTATAGAACACTGCTGGAATCTTGAAGAACCATTCGCCCAATTGGGATGTGATTAGCGCATCGGTGGGGTGGAAGCGTCATCGAGAGGCGCAATGGTTTGGGCGGGTGGAACTTGCAGCGTGTGGGCTCCGGCTTCGGCTGCGTGAAGGACCTCATTAGGGTAGATGCCGAGGATCAGCGTTGCGGCGACTGAGAAGGCAAGGGCCGCTCCGACTGCGATGCCCACGTGGGGGTTCGATATGGATGGTTCGCCCTGTTTGTGGTCTGGTTGCTGCACGGCTACGAGCGCAAGGCGAAGATAGTAGGCGGCAGCCAAGCCGGAGTTGAGCAGACCGATGATGGCCAGCCAGACTGCGCCTCCCTCGATGGCTACCGAGAACGAATAAAACTTGCCGAAGAAGCCACCTGTGAATGGAATGCCGACGAGTGAGACCAGGAAGAAGATCAGCAGGCTTCCAAGAAGCGGCGCGCGGTAGATGAGGCCGCGGAAGTCCTGGATGAAGGGCAGTTCTTCATCGTATCCACTGACCAGGGTGATGACGGCGAAGATGCCGACGTTCATGGCCGCATAGGCTGCAGTGTAAAAGCTGGCGGCGGCAATGCCGCTTGTTCCAAAGCCGGCGAAGGCTGCGAGTAGATACCCGGCGTGGGCGATGGAGGAATAGGCCAGCATGCGCTTGACGTTCTGCTGCCGCAGAGCAACGAGGTTGCCCACGGTCATGGAGAGCACGGCGACGGCCCAGAGGAGCGGGGTCCAGATGGCGTGGAGCGACGGGAAGAGCTCAAAGACAAGGCGCAGAAGCAGGGCGAAGGCCGCGGCCTTGGGAGCAGTGGACATGAGCGCGACGACGGGGCCGGGAGCGCCCTCGTAGACGTCGGGAGTCCAGAGGTGAAAGGGGGCTGCTGAGACTTTGAAGAGAATTCCGACCAGCATGAGCGCCGCAGCGGCAAGGACCAGCGAGTGGTTTGCGGCGGACGGGGCGAGGCGCGCGATTTCGTAAATCTGGGTGGTTCCCGTGGCGCCGAAGACCATGGCGATGCCGTAGAGGAGGAAGGCTGTGGCGAAGGAACCGAGGAGGAAGTACTTGATGGCGGCTTCAGGGCCGCGGCCGGTGGCTTTGCGGTATCCCGCGAGAATGTAGGTAGCGATGGATGAAATTTCCAACGCGACGAAGACGAGCAGCAGTTCGACCGCACCGGTGAGGAGACACATGCCGACTGCGCCGAAGACTATTAGGGCGTAGTACTCACCCTGGTGATGGCTGTCCTCGGGCAGGGTGTCGAGGGAGAGCAGAAGAGCGGCCAGAACGATGCCGCAGATGAGGACGTGGAAGAAGATGGTGAAGGCGCTGGTTTCGACGGTGCCGTAGAAGCCGGTGCCCTGGGGCAGGGAAAGTTGCCAGAGGCTGGCCCAAAGCGCCAGCGTGGTTCCGATTGCGGCGAGCATGCCTAGATAACGACGCGAGGAGCCGAAGGGGAGCGAGGCGTCGATCAGCATGACGGCAACGCCCGTCAGCGTGAGGACGACTTCAGGAAGGATGCGGTAGATGTCGGGCACTAGATTCACCGCTGGACCTCCCCGGTTGCAGGATTAACAACAACGAATGTGGAGTGGGCTGGTCCGGGTGGCACAGCCGCGGAGAATCTGCTTTGCGGCGAGTGTGCGGCTTGCTCGATTGCCTGAAGCCAGAGCGAAGGCGCGAGTCCCATGACGACCATGAGTATGGCTAGTGGGCACAAGACTGCGAGTTCGCCGAGGCGAAGGTCGGGGGCAGGCCTGGATGTAACCATTTCGCTTTTGGGGCCGTAGAAGATGCGCTGGACAAGCCATAGCATGTAGGCCGCGCCGAGGATGACACCGAGGGAGGCGGCAATGGTCCAACTGCGGCTTATGCCAATGAAGGTGCTGGAGAGGATCAGGAATTCGCCCACGAAGTTGTTGAGGAGGGGCAGGCCGACCATCGCGAGAGAAGTGAAGACGAAGAGGGTGGCGGTATGCGGGAGATTGCTAGCCAGGCCGCCATATGTGTTGATCTGGCTGGTGGCGTAACGATCGTACAGGGCGCCGAGGAGGACGAACAACGCTGCGTCGATGACCGAGTGATTGAGGATCTGATAGATTGCGCCGGATGAGCCGGTGAATGTGAAGCCGTAGATACCGAGGACGATGAGGCTGAGATGACTGAGGGCGGCGAAGGCGAGCAGGCGCCAGTAGTCGCGTTGGGCGAGCGCTAAGCACGCTCCGTAGAGGATGCCGATGACGGCGAGGGCGATCAAGTATGGCGCCAGGGCGCGGGCCTGGACAGGGAAGAGGCCGATGTGGAAACGCAGCATGGAGTAGAGGCCGAGCTTGCCGGCGACGATCATGGCGAGAGCGACAGGGGCTTCAGAGTAGGTGTCGGCAAGCCAGCCGTGCAGCGGGAAGAGCGGGACTTTGACGGCGAATGCGACGAGGAATGCGAAGGCGACCCAGTAGAGTGGGCCAGGTGCGAAGGATCCCTGGGCGATGAGTATCTGGAGGGTGTGGAAGTCGAACGTGCCGGTGCGGGCATAGATCCAGAGGATGGCGACCAGGAGTGGCGCAGAGGGAATGAAGGTGAAGAGGAAGAATTTGAGGGCGGCTTTTGGTCCGTCTTTGCGGCCGTACATGGCGATGAGTATGGCCATGGGAACGAGCGAGAGTTCCCAGAACCCGTAATAGAGCATCAGGTCGAGCGAGATGAAGACGCCGAACATGGCGGTTTGCTGGACGAGGAAAAGTGCGAAGTAGATTTTGCGGCGCTCGGTGATGGCGTTCCAACTGGCCAGCACGCCGATGGGTGCGAGGAGGCCGGTGAGGACTACGAGCCAGAGGCTGAGGCCGTCGATGCCAACGTGGTAGAAGATAGCTGGATTTTCAATCCAGGGAATGTTGGTTTGAAACTGGAAGCCGTTTTGACCGTAGATGAAATGAGACGGCAGGTGGAGGGTCAGGCCGAAGGTGACGAGCGACGTGAGAAGAGCGATCCAATTAGGAAGCTTTTTGCGGTCGGGGAAGAGTACGACGAGCACGGCACCGGCAAGGGGTGCGAGGAGGATCCACGTGAGAATCGAGTTGTTGATAGCATTCATTCTCAGTGGCCCGCCATTCCCAGATGAATTCCGAAGTTTGCCAGCAGAGACATCCAGGGCAGCACAAAGAAGAGCAATACGGCAGCGGCGCCGGCTGCCAGCCACGCGGCATAGGAGCGCAGATTGCCTGATTGCCAGCGCTGCAGGAGTGCTCCGGAGAAGGTGGCTATGCCGCCGAGAAGCCATGCAGCGCCGCCGAGGATTGCTTTATCCACGAACCAGCCAAGCAAGTAGGTGGAGACGGCCATGAGCGGCTTGATGATTGTCGCGCCGTAGAATTCGTCGACGTAATACTTGTTGACGAGAAGTTTGTGCGCGCCAGGCATGGCTGCGGCAAGTTGCTCGGAGTGATCTGACTTCTGTCCGTATAACCACTCAGCCACAAACCAGCCGAGAACCGCGACCATCACCGCTACGACGCTGAGAATCACTTCCAGAATCGCGCTGCCGGACTCGTTAGCGGTTTCGCCGAGCACTGGAGCCAGGAAAGCGCCGAAATTTCCTACGCCCGCCCATGCGCCGCTGATCCAGCCGCCACCAAGGGACAGTAGAGCAAGAATGACGAGGGGGCCGAGCATGGACCAGGGACTCTCATGCGGGTGCGCGTGTGAGTCGCGGCTTTCACCGTTGAAGGTGAGGTACCAGAGCCGAAACATGTAAAAGGCGGTGAGTGCGGCGGTGACGAGTCCGACGACATAGAGGACCTTGCCAAGCGAACCCTGCGTGTAAGCCGCATAGAGGATGGCGTCTTTCGAGAAGAAGCCTGAGAACGGTGGAATGCCGGCTATGGCGATAACGCCCATGGTCATGGTCCAGAACGTGACGGGCATCTTTTTGCGCAGGCCGCCCATTTTGCGCATGTCCTGCTCACCGCCGAGGCCGTGAATTACAGAGCCTGCCGCGAGGAAGAGCAGCGCCTTGAAGAACGCGTGGGTCATCAAGTGGAAGATGGCCGCGGAATAAGCTGCGACGCCGCAGCCGAGAAACATGTAGCCGAGCTGCGAGATGGTGGAGTAGGCGAGTACGCGTTTGATGTCGGTCTGGACGAGGGCGATGGTGGCGGCGAAAAGGGCCGTGGCGGCGCCGACGATGGCGACTGTGTTGAGCGCGAAGGGGGAATGATCGAAGAGGACATGCGTGCGGGCGATCATGTAAACGCCGGCTGTGACCATGGTGGCGGCGTGGATGAGCGCGGAGACGGGCGTGGGGCCTTCCATGGCGTCGGGCAGCCAGATGTAGAGGGGGAGTTGCGCAGATTTGCCTGTTGCGCCGAGGAGAAGGCAGAGGGCGATGACGGTGACGACTCCGCCAGTCCAGCCTGGATCCTGACCCAGCTTCGTTGCGATCTCAGTGAAGGTGAGGGTGCCGAAGTTGGCCAGTAGCAGAAACATGCCGATGAGGAAGCCGACGTCGCCGATGCGGTTGACGATGAAGGCCTTTTTGCCTGCGTCGGCAGCGGAGGTCTTCGAGAACCAGAAGCCGATGAGCAGGTAGGATGCCAGGCCGACACCTTCCCAACCGACGAACATGACTAGTGCGTTGCCGGCGAGGACGAGGGTGGTCATGAAGAAGAGGAAGAGATTGAGGTAGGCGAAGTAGCGCGCGTAGCCTGCGTCTTCCTTCATGTAGCCGACGGAGTAGATGTGGATGAGGAAGCCTACGCCGGTGACGACGAGGAGCATGACTAGCGAGAGCTGGTCGAGGACGAAGCTGAAGTCGATGTGGAGGGTGCCGATGTTGAGCCAGGTGCCGAAGGTCTCGACGTAAGAATAAGGATTCGCAACGGGATTGATGATCGCGTCGTGACCATTCAAGTTCACCGCGAGCGGTACGGAATTTGTAAATCCAGGATTTCCGTGTATGAATTCGAGAAAACCGGCATTTAGAACAAAACCGAATGCTGCCAGTGGCGCAATCAACGCGACTGTCGTGACAAGGAACTTAGGCAAGCGTCTGCCGAGCAGCCCGTTGATGAGAAATCCCGCGAAGGGCAGCAGCGGAATCAGCCAGAGATGGAGGGATCCGTTCATAGTTTCATCAGGTCGATGCGGTCAACGGCCAGGGTTGCGCGGGCGCGGAATACGGCAATGATGATGGCCAGACCCACAGCTGCTTCGGCCGCGGCCACCATCATGACGAAGAAGACAAAGATTTGCCCTTTCACCGCGTGCCACTGATGGGCGAAGGTGACGAAGGACAGGTTGACGCCGTTGAGCATGAGCTCAATGGACATGAAAACCGTGATGAGATTGCGCTTGATAAGGAAGCCGACAACGCCAAGCGTAAACAGCAGCGCGCTCAACAGCAGGTACCAGGATAGGGGGACTTCCTGCGAGAGAAAGGAGCTCACTTGGTGGCCGTCCTTTCGCGATTCCCGTTGGGGACTGGAATTCCGTGAGGATCGCCGCTGCCATGACGGGCTAGCGCGACTGCGCCGAGGATGGCAATGAGGATGAGCACGGAAGTGACTTCGAAGGGCAAAAGCAATTCAGTGAAAAGCACCTTGCTGAGATCTTCAGTGGAGGTAATGCCCTGACTCATGCCAGCCGTGCCCAGCCCTTGAGCGCGGAGGATTATGGTGGCGAGAACTCCGAGTATGACAGCCGCTGAAGGGAAACCTACGGCACGCCAGGTGCGGCTGCCCATGGTGCGCTCTTCGCGGCCGGCATTGAGCAGCATGACCACGAAGGTGAAGAGCACCATGATGGCTCCGGCATAGACGATGACCTGTGCGGCGGCAAGAAACTCGGCGCCCAGCAGCAGGTAGAGGACTGCGAGCGAAGTCATCACCACGATCAGCGACAGGGCGCTGTTGATGGGATGGGTCTGGAGCAGGAGATTGATGGCTCCGGCCAGACAGAATCCGGCGAACACGAAAAAAATAATCAGGTGCATTACGCTGCCCGGAATGGGTTTTGAAACTTAAGGTGTTCAATGCCGGTCTTGCCTGAAAACTGCAAAAACCCCGTTTTCTCCTGCATGAGCATGCTCCCAGTCTTCCCACTTCCACTATCAAAGTCTTTGTCCGCTGCTGCGCCAGTGCTAGCGCAAGAACATCCAAATTCCACCCGGCGCAAAGAGGGTAGAGCTCGATGCGGGGGTCCGCGAGGCGGAGCCCGATGAGGCTGCCGAGAAAGCCAAGAATATCATGCTGACGGGGTATAAGAGCGGTGGCAAACGGGCGGGACATTCCCCAGGCGGTCGAAATGTGAATCTTCGACAACAAATGAGGTGGGTTTCGGGGTTTGGGATGGGAATCAACCGGTTGAGCAGAGGGGGATACGGCACCGGATTCTCTGAGACGTTTCCTGATTCAAGCAACGCAAGGAAGGTCCGGATGCGCAAAGGGAAACGGCCGGCTTCCAAGGCCGGCCGTCGCGTACAAGTTGGAGTTTCTAGATTATTTTTTCTTACGGTTCCGGCCCAGAGAGATGATCTCAAGTGCAACTGGGGCGAGACCGGACTTGGTAATGTCGAGTTCCTGCGCGGCAGCATACGAAAGATCGATGATGCGTCCAGAAGAAAGGACGCCACGATCGTTGATGCGTACCACGACAGATTTGTTGGTATTGAGGTCAGTCACCCGCACCTGCGAGCCGAATGGCAAGGTGGGATGGCAGGCCGTCATGGCGTACATGTCGAAGCGTTCGCCGCTGGCGGTCCGATGCCCATTGAGCACGGAGCCGTACCAGGAAGCGATGCCGCGAAGAAAGGCATTCTTCGCAGCTCCTTCAGCTTTTTTGGGCGCAAGCTGAGCAGGTGTACCGCTCAGAATGGGCGCGCTGGGAGGAGCGGTGAATGCGGGTCCGGGAAGCCGCGCATCCGCTTGCACTGTCGGAGTGGCGAGAGTTACCACCACTGCGGCCAGCACAACCGATGAAACCCCCGCCATGACACAAATTCCAAGCGGAGTTTTCAGGCTTGTGTTGCGTGTTTTCCTTCGAATCACCATCCGGCCATTTTACCAACTCGATACTGTTTTCCCAAGGAGTTGGCGAGAAATATACGGGTATTTCCGCCAATTCATGGGTGCAGTTTTTCGAGCCTTTCTGGTAACCGATTCATTATCTGAGAGATAGAAGCTGAACCAGGAAAAGGGCAAATGTTGAGAATCAGGTGGGTGAAGCCGGTTGACGGCGGAAATTCCCAGAATTGGCTGGAGCAGCG
>Ga0302156_10003526_pt1 | contig 12004 bp, 13 predicted proteins | sample I_Bog_N3_2_FD_193503 | JGI IMG/M metagenome (GOLD analysis project Ga0302156, IMG submission 193503) | Peat permafrost microbial communities from Stordalen Mire near Abisko, Sweden - I_Bog_N3_2 | ecosystem: Environmental > Terrestrial > Soil > Wetlands > Peat | place: Sweden: Abisko, Stordalen... | reverse complement strand
CGCGGCGACATGGTCGCGCGGGGGGCAGGTAAGCGTTAACACCTGAGAGCTTGGCTGATCGCACCATCACGGTCCCGGGCCAGGACAACCGTCAATGCGCTTATCCCGCCGCTCCAGCTCGCCGCGAACTCGATGAACGGGGCGTCCTGGCCGGTTCCCACGCGGCTGCGCCACGTATGCCTGACAAGCGAAGATGTCGGGCGTAGGGGATTCCGGGCTGCGTAGCCAACCGATATGGCAACTACCCCCTCCCCCACCCTGAAGGCACGGTAAGGCGGGGATCTACGTGCCTCACGGGAGCGTGAGCCGGCGGCGGGTGGGCGGACCCAGGCCGAAACACCCGAGAAGTCGGCGCCGATGTCTGAAGCAGTCCTGGTTCCGAGGCGCTGCATCACGAATACCTCGAACTCGGCGATCCATGCGACGGACAACCGGTCAACGGCGTGCTGTGGCCGGTTCGCGCCCGGGCCCCGATCAACGCTGCTGCAGTGCCCGTCATTTTTGCGAGCCGCCCACTCGCTGAAGTGCCGCCTCTACCGCTGTCGCCATCTGCGGCAAATCTCCGGTTGCGATCTCCCAAATCCGCGCCGGATCAACCTGGTCATACGCGTGGCGGAGCACGTTTCCGAACGACCTCACCGCCTGCCATGGCGGCCCCGGCGCAAGCTCCTCGGCCTGGGCGCCGAGCTTGGTTGCCGCCTCGCTCAAGCGTTCGAGGCATCGCTCAACCGCGTCACGGGTCCGCCGATCCGCGTCGAACCCCGCCCGATCCATACCCTGCAGGTAGGATTGGATCAGCCGGATATTATCCAGGATGTCCTGCAGGCGGATGGCGGGACGGCTAGAAGGCACGTACGCCTTCCTGCGTGATTACCTGCCTGAGGCGCGGACGCACGGCAGGTTCCTCGACCAGATCGACTGGGCAACCAAGCAGCGCCGCCAGCCGTTCACGCAGCGCCTCCAGTCGCCCGAAATGATCGAAGCCCCCCGACGAGAAGCCGGCGCCCGGCCGCACCGCCAAGTCCACGTCGGACGCATCGGTCGCGTCGTCACGGGCAACCGAGCCAAACAGCGTGATCGCCTCAACGCCTGCCGCCCGGAGCTCCGTCTCATGCGCCCGCAGCACCGCCAACAGCTCGGAGCGCGATGGTGAATGGTCGGCCATGGCCATGAATGTAAGTCACCAACGTCCCAAGAGCGAGACCGGCCCACGTCCATGACATTCGGCATGCCGAAAGACTGGTCGTGGTCCGGCTCGATCAGTTGCGCGGTCGGAAACTTTGGACACAAATACAAACATTCGCCATGATCGACGGCACTTTTCAGGGGGGTGGCGCTGCGCATGACCGAGCCGCCGATCGACACCGGCACCGCCGCCGGCGAGGCGCTCCTCGCTATGCTCGGAAAGCAGGCGGCGTAGCCATGCCGATCCGCCCGGACCTGCGCCCGCTCTACCCCCCGGACTGGCGTGAGCTGAGCGCCCGGGTGCGCTTTGAGCGTGCCGGCGGCAAATGCCAGAGCTGTGGCCGGCCGCACCTGGCGCGCCTCCGTTGCCTGCCGGACGGGCGCTGGTTTGACGAAACGGCGGCGACCTGGCGTGACCGCCGCGGCCGTCCGGCGCGCTGGCCCGACCTGGTGGAAGCGACGCGGTTTCGCACGACCCGTGTCGTGCTCGCCGCCGCGCATCTGGACAGCGACCCGACCAACAATCGGCTGGCCAATCTCAGGAGCCTCTGCCAGCGGTGTCACATGCTGCACGATCGGCCGCACCATCGGGCGCAGCGCTGGATCACCTATCGCCGGCGCTACGCGCTGGGCGACTTGTTCCTTGGGCGCTACGAGGCCGCCTGCCTCGTCCTGGCGGCGCGGCCCGCACCGCCAAGGCGCGCGGCCGCATAATGGGGGCGGCATAAGGTCGGGCGGGGTGATGGGAGGCCGTTGGCTTGTGCCGCTGGGTCCCGGGTGATCCCCGTTCCCGACCGCACCGGCGATCTGACTTGTCGCCGCGGGAAGCCGGATTCAGCGGGGGCGCCGTCCCGGCGGCGCTGACCGGCGCGGCCGCAGGGCAACCACGCGGTCCGCCGGCTCCGGCGGCGGCGTCCATCCGGCAATCATCCGGACGCACGCGCGCGCGTTGGGGCCGGGCGCGACGCCCGGAAACCGGCGGCGCAATTCCACGACGGCGGATAGCTCGCCTTCCTCGGTGAACACCCGGCGGATGGCGGCGGCGTCGGCTTCATCTACGGCAAACATGCTGACGACGATGGCCGCCCGCCGGCAGGCGGCGCAAGCGCAGCGATCGCGAATACCGCATGTCCCCGCTGGCGGCCGAGAAAGATCGTGGCCGAACCGGCTTCAGCACGCCGTGAGCGGGCGTGCGGCACGCTGGCCCGGGCTCCGCGCGGTTCCGCAGCTTGAATCACGTATGCCTGATAAACCTGGCTACCGGGCGTTTCGACGGGCCTGCTTCGACCCTCGGCGGTCGGCGTTAGCCGGCGCTGTCTACGCGTGAGCTGGCCGACTTCGCCACGCAAAGTGTCTCGTTAGGGGCCATCGACCAACTCGGCTATAGGGGTCGCAAGTTCGGCTTGATTCGCTCTCCCCTGCCCTCCCCCGTGGCCGGCGGCGGCTTGAGCCAGAAAGCGCAAAATGCTACGCGATACTCGAAGAATGTGCCGCTACATGGCTTCAGTTAGCTTGAACCGGAGCGGCTAACGGGCACCAGAATTCAAATGAACTTGCGTTGCTCGCGGTCTTCTGCCGCCAGTTCAGTCGCCTGACGCTCGGTTGTACGGTCCGCCCACCAGCCCTTGTGGATCACGATCATCGGCGGCGGCGGCACATGGCTTAACCGGCGAGGATCCAGCGACGCTGGTTGCCTCACGTTCACCTGATCCGGGCTGTTGGTGCTACTATCCATGGCCGTGGAGATTGGTTAGCACGACAAGGGCCACAAGGACCAGCACGACGAAGACGGATGTCAACGTCGCCAGACCAGCCCTGGTTCGCCATTTGGCGCGGACCTCGTTCACTCGTCGATTGTTGTCCACCGCGATAGCGTATTGCTCGGTTAAGGCCGCCTTCACAGTCATCAGGGCCGACTGAGCCACATCCTCGGCGCTTGATCCTGGCTGGGCGAGCCCTTCGGCCTCCGCCCGAACATTCTCCGCATAGTCCCGGAAGTCGGGCTCGCGCGCCACCCGGCGAAAGTCGGCCGGCCAAACCGAAAAGGCCAAAAATGCCAGTGCCGCCAACGTGGCCGAGCCGGCCACGCTGAGCAGGATCACCGCGGTGACGAACAGTGGGCCGGCGATGCTGGCGACCCAGTCCCGAATCTGGGCCAGGCCCGCGAGTTGCAGGGCCAACGTCGCCGCAAAGAAGGGGAGGCTGCGCCAGACGTTCTCTTCCTGGTCAATCTCCTTGCGGTAGGCTTCCGCGAATGTCTTTTCGAGGTGATCGAGTAGCGGGTCCGTGGCCATAGGCCGACCATAACCGGGTCAGGAGCGGCCTGCGAACTGTGGCGACACCCGACTCTGCCACCTTTTTGTGCACGTTAAAGCGGGATTACGCGCCTCACGCCAGCGTGAGGTGGTAGCAGGCGGCAGGAAACAGTGGCTTTTCGGCCGATCCATCGCTCGGCGAGCGGTGCCACCAAGCCGGATTAAGCTCCCTGCCCGTCCTGGCACCTGCCGTTCAGCCGCCCGGGCTGTCCCACGCCCCCGCCCGGTCGCGTACACCGTGCCCTTTGACCGCCTTCCGGTCGCACCGCTAATTTCACCTTATCCGCTAAGCGACGCGCCAGTCCGCGCGGCCTGGGCGCCGTCCACCTGGAGGTTTTTGAATTGGCCAAGAAGATCCTGCTGCTCGTCGGCGATTTCGCCGAGGACTATGAGACGATGGTGCCGTTCCAGACGCTCCAAGTGGTCGGTCTCACGGTACACGCCGTCTGTCCAGGCAAGAAGGCGGGCGACCACATTGCCACCGCCATTCACGACTTCGAAGGCCACCAGACCTACACCGAGAAGCCCGGACACCGCTTCAGCCTGAATGCCACCTTCGAAGCGGCCTCCGCGGACCAATACGACGGTCTGGTGATCCCCGGCGGCCGGGCCCCTGAATACCTCCGCCTCGACGAGCGGGTTCTGACGCTGATTCGAGACTTTGCCTTCGCCGACAAGCCGATCGCTTCGGTCTGTCACGGCGCGCAGCTGCTGGCGGCCGCCGGCGTAATCAGCGGGCGCTTGGTGTCCGCTTATCCGGCCTGCGCGCCGGAGGTTAAGCTGGCTGGCGCCCGCTATGCCGAGATCCCCATCGATACCGCTGTCGCCGATGGCAACTTGGTTACCGCACCGGCATGGACGGCCCATCGGGCTTGGCTGGCGAAGTTCATAGAGCTGCTTGGCGTGCGAATCACCCACGACTGATCTGACGCCTGCCGGTTTCGTTCACTTCGTTCACCACGGCATCCGGTACGTCGGGGTTCCCGCTTTCGGGGTTTCAGCCAAACGGTATCTAGTGCCAGCACCCGTCGGCTGCAGTGGCATGGAGAGCGCGGTCTGACCGCCGGCACCCGCCCGGCTGTGGTCACCCCCGCGCCAGTCCATGCACGTCTCGGGATTCCGGGATAGCGGGATTAACCGTTTTCGGGGTTTCCGGAGAACTTGGTTGCTGCCGGCACCTCGGCTGTGGTCACCCCGCGCCAGTCCCACCCACGTCTCGGGATTCCGGGATAGCGGGATTACCCGTTTTCGGGGTTTCCGGAGAACGCGGCTGCTGCCGGCACCCGCCCGGCTGTGGTCACCCAGCGCCAGTCCCACGCGCGTCTCGGGATTCCGGGACAGCGGGACCAGCCCAACGGACAGTCTCGGGGTTCCGGGATAACGGGATTACCCGTTTTCGGGGTTTCCGGGGAACGCGGCTGCTGCCGGCACCCCGGCTGTGGTCACCTCGCGCCAGTCCCACGCAGTCTCGGGATTCCGGGATAACGGGATTACCCGTTTTCGGGGTTTCCGGAGAACGCGGCGCACCACGCCAGCCCAACGGTCGGGGTTCCGGGATAGCGGGATTACCGTTTTCGGGGTTTCCGGAGAACGCGGCTGCTGCCGGCACCCGCTCGGCTGTGGTCACCCCGCGCCAGCCCAACGGACGTCTTGGGGTTCCGGGATAGCGGGATTACCCGCTTTCGGGGTTTCCGGAGAACGCGGCTGCTGCCGGCACCCCGGCTGTGGTCACCGCACGTCTCGGGATTCCGGGATAACGGGATTACCCGTTTTCGGGGTTTCCGGAGAACGCGGCTGCTGCCGGCACCCGCTCGGCTGTGGTCAGCCCAACGGACGTCTCGGGGTTCCGGGATAGCGGGATTACCCGCTTTCGGGGTTTCCGGAGAACGCGGCTGCTGCCGGCACCCCGGCTGTGGTCACCTCGCGCCAGTCCCACGCACGTCTCGGGATTCCGGGATAACGGGATTCCCGTTTTCGGGGTTTCCGGAGAACGCGGCTGCTGCCGGCACCCGCTCGGCTGTGGTCACCCCGCGCCAGTTCCCACGCACGTCTCGGGGTTCCGGGATAGCGGGGTTACCCGTTTTCGGGGTTTCCGGAGAACGCGGAAGGTTTGCCGGCACCCGACCGAGCTGTAGTCACCCCCGAAGCCCATACACGCCTCGGGATTTCGGGGTAACGGTCTTACCTGTTTTCGGGGTTTCATGAGAAGCGGGGACCTACTGCCGTCACCCGCCCGGGTGGTCACGCCCGCGCCAGTCCTACCCACGTCTCGGGGTTCCGGGGTAGCGGGGTTACCCGTTTTCGGGGTTTCCGGAGAGCGGGGTCTGCTGCGGGTGCCCACCCGGTTGTAGTGATCCCCGAGCCCGTCCCACGCATGTCTCGGGGTTTCCTGAGAACGGGCTTACCCGTTTCGGGTTTCTGGTTTCTTTCGGGTTAGCGTCCCCGGACGTGGTGGAGATTTGCTGCCGGCCAGGACCTGGCGCGGCGGGTGTGACGGGAGGTGGCCATCGAGCCAGTTGGCTGAGGTGGAGTTGCGAGACTTCACCCCCAGCGCCAGTTCCACACACATTTCGGGGTAGTGGGGTGAGCTGGGTTACCCGCTTCCGGGTTTCCGGAGAGCGCGGTCTACTGCCGGCACCCACCCTGGCTGTAGTCACCCCCGCGCCAGGCCCACGCACGCCTCGGGGGGCCAGAGAGCGGGGTTGCCCGTTTTCGGGGTTGGCAGAGAAGGGTCTGCTGCCGACACCCGGCGTCTCGGGTTCCGGGATAGCGGGCTTACCCGCTTTCCGGGTTTCAGGAAAACGGGATCTGTGCCAGCATATCAGACCGATTGGTCACCTTCGGGCTGGACCTCTGTGAGGGGGGAAGCGGCTGAGCCAGCACCTAGCGCGCCACCTGCAGTCAAAGCGCCCGCCGGCCCGCTTTCGCGAAGCCGGCCAGTTGACCCCCTCGGACCTATTTCACCGGGGCTTCCCGAGTGGTCGACAGTTCCGGAAGGGACGCCGGGCGGGCAGGGAGGGGCAAGAAGGTACCGCGCCATGGGGTATTGGTGCCTGCCGACGATTGGGGTTGCCCGAAACCGTGCTTGCCCTGTATCAAGGTCTCCGGGTTTCGGGAAACCGGGGTTTTGGTAACCTGCTTTGCCGCGAGGTCAATGAATATGGCGATCATCACTTTCGCGCAGGTTAAGGGGGGGTCCGGCAAGACAACCGCAGCGATGTGCACCGTTGCCGAACTTGTGGCCCGCGGGAGCACCGTCGCGGCGCTCGATCTTGATCCCAACCGGCCCTTGGGCGAGTTTTTTCAGCGGGTACCTGAGCTGAGGGCGATCGAAGTGGCCGTGCCTTCCAGCGAGCGGCGCGTCAGTTCTCTGGTGCGTGAGCTAGCCCAACACAACGAGAACGTTGTAATCGATCTGATGGGAGCCGCCACAAACGACACTCAGGTTGCTATGGCTCTGGCAGACCTAATCATTGTGCCGTCCCAAATGAGCGGCACCGATCTGAAATGCGGCGTCGAGACCTGGCGGCAAGCGGCCGAGGCAGCCGAGATCAGCAACAGAAACATTGCCCGGGCGGTCTTGATCGCCAGGAGCAGCGCCGGTGCGGTGCGGCCGAGAGTGGAAGGTTTTCTACGGGAGCAATACACCAGGGTAGGGGCCCACGTCCTGGCTACGGCGTTTGGCGACAGAGCCGTTTGGAAGGAAATGACCTACAGCGCCCATATCCCACACCTGCACGACCGCAGCTCCAACGCCGCGCGGAACTTTATTGCGGTATTTGATGAGATGATGGAATTGATAGCGTCGACCATCCCCCAAGCTTCCGCGGCTTGAGAACTAGGATGTCAGCAAGACCGGTACGTCCCCAGCTCGAAGCACCTGACCTTTCGCCGCCGCCGAGGGAGACCAGTAGTCGGCCACCAACGACTGCTGCCGACGACCCTCGATTTGATGCAGCGTCCCGCCTGGAAACTCATGCCGTCTATGTCCAGGGCGTGAAAGAGGGGAGGGTTCGGGTCGTAAACCCTGAGACCATGCCCCCACGGCCAGACGTCGCGGCGCATGAACCTCAGCGGCGCCGCTCGCCCGAGTCGTCCCTCTCCACGAAGGTACCCGAATACGTCATGCAACAGCTCCGTCGGCGATATGCGGAGAGTGGAGTCACCATCAGGAACCAGATCCTCCTCGCCCTCCGCAATGACGGCTTGTCCATTGAGGACGACGATATTCAGGACGAGCGCAAGCGGCCAACCCGGTAGGCGAAAGCGGGGTTTCGGGGTTACCGGCTTTCGGGGTTTCGGGGTGGCTGGGCATCTCGAGCACCAACATCTATCGCGATCGGGAGTACATGACCGCGGCAAAACCTCAATGGCCTGGTCCCAAGCGTGACCCCGGTGCGGCGGGTTGGTATCTCCTGGGAGGAGACCGCGTGTCTTCGCCACTTCTGACGGCGGCGGTAGCACGGTACCAGCCCTTGTGACCATTTCATCGCTGACACCAAATCACCGCGTCCAATTCATCGCGGGCAGTACCCACTCTATCAAATTCGCCGCAGTCAGGACCGCCGCGACCGATTCATCGCGAATCGCAGGTGCCCGTGTCCAAATCATCGCGGGTAGCCGCTCGCCGCGACCGATTCATCGCACTTCTCGTCCTCCAAGATCAAAGCACTGGGCGACTGAGCTAAGCCGGCATGAAAGAATGGGCCACAAACCGCGCATTTCGTGCGATGAATCGGTCGCACGGGGATGATCTGGCCACACCGTTATGAGGCAGAGGACGTGGGACGAACGGACTCAGAGGGCCCGGCGGGCTAACATGCGATGAATCGGTCACGGCGAATCTCTTGGATTGATGAGGTATCTCTGCCGTTGCGCTCGGATAGCGGCCCTGCCTCTGGGGAGTTCCAGCGCGAGGGAAGGGATTGCGATGAATCGGTCACGCTGGTAAGCGTGCGATGAAATGGTCCGCGGGCAAGGGCGGTCCGAGGTTTTCCACGCTGAAATGGTCACATGCAATTACTCACAGCCTGTCCACGCTGAAATGGTCAAGCCGATTTCTTCCACTCTGCGATGATTTGGTCACAAACCTTGCCCGGGGTGCGCTGAATTGGTCTTCGAGCTTCGGTTTTCCGCGATGAATTGGTCTCTATACCTATAAGAGATCCTATAATACTTTCTGATATAGGGTCGGCCGGAGCGTGACCGATTCATCGCTAAGAGAAGGGCATTGAAGAAGTGCGACCGATTCATCGCGCCGACTCCATATCAGCGCTTGCAAGTTGCTCTGGATTTCAGGGATCACACGACAGGAGGTTGCAAAGGGACGACTCCGATGGGCGGCAATGATCAGCTTGATCTGATGGTCGATGGTCTGGACGAAGCCCGCCGCAAGGTTGAGGCGGCGCCTAGAAGCATGCGAACCCGCTTGCTGAAGCAGCTTGAAACCGAGCACGATCTTCTCTCGGGCTTGCCCGCGATTGACGACCTATCATTCCTGCACAGCGGCTTGTGCCAAACCTGCCTGCCACATTCGCGACCAGCCAGCAACACGACGCCGTGGACACGCACCAGCGGGCGCTTCACCCTAATCGTATCTCCCGGTGTCCTCGATGACCGTCCGATGGAAGACAAGTTACGGCAGCCTACCAAGGCTGAAACTGAAGACATGTACGTTGGCGTGCCTTACGGAAGTCGGGCGCGACTAATCATGATCTACCTTCAGACCGAGGGTCTGAAATCCCGCTTCGTTTCTCTCGGTCCTTCTATGTCCGCTTTTCTGCATACGCTTGGACTCCCTCGATCCGGAGGGCCGCGTGGATCGATTTTGTCAGTCCGCGAGCAGTGCTTGAGGATCGCCAGATGTCAGTTCACTATGCAGTGGACCGATTCGCACAACGGTGGAAGCCGCTCCTTGATATCCGATACCAGGATCGTTGAAGGTTTGGAGTTGCTCAACTCGAGCCGAGGGGACTGGTCCGGTACCGTCGAGCTCTCACAGAAGTTCCATGACCATCTTCGTGAGCACGCCGTCCCGCTTGATAAGCGTAGCATTGCCTTGGTATCAAATAATTCGCTTAGTCTCGATTTGTACGCACTTTTTGCGTATAGATTGCCTCGCCTGCGGGATAAACTTCATATGCCATGGGAGATGCTGCAGTCTCAGATTGGCACGGAGTACGCCGAAGTGCGGGAGTTGAAGCGGAAGGTCAGCCAAATCAGTAACACACTGCGCAAAGCTTACCGTGATGCGAAGTTTGAGATAATGCCCAGCGGCATTACATTGTACCCTTCTCCACCAGCGGTTCCAAAAAATACGATGATATCGGGTTTTTCTTTGGTCGGTGAGGGGGAGCAGAGTTAGCGACGGGTAACCCCGTTGAGCCGCCAGCCGCTTACAGGCCATCACATGTCTGCTTGCTTTATCTTTGATAACAGTTATGCGCTTCTGCCGGATCGCCTCTACACGCGCCTAAACCCGACGCCCGTGACAGCCCCGCGGCTTGTGAAATTGAACGCCGCCCTGGCCGTAAGCCTTGGTCTCGATCCCGAGGCTCTGGCCAGCCCCGAGTGCGTGGAGGTCCTGGCCGGCAATCGCGTGCCCGAAGGGGCGAGTCCGATCGCGCTCGCCTATGCCGGACATCAATTCGGGCAATTCGTGCCGCTGCTCGGAGACGGTCGCGCCATCCTGCTCGGCGAGGTGGTGGGCCGTGACGGCGAGCGGCACGACATTCAGCTCAAGGGCTCCGGGCTGACGCCGTTCTCGCGCAGCGGCGACGGCCGTGCCGCGCTAGGCCCGGTGCTGCGCGAATACATCGTCAGCGAGGCCATGGCGGCGCTCGGCGTGCCGACCACTCGGGCGCTGGCCGTGGTCACGACCGGGCAGCCGGTGCTGCGAGAGACCGTATTGCCCGGTGCCGTGCTGACCCGCGTCGCCGCCAGCCATATCCGGGTCGGCACCTTCCAGTATGCCGCCATCCAGGGGGCCGAGACGGTGCGGCTGCTGGCGGACCATGTGATCGCGCGCCACTACCCCGAGGCGGCGGCCGCCGAATACCCATACCGCGCGCTGCTGGCGGCCGTGGTCACGCGCCAGGCTGAGCTGATGGCAAAGTGGCTGCTGGTGGGCTTCATCCACGGCGTGATGAACACCGACAACACCTCCATCGCCGGCGAGACGATCGACTACGGCCCGTGCGCCTTCATGGACGCCTACGACCCGGCCAAGGTGTTCAGCTCGATCGACTATGCCGGTCGCTACGCCTACGGCAACCAGCCGCGCATCGCACAGTGGAACCTCGCGCGGTTTGCCGAGACGCTGCTGCCGCTGCTGGGGGAGGACGAGAAGCAAGCGGTGGCGGTGGCGCAAGGCGCGCTCACCGACTTCGTGGCGTGTTTCCAGGCGTCCTATCGCGGCGGCCTGCAGCGCAAGATCGGTCTGACCACGGAACGCGAGGGCGATGCCGCCCTGGCCCAGGGGCTTCTGACCTGCATGGCGGATAACAGCGCCGACTTCACGCTGACGTTCCGCCGGCTGTGCGACGCGGCGGCCGGGGAGGAGGGTGATCCAGCCGTGCGGACACTGTTCGCGGACGCCAGCGCCTATGACACGTGGGCTGCGCCATGGCACCGGCGCCTTGCCGAGGACAACGTCGATCCCGATGAGCGTCGTGCGGCGATGCGGGCGGTCAACCCAGCCTTTATCCCACGCAACCATCTCGTCGAGGCTGCGATCGCTGCCGCCGTCACGCGCGATGATTTTGTCCCGTTCGAGGAGCTGGTTGAGGTCCTGACGCGACCTTATGAGGACAGGCCGGGCAGCCAGCGTTACGCCGCGCCACCCACGCCCGAGGAGCGCGTGCAACAGACCTTCTGCGGCACATGATGTGCGCCGGGTGACCCGCCGAACCAGTCCGCCGAACTCAGGAAATGATTCTTACCAAAGCGATGACGGCGCGCGACTGAATATAGAACCTTAGCGAAGCATTCTAGCGATTTGAATCGAAAGGCTTCCCGCCGTCCGTGGCCGGTGTGGGACTGATTTCCTCTTCCACGCCCGCCGCGTTCTCCGTATGTTCGCCTCGTCAGGCGGACAGGACGATGCAGCCAGCGGCCCACATCGCAGTTCTTGCAGCCCTCAGGGCCGAGCTAGCGCGTCTGGAGCGTCGGAACACGGCGGGGTTCCGGGAGAAGGTCGTGTCGTTCGGCGATGCCGCGGTCGATGCGGCACTGCCGGCCGGCGGTTTGGCGCTGGGCGCCTTGCACGAGCTCGCGGGCACCGGCGGTCAGGTCGAACACGGCACCGCGGCGGCGCTGCTGACGGCCGGGCTGCTCGCTCAGGTCCCGGGCGAGGTGCTGTGGGTGCTGGAGCAAGCCGACATCCACCGTAAGCGTCGGCCGCTGGCCGCGGTTTTTGGCCGTCGGCCGCGGCCTCGCGCGTGCTACTTTGACCAGCGCCAGGGAAGCAGGTCGTCGATTTGGCGGATGGGATGGTCAGCGATGCG
>Ga0302156_10003525_pt1 | contig 12008 bp, 9 predicted proteins | sample I_Bog_N3_2_FD_193503 | JGI IMG/M metagenome (GOLD analysis project Ga0302156, IMG submission 193503) | Peat permafrost microbial communities from Stordalen Mire near Abisko, Sweden - I_Bog_N3_2 | ecosystem: Environmental > Terrestrial > Soil > Wetlands > Peat | place: Sweden: Abisko, Stordalen... | reverse complement strand
GATCACCAGCCGCCAGAAGCGATTCAGCGCTCCCTCGGTCTGTTTGTGACGCCGCAGCCATGCGCCAAGGCTCTCGGTCGTGCCGGTTGGAATTGCGCGCATGAAGGCGCTGAAGGCCCGGCCCAGCGCGATCTTGTCGCCAAGCGTGAAAGCCTTGGCAGCCATCAGCTTGGGCAGCCCATGCAGCGGAGCGGGAAGCCACGAAGGCCCCAGCGTGGACTGTTGCCCTCCCGGCTCGATCATGGTCATGTCGCGGGTCCAATGAATCTGGTCCGCGACCCCAATGCGTCGATAGAACCCCTGGAGATTGGTGCAGCAGCCGAAGAGAACGTGCTGGCAGTTGTCGATCACTTCGCCGACGCCTGGATGGAGATAGGAGCTGGCCCGGCCGCCCAGGTAACCACGCCGCTCAACCAGTTGCACGCGCAGCCCGCCTTCGGCAAGGGCGCAGGCAGCGCTCATTCCAGCCACGCCTCCGCCCACCACCGTGACGGTCCGCCCCGAACTCTGCTGCAAACCGTTCAACGTCTCGTCCAACTTCCGCGAAACGAACTAGCCTTACAGGTCGCTTTGAAAAGGCACGGTCTCGAAGAGATTTTCTAAGCGCCGGCGCTTGCCGGGGCTGGCGGATCGGCATGTTTGGCGCGGGCGATCTTGACCATCTTGTTGCGCTCGGAGCGAAGCTTCATGAATGCTCTGGCCTCGACGTAGAGCCGGGGCAGATCGCGATTCACAAACGCCTTCCACACTACGCGAAACGCGGCCTTGGGCCGGAAGTAATACTCGTCGTAAAACTTGTGCACCATCTCCATCACGTAGTCGGTCGGCAACCCCGGATACTCGATGTGCGCCATCTGGTGGCCGCCGCCGTCCTCCATGCGCTCATTAGTGATGAAGCCATTGGCTTTGGCGTAGTCGTAGAACTCGGTGCCAGGATAGGCGTGGGCGATGGAAACCTGGATGGTCTCGCAATCCAGCGTCTTGGCAAAGTTGATGGTGTTCCAGATCGACTCTTTGGTTTCGCCGGGGAGGCCGAGAATGAAGTCGCCATGAATGGTCAGGCCCAGATCGTTGCAATCCTTGGCGAAGGCGCGCGCGCGTTCGACGGTTGCGCCCTTCTTGATGTTCTTGAGAATCTGCGGGTCGCCGGACTCGAAGCCCACGATGAGGAGGCGGCAGCCAGCTTCCTTCATGGCCTTGAGCGTGTCATAGTCGGTGGTTACGCGCGAAGTGCAGCTCCAGGTGATGCCCAGCGGCTTGAGCTTCGCGCACAGCTCGACGGTGCGGGCTTTCTGAATGTTGAAGGTGTCGTCGTCGAAGAAGAACTCCTTGACGTCGGGGAAGTTTTGCTTGGCCCATGCCAGTTCGGCTGCAACATCGTCCGAGGACCGCTTGCGCCAAGCGTGACCGCTAAGCGTCTGCGGCCACAGGCAGAAGGTGCACTGCGCCGGGCATCCGCGCGTGGAGTAGAGCGCAATGTAGGGATGCAGCAGGAATGGCACGTTGTAGCGTGTCACGTCCATGTCGCGCTTGTAGATCTTGGTGGCCCAGGGCATCGCGTCGAGGTCTTCGATCTGCGGGCGATCGGGATTGTGGACGATCTTGCCGTCCAGCTTGTAGCTGATGCCGAGAATCTCATTGAGCGGCTTGCCCTTGGCAAACTCGACTACTGAATAGTCGAACTCGCGGCGGCAGATGAAATCCAGCACGGAGCACTCATTGAGCGCGCGATCCGGGTCGGTGGTCACCGGCGGGCCGACAAACGCAATGCGGATGGCGGGATTGGCGGCCTTGATGGCCTCGGCCAAACGCTGGTCGCCCGCCCAGCCGACCGTCGAAGTAAAGAGCACGAGGAACTCGTACCCCTTGCAGATGTTGATCGTCTCGTCAGCGGAGACGTGGTGAGGCGGCGCATCCAAAACGCGCGAACCTTCCAGCAGGCCGGCGGGGTAAGTCAGCCAGACCGGGTACCAGTAGGACTCAATCTCGCGCGTAGCCGGCCAGCGCGAGCTTGCGCCACCGTCAAAGTTCTTGAACGAGGGCGGATTCAGCAAAAGTGTTTTCAGGGGCATAGGCATCCCCTCCATTCTAACATTCCGGCGGTTTTTCGACCCGATTTCTACTTGTTTATCGCAAAGACGGCACATCTGAATTGAAATGTTGGTCTTTCATTAGCGTTCAGCCGCTACAATGAGAAGAAATCAGCGCCAATTGGGGGAAATTCAATTCGATTGGACCATACCTTACGCGAGTACAGTTCAGGGGAGTGGTGGGAGCGGATCCGGTATGTACTTGGCCGGTCCAGTCGTTCTCTCCTAGACCGACCACTGTTGGCATTGACGCTTGGTATCGCGGCAAGCACAATCATAAAACTCTTCAGACTCAACGCTCGTGAGCTATGGTTGGACGAGTCACGTTCTGCATTTTTCGCGACCCTGTCGTTTCACGACCTCGTTCAGTATTGCATAGGCGACACCGCACCTCCCCTCTACCACGTTCTGTTATGGTTTTGGGTGCGCCTGAACTTAATCAGGAGCGCACAGGCGGACATGCGAATATTCTCTGTGCTTCTGAGCGTCGTGGGCGCTCTAGGGATGTACGCTCTGGCACGAACTTGGCTGGGCACAAGAATGTCGGGAACTTTGGCGGCATTGCTTTTTGCATTTTCCCCGATACTGTTTGTTTATTCGTTCGAAGTCCGACAATACATTCTTTTACTTTGCTGCGCGATCGCGGTCCTGATCGTCCATCATCAGGTCGCCGTGGAGTTTCGAGCAAGGCTGAGCGGCCTGCTTCTATATAGCTTGTTAGCGATTCTGCTGTTCTATAGCCATTATATCGGCATTTTCATCCTCCTTGGGCTGTTGGCGGACTGGCTGGTCGCGACACGGCTGCAGGCAAGAAGACTAGCGGCATTGAGTTTTGTCGTTGTTCTCGTTTCCCTTGCCGCGTCCCCGTGGATCCCCATCATGTTGCGTCAACGCGAGTTGATGAAAAGCGTTTACAGTACCCAAGAAGCCGGCACAACTGATCCCACGTCGCTCTCTTTTGCCTCACCAGTCGCTCAACCCCGGATGCGTGAGACGGCTGTGAGCGTTATCCGCAGCATTGCGGTCGTCGCTGGCTTCTTTCCAGCGAAATCCTCAGCCTTCATGGCTATCCTCGCGGTTCCCTTGGTCGCGTCGCTCGCAGGGGTCGGCCTATTAATCGTCCGGGGCGATCGCACGTGCCGGATGGTCGCCTGGGTCTTCCTGCTAACTGGGCTTGGGCTCTTCGGGCTTGGCATGAACTCGACTCGATATTTTCTGGCGCTGATACCGCCGCTGATACTAGCCATATCCAGAGTCGTGCAATCCTGGTCGGAAAACAGGCGCTGGAGAACAGCAGGCCTTATCGCGGGTTCATTGCTTCTATTCATTTACATCGCGGGCTTTATCCGACAATCAGCAGTACGATACCCAAATCCTTGGCTTAATCTGGTTGCAACCCTGCAGCCCGCTTACAGAGACGGAGATATTGTGGTATTCGATGTACTATACGGGCAGATTCCTTTTGACTTTGCTGCTCAACAGGTTGGATTCAAAGCTCGTGAGGACGGCTTTCCGGAGACGATCTATCATTGGTGGGAGCGGCAACCGGTCAAGGTCTGGGGCGGACCAGTGCTCCGGGAATCGGACCTGGATGTGACCATCAAACGCGTCGTTACCGCCTCGAAAACAAAGACTGTTTGGCTGGTCTTATTTGAGGTGAATTACTACGATCCCAAAGATATGTTATTGGCGCGACTCCGTGAACTTGGGCACGCTAGGGAGGTTTTCCACGAGGTTCCGCAGGCGTCAGATGCCATCTCGACCCCCCAAGGCCTGCGATTGATCCGCGTCTCCCTGCGAAAGTAGGTAGATCATCGCTCTTTAGTAATGTCCAACGTGGGGCTCGAATCGCTCAGAACCCTTCGCCCTTGGTTAGGCGATCGGTTTGGCCATTGCAACGTGACTGTGCCATCGGAGACCTGCCCCATCTTTCTCACCTAGCACTCCTGCGGGCAAAATGGCGACTGCGGAAAGGAGCCTGGCAGGAGAATATCTCGGAGGCTTTCGCCAATTCATCTTTTTCTATATACGGGCCGAAATCTGCGCCCTTCATTGTCCAATACCTGCGAATGCGCCGGCCCCGGTGTTCACCCCTACTTTGCGTGCAATTCGTTGAGCCAGTCTTCCATGTGGCCGAGGGCGCGGAGGAGGTTGAGGCGGGCCTTGGCCAGGTCGAGCGAGGCGTCCAGCGCATCCTGGTATTTCTGGCGCTCGTCTATGCGGGCAAGTTGTTCGGCTTTGGGGGTCAGTTGGGGCTGGGCGTTGAGGCCGGTCTCAGCGCCGTTGCCTAGTTCGAGCTGGGTGAGTACGGTCTTGAGCTGCTCATCGGCAATCTGCTGCTTTAGACTCGCAACTTCGGCCAGGGTATCCAACTCGCGCAGGTTGCCGGTGAGCGTGGCAATCTGAACATCGTTCTGTTGCCGGGACTGCTCGGCTTCGACGGTGGCGCGGAGGGCTTCTGCGGCCGTTGCCTTGGCTTTGGCGCGCAAGAAGAAGTCGAAGAAGGGAATGTTAATCTGCGCGCCAAAACTCACATTGTTGGGGGTGAAGTTCTTGTAATAGGTTGAATAGCTGTTCAGCTCGTTGGAGTCGTAGTTGTACACCGCTCCGAATCCGATCTGGGGCCTGCGCCAGGCCAAATCGTCGCCTTTCGACTGGTGTTGCTTCGAGAGTGCCAGGGAGCCTGCCGCGTCAATGCCAGGCAGATTGCGCGCAGCGCGATCTGCCGTGATGGAGGGAATCTCTGGAATGCTGGCATGGTCGGGCAGGATGGACCCCACAGGCATTGCTGTGAGGACTGCAAGGCGCTTGGCCAGCGTGGCGGCTCGTGTTTCGAGATGAAGCCGCTGGATCTTGAGCTGAGCCACTCTCAGACGCGTCTGCAGCAGATCGATGTCGGAATCGACGCCGGCTTCGGCGCGCTGCTGCTCAATTCGAAGCAAATCGCTCGCGAAAGCTTCTTGCTGATTAGCCGCAGCCAGTTCCCGGTCGACTGTGTCCAACTCAATGTACGCATCGGAGGCTTCAAGCGCTACCTGTTCCTGGGCGTCCTTGAGGCTAAGATGAGCCGCTTCAAGGCCGGCACGCGCCGCCTTGGTGTACTGGCGCTGCGAAAAGCTCAGCACCAGCGACTGCATGGTGGCGCTGCCCACCGAGGGCTGGCCGGTGGGGAAGCCATGCGAGTAGCCAACGTTGGAGCCGATAACAAAATTGGGGATATACGCATCCTGGGTCTGTGCGAGCGAGGCTTGAGCCTTTTGCACATCGGCCTCGGCAAGCTTTACTTCACTCGAATTGCGCTGGGCCAGGTCAACCACTGTGACCAGCGAAACCTGCGCCTGAGCCAGCAAGGAGGCGGCCAAAAGCGCCATTGCCGCCAGGACGGGCTTCCAGGGAGTGCGCGAATTGAAGAGGAAACTCACGTTTGTCGTCCAGTCAGAACTTGAATCAACGGCCATTCTGAATCAATGGGGATTTTTTTCCGTTTCCGCAACCTGCGCGGGTTTGTATTCGTGCGCCATGGCAAAGGCAGCGGCCCGTTCGCGGCTTGCGCCTGCCGCGTCGCCTAGCTGGTCTTTCAGGCGCGCCAGCCGGAAATGGGCCACAAACGCGGGCGCTTCCTCTGATTTCGCCGAGCCAGTCAGATACTCGTCAAACATCCTGGCTGCCAGTGCCGGGTCTCGATGGGTCTCGGTCAGCAGGGAAGCGCCATCGTAAAGCGCAAGGCCAGAGTGCTTATCGCGCTCCGCGGCAGCAACGCCGCTGTGCACCGCCGACTCCATCTCAGTCCACTGCTGGCGACGCCGGTAAAAGCTGGCCAGATCCATCCACTTCGAAGCGGGGTGGGCTTCTGCCGCAATCGCCTGCTTGAACTCGCGCTCCGCCGTCCCGTAGTCCTTGCCTTGCTCGGCGATGCGGCCGCGAAGCTGGTGAGCGCGGGCTGGATCAACCTTGTCCAGTTGCGCCGCGATGTTCTGCGCTTTCTCGACTCCTCCGCCTACAATTCCAGGGGCTTGCCGGTAGAATTCACCCAGATCTGCCAGAGCATCGGTGTTTCTCGGATCGAGCCGCACGGACTCTTCAAACTCCGATCGCACGCGCTTGGCCAGCGAATACGCGCTCATGAAAGAAGCCCGGTCGGCCTTCTCACCCAGGGCGCGGGCCAGCCACAGGTGAAACACGGAATTCTGCCCGTCCAGCCGCACCGCTTCTTCGCATTCAGTTACAGCCACACTCCATTGTTCGAGCGTAAGGCGAACGCGGCATGCCACGTTGTGAGCCACGGCCAGATTCGCCGCGGACGAGGGAAGGGAATTGAGCAAGCCAAGCGCTTTGTCCGCCTCGCCAGCTTGCAAGTCCGCGCCGGCCTGGGTCAGGATCTGCGAAAACGCCGCCAACTGCTCACTGGCCGGGGGGGGCATGGAAGACTGAGCGGGCGCGCAGGTGATCGCGGCCGCCGCTAGCAACGCAGCGGGCAGAGCCTTCATCGCCCCGAAAAGCATCCTCACGGGACAACCTTGATGGGAATCCCCTCCTGCAAGGGCTGCCCGGTGGTTGTTCCCGTTGCCACCCAATCTCCCTCGTTGAGTCCGGAGAGGATAGCTGCCCGGGTGATGTTGATCGCGCCCGTAGTGACAGGGGTACGCACAAGGCCGCCGTTAACCACCTTGAATACGTAGGGCTTACCGTTCTCTGAGTGAAGCGCTTCACGCGGCACGCCGAGGGAGTTTGGTTCGCTGGATGTGGTTACCGTGACGGTCACATTGGTATCGGGCAGCAGATCGCCGTCGCTCCTGCCGATCTCGACTAGCACCTCGCCCACGCTGCGCGTGCCGTAAATGCCCACGGTCGAAGGCAGGCGTGCAATTTGTCCCTGCAAAGCGTGGTCCGGTTTGGGATCTCCGTCCCACTTGATCTGAATCTTCTGGCCCACGGCCAACTTGCCGATATCTGGCTGGTCGAAATACGCACGGACGCGCTCGTGGCGCAGATCTGCCAACTCCAGCAGCAGTTTGCCATCTTCAACGAACTCCGTGCGTCCCGCGTCGAGCTGGTAGACGGTTCCGGCGATGGGAGCATGGATCGAAGTCTCGGCAAGAACCTGGCGCGCCACGCTTAGATTGGCTTCAGCATCGGCGAGTGCTGCCTGAGCTCTGGCTACCTCTGCTGTGGAATAGCGGCTGTTCGCAGTTTGATCGGATGCATGCAGGCTGGCTTCAGCCGTGTCCAACCGTTGTTGCGCCGCCCCGACTTCGCTGGCCGATGCCGCACCGGCGGCCTTGAGCTTGATGAGGGCGTCAAGATCGCGCTGGGCTTGATCGCGGTCGATGCGGGCGCGAGCCATGTCGCCTGCCGCCATCTGGCGCTCTTGCAGGGTTCCATTGTGGGTGGCTGCTTCTACCGCCGCCTGGGCAGACTTTACGCCGCTTTCGGCGGTGGCCAGCCGGGCTCGCGCCTCAACGTCATCCAGCACCATCAGGAGCTTGCCGGCCGGCACCTGGTCGCCAGCCTGTACGTAGACGGCCCTGACGGTGGTGGCCACCGGGCTATGAATTTCGTAGTTGACCTCAGGCTCGACGCGGCCATTGGTGCTGACGGTGCTGATCAATTCCTGGGGAACCACCTGAACTTCATGCACCGGCAACCGATCCCGCGTAAGGAATCGCGCCATGAAGAAGACGATGACAATGAGTACGGCCGCGCCCATCCAAAGCCAGAGCCGGCCCGATTGCTTTTTCTCTTCAGCCATTCGGTTAACCAGAACCAGTATATAGGACTCGAAAACAGCCCCAAGGGAGCGGGAAAATGTGGCAAGGGAGGTGGTTGGGGAACGGTTTTCCATGGGGACAGGCGAGACTCCCGATTGACCTCTTCTGTTTCTGGTTTCTCGCGAGCGAAAGCCCCCAGCAATGTCCGGCTTTCGTACACTTCAGGTGTGCTGTTTCAGTTCACTCGGGAAGCAGGCAAACAAGACGGCACGAATTGAGGGGACCGCGCAGTCGTTGCGGAAGAAGAGCCTGATTGAATCGGCGAGAAGAAGTGGAACTTTAGGTGTACTTGATATGCAACTATTTGCATATATTCTCGCGTTGTGTTCGTGCAAGTGCTTGATTATGAACGAAGCGACGATGGACTTTGAATTGCAATCTAGTTCAGTTAAGCTGTGTTGCGTTTCAACGCGGTTGTTGATCCGCATTCCCAGGAAGAAGTGAGGCCGGTGTGTTGAACCAGGGGGAAGTTCGGTCGCCCTGTAGTACATCGGTAACTTGCAAAGGGCGGTTCACATGCTTAGTATCAAGATTGCCTTGGAGGGAGTTCGCACAATGAGAAAAATCCCCGTTCTTGCCCAGCTTTCCATCCTCGGGATGCTTTCTATCGCCAGCACGCCTTGGGCTCATGCCTATTCCACCGTGTTAGCCACCGACGATATTTATATGGCCGGTGGCCAGACTGTGACCGGTCTCCTGGGTGTTGGAACAGATCCGGGAGGTATCTCCATTGGCTCCGGCGTTACCGCGTTTACCTTTGGTGTGACAGGTGGTGTGACAGACACTATCACTTTGGATGAGAACTTTAATTCTCATGCGGGCATTTGGAACGATGCCGACGGCGTGGGCGCATCTCCGGCCAGTTCGTTCAACACGGGTTTCGGGAGCATCTCCGGCATCACTGCTCCGGGAGCGGGATATCTGGTCGGGGTCTTTATTGATGCCAGCACATGGGTTCCGACCACTGGAACGCCGGGGGCAGGAACCGCGCTGACCTTTTTGACGGGTAGCGGTCCGGGGACCACCGGATTCACCTCGCTTGCCCCAGCCCTCGATCAGACGTTCTACATTGGCGACGGCCTGACAGGTGACGGTGTCGGAACCACGCAGACATTTTACGTGCCGAGCGGCGCTACCGAGCTTTATCTGGGCATCAGCGATGCCAACGGATATGGTAATAACGGAAACAATGGCAATCCCGACGCCTACGGGGACAATTCCGGTGAGTATGACGTAACGGCGACGCCGGAGTACGGGGTAGTCACCCCAGAGCCGTCGAGCCTGCTGCTTTTTGGAACCGGGATTCTCGGAATGGCTGGTATGCTTCGCCGCAAGCTTCGGGCCAAGTAGGGCGCTTTCAGGTTGAATGTTCGCTGAGGTTTTTGAAGAAGTTCATAGTTTTCATGCCCCCCGTGACGGAAGCCAGTCACGGGGGACATGTGTTTTGTGCCCGCAAGCTGGCGGCTCGCCACCCCGGAACATGCTGTGTGCCCCTTACAATGGTCCTATGGCTCTGGAACCCCGCTATACCGACGAACATGCCAAGGCCGGCCTCGATTTTGCCTTTCCCGCCATCGAGACCTGGCAGAACCAATTCCCCGGCTATGAGATTCTGATCGACGACCCGGAGCTGACCTCGGTTTGCCCCAAGACGGGGCTGCCGGACTTCGGCCTGCTCACCATCCGCTATATGCCGCGCGACCGCTGCCTGGAGCTGAAATCGCTGAAGGAGTACCTGTTCAGCTATCGCAATCTCGGCATCTTCCAGGAAAACATCGTGAACCAGGTGCTGGAGGATGTGGTGAAGGCCTGCGATCCAGTATGGGCCGTGGTGCGCGGCGAGTTCCGCCCCCGTGGCGGCATCGGGACGACTGTCGAGGCGCGGTGGCCCCGGCCGGCGGCCTGACGATTCGCAATGCGCTGGGCCATCGATTGGTTGTTGTGATATTCGTTGTACCTCTCGCCGCTTCTAGCGCGAAATAACATTTTGCCGCCTTTGCCTCAGCCTCGTAGCTCGCGCTTCAGCCCCGCGCTGGGAACGCTGCTGCTGCTCATCGGCCTGAATCTCTTCAACTACATAGACCGCTACATTCTGCCCGGCGAGGTGTCGCTCATTCAGCGCGAGTTTCACTCGACCGACGCGCAGATGGGCGCGCTGACCACGGCGCTGTTTATCTTTTATATGCTGGCCGCGCCGCTGACGGGGTGGCTGGGTGACCGCTTTCGGCGCAAGCCGCTCATCATTGGCGGAGCGGTGCTTTGGAGTGTGGCCACGCTAGGTACGGCTTGGGTTCACGACTACTGGACCCTCTTTGCCCGCCATGCGCTGGTGGGGGTGGGCGAGGCCACCTTCGGCATCTTCGCGCCGGCGGTGCTGGCCGACTTCTATCCCGAGCGGGAGCGCAATCGGATACTCTCCATCTTCTACTTGGCCATCCCTGTGGGTGCCGCACTGGGCTACGTGGCGGGCGGGGAACTGGGCACGCTGTGGGGCTGGCGCGCGCCGTTCTTTCTCTGCGCGATTCCTGGCCTGGTCATTGCGGCGCTCTACGGATGGATTGGCAGGGAGCCAGAACGCGGATCGAGCGACCACATCAAGCCCACACTCAACCGCACAACTTTCTGGGGGCTCTTCAGCAATCCGGCCTTTCTGACGGCCACCTTCGGGCTGGCGACACTTACCTTTGCCATGGGCGGCATCTCGGCGTGGATGCCCACGTTTCTGCACCGTTCGGCAGGCCTGTCCGTGGGCGACTCCAGTGCCGTGGTGGGCGCAATCACCGTGGTCGATGGGATAGCCGGAACGCTGGTGGGCGGCTGGCTGGCGCAGCGCTGGCTGCGGAAAAATGATCGGGCGCTCTACCTGCTCTCATTCTGGAGCGTCGCTCTCACACTTCCCTGCGGCGTGTTGCTCTTCTTCGGGCCGCGCGCCTGGGCGATTCCCATGCTGTTTGTGACTGAGTTCTTTCTCTTTCTGAACACCGGTCCCCTGAACGCGGCCATTGTCAACTCGGTTTCAGCCCCGGTCCGCGCCACGGCCATTTCGCTCAATCTGTTCTTCATTCATTGCTTCGGTGATACCTTTTCGCCGACCATCATCGGCGCCATCTCCGATCGCGCAAACAGCTTGCGTCTCGGCCTGGGTGCTACGCTAATTTTCCTGGTTATCTCCGCCGCGATTCTGCGCATGGGTGCGAAGTTTGCGCCGCGGCTCGAAGAGACCGGTTGACTTCCCCAAACCTGCTTGGAAGCCATCGACCATCGACGCCGCCTACTTGGCCGGCCGCGCTTCCTGGTCGCGCGTGTTCATAAATGCGCGGCCTGCGCCCTGGGAGCGCAAGTTGGGATCGTTGATGGGCGGACGGCTTTGCTCAGCCGTGAAACCGCGCGCCAGCCTGGGATTGGGCTTGAACTTTGGCGGTCCGCCGGAGAACTGGCGGGCATGGCTCAGGACCATCCCGGCGCGGCCATGCATGGGCTGCACGATGCCGCGAATCTCCACGTTCATGTCGCGGTATTTGCGAAGTTCGCCAACCTCGTCGCGATCCTCCCACAGGCTCACGACGGTGAAGCGGCATGCCTCGTCGGGAGTCTCGGGCCTGCAAACGTCGAGAAAGCGGGTCCCATCCGGCAATTGCACCACGTCATAGACGTAAGCCGACACGCATACATCCTTGTTGACCATTTTGGCGGCCTGGTCGGCGGTGACGCACGGTTTCTGCGCGGCGGCAAGAGCCGGCAGAGGATCAGCCAGGGCCAACAGAGCAAGCCAACCCAACCGGCGCAGGCGCATCAGAAGTCTCCTTTGAGGATTGCAGCGATGCTACCGCGAAATGGCCGGAAAGGGAAGTGGCGCTTGTGTTTTCAGGATGGCTGTACCCGGATTTACGCATATTGCGGAGGTGAAAATGCGGTGAGTTGTGCGGCTTTGTAATTGCTTACTGGGGCACAGCGGCTGAAATGGCGATTCACGAATTTGCTCGTAACGCTTTTTTAATGAGAGATTTCAGGGCAAAGATACTGAAATACTTATCCTGTACGGGGGGCAATTGCTGCCCGGCAAGTTGCTGAGGGGAAACGGGTTTCGTGGGGTTTACAGGCGTACAGGGTGAAATCTCGTTCTTTTCCGGGGAGGGGGGTGGGGGTATTC
>Ga0302156_10003524_pt1 | contig 12010 bp, 8 predicted proteins | sample I_Bog_N3_2_FD_193503 | JGI IMG/M metagenome (GOLD analysis project Ga0302156, IMG submission 193503) | Peat permafrost microbial communities from Stordalen Mire near Abisko, Sweden - I_Bog_N3_2 | ecosystem: Environmental > Terrestrial > Soil > Wetlands > Peat | place: Sweden: Abisko, Stordalen... | reverse complement strand
TTGCCTTTGTGAGCGATCAGAAGAAGCCGAGCGCCTTGGGCGAGTAGCTGACCAGCATGTTCTTGGTGTGCTGATAATGTTCGAGCATCATCAGGTGGGTCTCACGGCCGATGCCCGACGCCTTGTAGCCGCCGAACGCCGCGTGGGCGGGATAGGCGTGGTAGCAGTTGGTCCAGACGCGGCCCGCCTGGATCTCGCGACCGAAGCGATAGGCGCGCGTGCCGTTGCGGGTCCATACACCGGCGCCGAGGCCGTAGAGCGTGTCGTTGGCGATGGCGAGCGCGTCGGCCTCGTCCTTGAACTTGGTCACCGAGACCACGGGCCCAAAGATTTCTTCCTGGAAGATGCGCATCTTGTTGTTGCCGGCGAAGATGGTCGGCTCCATGTAATAGCCGTTCGCCAGTTCGCCCTCATGCTGGGCGCGCTTGCCGCCAGTGAGAACCTCGGCGCCTTCCTGGCGGCCGATGTCGATGTAGGACAGGATCTTCTCGAGCTGATCGCTGGAAGCCTGCGCGCCGATCATGGTGGACATGTCGAGCGGGTGGCCAAGCTTGATCTTCTTCACCCGATCGACCGCGCGCTCCATGAAGCGATCGTAGATCGACTCTTGCACCAAAGCGCGGCTGGGGCAGGTGCAGACTTCGCCCTGGTTGAGCGCGAACATCGCGAAGCCTTCGAGCGCCTTGTCGAAGAATTCGTCGTCGGCGTCCATCACGTCGGCGAAGAAGATGTTGGGCGACTTGCCGCCGAGTTCGAGCGTGACCGGAATCAGGTTCTCGGAGGCGTATTGCATGATCAGGCGGCCCGTCGTCGTCTCGCCGGTAAAGGCGATCTTGGCGATCCGGTTGCTGGAGGCCAGCGGCTTGCCGGCCTCGAGGCCGAAGCCGTTGACGATGTTGAGCACGCCCTCGGGCAGCAGATCGGCGATCAGTTCCGCCATGACGAGAATGGCGAGCGGGGTCTGTTCGGCGGGCTTCAGCACGACGCAATTGCCGGCGGCGAGCGCGGGCGCGAGCTTCCAAACCGCCATCAGCAGCGGGAAGTTCCAGGGAATGATCTGGCCGACGACGCCGAGCGGCTCGTGGAAGTGATAGGCGACGGTGTCGTCGTCGATCTGGCTGAGCGAGCCTTCCTGGGCGCGGATCGCGCCGGCGTAATAGCGCCAATGATCGACGCATAGCGGCAGGTCGGCGTAAGTCGTCTCGCGGATCGGCTTGCCGTTGTCGAGGGTCTCGACCAGCGCCAGCGTGTCGAGGTTGGCTTCCATGCGGTCGGCGATCTTGTTCAGGATCAGCGCGCGCGCGGCCGCCGAGGTCTTGCCCCAGGAATCCTTGGCCTTGTGGGCGGCGTCGAGGGCGAGTTCGATGTCGGCGGCCGAGGAGCGGGCGACTTTACAGAGCGTGGTCCCGGTGACCGGGCTCGGATTGTCGAAATAGCGGCCTTCCACGGGAGCGACGAACTTGCCGCCGATGAAGTTGTCATAGCTTTCGCGGATCAGCCCTTTGGCTGCAATGGCGTCAATGGCTTTCTGGAACATTTCGCTTCCTCCTGTTCGCCCCTTCGGCGGGAACTCTTGAATTCGAGGCCGCCGTTGGATGGGCGCGCTGAATTTGGGACGCGCGATATTCATACGGATACAGCGCTTCGACAAGGGTACTTTCGGAGGAAGGGGAGGGGCCCAGCTGTCTTGGCCAAAAAAAGACGAACAGCGTCGGCCGTGCACGCTTGGCGCTCGCGCCCTGCCGAGGCAAGGCGACATTGGCAGGAGAGACTTTCGGAGGAAGGCGACGCGGTGGCGAATCACCGCGCGGCGGCGACGCTGGTCGACGAACTCGGCGCCTTAAAGGGCAAACGGTAAGTTCGGCGGCGGCGCGTTGACGGCGGTTAGGCTGGCTTTTTTGCTGGCGCGCGGCGGCCTCTCACTTTGGCCGTCGCGGCTTTTTCCGCGCCAATCTCCTGGACTCCCGCCGCGAGGCCGGCCTTGAGAACTGCATTCATCCTTCGCTGCCAGCCGTCGCCGCTCGCGCGGTAGCCATCCAGGACATCAGGGTCCAGGCGAAGGGTGATCATCTTTTTCGTTGGCGCCTTCTGTGGACCGCGTTGTCCCGGCTTTCGCGCGGTGAGCGCCGCAAACAGCTTGGCAGGAAGCGCCTTCGAACTGGGACGCAACGACGCAAGCTCCTCATCGGTCAGTTCGGCGCTTTGGACTTCCGCGAGTTCCTCGGCGGTGAATTCAGCCGCGCCGCGCTTGACTGCCATGGGCCGCACTTTCTTTCTTCGAAGCGATACGCAAGCTGACGCGTGAAATGGCTTCCTCGCCGAGAGCGCGGAAAATCAGCACCGAAAGACGGCCTTCGAAACGTCCAACCGCCTTGATCCGAGCGTCCTTAGCCGGAGTGTAGACCGCGCCGCCGAAATCAAATTCGCTCTCTACCAGCGCGAAATCAAAACCGTGTTGGGCAATGTTGATTAGCCTCTTGCGCTCATCCCAAACGACAGGCATGGCGAAACGTAATCACAAAAAGCGCTTGCGTCAAGTTTTTCGTGATTACGAAAAACCACTCTCAGTCAGGGGCAGCCGGGCGTTGCCGTCCCCGGACTCGTCATTTAGCCGGGCGGCGCGATTGGCAATCCCCGCGTAGCCGCTTTGCTTATAGAACCGCCCGCCCTTCGGCTTCGGCTTGAAGATTCTGCACAGGCGACGCCCAAAGACTATAGGATCGGGTTGAGCGGATGTTGGCCTACCAGAGCGCCGTCAATTGCCTAAAGATGACGAGCGTCCGGCGCCCCTAAGCCCGCAGCTTGCGCATATGCGCGATCAGCCCGGCGGTAGAACTGTCGAAACTCGAAAGGTCCGCTTCCGGGTCGGCGACGGCGGGCGCCAGTTGCGACGCGAGTTCCTTGCCGAGTTCGACGCCCCATTGGTCGAACGGATTGATGTTCCAGATTGCCGCTTCCACGAACACCTTGTGTTCGTAAAGCGCGATCAGCCGGCCGAGCATCCGGGGCGTCAGCTGTTCGTAGAGGAACGTCGACGACGGCCGGCTGCCCGGGAACGTCTTGTGCGGGGCGAGCCGTTCCGCCTCCTCGGCGCTCGCGCCGCCCGCTTCCGTGATTCGCTTCGCCGCGTCCCGGCTGCGGCCGATCATCAGCGCGTCGCTTTGCGCCAGGCAATTGGCGACGAGCAGGTCGTGGTGATGGCCGTCCGCGTCGGTCGGCTTGGCGGCGACCAGGAAGTCGATCGGACAGATCTCCGTACCCTGGTGCAGGAGCTGGAAAAAGGCGTGCTGGCCGTTGGTGCCCGGCTCACCCCAGATGATCGCGCCGGTCGCGCTGTTCACCGCGGCGCCGTCAACGTCGACACCCTTGCCGTTGCTCTCCATTTGCAGCTGCTGGAGATAGGCAGGAAAACGCCCGAGGCGCTGATCGTAGGGAATCACCGCCTGGGCGGCGTGGCCGAGCACGTTGCGGTTCCAGACCGAGAGCAGCCCCATGATGAACGGAATGTTGTTCTCGATCGGCGCGCTCTCGAAATGGCGGTCGATGTCGAAGCCGCCATGCAGGAATTGCAGAAAATTTTCCGCGCCGACCGCGATGGCCAGGGGCAGGCCGATGCTCGACCAGATCGAGTACCGCCCGCCGACCCAGTCCCAGAAGCCAAACACTCGGGCGCTGTCGATGCCGAATGCGGCGACCTTGTCGAGCTGGGTCGAAACGGCGGCGAAATGATGCCCGATCGCCTCGACGCCGAGGGCGTCCTCGATCCAGGCGCGCGCTGAGCGCGCGTTGGTCATCGTCTCCTGAGTCGTGAAGGTCTTCGAGGAAATGATGAACAGGGTCGTCGCCGGGTCCAATTTCGCGAGCGTGTCGGCGATGTCCGCGCCGTCGACATTGGAGACGAAATGGGCGCTCAAACCCTCCTGGATGTAAGGCGAAAGCGCCCGGGCCGCCATCGCCGGCCCCAGGTCCGAGCCGCCGATGCCGATATTGACGACGTCGGTGAAGCCTTCTCCCGTGGCGCCCTTGATCGTCCCGTTGCGGATCTCCTCGGCGAAAGCCAACATTTTGTCGCGAACGGATTTCACGTCGGAGGCCACGTCACGGCCATTCACCGTCAGTTGGCGTCCGGAAAAATCGCGCAACGCGGTATGCAGCGCGGCGCGATTTTCTGTGATATTGACGATCGCGCCGCTGAACATCGCGTCGCGACGCGCCTCGACGCCAGCGGCCTTGGCCAGTTCGACGAGACCCGCGAAGATCTGCGGATCTATCCTCTGCTTCGAATAATCGTAGAGAAGATCATCCAGAACCACGTGGAAACGGGCGAATCGTTCGGGATCGGCGGCGAAGGCCGCATCGACGGAGGTCGAAACGACGCCCTTTGACGCTTCGACCAAATCGCGTACGAGATCGGCAACCGCTGGCGACATCACGGACCTTTCCTTGACCTCGGGCGCGCGTTCCGGCGCGCGCCGCGTAAAACCGGACTGTGCTTCAAATGCCCCCCTTATTGCAACTCAGAGACATAGGCTTGACGCTCGGCGGGCAACCGCTGTTGACCGGGGCCGAACTGATCATTTCGCCCGGAGACCGGATCGCGCTCGTCGGCCGCAACGGCTCGGGGAAATCGACGCTGTTGAGGATCGCCGCCGGCGAACTGACGGCGGACAAGGGCGACCGCTTCCTGCACCCAAAGTCGTCGCTGCGCTATCTGCCTCAGGAGCCGGACCTTTCCGGCTTCCCGACCGTGCTCGACTATGTCCTCGACGGCCTGCCGGCGCTGGAGAGCGAACATAAGGCCAAGGCGCTGCTGGCGGAGCTGAACGTCGGCGAGGATCGCGATCCTGTGACCCTTTCCGGCGGCGAATCGCGCCGCGCGGCCTTGGCGGCGGTGATCTCCGCCGAGCCGGACATCCTGCTGCTCGACGAACCCACGAACCATCTCGATCTGCTGGCGATCGAATGGCTGGAATCGACGTTGCAGGGGTTGCGCTCCGCCGTCTGCGTCATCAGCCATGACCGGCGCCTGCTTTCGCGCGTGACGCGCCAGACGGTCTGGCTGGATCGCGGCCGGACGAAAACGCTCAATCGCGGTTTCAGCGCCTTCGAGGCCTGGCGCGACCAGGTGCTGGAGGAGGAAGAGCGCGACGCCCACAAGCTCGACCGAAAGATCCTCGATGAAGAGCATTGGATGCGCTACGGCGTCACGGCGCGCCGCAAACGCAACATGCGCCGCGTCGGCGAACTCGCCGATCTGCGCCGCAACGTCAAGGAACAGCGCCGCCCGTCCGATGCGCTGGCCATGACCGCGCAGGAGACCAAATCGTCGGGCGCGCTGGTCATCGAAGCCGAGCACATCTCGAAATCCTTCGACGACGCGCCGATCGTCAAGGATTTTTCGCTGCGCATCATGCGTGGCGACCGGGTCGGTCTGATCGGCGCCAACGGCGCGGGCAAGACGACGCTGCTCAACATGCTGACCGGCGCGCTCGCGCCCGATTCCGGCGAAGTCCGCCTCGGCGCGCGCCTGGAAATGGTGTCGCTCGATCAGCGCCGCGCCTCGCTCGACCCGACGACGACGCTCACCGACGCGATCACTGGCGGCGGCAGTGACTTCGTCACCATCAACGGCCTGAAAAAGCACGTCGCCGGCTACCTCAAGGATTTTCTGTTTCAGCCGAACCAGATGCGAACTGCAATCGGCAGGCTCTCGGGCGGCGAGCGCGGTCGCCTGATGCTCGCCCGGGCCTTGACTGCGCCCAGCAATCTTCTCGTACTCGACGAGCCTACCAACGACCTCGACCTGGAGACGCTCGACCTGTTGCAGGAACTGCTGCTGGATTATCCCGGCACCGTCCTGCTGGTCACCCACGACCGCGACTTCCTCGACCGCGTCGTCTCCTCGGTGATCGTCGCCGAGGGCGAGGGGCGCTGGCGCGAATATATCGGTGGCTATGAGGATATGGTGTCGCAGCGCGGCGCTGGCCTGAGCGAAAACGTGCGCGCCAAGGCATCGACGGAGCGCGGTTCGGCGAAGGAAAACCCGCGGGCGACGTCAAGGAAGAAAATGTCTTTCCACCAGAAGCACGCGCTGGAAACGCTGCCCAAGCGCATGGAGAAGCTGCATGTTCAGATCGCCAGCCTGGAAGTGACGCTCGCCGACGCCCAGTTGCATGCCCGCAATCCGAAAGCGTTCGGCCATGCGTTGGAGTTGCACGGCAAGGCGCGCGCGGAACTGGAGGCGGCCGAGGAGGAATGGCTGCACCTGGAAATGCTCAAGGAGGAATTGGGCGCGCCGACGTAGGCCGCGAAGCCATATTGGCCGGCTTGTCCAACCGTACCCAGCATTCTTCGGCCCGGTCCATATCTTCGCTCATTGAGCCCTCGTTTTTTCCCTTGCGTTTTTCTGATGAACCGCCTATCCCGACGTCCGGAAGTTTTCTCATAGCTTCCTGTCGAAAGACAGGAGGTCAACTTGAGAGTGGGTCCCGTCCGGGTCCCGCTCTTTTTTATTTGCCGTTGAGGTCTATGGCCGATCGTATCATAGCGCCGAACGCGCCAAAGTCCCCCGAGCTCATGGAGCCGCGATGGATTGAGGAAAGCGGATTAGCCCAGCGCATTGGGCGCATCGCCGCGCCTGTTCTGCATGACCTCAACTTGCGCCTGGTGCGCGTGAAAGTCTCGGCCTCGCAGAGTTCGACCGTGCAGATCATGGCCGAGCGCGCCGACGGCACGATGACGATCGACGATTGCGAGTTGGCGAGCGAAATGCTCTCTCCGTCGCTCGACGTCGAGGATCCGGTGTCGGCGGCCTACCGACTGGAGGTGTCTTCCCCCGGCATCGATCGGCCGCTGGTGCGCGAGTCCGATTTCCGCCGCGCGATGGGTCACGAGATTCGCGTAGAGATGGCCGTGCCGGTTGGCGGCCGCAAGCGGTTTCGCGGGCTCGTCGAGGCGGTCGATATCGAGGACGGCGCGCCGGTCGTCTCGGTTAAGCTCGCCGAGGACAAGACCGAGGACGAGGTCGTCGCCCGCCTATCGGTGAAGGAAATGGCGGAAGCGCGTCTCGTGCTCACCGAGGATTTGATTCGTGCGACCTTGCGTCGCGAAAAAGCGGTCATCAAGCAACGGAAGGCGGAAAGCAAACAGCGCAAACATGCGGAAAAGGCCGGGAATCCCTGATCTCTTCGCGGAAGCTACGCTCTCTGTCGTCCGAAATAGGAGATGAACATGGCCGTCAGCGCCAATAGACTGGAACTCTTGCAGATCGTCGACGCCGTCGCGCGCGAAAAATCGATCGACCGGACGATCGTGCTCGCCTCGATGGAGGACGCGATGCAGAAGGCCGCGCGTTCGCGCTATGGGCAGGAGACCGAGGTTCGCGCCGAGATCAATCCCAAGACCGGCGAAATTCGTTTTTCGCGGCTGATGCTCGTCGTCGATCTGGTCGAAAACGACTCGACGCAGATTACGCTGACCGACGCGCAAAAGAAGAACCCGTCCGCTCGCATCGGCGATTGGATCGCCGAGTCGCTACCGCCCTTCGACTACGGGCGCATCCCGGCGCAGGCTTCCAAGCAGGTGCTGGTGCAGAAAATTCGCGAAGCCGAGCGCGACAAGCAATACGACGTCTTCAAGGACCGCATCGGCGAGATCATCAACGGGGCGGTCAAGCGCGTCGAATACGGCAATGTCGTCGTCGATCTCGGCGGCGCGGGCGGCGAAGCGGTCGTGCGCCGCGACGAACTCATTCCGCGCGAAATGTTCCGCCCCGGCGACCGCATCCGCGCCTTCGTCTACGACGTGCGCCGCGAAGCGCGCGGGCCGCAGATATTCTTGTCGCGCACGCATCCGCAGTTCACGGCCAAGCTGTTCGCGCAAGAGGTGCCGGAAATCTATGACGGCATCGTCGAAGTGAAGGCCGTCGCGCGCGACGCCGGCTCTCGCGCCAAGATCGCCGTGCTCTCCAACGACTCGTCCATCGATCCCGTCGGCGCCTGCGTCGGCATGCGCGGCTCTCGCGTGCAGGCGGTCGTCAACGAATTGCAGGGCGAAAAGATCGACATCATTCCCTGGTCCCCTGACGCCGCCACCTTCATCGTCAACGCGTTGCAGCCCGCCGAGGTGATGAAGGTCGTGCTCGACGAGGATTCGACGCGCATCGAAGTCGTGGTGCCCGACGATCAGCTCTCGCTGGCGATCGGCCGTCGCGGACAGAACGTGCGCCTGGCCTCGCAACTCACCGGCTGGGACATTGACATTCTGACGGAAGCCGAAGAGTCCGAGCGTCGGCAGAAGGAATTCAACGAGCGCACGGCCATGTTCATGAATGCGCTCGACGTCGACAAAACGGTCGCGCAATTGCTCGCGTCGGAAGGTTTCCGCACCGTCGAGGAAATCGCCTTCGTCGATGTCAACGAACTTGCGGCGATCGAAGGTTTCGACGAAGAAACCGCCAGCGAACTGCAAGCGCGCGCCCAGGGGCACCTCGACCAGATCGAGGCGGAATTCGACAACAAACGAAAGGCCCTCGGCGTGTCTGACGAACTGAAGGAAATCGAGGGCCTGACGACGGCGATGCTGGTCAAGCTCGGCCAGAACGAAGTCAAGACCGTCGATGATCTCGCGGGTTGTGCGACCGACGACCTCGCGGGCTGGTCGGAACGCGTCGAGGGTTCCGACAAAGAGAAGAAATTCACCGGTTATCTCAGCGAATTCGGGATCACGCGAGAGGAAGCGGAAGCCATCGTGTTGGCCGCGCGCGTGCGCGCCGGCTGGATCGAGGCGCCCGCCGTAGCGGAACCGGTCGAAGAGACCGGAGAAGAAGACGAAGGTTGAGGAACAGAAACGTGTTGGCGCGGGCGCGAGAGCATAACGACGAGTCGCGGCGCACTTGCGTCGTCACCGGCTTCGAAGCGGAGCCGGCGGCGATGCTGCGTTTCGCTCTGTCGGGCGAAGGCGTCGTCACGCCAGACATCTTGCGCAAATTGCCAGGGCGCGGCGTATGGACGCGGCTCAATCATGCGGTCGTCCACAAAGCGGTGACAAAAAAGGCGTTTTCGCGTGGCTTTCGTGCGGAAGCGAAAGCGGATTCCGCGCTTGCCGATCTGGTGGATCGGCTGCTGGAGGAGGACGCGCTGCGCTTCCTCTCCATCGTCAACAAGGCTGGACTTGCGGTCGCGGGAGCGATGAAGGTCGATGCTGCGATCCGCGCGCGCACGGTTGTGGCGATTCTGCAGTCCGCCGAAGGCGCGGCTGATGGCGTTCGAAAACTCGATCGGCTCGCCAAAGGCGTTTACGGCGAACGGGAAGCGGAAATTATACGAATAAATCTCTTCTCATCCCGTCAATTGGATTTGGCATTGGGAAGGTCAAATGTGATACATGCAGCCCTCAACGCAGGGCCGGCGAGTACGGCGTTCCTCGTCAAGTTGGCGCGCCTGATGGAATACCGCGCAAGCGAAGCTTTCCCGGCGGCGGTGGAAACCGAAGCCGATGAGGGTCTTGCAGCATCGGCGACAGCCGAACAGAGCGAGAGTTAGGCCTGGGTTACTGGATTTACGCATGAGCGAAACGAACAATAGCGGCGACAAATCCGTCGGCTCCTCGGGGTCGAAGGCGACTTTGCATCTCAAGCGCCCCGTCGAACAGGGCACGGTCCGGCAGAGCTTCTCGCACGGCCGGAGCAAGGTGGTCGTCGTTGAGAAGAAGCGGCGTGTCGATGTGCCGGCCCATGCGCCCGCCGCTCCGGCGGCGGCGGCGCCCGTGGCCGCGCGACCCGCACCGACGCCGCCGCCAGCGCCCACGCCTGTCGCGCCGCGCGGGCCGACGAGCGGGCATGCCCGACCGACGTCGCCTGCGCCGCACCGCACCGGGGTGGTGTTGCAGACTCTGTCCGACGAGCAGCGCGAGGCGCGCGCGCGCGCGCTGGCCGACGCTCGCGCTCGTGAGGAAGAGGATCGTCGTCGGCAGGAGGCCGAGGCCGCCATCCGACGCGAACGCGAAAACCGCGAAAAGGCGGAACGCGAGGCCGCCGAAGCTCGAAAGCGCGAGGAGGAACTCCGTCGCGCCCAGGAAGTGAGCGCCAAACGTCAGTCCGAAGAAGAGGCGCGTCGTCGCCTCGCCGGCGGCGAGCCTTCCGCCACGCCGACGACGTCGATGCAGATCACCCGTCCGAAGCCGCCTGCGGCGGCTGCCCCGGTCGCGCCGACCGCGACGGCCGCTCCCGCGGCTCAGCCCGAAACGCCTCGTCCCGCGGCGGCTGCGCCTCGTCCCGCTGGAGCGGAAGAAACCAAGCGGACGGCGGTCGTCCGCCGCACCATCACGCCGGCCCCCACGGGCAAGGCGCTGCTGCCGACCGCGCGTCCGACTCGCGGCGCTGAGCAGCGCAACCGCGGACGCCTGACCGTCGCCAATGCGACGGAGGCGGAAGAGGAGCGTATGCGCTCGGTGGCGGCTTTCCGTCGTCGCACGCAGCGCCTCAAGGGTCACGGCGCGCAGGAATCGCGCGAGAAGATCACGCGCGAAATCGTTCTGCCGGAGACGATCACCATCCAGGAACTCGCCAACCGCATGTCGGAACGCGCTGTCGACGTCATCAAATTCCTGATGCGCCAAGGCAAGATGGTGACGCTTACCGATTCCCTGGACGCAGATACCGCGCAGTTGATCGCCGAGGATCTGGGCCACACGGTCAAGCGTGTGGCCGAATCCGACGTCGAAGAAGGTCTGTACGACAATCCCGAGGACGTCGGGACGCCGCAGCCGCGGCCGCCGATCGTCACGATCATGGGCCATGTCGACCACGGCAAGACCTCGCTGCTCGACGCGATCCGCAACGCCAACGTCGTTTCCGGCGAAGCCGGCGGCATCACTCAGCATATCGGCGCCTATCAGGTGACTGCGCCCGGCGGCGAAAAGGTCACCTTCATCGACACGCCCGGCCATGCCGCGTTCACGGCGATGCGCGCCCGCGGCGCCAAGGTGACTGACATCGTCGTGCTGGTGGTCGCCGCCGATGACGGCGTTATGCCGCAGACGATCGAGGCGATCCGTCACGCCAAGGCGGCGAACGCCCCGATCATCGTCGCGATCAACAAGATCGACAAGCCCGAGGCCAATCCGCAACGCGTGATGCAGGAATTGCTGCAGCATGACGTGCAGACCGAAGCCTTTGGCGGCGATACCCTGGCCGTCGAGGTCTCGGCGACCAAGCACATCAATCTCGACAAGTTGCTCGAGGCCATCGCGCTCCAGGCCGAACTTCTCGATCTGGCCGCCGACCCCGACCGCAACGCGGAAGGCACGGTCATCGAGGCGCGTCTCGATCGCGGACGCGGTCCCGTGGCGACGGTGCTCGTCCAGCGCGGCACGTTGCGCGTCGGCGCCATCGTGGTCGCCGGCGCCCAATGGGGCCGGGTGCGCGCGCTCATCGACGATCACGGCGCCGCCGTCGACGAAGCCCCGCCTTCGATGCCCGTCGAAGTGCTCGGGTTCGACGGCGCGCCGGAAGCGGGAGACCGTGTCGCGGTGGTGGAAAGCGAAGCTCGCGCTCGTGAAATCACGGTCTATCGTGAGCGTCAGCGGCGCGAGAAACTGGCTGCCCGCGGCGGCGGCGGCGTTCGCACGTCGTTGCACGACATGATGAGCAACTTGAAGACGGTGGGCCGCAAGGAGATCCAGATCGTCCTCAAGGGCGATGTGCAAGGTTCGGTCGAAGCCGTGACAACGGCGCTGGAAAAGCTCGGCAACGACGAAGTGGCGGCGCGAGTCATCCACGGCGGCGTCGGCGGCATCACCGAATCTGATGTCACGCTCGCGGCGGCTTCCAAGGCGGTCATCATCGGTTTCAACGTTCGCGCGCTCAAGGAAGCCCGCGATCTGGCGGAGCGCGAAGGCGTCGAAATTCGCTACTACAACATCATCTACAATCTCGTGGATGACGTTAAGGCGGCGCTGTCGGGCATGTTGGCGCCGACGCTGCGCGAAACGATGCTCGGCAATGCGCTGA
>Ga0302156_10003510_pt1 | contig 12033 bp, 7 predicted proteins | sample I_Bog_N3_2_FD_193503 | JGI IMG/M metagenome (GOLD analysis project Ga0302156, IMG submission 193503) | Peat permafrost microbial communities from Stordalen Mire near Abisko, Sweden - I_Bog_N3_2 | ecosystem: Environmental > Terrestrial > Soil > Wetlands > Peat | place: Sweden: Abisko, Stordalen... | reverse complement strand
CTTCGTCCCTATCTTCTTCCTGACAGGCGTTGCCAAGTTCCTCTTCACTCCCCTTGCCGAAGCGGTGATTTTTGCCATGCTGGCCTCCTATGTGCTCTCCCGCACACTGGTGCCGACGCTCGCGATGTACTGGATGAAGGAACATGAGAAACACTCCGAACAGACACCCGGCGGCAATGCCTTCCTCCGCTGGGCCACCGCCTTTCAGCGCGGCTTTGAACGCCGTTTTGATCGCTTCCGCGAGGGGTACCTCGAATTTCTCGAACTCTCCCTCCGTCATCCCAAAACCATCGTCTCGATCGTTCTCGGCTTTGTCTGCTTTTCCTTTTTTCTTTTTCCTTTTCTCGGGCAGGATTTCTTTCCTTCAGTCGATGCCGGACGCTTCGACATGCATGTCCGTGTGCAGGCGGGGACGCGCATCGAGGAGACGGCCCGCACTGTCGATCTGATTGAACAGATGATCCGGAAGATCATCCCCGCCGATCAGTTGGACAGCATCATCGACAACATCGGCATCCCCTACAGCGGCATCAACACCTCTTACAACAACACCGGCACCATGAGTCCCGCGGATGGCGACATCCTGGTCTCCCTGAAGCCGAATCATGCCGCGACCAACAAGTATGTCCGGGAGATTCGCAAAGAGATGCCGCAGCAATTCCCCGGCGTCACCTTCTGGTTTCCAGCCGCCGACATCGTGGCCCAGATTCTGAACTTCGGCCTCTCCGCACCGATCGATGTGCAACTCATCGGCACCGACCGGAATGAGACCCATGCCTTTGCCGAAAAGATTTTGGAAAAAATCAGGAAGGTTCCTGGTGCCGTCGATTTTCATATCCAGGAACCGAATAACGCCCCGCGTCTCGATGTGACGGTCAATCGTGCCAAGGCCTCCTCACTCGGCCTGACCCAGCTGGATGTGGCCAACAGCACGCTCGGAGCTCTTGCCGGATCACAGCAAACCAGTCCCAACTTCTGGGTCGATCCGAAAAATAGCATCAGCTATATCTTCAACGCCCAGTCGCCCCAGTACACCCTCGAATCCTTTGATTCCCTGATGAATCTCCCGATTCTTGGCAGCAGCCTCGGCACGACACAAATCCTGGCCAATGTCGCGAGTCTCTCGCGCAGTCAGACTTCACCGGTGATGGATCGCTACAACCTCCGCCCCGTCATCAATATCTATGGCTTCGTGGATGGGAAGGATCTCAATTCCGTGGCCCAGAAAATACAGAAAATCATCGAGGAGAACCGGAAAGATCTCCCGCGCGGCAGCACCATCAAACTGCGCGGCCAAGTCACCATGATGCAGGAATCCTTCACGGGACTCTATCTGGGACTCGTCGCCTCCCTAGTGCTCATCTACCTGCTCATGGTGGTGAATTTTCAATCCTGGGTGGAGCCCTTCATCATCATCACCGCGCTTCCGGCTGCTCTGGCTGGCATCGTTTGGATTCTCTTTATCACCGGGACGACTCTGAGCGTTCCGGCCCTCATGGGAGCGATTATGTGCATGGGGGTGGCAACCGCCAACAGCGTGCTCGTCGTCACCTTTGCCAATGAGAAGCTGGAGGAGTACAAGGACTCCTTCCGCGCCGCCCTGGATGCCGGCTATGCACGACTCCGCCCCGTACTCATGACGGCCATCGCCATGATCGTCGGCATGATCCCGATGTCCCTCGCCCTCGGAGAAGGCGGCGAACAGAACGCCCCGCTTGGCCGCGCCGTCATCGGTGGCCTCATTCTGGCCACCGGGGCAACACTCTTCTTCGTTCCTGTGGTTTTCATGATCGTCCGCCGCCGGAAATACCCTCCCTCCTCCCAACCCGCTCCCGCTAATCATTTGACCTAAGCCCTTCCCCGTGGAACCCATTCCGTATGAACTTTTATCAAACTGAGCCTATGTCGCTCCCACCTGATACATCACCACCCGACACTGGGGCCGGCAATCCGATGCCCGGCAGCCCTGACGGCAAGAAGCCGCACCGCTGGGGCATCACCCATCTTCTGATCGTCGCAGGCCTCCTTGCCATCGCCGTCATCGGCATCGTGATCCGCTACGTAAACACAAGGGAGCTTACGGAGGCAGCCTCCGCAGCAGATACTCAGGTTGTCTCCGTGACTCAGCCGCAGAAGGCCCCTGCCGTGGTCACCCTGGCCCTACCCGGCGAGACGCAGGCCTTCACCCAGGCTCCGATCTATGCCCAGGCAAACGGTTATTTGAAAAAGTGGTATTTTGACATTGGGGCGAAAGTCAAAGCCGGTGACATCCTTGCCGACATCGACACCCCGGCACTCGATCAGCAGCTTGCACAGGCTCAGGCGAATCTCAAAGAGGCACAGGCTGCCCTTTGGCTCTCTCAAGCCACTTATGACCGCTATAATGGTCTGCTCAAGGCCAAGGTCATCTCTGAACAAGACTTCGATAATCAGACTGGCGACTATCGGGAAAAGGATGCTGCCGTGGGTACTGATCAGGCCAACCTCGCCCAGGTTCAGGCTTTGCTGACCTTCAACAAAGTCGTTGTTCCGTTCGATGGCATCGTCAGTGCACGGAACACCGACATCGGCTCCCTGATCAATTCCAACTCCGGAACTCCCATCTTCACCATTGCGCAGATCAATCCCCTGCGAGTCTATGTGAATGTCCCGCAAACACTCGCCGCCGATGTGAAACTTGGAACCAAGGCTGATGTCACGTTCGATACCTTCCCAGGCCGGAACTTTCCTGCGGAAGTGGTCGCCACCGCCGGAGCGATTGATCCAGGCACCCGGACGCTCCTGACCCAATTAAGCCTGCCCAACAACAACGAGGAACTCCTTCCGGGAGCCTACGCTACCGTCCATCTGAAAATTGATTCGGGCTCCGACAACCTGCTGGTGCCTTCCAATGTACTCCTTTTCCGCTCCGAGGGTGCCTCGGTCGGCGTCGTGGGCACGAACAACACCGTCAACATCCGGCAGATTAAAATTGGCCGCGATCTGGGCGAAAAACTCCAGATTGTGGAAGGGCTGCAACCGACCGATCAGGTCATCCTCAATCCCTCTGACAGCCTCACCAATGGGGAAGTCGTCGAAATCGCCAAAACTCCGAGCCATTGAGGATTGCTACCCATGATACGGGGAACAGAAGATGCCCCCCAGCCGTTTGGGGCGGATGCGGTTGACCGTGCTGAGACGCATGGCACGACGCCCGAACAGCAGACCGTCCTGGCGATCCTGATCGCCCTGAGCTGCTCTCACCTGCTCAACGATACAATCCAGGCGTTGATTCCCTCGATCTATCCGCTGATCAAAAAGTCGTTCGGACTCAATTTCGCGCAGGTGGGCCTGATCACCTTCACCTTTCAGATGACCGGTTCGATCTTCCAGCCACTGATCGGCCTCCACACCGACCGCCACCCGAAACCTTACTCACTGGCACTGGGGATGGCCGTGACGCTGGGCGGCCTGGTCTTTCTCGCCTTCGCGCCGAGCTATCCCGCCATCCTCACAGCGGCGGCCCTGGTCGGGCTTGGCTCGGCCATCTTCCATCCTGAAGCCTCCCGGATCGCCCGGGTTGCCTCGGGAGGGCGCCACGGGTTTGCCCAGTCACTCTTCCAGGTCGGCGGCAATGCGGGCTCGGCACTCGGTCCCCTGATGGCGGCACTGATCGTGATGCCTCACGGACAGCGTCACATCCTCTGGTTTTCCCTTGTGGCGCTTGTCGGCATCGTGATCCTGACACGGGTTGGCACCTGGTACAGGGAACGGCTCACGCTTGGCCTGACCCGCGCGGCACGGCACACGGCCCTCCACAGATCGCTGCCGCGTCGCACGGTGATGGTCTCCCTCCTCATCCTCCTGACGCTGGTCTTCTCGAAATATTTCTACCTCATCTCGATGACCAGTTATTACACCTTCTATCTGATTGGAAAGTTCCATGTCTCCGTCCAGCAATCCCAGCTGCTCCTCTTCCTCTTCCTCGCCGCAGTAGCCGCCGGAACCATCATCGGAGGACCGCTCGGTGACCGTTTTGGACGCAAATGGGTAATCTGGGTCTCGATCGTGGGCATGCTCCCCTTCTCCCTTGCCCTGCCCCATGTGAATCTCGTCACCACGGCGATCCTCTCCGTGCTGATCGGCCTGATCATGTCCTCGGCCTTCTCGGCGATCGTGGTGTACGCCACGGAGCTGGTACCCGGACGCGTGGGGTTGATCGCTGGCCTCTTCTTCGGAGCCGCCTTCGGCATGGCGGGAATCGGAGCCGCGGTGCTCGGAAAACTGGCCGACATGACCAGTATGAATTTCGTCTATCAGGTGTGTGCCTTCCTCCCACTGATCGGCCTGCTGACAGGATTTCTGCCTAACCTCGAACGAAGAAAGGAGTAGAGGAACGCCTCCGCAGAGAGAAGACTCAGGCTATAAAACCCTCACGAAGCATGGCCTTTTTATTTTCTCTGTACTGAATCATGAATCCCGATTCCATCATTCTTCCCCCACCACTTTTGATTCCCAGTCAGCAATCCGTCAAAATGCCTGGCTTCGGCGGCATCCATTGACCGTCACACCGGGACGACTATCCTCTCAGCGATGAGTAACCCTCGTGAAAAAACACTCAAGGTCGGCATCATCGGAGCGGGCGGCATCGTCCGTTTGCGCCATCTGCCCGGACTCGCCGCACTGGAAAATGTCGTTGTTGCCGCCGTGGCCAACCGGAGTCGCCAGAGTGCCGAGACTGTCTGCGCGGAATTTTCATTGAATGCCACCGTGTATGCGAATTGGCGCGAACTCGTGGCCCAGCCCGATCTCGACATCATCTGGATCGGCACCCATCCCAATCTCCATCGGGAGATCACCCTCGCTGCCCTGGATGCTGGCAAACACATCTTCTGCCAGGCCCGCATGGCCCCCGATCTGGCGGAGGCCGAATCAATGCTGCTTGCCGCCGCGTCCCATCCGGAGCTTGTCACCATGCTCTGCCCTCCTCCCTACGGCCTGCGCTACGATGGAACCATCCGCAAGCTGCTTTCGGAAAATAGTCTCGGCACCCTCCATCGCGTCAGCATTATTTCCAGGAATTCCGGCTTCCTCGATCCAAACGCTCCTCCCCACTGGCGTCAGCTCCGCGAGGCCAACGGCCTCAACATTCTGACCCTCGGCATCCATGTCGAAATCCTCCAGCGCTGGTTCGGCGATATCGCCTCCGTGCAGGCCAGTAGCCGCATCTGGACTCCTGCGCGCAGCGGTCGTGAAATAAAAACTCCCGACGATCTCTTCGTCATCGCAAACTTTGCAAACGGAGCGCTGGGCACTCTCGATCTCAGTGCCACCGATCCTGGACCGGCTGGCGAAAGCATCTCGATCATCGGGGAGAAGGGCCACCTACATTACGACTACATTCGCGAAGAAATCACCCTGATTCATCCCGATGGAAATTCAGAAATCCTCACCGTACCAGCAGTCGATGATCGCCCCTGGCAGGTGGAGCGGGATTTCATCACCGCAGTACGCAATCCCGATGCGCCGCACCCCCATCCCAGCTTCCGCGACGGCGTTGCCTACATGCGGGTTGTGCAGGCCGTTCATGTAGCTCTGGGCACAAAATCGACCGCGCGCCTCGTTCTGCCAAATTGACGCGTTGACGGCAGGGTGGAGATGCTTATTGTCATACAAATCACAATGCGGGGGAGCCGACTGGCTGAGAGGTTCGGGGAGATATCCCGAACGACCCTTTGAACCTGATCCGGGTAATGCCGTCGCAGGGAGAAGACTCAGGCCATGCCGTCCTCACGACGCATGGCCCATTTTATTTTCATCATCACCCATGACCCGAATCCGATCTTCTTCTCAGCCATGAAAAACTCCCCCCTTCAGATGATGGGCCTCATCGGCTTCCTCCTCGCTGCCGCCGCCCTTGTCTCACCAGCAGCAAAAGCCCAGGATCAGACTCCCACGGTCAGTCCTGTTTACACGCAGGGGCTCCCTTTCACGCTCACCATGCAAACCGTTGACATGGGGAGCAACGGCCCGATTGCCCTCCAGTCGTATGCATATGCCTCTTATCAGGGCAATTTCGTTGTCGTCGATGGAAGGACGAGCGGCCTTCACAATTTCACAACCAATGGGCTGACAAATTTTCCTCCCGAGCAGCAAAATGAGGAAATCCTGGTCATCAATCCCAAGACGCAACAAACCTGGAGTCGCTCCCTGACGAATTCGGATTTGTCTCCGAGTGAAATTAGTGCTCTTTCCGCGACTGCCCCGGAGTTCGCCGAGAAGGGTTCCACCCTGTATATCGCCGGCGGTTACCTCTACGCCTCGAACAACTTCACCACCTACCCCACACTCACGGCACTCGATTTACCGGGCGTCATCGACTGGGTCACCAATGCTGGAACGAACCTCTCCGCTTCCGTGAGACAGACCACCAACTCTGCCGTCCAGGTCACGGGAGGAAGTTTGAATTTCGTGAATGGCACTGCATTTCTGACATTCGGCCAGAACTTTGAAGGGCCCTACACGCCCGGGTCCGATGGCATCTACACCAAACAGATCCGCACCTTCACCATCGTCGATACAAACGGGAGTTTGAACATCACGAACCTCGCCAGCAGCACCCCGGAAGCACCCTATCGTCGGAGAGATCTGAACATCGTGCCGATGACCGGTACCGGAGCGCCAGCGCTCGTCGCCTTATCAGGAGTCTTCACCGTTCAGGGCGGCGATTGGACAGTCCCTGTTGAGATTTCATCAAACGGTGTTCCCAGCATGGCCAATCCCTCGGCCCCCGGCACCTTCAAACAGGCGATGAATAACTATCACTGCCCGACTATCAATCTCTATTCCCCAAGCCTCAACCAAAACGCAATCGTTCTGACGGGAGGAATCAGTCTCCAAACCTTTAATGGCAACCGTTTCGTGACAGATCAAGAGGATCCCTTCACCAGTCAAAGCACCCTCGTCATCCGTGATGCGGCAGGAAAATACAAACAGTATTACCTCGGCGATCTCTACCCCAACATCACCGACCCCAATACCGGAACTCCCTGGCTCTTTGGTGCCAGTGCTGAATTCCTCACCAATCCTGATCTTCCTCTCACCAACGGGATGATCAACATGGATGCCCTCACACCAGGAACCAACCTCGGGTATATCTACGGTGGGATTGCCGCCGAGGTGCCAAACGATGGGAACAGCACAGCCTCGTCCGAACTCTTTGCCGTGACGTACAATCCGATTCAACCTCCCGCCCAGGTCATCACCTTTCCTCCCATTCCCTCCAAAACCTATGGAGACAAGCCGTTTGCCTTGAAGGCCTCCTCCTCCTCGAAACTTCCCGTAAGCTACTCCGTTGTCTCGGGACCTGCGACGATCTCCAACACAAATCTGGTGACCCTCACCGGATCAGGGCTCGTTACCATCCAGGCGGATCAGGCGGGTGATGCCACCTATTCAGCCGCAACAAGCGTGACCCAGACTTTTGCTGTCGCGAGCGCACCCCAGAAGATCACCTTTATTCAGCCCTCCACACGCGTCTACTCACAGGGGGACACCTTCACCCTCGCAGCAACGGCACCTGGTGGAGCCGTTGATTTTACCAGTTTGAACACGAATGTGATCTCAGTTTCTGGAAACACAGCTACCATCAATGGAGCGGGCAATGTCATCCTCACAGCACAGCAGTCCGGCAGCACCAACTACGCCACCGCCGTGCCTGTGAGCAAGACAGCGACCGTTACCAAGGCTGCCCAGAGCATCACCTTCACTCCCACGACTCCGGTTCCCTTTGTCTCTGGAAATACCTTCCTGCTCACCGCAACCACCCCGTCAGGACTTTCCGTGAGCTTCACGAGCAGCAATCCCAAGGTGATCTCGCTTTACGGATCGGTAGCAACCATCAATTCAAAAGGGACAACCGTGCTGACCGCAACCCAGATCGGCAGCACCAACTGGAAACCCGCTCCCCCGGTTTCCAGAGCTGTGAAAGTAGAGTAGTAAATTCAACCACCAACTCTTCCGTCCTGAATTCCACTCTTCCAACTTCTCTGCCCTAACACCCTAACAGCCTTCAGCCTAAATCCCTACTTTCATGATCGCACCCATTGACTCCATCGACCCACTCACCTCGGAACCCAGCGACGCAGACCTCTCCAGCAGCGACGCCCTTCCGGCCAGCAGTCGCGTTTATGTGGAGGGCAGGCTCCATCCCGAGATCCGTGTGCCAATGCGGGAGATCGAGCTCTCTCCTACCAAGAACTTTTCTAACGAGCTGGAGCCGAATGCTCCCGTCCGCGTCTATGATTGTAGCGGGCCTTGGGGCGATCCCGATTTCGAAGGTGATGCCACGGAGGGACTTCCTACCCTACGTAAGGGCTGGATCGAGAAACGCGGTGATGTTGCTGGCTATGAAGGGCGCGAGGTGCAGCCGATGGACAATGGCTACCTCTCTGGCAAGCATGCCGAGTATGCCAGCCAGTCCGAGCGCAACCGCCTGATCGAGTTCCCCGGCATGACCGGAAGCAAGAAGAAGCCACTCCGCGCCTCGGCGGACCATCCCGTCACCCAACTCTGGTATGCCCGTCAGGGCATCATCACCCCGGAGATGGAATTCATCGCCATCCGCGAGAATATGGGCCGCGCCCAGCAGACCACTCTCTCCGATCTCTCCGGCGATATCTCGCGCAACGAGCTTGCCAAGCAGCACGCCGGAAGCGGCCAGCTTCCCGCCAGCCCCTACACCCCCTCGATCTTTGGCCGGTTTCCCCAACGCATCCCGGCGGAGATCACGCCGGAATTCGTCCGTTCTGAAGTCGCAGCAGGCCGCGCCATCATCCCGGCCAATATCAACCACCCCGAGCTGGAGCCGATGATCATCGGTCGGAACTTCCTGGTGAAGATCAATGCCAATATCGGCAACAGCGCCGTCGCCTCCTCCATCGAGGAAGAGGTGGAGAAAATGCGCTGGGCCACCAAGTGGGGAGCCGACACCGTCATGGATCTCTCCACCGGCAAGAACATCCACGCCACCCGCGAGTGGATCCTGCGCAACTCCCCCGTCCCCATCGGCACCGTCCCGATCTATCAGGCTCTCGAAAAGGTCAACGGTAAGGCCGAGGATCTCACCTGGGAAATCTTCCGCGACACATTGATCGAACAGGCCGAGCAGGGGGTCGATTACTTCACCATCCACGCCGGAGTCCTGCTCCGCTTTGTCCCGCTCACCGCCAAACGCATGACCGGCATCGTAAGCCGTGGTGGCAGCATCATGGCGAAGTGGTGCCTCGCCCATCATCAGGAGAATTTCCTCTACACCCATTGGGATGACATCTGCGACATCATGGCTGCCTACGATGTCAGCTTCTCCATCGGTGACGGACTGCGTCCGGGATCGGTGGCCGATGCCAACGACGAGGCCCAGTTTGGCGAGCTCAAGGTGCAGGGTGAACTCACCACGCGCGCCTGGGCCAAGGGAGTGCAGGTCATGAACGAAGGCCCAGGCCACGTCCCGATGCACATGATCGAGGAGAACATGGCCAAGCAGCTCGAATGGTGCCACGAGGCCCCCTTCTACACGCTCGGGCCACTCACCACCGATATCGCCCCCGGCTACGATCACATCACCAGCGGCATCGGTGCCGCCATGATCGGCTGGTATGGCTGCGCCATGCTCTGCTATGTCACGCCGAAGGAACACCTCGGCCTGCCGAACAAAAAGGATGTGAAGGATGGCGTCATCACCTACAAGATCGCCGCCCACGCCGCCGATCTGGCCAAAGGACACCCCGGCGCCCAATACCGCGACAACGCTCTGAGCAAAGCCCGCTTTGAATTCCGCTGGGAAGATCAGTTCAACCTCTCACTCGACCCGATCACCGCGAGGGAATTTCATGATGAAACCCTTCCACAAGAGGGAGCGAAGAGTGCCCACTTCTGCTCCATGTGCGGTCCGCACTTTTGTTCCATGAAAATCAGTGAGGATGTGAGAAAATATGCGGCAGAGCAGGGTTTAGCTGAAAACGAAGCGTTGACGGCAGGCCTGGAACAAAAGTCCCGTGAATTTACCGAAGCTGGAGCCGAGATTTATACGAAGGCATGATCATCGTACCTTTCATGATGAGCCGAGGCCGTCGGGAACGGCCGAGTCAGACTAACCGACAGGTTAGCCCGAAGGGCGTTTTCGTTGGGCAACGAAAGCGTCAAATCCTCCCTCAAGAAGGAGCAAAATCAGCTCACTTCTGCTCGATGTGCGGCCCTCACTTCTGCTCAATGAAGATTAGTGAAGATGTCCGTAAATACGCTGCCGAACAGGCCATCTCCGAAGAGGAAGCTCTTAAGAAGGGCATGGAGGAGAAATCCAAACAGTTTAAGAAGCAGGGAGTGGAGGTTTATACCACGGCTTAAGCAGTTTCATGCAGAGGGAGTGGAAAACAGATTCTCGCGCAAAGACGCTAAGACGCAGAGGGGGGAAGGAAATTCCTGTTTTTATTCTGTAAGGAATGCCTCTGTTCTCGCAGCTTTCCGCCCCTGCATCTCTCCTCTCAGCGTCTCTGTACCTCTGCGCGAAAACCCTCCCCCTAAATCACTGAATGGATGAAAAAGGTCGTGATCCATACCGACGGTGGTTGTCATGGGAATCCCGGACCCGGGGGCTGGGCGGCCATCCTCTCCCATGGGAAGCACACGCGGGAGATCTCCGGTGGCGAACCTGCGACAACGAATAACCGGATGGAGCTGCTCGCTGCGATTGAGGCCCTGAAGGCTCTGAAGAACCCGTGCGCTGTCGAGTTCCACACCGACTCGAAATATCTGAAGAACGGCGTCACCTGCTGGCTACACACTTGGAAGCGGAATGGCTGGAAAACGAGCGCCAAGAAAGTGGTTAAAAATGCGGATCTTTGGCGGGAACTCGATAGGGTCGCCCCGCTCCATCAGGTGGAATGGAAATGGGTCAAAGGCCACGCCGGAGACACAGGTAACGAACGCTGCGACGAACTGGCCAATGAAGAGATTGCCAAAATCAAAAAGGACTTTACCTCCGCACAACTCAAGGAACTGCTGGCTCAGTTTTCAGCGAAGGATGGGCATGAGCAGGGAGAACTTGCTGAATTATTACCACCCAGCCCTTGAACCCCAGGGACTGAAACAGTTTGTCTAGCCGTGGTTTTAGGAGTATGGGTCTGCCATGCCTTATAGAGATTACATGGTGACAGATCCTGCGATTTGCGGAGGTACACCCGTGATCAAGGGAACCCGTGTTCCAGTGCGGACGATTCTGGCCTCGCTTGAGGCTGGAGATTCCTTTGAGGCAATCCTACAAGACTTCCCAGGGGTATCGATGGAAGCCCTGCGAGCTATCATTGCTTTTGCTGCGGCATCTGCCCGGGAGGATCTGCCTGCTCCTCAGTTGGCGGCGTGAAGATCAAGATGGATGAAAATCTTCCGCTCTCTTTGGCAGAGGAGTTGAGGCAGCTAGGACATGATGTCCATACGGTATTCGATGAAAACCTAAACGGACGACCCGATACGGAAGTTTGGACTGCCTGCTGCTCGGAGGATCGCTTCCTGATCACTCAAGATTTGGATTTTTCCGATTCCAGGAAATTCCAGCCGGGAACCCATGCGGGCATCCTTATCGTCCGTCTTTCAGATGACTCCCGGGAGAATCTTCTTCATTGCGTTCTTTCCGCTTTCCAATCCCACCCCGTCGAGGAATGGCGGGGCGCACTCGTCACGCTGACCGAGGTGAAACTCAGGGTGAAAAAGGGTTAACTACTGGGATTGACCCTTTCTCCCCACAGCATCAACAAACCGATCATGCGTATCGCTGTTGTTGGGTCTGGTACGGCTGGCCCGGCTGCAGCCATTTTGCTGGCCCGACAGGGGCACCAGGTCACCCTGATGGAGAGGGCTCCTCGCAGACTTCCCGTCGGCGCTGGATTCCTGCTTCAACCCACCGGTTGGTCCGTGCTTCGAGAACTCGGATTGGAAGACATTCTCCGGGCGCAAACCACTCCCATCTCCAAGCTCTATTGCCGCACCCGTAGCGGACAG
>Ga0302156_10003503_pt1 | contig 12052 bp, 10 predicted proteins | sample I_Bog_N3_2_FD_193503 | JGI IMG/M metagenome (GOLD analysis project Ga0302156, IMG submission 193503) | Peat permafrost microbial communities from Stordalen Mire near Abisko, Sweden - I_Bog_N3_2 | ecosystem: Environmental > Terrestrial > Soil > Wetlands > Peat | place: Sweden: Abisko, Stordalen... | reverse complement strand
AGAGGTGAAGTCGGTCAAAGCCAGTGGCGATGGTCCGGTGGATGCGACCTTCAACGCCATCAAGGCCCTGTTTCCCCATGAAGTCCGCCTGCAGCTCTATCAGGTGCATGCGGTAACTCAAGGGACGGATGCCCAGGCCGAGGTGACGGTGCGCCTGGAAGAGAACGGCAAGACGGTCAACGGCCAGGGGGCTCATACCGACACCCTGGTGGCTTCGGCCCGCGCTTACGTTCATGCGCTAAATAAATTGTTGGTGAAGCGGGAAAAAACAGCCCCTGAAGGGCTTTCCGCCTGATATAACGGTCAGCGTGGCCTAAATCCCACGCGGGCCAGGTAAATCGCTGCTCGGGTCATCGGGACCCTTGGGCGCAACGAAACGCATGTGGTCGAGTGAGGTCTTATGTTTTCCAAGATGACGGGGATGTTTTCCGCCGACATGGCGATCGACCTGGGCACTGCCAATACCCTGGTGTATGTGAAGGGTCGAGGGATCGTCCTCAATGAGCCGTCGGTGGTCGCCATCGCCGAAGAAAAGGGCAAGAAGAAAGTTCTGGCCGTTGGCGATGAAGCCAAGATGATGCTGGGACGCACTCCCGGATACATCCAGGCCATCCGTCCTTTGCGCGACGGCGTCATCGCCGACTTCGAAGTCGCCGAAGAGATGATCAAGCACTTCATCCGCAAGGTGCATAACCGCCGCAGCTTCGCCAGCCCGCTGGTGATCGTGTGCGTGCCCTCCGGCTCTACCGCCGTCGAGCGCCGCGCCATTCAGGAATCCGCCGAAAGCGCCGGCGCTCGCCGCGTCTTTCTGATCGAGGAACCCATGGCCGCGGCCATCGGCGCCGGCCTGCCGGTCACCGAGCCCACCGGTTCGATGGTCGTCGATATCGGCGGCGGCACCACCGAGGTGGCCGTGCTGTCCCTGGGCGGTATCGTTTACTCCCGCTCTGTCCGCGTCGGCGGCGACAAGATGGACGAAGCCATCATCGCCTATATCCGCCGCAACCATAACCTTCTGGTGGGCGAAGGCTCGGCCGAGCGCATCAAGAAGGAAATCGGCTCCGCTTGCCCCCCTGAGGACGGCGAAGGCCGGACCATGGAGATCAAGGGCCGCGACCTGATGAACGGCGTGCCCAAGGAACTGATCATCTCGGAACGCCAGATCGCCGAAAGCCTGGCCGAGCCCGTGGGCGCCATCATCGAGGCGGTGAAGGTCGCCCTCGAACATACCGCTCCTGAGCTGGCCGCCGACATCGTCGACAAGGGCATCGTGCTGACCGGCGGCGGCGCTTTGCTGTCGAACCTGGACTTCGTGTTGCGTCATGCCACCGGCCTGCCGGTGTCCATCGCCGACGATCCGCTGTCCTGCGTCGCTCTGGGCACCGGCCGTGCGCTGGAAGAGATGAACAAGCTGAAGAACGTCCTGACCAGTATGTATTGATTGGCATGTACTGATCGGTATCTGGCCGACGGGGAGGAATAGATCGTGAAGCCGCATTCGGGAGCGCTGGGACGTCTGGCGTCGCTCAAGCTGTTGGCGCAGCGCTTTGCCTTTCTGTCGCTGGTCTTCGCTTCTTTTGCCCTGATGATCCTTGGAAAGGCGGATGGTTCCCTGGTGGAACATATCCGCCTGACCGTGGTCGATACGGTTGCTCCCATCCTGGAAGTGGTCTTCCGCCCCGCCTCGACCATCGCCGAGGCGGTGAATGGCGTGCGGGAACTTGGCGCTTTGCGCGAAGACAACGCCCGCCTGAAGGAAGAGAACGCCCGGCTGATGCATTGGCAGACCGTGGCCCGTCACCTCGACACCGAGAACCGGGCTCTGCATACCCAGCTGAACTTCATCCCCGATCCCGATCCCTCCTTTATCACCGCCCGCGTGATTGGCGACACTGGCGGCGCTTTCGTCCATTCCATGCTGATCAATTCCGGCAGCCAGGACGGCGTGCGCAAGGGCCAGGCGGTCATCGCCGGCGAGGTGATGGTGGGTCGTATCGCCGAGGTGGGCCTGCGCTCCGCCCGCTTCCTGCTGCTGACCGACATCAATTCTCATCTGCCGGTGATGCTGGAAGGTTCGCGGGCCAAGGCCATCCTGACCGGCGATAATTCCGATCGGCCGCGCCTGAACTATCTGTCGCCCAGCTCCAACGCCTCGCCCGGCGATCGGGTGGTGACGTCGGGCCATGGCGGCGTCTTCCCGCCGGGCATGCCCATCGGCGTCATCTCCTCGGTGCAGGACGGCATTGCTCGGGTTGAGCCCTTCGTCCATCGCCATCAGCTGGAATATGTCACGGTGGTCGATTACGGCCTGGCCGGTATCTTGCCCTCCGACACAGCCGCCGAGGGGCGCGAACGTTGAAGACATCCTGGTTGCAGCGGATGGACCTTTGGGTTCGCCATCTGCTGCCGGCGGGGTTGACGCTGGTGCTGGTGATGTTCGGCGCCATGCCCACCCATCTTCCCGGATTTGCCGAGATTTCGCCCCAGTTGCCCCTGATCGGGGTCTTTTACTGGGCCATCTATCGTCCTGACCTGCTGCCTGCTTCTATGGCCTTCGCCATCGGCCTGCTGAACGACATCCTGATGGGCACGCCCTTGGGCGTCTCGCCGCTGATCTATCTGCTGGTCCATGGCCTGACCCTGTCCCAGCGCCGCTTCTTCCTGGGTAAGCCCTTCGTGGTTGCCTGGTGCTGTTTCGCCGTGGTGGCGGCGGTGGCGCTTTTGTTGGAATGGTCGCTGGTCTGCATGCTGTTGGATGGCATGGCGCCTATGAAGCCGGTGCTTTTTACCCTGTTGATGTGTGTTGCCGTCTATCCGCTGCTGAGTTGGCTGTTCGGCAAGACCCACGCCGCCATGCTGCGGGCGGAGTAGGGGCCATGGGCATCAATCTGAATTCCGGCAAGGAAGGCACTGAACGCGGCAAGGTCATCAGCCGCCGGGCCATCATGCTGGGCGGCGGCAAGCTGGCCCTGCTGACCACCTTGGTTGGGCGGATGTATTACCTCCAGGTGCTCGAGAGCGACAAATACGCCGTCCTGGCCGACGAAAACCGCATCAATCTGCGGCTGCTGCCGCCACCGCGCGGGCGCATCCTCGACCGCAACGGCGTGCCCATGGCGGTCAACCAGCAGAATTACCGGGTGCTGCTGGTCTCGGAAGAGACCGACGATCTGGATGACACGCTGGATTCCCTGTCCAACATCATCGCCATCAACGACCACGAACGGGCCCGTATCCTGCGCGAGGCCAAGCGCCACCGCAGCTTCGTGCCGGTGACGGTGCGCGAGAATCTGAACTGGGAAGACGTCTCGCGCATCGAGATCAATTCCCCGGACCTGCCGGGCATCGAGATCGATGTGGGTCAAAGCCGCAATTATCCGCTTGAGGGATTGGGCGCCCATCTGCTGGGCTATGTGGCCGTGCCCTCCGAGCAGGATTTGCAAACCTCCAATGATCCTTTGCTGGAGCTGCCGGGCTTTCGCATCGGCAAGGCCGGCATCGAGAAAGTCTATGACGCCGCCTTACGCGGCAAGGGCGGCACCAGTCAGGTGGAAGTCAACGCCGTGGGCCGCACCATCCGCGAGCTGAAGCGCGACGAGGGCGAGCCGGGTCTGGACCTGCATCTGACCATCGATTTGGAGCTGCAGCAGTTCGCAGCCCAGCGTTTGGGGGATGAAAGTGCCGCCGCCGTGGTGATCGACATCCACACCGGCGACATCCTGGTGATGGCTTCGACCCCCAGCTTCGACCCCAATGCCTTCAATCGCGGCCTGACCCCCGACGAATGGAAAGATCTGATCGCCAATCCGCGAGCCCCTCTGACCAACAAGGCCATCGCCGGGCAATATCCTCCCGGCTCCACCTTCAAGCTGGTCACGGCCCTGGCGGCGCTGGAAAGCGGCATCATCACGCCCGACATGCGGGTGCTCTGCCCCGGCCAGATGAGCCTGGGCAACATCACCTTCCATTGCTGGAAGAAGGGCGGCCATGGCTCCTTGGACATGGTCAACGGCATCAAGAATTCCTGCGACGTCTATTTCTATGAAATCGCCCGGCGCGTCGGCTTCGAGCGCATCGCCGAGATGGGCCGGCGCTTCGGCCTGGGCTCCATCGGCGGGCTGGACCTTCCGGGCGAACGGCCGGGAACCATCCCGGATAAAGCTTGGAAGCGGGCCGCCATGAATCAGCCCTGGCATCCCGGCGAGACCCTGATCAATTCCATCGGCCAGGGCTATGTTTTGGCGACGCCGCTGCAATTGGCGGTGATGTGCGCCCGGGTGGCCAACGGCGGCCAAGCGGTTGCCGCCCATCTGGCCCGCGATCAGGTGGAAGGCATCCATGCCATTCCCCGTCAGGTTCCCGATTGGCCCAACATGGGCATCTCGCCGCAGAATCTGGCCATCGTTCACAGGGGCATGTTTGCCGTGGTCAACGAGCCCGGCGGCACCGCCTTTGGCGCGCGCATCAAGGACGAGGCCATGGCCATGGCCGGTAAGTCGGGCTCGGCCCAGGTGCGGCGCATCTCCATGCGCGAACGCGACACCGGCGTGAAGAAGAATGACGACCTGCCCTGGAAGGAACGCGACCACGCGCTGTTCGTCGCCTTCGCCCCGGTCAGCAATCCCCGCTGGGCCTGCTGCGTGACCGTCGAACATGGCGGCGGCGGCTCCTCGGTGGCGGCGCCTATGTGCCGCGACATTCTGATCGAGGTGCAAAAGCACGATCCGCAGCGCACCGCCCAGCAGAGCGACGCCGATGACAAGCATCAGGCGATGATGCAGCAATTCAGCGATTGGAAGTCTCAGGCCGGAGCCGGCGGCGCTGCGGTCGCCCTGGCCACCGAGATCGATCAGCGCTTGGGGACAGGGGCTGCGGCGCGGCTGTGCGGCTGCGGCGGCGACCATGACGACGGGACCTGCAACGGATGATCGGCGGACGGCACCTGCATTTCCGCTTCAGCGGCTCCGAGATGTCCCTGCGGGAAAAGCTTTGGCATGTCAGTTGGTCCTTCGTGGCTCTGATCACCCTGGTTTGCTGCATAGGCTTCTTCACCCTTTATTCCGCCGCCAACGGTTCCATGGAGCCTTGGGCCGACCGTCAGATGATGCGCTTCCTCATGGGCTTCGCAGTGATGTTGAGCGTCGCCATGGTCGATATCCGTTCCTGGATGCGCTGGTCCTATGGGCTTTACGCCCTGGCTCTGGTGCTGCTGATCGCGGTCGAGGCCCATGGCACCGTGGGCATGGGGGCGCAGCGTTGGATCGACCTGGGCTTCATCCAGATCCAGCCCTCCGAGATCATGAAGATCGCCATGGTGCTGGCCCTGGCCCGCTATTTTCATGGCGCCAGCTATCAGGACGTGGGCCGCCCGCTGTTCTTGCTGCCGGCTTTGCTGATGGTGTTCCTGCCGGTGGCCCTGGTGCTGAAGCAGCCCGACTTGGGCACGGCCATGATGCTGACCCTGGCCAGCGGCGCCATCTTCTTCCTGGCTGGCGTGCGGCTGTGGAAATTCGGCCTGTTGATCGCCGCCACCGCCGGCGCCGTTCCCATCGCCTGGCGGTTCATGCGCGAATATCAGCGCCAGCGCATCGTGACCTTTTTAAACCCCGAGAATGATCCCTTGGGGTCCGGCTATCACATCTTGCAGTCCAAGATCGCCTTGGGCTCGGGTGGGCTGTTCGGCAAGGGCTTCATGCTGGGCACCCAAAGCCATCTGAACTTCCTGCCGGAAAAACAGACCGACTTCATCTTCACCATGCTGGCCGAAGAATGGGGAATGATGGGCGGCGTGGTGCTGCTGGGCCTCTATACCCTGATCCTGGTCTATGGCTATGCCTTGTCCATGCGCTCGCGCAATCAGTTCGGGCGGCTGGTGGGTTTGGGCATCACCTCGACCTTCTTCCTCTATGTCTTCATCAACATCGCCATGGTGATGGGGCTGGTGCCGGTGGTGGGCGTGCCGCTGCCACTGATTTCCTATGGCGGTACCGCCATGTTGACCCTGCTGTTCGGCTTCGGATTGGTCATGAGCGTCTATATCCACCGCGATGTGATCATCGGCCGCCGTGGGGCGTCCGATGATGTCTGATACCGGCTGTCGCCGGTCCCTCGCCGGGCGCGGCATCCGCCGCTAGGCCATTCCCTGCCGGGCTCTTTTCGATGGCCGCCGTGGGGCGTCCGATGATGTCTGATACCGGCTGTCGCCGTATGTCCCTCGCCGGGAGCCCCTGGCGAAGCCTCCCTCTCAGCGATGTTTGAATTATTTTAAAAAAAGCGCTGGACAGGGGTGGGTCACATTGGTAAAAAGCCGACCTCGCGGTTGCGGGCGTATAGCTCAGTTGGTAGAGCAGCTGACTCTTAATCAGCGGGCCGTAGGTTCGAGCCCTACTGCGCCCACCAAGATTTGGTGGATACCCCAACCACTTAGAAAGGCCCGGTCGAAAGACCGGGCCTTTCGAGTTTCCGGGTTTCCTTCCGCAAGCCTTCCCTCGCCATCCCCGCGACGCTTCCCTCTGCCTTGTCCTTGTTCGCAAGAATCTGGCGCATATCGCCCTTCGCGCAAAAGGTCTTTCCATGTAAGACTAAAGTATATTAATTTTATGACAAAGCACCTCATAGGGCCCTCTATCCTGGGTTGGTATTCCTATAAGAGGTCGAAGAGGGAGGGGCGCATGCAAACGGCGGATTTTTCGTCAAGGCCATCGGCATTCGATCAGGACGGCCGGGCTGACCTGAACCTGTTTGGCATGGCGGTTGCGCGGCTATTTCGTGGGCTCGACAACATCCGCATGTCGACCATCAGCATCGTCATCAGCGTTTTGACGGCTGTGGTTTTCGTGGTGGGTGTGCTGTCCACCGGTCTGACCCTGCACAATGTTTCGACCATTGCTCAGACCTGGCGCGATTTCGATACCGGGCTGGGGCGGCGGATCGATCTTTTGGCGCAACTGCGCGGCCATCTTGGCTATGGCGGGCTGGTTCAGCATTGGGACCAGTGGCAGGCTGGAAACGAGCAGGTCAAGGGGCTGCTGAGCGCGGATATCCAGGCTATCCGCGAGTTGTCTCCCGCATGGCAAAGCGCCTCGCCGGGTCCCGAGGAGCGGGAGGCCCTGGCTTCCGTCCTGCGGACCGTCGACGCCTATGAGGCCGCTCTCAAGCAGGGCGCCAAGGGCGAGGTGGATTCCGCCAATCAGATTCAGCAATCTTTGACCCGCATTTCGGGGATTTTGCAGCAGGAACGGGCCAGCGGCGCCGACCGCGTCGAGGACGCCGTCTGGAGACTGGGCTTCACCGTCGGCGGCGTGATGTTGTTTTCAGCGGCTCTGCTGATTCTGCTGACCACCTTCTTCTTCTGGTTTACCCGCTTTCGGGTGCTGATCCCCATCCGTGAGTCGGGGCTGTCCATGCGGCGTCTGGCCGATGGCGACAAGACGACTCGGGTGCCCTTTGTCGATAAGACCGACGAGATGGGCGAGATGGCCCGCACCGTGGAAGTATTCCGCGACAACATGATCCGCGCCGACCGGCTGGAAATGGAAAAGCGCGCCGGAGATCAGGTCATCCTCGATCAGGCCAAGCGCCGTTCCGAGTTGACCGATGCCTTCGGGGTCTCGGCCGACCGCCTGCTGGCTGTGGTGGATCGTTCCGTCGCCAAGGTCCGCGATTCCGCGCAACAGATGCTGCGACTTGCCGAAGCGACTGGCCAGGACACCGCTGCCGTCGCCGTCACCGCCGGTCAGGCTTCGAGCAATGTCCAGCAGGTGGCCGCCTCGGCCGAAGAAATGGGGGCCTCGATCCAGGAGATCGGCTCCAGCGTGTCCCGTTCCACCGACATCACCAAGAAGGCGGTGGAGGGGATTTCGGCCCTGGACGGCACCATGGCGGATCTGGAAGAAGCGACCCTCCGCGTCGGCGAGATCGTCGCCATGATCGGCGAGATTGCCGCCCAGACCAACCTCTTGGCCCTGAATGCCTCGATCGAAGCCCAGCGGGCCGGCGACGCCGGCAAGGGATTCGCCGTGGTGGCCGGAGAGGTCAAGACCCTGGCCGGACAGACCGCCCGCGCCACCGGCGAGATTTCCGAACATATCAATGAGATCACCGCCAAGACCCGCACCGCCGTGGTCGCCCTGAAGGGGGTGGTGGAAACTGTGACCGAGGCCGACACCGTCGTTTCCTCCATCGCCGCCGCCATCAACCAGCAAAGCGCCGCTACCGGCGAAATCGTCCGCAATGTCCACGAGGCGGCGATCAGCAATACCCATGTCAGCGAAACCATGGAACATCTGGCCGAAGACGCCAGTCAGGTAAAAAGCAACGCCGCCTCGGTGGTCGCCACCATCGAGGAATTGGGACAGGAAGCATCCGAAATGCAAAAGACCGTCCGCGCCTTCCTCAAAGACGTTCGTTAAGGAGGCGCCCTCATGACCGATTCTCTTCTCTCCAAGCGCGTCCTGACCACCGCCGAGGCCATGATGTCTCGCGGCATCAGCCGCCGCGACTTCATGGGCTTTTGCTCCATGACCGCCATCATGCTGGGGCTTGGCCCCGATGGCGTCGGTCAGGTGGCCCAGGCCATGGAAACCAAGCCGCGTTTGCCGGTCTTGTGGCTGCATGGCTTGGAATGCACCTGCTGCTCGGAAAGCTTCATCCGCTCCAGCCATCCCCAGGCGTCCGACGTGATCCTGTCGATGATTTCCCTGGATTACGACGACACCCTGATGGCCGCCGCCGGCGATCAGGCCGAAGCCATCGTCGATGAGATCATCCGCGATTATAAGGGCAACTACATCCTGGCGGTCGAGGGCAACGTCCCCCTGGCCGACAATGGCTGGAACTGCTTCGTCGGCGGCCGTCCCTTCAAGCATCGTCTGCAAGAGACCGCCCGCCACGCCAAGGCGGTGATCGCCTGGGGTACCTGCGCCTCGTTCGGCTGTGTTCAGGCCGCCCGGCCCAATCCCACCCAGTCCACGCCCATCTCCAAGCTGGTCGAGCATGTGCCGGTGATCAATGTCCCCGGCTGCCCGCCCATCGCCGAGGTGATGACCGGCGTCCTGAGCTATATCCTGACCTTCGACCGCCTGCCCGAGTTGGATCGTCAGCGCCGGCCGAAGATGTTCTATGGCCAGCGCATTCACGACAAATGCTATCGCCGCGCCCATTTCGACGCCGGCCAGTTCGTCGAGAGCTGGGACGATGACGGGGCTCGGCTGGGCTATTGCCTCTATAAGATGGGCTGTCGCGGGCCGACCACTTACAACGCTTGTTCGACCATCGGCTGGAATGACGGGGTGTCCTTTCCCATTAAGTCCGGCCATGGCTGCATTGGCTGTTCCGAGGAAGGATTTTGGGATCGCGGGCCGTTCTATGAGCGGCTGCCCGACATGCGCCAATTCGGCATCGAGGCCAATGCCGACACCGTCGGCAAGGTTACGGCCCTGGGCCTGGGCGCCGCCATCGCCGTTCATACCGGCGTTTCGGTGGCTCGCAAAGTGCTGGGCTCCAAGCCCGAAAATGGGGATGAGAAGGATAACCAGGAATGACCGCTAATCTCGGCTTCACCCCTGACGCCTCGGGTCGGCGCGTGGTGATCGATCCCATCACCCGTATCGAAGGCCATCTGCGCATCGAACTTAACGTCGACAGCCAGAACGTCATCCGCAACGCCGTGTCGGTGGGCACCATGTGGCGTGGCCTGGAGGTCATCCTCAAAGACCGCGACCCCCGCGATGCCTGGGCCTTCGTTCAGCGCATCTGCGGCGTCTGCACCGGCACCCACGCCCTGGCCAGCGTGCGCGCCGTCGAGGACGCGCTGGGCATCGATATCCCCGAGAACGCCAATCTGATCCGCAACATCATGCATCTGACCCTGTATGTGCAGGATCATCTGGTGCATTTCTATCACCTGCATGCCCTGGATTGGGTGGATGTGGTCTCGGCCCTGAATGCCGATCCGGCGGCCACCTCGGCCCTGGCTCAGTCGATCTCGGCTTGGCCGAAATCCTCGCCGGGTTATTTCAAGGAGACGCGCGACCGCCTGGCCAAGTTCGTCGGCTCGGGCCAGTTGGGGCCGTTCCGCAACGGCTATTGGGGCCATCCGGCCTATAAGCTGCCGCCCGAGGCCAATCTGATGGCCGTGGCCCATTACCTCGAAGCCCTGGAGTTCCAGCGCGAGATTGTGAAGATCCATACCGTGCTGGCCGGTAAGAATCCCCATCCCCATTGGCTGGTGGGCGGCGTTCCCTCGGCCATCAATGTGCATAATTCCGGGGCCGTCGGGGCCTTGAACCTTGAACGCCTGAACATGGTCTCGGAGATCGCCCGCAAGACCCGCGATTTCATTACTCAGGTCTATGTGCCGGACCTGCTGGCCATCGCCTCGTTCTACAAGGATTGGACCAAGTGGGGCGGCGGCATCTCGTCCCTGAACCTGATGTCCTATGGCGAGTTTCCGACCCGGGCCAACGATCAGTCCAACGCCAACCTGGGCATGCCGCGCGGCGCCATCATCGGCGGCGATTTGTCGAAGATCGAGCAGGTGGACCTGAAGGACCCCAGTCACATCCAGGAATTCGTCAGTCATTCCTGGTACAAATATCCCGACGAATCCAAGGGGTTGCATCCCTGGGACGGCATTACCGAATGCGACTTCAACCCCGGCCCCAACGCCAAGATCACGCCGGAGAAGCTGACCCAGGTCGATGAGCAGGCTAAATACAGCTACATCAAGGCCCCGCGCTTCAAGGGCCAGCCCATGGAAGTGGGACCCCTGGCGCGTCTGGTCATCGGCTATGCCTCGGGCCGCGAGGACATCAAGACCCTGGTGGACGGCGCTTTGACCAAGCTGGGCTTGCCGCTGACCTCGCTGTTCTCGACTCTGGGCCGCACGGCGGCGCGCGGGCTCGAGGCGCAATGGGCGGCGGACCGGCTGGTGGCCTCGGTCGATCAGCTGTTCGACAATATCCGCAACGGCGACATCAACACCTGTTCCACCGAAAAGTGGGAGCCCTCAAGCTGGCCGAAGACCGCCAAGGGAGCCGGGTTTTGCGAGGCTCCGCGTGGAGCGCTGGGCCATTGGGTGACCATCAAGGACACCCGCATCGATAATTATCAGTGCGTGGTGCCCACCACCTGGAACGCTTCGCCGCGCGATCCTTCGGGGGGCATCGGCGCCTATGAGGCGGCCTTGATGGGCTTGCCGGTGGTCGATCCCTCGAAGCCGCTGGAGGTATTGCGGGTGATCCACAGCTTTGATCCCTGTTTGGCCTGCGCCACTCACCTTTATGGTGAGGATGGCGGCAGTCTGGCCGAGATCGTCGTTCGCTAAGTAAGAAAAGGGAGGCCGCCATGGGCTATCGCCGACTGCCGGACGAAGGCTATCTGCCGCCGATCCGCATTTTCGACTGGCCCTGCCGGGCTTGGCATTGGAGCAACGCCCTGCTGGTGGTGGTGCTGATCGGCAGTGGCTATGTCATCGGTACGCCGCTGCCGTCCAGCGCCGGCGACACCTCATCGCTCTATGTCATGGGCTGGCTGCGCTTCGCCCATTTGGCCAGCGGCCAGATCTTCGCCCTGGGGTTTTTGTTCCGCGTCTATTGGGCCTTCTACGGCAACCAATATTCGTGGCAGTTGTTCTCGCCGATGATCTGGAAGAAAAGCTGGACCGACGGCTTTTGGGCTCAGGTGAAGTGGAACCTGCTGATGACCGGCAAAGCGCCGCGCTATGTCGGGCTGAACCCCATGGCCAATGTCATCATGCTGGTTCTGTTCGTCGTTCCGTCGATCCTGACCATCCTGACCGGCTTCGCCATGCTGGCCGAGGTGACAGGGCATGATTCCTGGCAATATTTCTGGTTCGGCTGGATGGTCTCGATCTTCGGCAACACCTTGGATCTGCATCTGTTGCACCGTCTCAGCATGTGGGCGCTGATGAGCTTCGTCATGGCCCATGTCTATATGGCCGTCCGCGAGGACGTGGTGGGTCGCCAGACGATGATCTCCACCATGCTGTCGGGCGTGCGGCTTTACCGCAAATGACCGACAAGATCACGGT
>Ga0302156_10003498_pt1 | contig 12064 bp, 9 predicted proteins | sample I_Bog_N3_2_FD_193503 | JGI IMG/M metagenome (GOLD analysis project Ga0302156, IMG submission 193503) | Peat permafrost microbial communities from Stordalen Mire near Abisko, Sweden - I_Bog_N3_2 | ecosystem: Environmental > Terrestrial > Soil > Wetlands > Peat | place: Sweden: Abisko, Stordalen... | reverse complement strand
TCGGTCATCACCGACAACGCAACTATTGTTTCCGGCGGACGCTGCGTTCATCGAGAAGCTGTCGACGCCTCGGGCGAGGCTGGATGCCCGTCAAATCGATCGGCTTTGCGCGATCGAGGTAAAGCGAACCGGGTTCAAGGAAAGGGGGCGCGCTTCCAATCCGGTCCGACGATTGGGAAACTCGACCTGGATCCTCGGCGTGAAAGAATTGAAGAAGCCTCCGAACGAGCGGCAACAGAAACGCATCGACCTCAGAACGCAGGAGTTGAATGAGCGCCTCGGGACCGAGAAGGACGATTTGACCTGGATCGAATGGGGCAAGAAATCCCGTTTCGGTCGCGAGTGCCGGGCAGGCGATACGATCATCCGTATCTACAATTGGCGGGACCGCAAGCGTCCCGTGGTGACCCGGCGGGTGCGAGTTCTGCTGAAGGATTCCGAACCGCACCGCAACCCTCGCTGGAGCCTGATTGAAATCCATCGTCGAACGACCTCAACGGCTGTGAGGCGTTATTGCTTCGTACCTTCCCAAATCAATCTCACAATAATAAAATTGGAAACTTCATCCAGTGCCGTGCGGATGCCGCTTCAAAGGCAACGTGCAGGTCGGATAATGCGCCATTATGCAACTTGTCGGAGTTTCCCATAGGTTAAAAGCGGCTCTCACACGGATAGCGTCATGCACCCCCTAGAGAAGAAGTCCCAGCTTGAGGCCCTGCATAGGGACAACATCAAAGAAAGTCTGACGCTGGAATACAAAGCATCACCAGCCGTCGATAAAAGAGATGATACTAAGAAGCTCGAAATGGCGCGGGATGTCTGTGCATTTGCAAATGCAAACGGTGGCCAGATCGTCTACGGCATGACAGAGCATGAACATGAGCCCGCTGGCCTCGACGACGGCATAGACGGAAGTATCTATCCTGAAATTTGGTTTGAGCAGGTGCTCCAGCAGCACATCAGCCCACCTATCCCGGGTCTGCAGATCCGTCACGTTCCCCTTAAAAAGCCAATGGTCGCCGTGGTGATTGATGTGCCGGCCACCAAAGCCGACCCGCATCAAGTATCAGATGGTCGGTACTATCGGCGGCACAACTTCAATCGTCTTATCATGGAGCACTACGAAGTCCGTGACTCGATTAGGCGCTCGGTTGATCCTGACTTGATTCTGGAATTCGATCTAATGGTTGGGCAGGCAGCCTTCAAGACCATAGAGTTTACTCAATTTCGCGATTTAAGCGATCCAACTCCCATTGCCGCGATTATCCGAAACAAATCAAATCAGCCTGCGCTGTACACCTTCGTATCCGTTTATCTGGATCGTAGGCTTAGTATCACTAACCATGGATCGTACACGCGATACCCAGAAACCGCGTTCGGCGTAAACGACGCACGGAGTCAACTCTCGCTTAAGATCGGTGTCCCGGGAAATTTCCCCATCTTTAAGGAAATGAGCTACGGTCTCGACCCTTTCTATTTTACGATTTCGAATCGGTTGCTCGGCCACAGATTCGGGATAGGGTATCAACTTAGAGCGCCGGGCTGCTTCAAAGAGAAGCACGGCTTCCTCGAATTTGATCAAAGCGGCCGGATGAAGCTCAATATGCCTCCTAACTAAATCGATGTCGAGTGGGTAACCAGCGCGGCCTCTTTCCGGCATTCATCGCGCAAGCGGCGAATCATAGCGAGATCAGGATTCCGCCAATCGTATAGGGCCGTCAGGTTTAGGGGCGGCTTCAGCTCCGCGATCAAATAGCGTTCCACCGCGCGAACATCGTGATTAACTGGCGCAAAGCCGTAGGCAAGGTGATCCTCAATCCATCGTGTCAAGCGCCGCTCATCGTCATCTGGAAAGCGGAAATTCGTGATGTTTGATTTCGATGGTCCCGCTGAACGCGGAATAGCTTTTAGTTGCAACTCATGTTTCAGCAGTGCACCCAACGAACGCCGTAGGGTCGAGAAGCCACTGTGTTCGTGGGCAAAGTGATTCCGGACTTCGAGGCTCGATTCCGTCATGCCCACATACAGCACACCAAATGGTCCGGGTGTGATCGACGGCAGCGCGAACGGCTCGATCAGAAACAGGACATATACGCCAGATGCGTCGACCGGCGGAATGTCCGCCGCCAGATAGCGGTAACCGAGAAGGCGCTGCTTGATCGGCTCGATGGCTGGGTTGGTCGATGCGCTCATACCCGCGTTCGCTGTGATAAATGCCCAGTTTATTTGAGTTTCGGTGAATTGTAGAATATTGTCGAACCCAGGCAATACAACATCCCGAAATTGGAAAAAAAACAATAGGCGATAAACTCGGTTTCCGTCACGTCAAAAATCGAAAACTGACGGTGTAACCAGTGGGGAGCGCATGGCTTGGCGGGTGCGGGGCGCAACGGTCGCGAAACGGCGATTGTTCGACGCATCTGGAATGGCTTTACTGAGCCATATTCTCTGAATCCCCGATCTGGATTATCCGCCCCAGCTTGCGGTTGCGTATTTCCGATGACAAAGAGCCGAAGCCAGGAACTATCGGAGAAAGCTGCAGCAGAACGGCAGCGATGCCGGGACTGGCTGCTTCCATTCATGCAGAACGGCCAGCCGAAATTCTTGACAAAGGACGAACTGCGTGTCGCGGCGATGCGCCAGCTCAACGTTTCGAAAAGCTCATTCGGCTTCGCGTGGATTGATGCTATCGAGACAACCGGCCGTCACGATTGGTACGAGCCCTTGCGCCGACGGCTGCGCACCAAAACCTAGCCACTTCCCTATCCACGCACTCCCAACCGCGTCCGGCAACGCCGAGTAGGTATCGGCGGCGGCACCGAGCAATGGTATCCATCCGGCGAAGACCGCTGGATACCTGGGTTTGCAGAGTTCCGGTGTTCAAGGTGGATGGAGTAATCCGTCAGATCTTAGGGTGTCGATTGCTTCGGCGAGGGTGAGGCCACGATGGAGGCAAAACCATTCTCCGGTGTGACGGTGCCACCGGATGTCGAAGCGATTGCGGCTGATCCAGTCGAGGCGGGCGAACGGGGCGTCGAACTCTTCACCGAGATTCTCCGGGAAGCCGGAGCGGTAGCGTTGAATGAAGCGATATTTGGTGCCATGCCACTTTCCCTGGATATCGACGGGATAGTTGAACTGCGTCGGCCGGATAGTGGGCAGGAATCGAGGCTTCAGGAAGTCGTCGATCAGTTGCTGGCAGGCGGCCGTCACCGCCGATTTATCTGCCGCGGACAGACCGCTCGCTCTCATGTGCCTTCCTGGCTCACGCCGCTTCGACATGGTTCGGGATTGGCTTTCGCCAGTGCCAGGGCAGAAGCTCATCCAGCCTATGGATAGCATGATCGTTGATGCGAGCCAGCACGTCGGCAAGCCAAGCCTGCGGATCGATGTCGTTGAGCTTGGCGGTGGCGATGAGGGTGTAGATCGCAGCGGCACGCCGGCCGCCTTCATCGGAGCCAGCGAAGGTCCAGTTTCTCCTTCCTACGGCGACGGCCCGCAGTTCACGTTCGGCGGCATTGTTCGACATGCACAGGCGCCCGTCGTCGAGGAACCGGGTGAATGCATCCCAGCGGCTGAGGCAGTAATTGATCGCCTTGGTCGTGTCGTTGTTGCTGGAGAGCCTGGCGCGTTGCTCGCGCAGCCACTCCTCCAGCTCAACCACCAAGGGGCGGCTACGCTCCTGGCGCACGCGCAGGCGCCCCTCGGGCGCAAGCCCGTTGATCTCGCGTTCGATGGCGAACAGGACATTGATGCGCTTGACCGCCTCGGCTGCGATCGGCGCCTTGCTGAGCCGCGCGAGATCGAAGAACTTGCGCCTGCCATGCGCCCAGCACGCGGCCTCGACGATCGGACCTCCCTTGCGATTGGCGTGGTAGAGCTTGCCGAACCCGGCGTAAGCGTCGGCCTGCATCAGCCCGGCATACCCCGCCAGATGCTGCTCGGGATGTTCCCCGCCACGATCCGGCGAATAGAAGAACACCGCCGCCGGCGGGTCCGGCCCGGCAAACGGGCGGTCGTCGCGCACATAGGTCCAGAGCCGGCCGGTCCGCGTCTTGCCCTTGGCCAGGACCGGCACTGTCGTATCGTCCGCATGGATGCGTTCGGCCGCAAAGACATGGCTTCGGATCGCATCGACCAGCGGCATCAGGGTTGCCGCGGAGGCGCCCACCCAGTCTGCGAGCGTCGATACGTCGAGGTCGATGCCTTCGCGTTGGTAGACATCGCTCTGACGATTGAGCGGCAGATGCAGGCCGTACTTGGCGAACAGGATATGAGCCAGCAGCTTCGGTCCTGCACGTCCACGGGCAATCGGGTGCGAGGGCGCCGGCGGCTGGGCGATGGCTTCGCAGGCTCGGCAAACGAACTTCTCGCGCACATGCTGGATCACCTTCCACTGCCGCGGAACGAGCTCCAGCGTCTCGGTCACGTCCTCGCCGAGCTTGCGCAATCGGTTATCGCCACAGCATGGGCAGGTCGCAGGCACCGGATAGACAATGCGCTCCCGCGGCAAATGCTCCGGCAGCGGCCGGCGCGCCGGCTTGCGGCGCTCGACCGATGGCACCGTAATCTTGTCGGCTGCGGCGATCTGCGCCGCGGTCTCGGCCTGCGCGGCGTTCTCTTCCAGATCGGCGAGTTGCAGCTCGAGCTGGTCCAGCAATGCGCCGCGCTCGGAGGACTGTCCGAACTGTTCGTGCCGCAGCTTCCTGATCGTGAATTTGAGCTTCTCGATCAGCAATATCTGCGCTTGGGCATCCGCCTCCGCGGCCAGGCGGGCCGCTCGCTCGGCGCGCAGCATCGCCTTCAGCGTGGTCACATCGTCAGGGAGAGAATCATCGGCGCCCATGCCGACCAGAGAATCACAAGCCACCGTCTCTGTCCGAACTGCCGGTGGTGTTATCGATTCAAATTCCGGCGATCAGCCGGCCGCCTGCGGCCGCCACGTGTGTTGCGGCATCCGCCAGTCAATGCCCTCCAGCAGATAGCCGAGCTGGGCCGGGGTGATTGTCACGACGCCATCCGCCGGCGACGGCCAGAGGAAACGGCCGCGCTCCAGCCGCTTGGCATAGAGCGACATGCCCAGCCCATCGTGCCAAAGGATCTTGATCAGCTTGCCGCTCTTTCCCCGGAACACGTAGAGGTCTCCGCCGTGCGGATCGCGCCTGAAGGCTTCCTGCACCAGCACGGCCAGCGAGTTCATGCCGCGGCGCATATCGGTGTGGCCGGTCGCAATCCACACCCGCACGCCCGACGCAATGGGAATCATCGAGGCCGTCCACCTGCCAGCGCCGCAACCACGGAAGTAAGCGTCGCCGCATCGACCGCGCCCGTAATCCGCATCCGAGCTCCGGCCGCAAACTCGATCTCAATCGCCCCGCCACCGGCCGACCTGACTGGATCGGGGGGAGTCCCCGATTCCGAGACCACCATCGCTGGTGCAAAGCCCATGGTGGCATCCGCCGGCTCGGGGCGAAACGACCGTCGCCATCGGAGCAGCAATGAGCGCGAAATGCCGTACCGTCGCGCCGTCGCCGCGACCTGGCGCGGCTTCTGCAAGCTCTCCAGGACGATCCTGAGCTTCTCATCCTCGGACCAGCGTCGTCGCCGGCCCGTCTCCACCACTTCCAGCCGTTCGACTTGGGCACTGCGCTTATCACTGTCCATAAGGACAGTTCTCAATATCGCACGTCACTCCGCAAGGCGGCCTTCAGCGGAGGCATACGAGCAATGTCGGCTATTGGGGGTAAAGCGGAAAACTTCAACTGTCAGGCAGCTTCACGCTCTTTGCGCTTGAGGTACCCGACAATCAGCGTTCCGGTTTCGCGAATATGGCGCTCCATTTCGATTCCCACGGCCTCGGCGTCCCGTTTCCTGCAAAGCGACATAAGTTTGCGGTGGTCGCGTTGCGACTTCGGTTTGTGACCGAGTTCTTCCCAGGCCAGGCGCCAATAGCGCAATAGATTGATGCGCACTTTTTCGATTGATTTGAGGAAGTACGGCCGGTTGGCGGGGACAAAAAGCGCGGCATGAAAAGCCGTGTTCAGTCTAAGTATCTCTCTGGTGTTGGTCTCCTTGTCCAGGCGATCCAAAATCCGTTCCGCTTCGAGGAAGTCGGAATCGCTCATCAGGGGCACCGCCCATCGCGCCATCTGCCCTTCGAGCAGACAGCGATATTCAGTGAGCTCCCAAGCGACTTTGGCGGATAGCTCGGAGACGACAACCCCGCGGTTCTTCGCGAATACGGCTAATCCGTCGCCTACCAGCTCTTTAAGCGCTTCGCGGACTGGAATGTGACTGACGCCAAACTCGGCGGCGATATGGTCCTGACGTAATGGCGCGCCAGCGTTGAATTCACCGCAGGCGATCGCTTCGCGCAAGGCATTGGTAATCGATTCCGTCGGGATGGCCTTCTGACGTAGTTTGTCCGGCCTGATCGTCTTTCTGGCTTTTGGCACCGTCTCACTCAATTGTTACAGATCGTTTCCGGTATCACGCCTTTCGGGCCTGAGGCGAGCCTGATCGACGCCAATGATGTTGAAAATCGATATATGAGGATTGACAATCATATATGATTTTTTAGCCTCAGCCTCGCTGATGAATCTTGGGCACTCAAGAGGGGATGGCAATGTCCAGTCGCTTGAAAAGTGTAATTCGTCCCGGGTCCGCAGGGCGCGGATCGCGGCTGCCGCGTTGGCTGGCCGGAGTGCTGGCAGTTCTTGGGTTTTTCCTGCTGACGACCGCCGTCGAGATTGGTGGGACAACCGTTGCCGAAGCGGATACGGGTTGCTCCTGCCCCGCGGGCTATGAGGTCGGTACTTCGGGCGGCGTGAGTTACTGTTTCCAGCCCGTTCCTGGGGGTGCCACGGTGAACTGTGGCAGCGGTACGCCCGCCCCAGGCAACCCGCTGGATAAATTGATGCCTCCGAGATTTATCTTCATCCCCGCGGCCGTGCCTGGCTTTGGGATTCTATTTCCAACTGATGGCCTTGATCCTTCGGATGCAACAACCGCATCGGCTATCATAGGCGGTTTGGCGGGATCGGGGCACTTGGGAATGTACGTTTCCCCGACCGGAACAGACAGCATGGGCGGTCTTGGCGACGGATTTGGCTTCAGTGGCAAATCTGTCAGCATTTCAGACACATCGGGCGCTTTCGCCGGCGCGACGGCCCCGGGCTATCACGGCAGTGGCGGGGGTGGCGGCATTTATGGCTCTGTCGATCTGACGCCACAGCTTCGCGCCGGCGGGTCATTCGACTATCAGCGCGTATCGGCCGGTTTCGATGGCGGCAGCTCACAGGGCTACGATAGCTACACGTTCAAGGGCTATTCGACCTATCGTTGGCTGCAGAGTTTTGTGACCGGCTCGATCATGTATGATTATGTGCCAACGCGGTTCTTCGATGCCGCCACCGGCGGCACCGGCAATTTCAACAGCAACCTGTTTGATGCCGATATTTCGGTCGGCCACGTGTTCGCGCTGATCGATCCGCGGGGCGCGGGAAGTTACGCCATGGTGACCAAGGCACCGCCGCAATCATCCGTCATCCGAAACGGGCTGCTGCTCGAACTCAGCGGGCATGCCGGCTATGTGACCGGCACGAGCAACGGCTTCACCGAAAGCACTGGCTTTATCTGGGGCAACGGGAACCTTCAATACGGCGATCTCGGTATCAAGGCCAAATTGGAAGGCGTCATTCCCGCGAACGGCGTGATCTGGCTGCCCTATGTTGCGGGCACCGTGGATCAACTGGTCGGATATTCGAACACGCTGAACATTCCCACGCAAGCGGCGATCGCGGCGGACACTCTGACCTTCAATCAGGCCACGACGGTGTGGGGCGCCGAGATCGGAGTTGAGACACAAATCCGTCCCGGGTGGAAAATCGGCGCGAAGATATTCGATTCTGCAAGTTCGGATTTCAACATGGCGGGCGGGACCGGTTATGTGAAGGTACAGTTCTGAGGCTGAACATAAAGGCGGCGCGGATACTTTCGCCGGCGTTTGCGGTCATCCTGGCGTCCTGCGTCGGCAGCATGCCCGAGACCTTGTCTTCCGATCCCACGCCGGAAGACTACGCTGCGTTCGTCGGCCTCCGCGCGACGCTGGTGCCGGCCGGACAATACACGCTCGATGGCAGGACCGTCAGCTGCAAATCGATGCCGACGGTGCTCAACCCGCATCTCGATGATTACGCGTCGTCGTTCCCGAAGTTCATCGTCGTACGCCCGGACATGATGGCGAAGCCGCCCACAGCGGTGAAGCTCTGGATTTACTACCACGAGTGCGGCCACGAATTTATCGGCCCTGACGAAAGCAAGGCCGATTGCTATTCCGTCACCCAGGGTGTGAAGGAGGGCTGGCTTGGTCCCAGCGACCTGGACGACGTATGCAGCTTCATCAGGTCCGCTCAACAAGACGCTACCCACTTCGCCGGGCCGGATCGATGCGTTGCGATACGCTCTTGCTACGCGAAGACAACACATGTGCGCCGCTAGATAACGTATGCTTTGGCACATTTGAGACATGCCAGCATGTCCGCTCCTTGGTCGCTATCCGGGGCAAAGCGGACATCGAGAAAGCTGCGAGCTCCTTCAGGCGACGGCCTCGGAACTTCCCTATCCGCGGGCCGACTCCCTACCGCGTAGCGGTTTAGTGCAAAATCGGTCTTGCGACCTTCTCGAAGTTGTATAATCCGGCCCGCTTCGGTGTCCCTTTGTATAAGTTGATTTTGTACAAGAGCCAGAAACGGTAGGAATGCAGATTGTACAATTGGGTGCTCGAAAAATATTCTGAGGGCGGTGCGCCGCGCTGAGCACTGAATATTTGTACAATTGCAATCAGGAAGCCGTCCACAGGACTGGGTCCAAAAGAGAAAGGCCGCTTCGAATCGCAAGCTAAAGCTACGCATCTCGGTCACCAGCACGCCAATGGCTGCGCCGGGTAAGACCGCTGGTGCGATAAAAATCGGAAAAGGTCGCCAACCACGAATCACACCGCGTTGTCGCGCGAAAGCGCGCCCGATGACAGGCTCCGCAGCGTGAAGGACGCTGCACCGCGTCCGGGACACGATTGCGTTCCCGGGAACACGATTGTGTCCCGGATGCTGCGCAACGCGCGCCGCGCGTTTACACGCGTTCGGTAAAATCGCCTACCACCGATAGCGCACCACGCCCTTGCCGGCGTAGCTCGAGGTGACGTCGGAGAACTCGCCCTCGAAGGTGGCGGCCGCGGACCAGCCGTTGTTCCATTTCATTTCAACAGCCGCGGTGGTCAGCGCGGAGTCACGCGCCTGCGCGGCGCCGTTGACGACGAAGCTCGCACCCGGCAGTGCCTGGAAGGTGGCGGCGATCGAGCGGTCGGGATCGAAGTCATGCGCCCAGGCAAAGCGGGTGCGCAGCGTCAGGAGGCCGTCCTGCACCGCGAACGATCTGTCGGTGCGAACCCCCAGTTCGCTGCGGGCATCCGTCACATCCCTGGCGCCGTAGGCGAGCGCGAAGGTGGCCGCGCCCGACAGAACCCGTTCGGCATAGGACGGCAGGTCGAAGGTGGTGAACTGGCCCGCCGCATAGGGCGTGATGCCGACACCGCCGGTCCAGGGCGCCACGAACCGGTAGCCGCCTTCGACCCGGCCGGACCAGGCATTGGCATCGAACTCGGCGCGAAGCTGATCCACGCCGGCCGCGGTAACGGTGCGGTTGGTGGTGATGTCCTGCCAGCCATAGGCCAGCGCCGCCGTGATGTAGGCCGGCCCCTCGGTGTGGCGCAGATAGGCGCCGGCCTGGAACAGGTCGGAATGGCCGCTGCCGCTGTTGGCCACCGCGAAGTTGGTGCCGCCGCCGGCCAGCGCAAAGCCCGCGATCGTGTCCGGGGAGAACAGATAGTCGGCGCCGACCGCGGTGCCGTAGACGCTGCTGGTGGTATTGTTGGAGCCCGCCGCGGCATTGCCGTCGGTCGATTGCGAGCCGCCGAAACCCGCCGACCACACGCTCCAGCGCTGCACAAAGGACGCCGGCGGCGCCTTGGTGAACATCGCGAAGGCGTCGGTCTTTTTGCCCGCGGCATAGGCGCTGGCATCGCCTTCGTCCGCATAGCCCGAAGCGCCCGGTGACGAAGGCGCGCCGCCGCCGCGGTTCATGAAGGGGTCGGTCAACAGCCCCATGAACTGGTTCATGGCCTCGAACGTGGTCTGCTGCGAGCCGGTGCCCAATTCGCCGGAGGCCTGCGTCAGGCCGGCCGGCGTCAGCGCGCCATACACCATCGGGATGCCTCCCGTGGTGTTGAAGAAATTCGTCAGCGCGTTGCCGACAGCCTGCTGGTTGCGGTTGAGGCCGTTTGGAATGCCAAAGACGAGCTTCAGGTTGAGGTAGGCGTCGTTGGCGTCGTAGCTCAGGCTTTCCGTGAAGCCGGAAGGAAGTCCGAGCGATTGAAGGCCGCTGAAGCTGCCGCTGACGCCGCCCGCCGCGGTCAGGATGGTGTATTGCCTGGCGATATAGCTGCCCGATGCGAAGGACGCGCCGACGGTGCCATTCAGGGTCGCGGTGCCGCTGACATTGGTCGATGCGGCGGCCGTCGGCGTCACCATGACCAGATAGAGCGCACCGGACTGGAAGGCGAGGTTGCCGGTGATGGTCAGCATGCCGGTCGGGTTTGCCGCATTGCCGGGCGCCAGCGTGCCGCCGCTCATGATGGTGGTGGTCGCGGGATCGACGATGCCGGTGCCGCTCAGGGTGCCGCCGGAATTGACCGTCACGCCCGACGTACCGCCGATCGAGCCGTCCACTTCCAGCGTGCCGCCATTGATGGCGGTCGCACCGGAATAGGTGCTGTTGCCGGTCAGGATCTGAACGCCGGAGCCGGTCTTGGTCAGGGAGAGCGACAAGCCGCCAAGGGCGCCATCCCCCAGAGACCCGGCGAACGTGGCTGTCCCGGTCGGCAGCGCGATGGTGAGGGTCGCCACGCCGGCAGTCCCATTGACCAGGGTGCCAGAGCCGGACAGCGAGCGAATGGTGTTGCTGGAACCGTTCAACGCGAGCACGCCGTTGACGGTGAAATCCGAATTGGGGGAGAGCGCGGTCGTGGTAGCAGCGGAGAGGGCACCCGTGGAAGTGATGATGGTGGGAGCCGAATAGGTGTTGTCTCCGGAAAATGAGACCGCGCCGGCGCCCTGTGCCGCAGCCGTGATCGTGAGCGCTCCCGGCGGCGTAGCCCCGTCCGTGATGTTGCCCGAAAATACTAAAACGTGCGTCGACGCATCCATGGTGCCGCCGCCGCTGCCGAGCAGGATCGCATTGCCAAGGAAAACGTTTGCACCCGCCTGCAGCGTGCCCCCGGAAAATGTCAGTGCGCCCGACGTCGCGCCGAGATTGGCCGCCGCGGAAATCGAAAGCGTGCCCTGGCTGATGGTCCAGGGCGTGACCGCGGTGGTGGCGCCGGTCAGCGTCCAGGTCGAGGTGCCGGTTTTGACGAAGCTCGAAAAGCCCTGGTACTGGCCTGTGGAGCCGATCGCCGAAACATCGAAGCTGTCATTGGCGGCGCCGCCGAGCCGCAGCGTGCCGCTATTGGTCTGATCCACCACATTGCCGACCAGGCTGTAGCCGGCCTGCAACTCCAGCACATTCGCGCCGCCGGTGAAGGTGATGGCGTTGGCGCGGGTGAGGCCGTCGTTGGAAAGCCCGCCGCTGATCGTGCCGCTGTCGATGATGGTCAGGCCGGCGCCGGTGACGCCGACGCCACCGGAGCCGCCGGAACCGGGGACGGTGTTGTTGTTCGCGGTGCCGGCGGGGCCGCTGCCGGCGCTGCCATTGTTGCCGGGCGTCACCCCTGCGCCGCCACTGCCACCGGCTCCGGCCGTGAAACCGACGCCACCGGCCGCGCCGCCGCTGCCGCCGTTACCGCCATTGCCGCCGCCGACGCCGCCGGCGCCGCCGTTGCCGCCGTTGCCGTCGGCACCATCGCCGCCGCTGCCGCCGTTGCCGCCAGTGCCGGGGCCGGCACCGCCGGCGCCGCCCGCGCCGCCGTCGCCGTTGCCGGCTTGACCGCCGGCGCCGCCGTTGCCGCCGG
>Ga0302156_10003492_pt1 | contig 12079 bp, 12 predicted proteins | sample I_Bog_N3_2_FD_193503 | JGI IMG/M metagenome (GOLD analysis project Ga0302156, IMG submission 193503) | Peat permafrost microbial communities from Stordalen Mire near Abisko, Sweden - I_Bog_N3_2 | ecosystem: Environmental > Terrestrial > Soil > Wetlands > Peat | place: Sweden: Abisko, Stordalen... | reverse complement strand
CGGGAAGGTCCGGCACACGGCTGCCTATCCGCTGTGCGCGGGGACAAATGGACGCGTTCGTCTCTGTGCGATACCAATTTGCAGCCTCGCCGACACCAATGTGACCTCACGGGAAATGGGCCTGTCACGTGTATGATCATCCGCCGCCGGGGCAGGGTACATGCCCCGTTGGTGCTATACGGTATGACATTCGTAACCCCGAACAACGATTCAGCAGGCTCCGAATCCGCAGGTGTTCACCCTGGCCGAGAAATTCCAGCTCACATCTGCGCCTATTCGCTCTACGCTGGGAGAAATGGGCGCTTTCGCCGCAGGGGGAACCATTGGGGAGCCTCGCCGGCATCACCCCGACCTCTCGTGGAAAGTGAGCCCTATGCTCATCATCGTCGATCTCTCAATCGCGTGAGAATCCCACTTTAGGGTTACGATTTGTCAGGTTTAAACCAGGATGGGTGTCCCCGGCCGGCGGGTGCAGGTTCTGCTTGTCCTCCACAAAGCCGCTGAGGACAGGAAGGGCGGTGACAGCAACGTAAACCTTCAGGTGTCATCACCCTGACCGTGCAGCCTTCGTCTTTCGGCACTTCACTTGGCCCGTTTCAACTGCCCCAGAAAGCGTTCGAATTCTTTCCTGCCCGCCGCATCCAGGATCTGCGGATTGCCCCGGCGCCGCTCCTGCTCATCGGGCAGAAGAAACTGAAGGCCCACGCCGTCCGGTCCCCAGCGCACTGCCCGAGATTGCACGGCAATCGAGCGCTCGGCCATCTCATCGCCCAGATCGTTCCTCTGTAGCGTCATCAGAACCAGGGTCCCTGGATACCAGCGCTCTTCCGTCACCACGTACAACCCCGACGAGCTGATATCGCGAATGCCATGCGCTACGGGCGCCTCGCCGTTCCAGTAATACGCGGCCAGCCCCGGCGTCCGTACCCGCGGAGCCTTGCGCGGATCGGGCGACCACCAGCGCTGCAACCAATTGCGCGGCTGCTTGAAGGTCTTCGCGACGCCCTGCGTCAACTCCATCTCGTAGGCCTCTTGCGCGGCCTGGTTGAAGTGTCCGTTCCGGTCTTCCAGTTCCAGGACTCCCGGCCCGCCGCTCCACAGCGGCTTCTCGCGCAACAGCACCGCCCCGGCAATCGTCGTCGACATGGCTCCCGTCTCCTTCGGCGGATTGCTCATCTCGTACCGCGGATCGCTCAGCCGCTGCAACTGCCCCTCCATCTCCTCGGCCACGCACAGCACCAGTTGATCGCCGGGCTGGGTCTGCGACGAATAAATGGAATGCGCCGGCAACGCCAGCACGCTATCGGGCTGCGGGCTTGAGGAACTCACCTGAAAAGTGGGGAACGATTCCACCGTTTCGATCACCCGGCACTCCTCGTCCAGGTAGATCAGGTCCAGCGGCAGCGGCATTGCCGCCGCGGGAATTCCGCGGAATGGCGTCATCCATACGCCCTCGCCCGATTTCAGCGGCCGCGCCATCAACTCGCCCACGCGCGCTAACGGCAGATCTGCCGCCTTGACCCCCAGGCCAAGAAAGCATTCCCGCGTTTGGTTATAAGCGCAATGTATTCGCGATTCCATGGTCCTTTTGTCCCGTGGCGTCTGCGCGGCAGCGCCTCTTCTTCCCCCTGCCTCAGCCGCTTCATCAAATCTTTCCAGAAGCTCCATACAACCTGGCCCTCGTGGTTCGCGCATGCCGGGGCGCGAAAGAGAACATCTTACCCACCCGACACTCCGGGCTTCCTGCCACGGCGCGTGTGGCGCCGGGCAGGTCCTCCCGAATCTGCGAAATGTCTTGCTCTCGCCGTGGCGCCTGTCCTTCTGAAGACACCCACGGACTCAAGCTCACCGTTTACTTGACCCGAGTGCGACGGCGTTGAATCAGAATCACCAGAATGATGACTGCCACTACCCCGGCAATAATTCTGACAAGCGTGGTATCCATATCGTTCTCCTTTCCTGCCCCTTTATTTGTTGGTTAACTTCGAAAAAGACTCGACCATAACAATCGCGGCTGGTCCCAGTGTAACCAGAAATAGCGCAGGAAAGATGAACAGTACCAGCGGAAAGACCAGTTTCACTGAAGTCTTGCTTGCCAATTCCTCGATCATTTGCACACGTTGAACGCGCAGCGAGTCCGAATGGACGCGAAGCACTTTGGCAATGCTGGTTCCAAATTGTTCCGTCTGCACCAGCATCGAAACCAGATTGCGCACACTCTCTACGCCGGTGCGTTCTGCCATGTGTTTCCATGCATCGGCGCGGCCTCGGCCGGCATGTTGTTCCAGCACCACGATGTTCAGTTCGTCGCACAACTCCGGCTGCGACTGGTTTAATTCCTGCGCCGTGCGCGCCGTCGCCTGGTCCAGGCTCAGGCCAGCTTCCATACAGATCACCAGCAGATCCAGTACATCGGGCAATCCGCGGTTGATTTTCTTTTGCCGCTTCTTGATCTTCTTCCCAAGCCAGAAGTCAGGCGCCAGAAAACCCACGCCCAGCGTCATCAGGTACACAAAAAACGGACCCAGGCTTGCCAAGCCTGTCACCAGCGCGAGGGCTGACAGCAGAATCGGCGCTGCCACTTTGCAGCCGTAGAAAACCTTCACCGCCGACTCGTTGCGGTACCCCGCGCGCGTCAGCCGCTGCACCACGATCGAAACTTCCTTATCGCTCCTCGGCATCAGGTTCTCGACGGACTCCATCAGGCTTCCGATCGAGGACTTGGCTTGCTGCACCACCGACCCGATGCTTTTCTCCTTGGGGCGCGGATGGATCACTTCGCTGATGCGCTGTAGCATGACTTCGCGATAGAACAGCAGAAGTCCGCCGCTGGCGATGAGCAGAAATACAGCCAAGAATGCGAAAATTGCGAATTCCATACCTCTCCCCTATACGTCGATGTTGACGATCTTCCAGATCACAAACCCGCCTAGCATAATCAGTCCGGCCGCGCCCCACATCATATCGATGCCGATTTGGCGATGCCACAAAATGCTGATCATGTCCGGATCTACGAAATAGATGCCGATGCCCAGCACGATGGGCAGGCAGGTAAGGACCAACCCCGTAAGCCGCCCCTGCGCAGTGTGCACCATGATCTGCCGCTTCAGCCGGAACCGCTCCCGGATTACATGCGAGGTCTTGTCCAGCACCTCGGCCAGGTTGCCGCCGCTCTCCTTCTGAATCAGGATCGCGGTTGCTGTGATCTTCAAATCCTGAAGCGGCACCCGGGCGAGCATGTTTTCCAGCGCCGTCTTCATCTCCAGGCCGTAGTTCTGTTCTTCAAAGCAAATCTTGAACTCGCTCTTCACCGGCTCCGGACACTCACGGGATACCAGGGCCATGGCTGCCAGCAGGCTGTGCCCCGCGCGCAGTCCGCTCACCATCAGGTCCAGCGCCTCCGGCAGGTTCTTCTCGAATGCCGAAAAACGCCGGCTCCGCTTGAATACCACCCATCCGAAAGGAAGCAAACCACACACCACGCCGCCCACCAGCGCCAGCGGGTAGGACTGGAATGACAGGAACAAGAAGTACGACGGCAGCGCACAGCACGCCACGGTCATGATCAGCAGACGGCCCGGGCTCCAATCCAGTTCGGCCTGGCTCAGCATCTTGCGCAAATAGGGCGCCAGCTCGATGCTCAGCAGCTTCTTGTTCAGCCACGGAATGCTGCTCAGTTGCTCATCCTTGCGCAGGTCCATGTTTTGCTGTAGCACTGCCTGCTTGGACTCGCTTTTCAGCGCCGCGTCCAGAGTAGCCAGCGCCTTCTTGGAGTTGTCGGAGGGTGCGGCGAGTGCCATGGGCAGCGCAATGACCACAAATACGCCGATGAATACCAATACTGCAATGATTCCCATCTCAGTTCGCCTCCTTTCTTCTCAGTTAACTTGTGTTTCCTTGTCGAACAGGCTGGGCGGCAGCACGATGCCCGACACCCGCAGCCTCTCCAGGAAATGGGGACGGATGCGACTGGGCATGAACACGCCGATCACCCGGCCGTCCGGTCCAATCCCCTTCTTTTGGAACGAGAAGATCTCCTGCATGCTGATCACGTTCTCTTCCATGCCCGTGATCTCGGAAATGCTTGTGATCTTGCGGGTTCCGTCGCTCATGCGCGTCGCCTGCACCACGATCGTGAGGGCCGAGGCGATCTGCTGCCGCACTGACTTCTCCGGCAGGTTCATGTTCGTCATCGCCACCATTGACTCGAGACGCGAAATGGCGTCGCGGGGCGTGTTGGCGTGAATCGTTGTCATCGAGCCCTCGTGGCCCGTGTTCATGGCCTGCAACATGTCAAAGGCTTCCTCGCCGCGCACCTCGCCGATGATGATGCGGTCGGGACGCATACGCAGGCTGTTGATGAGCAGTTGCCTTTGCTTGATGGCGCCCTGGCCTTCGATGTTCGGCGGCCGCGTTTCCAGGCGCACAATGTTCTCCTGCGCCAGCCGTAATTCGGCCGCGTCCTCGATGGTCACCAGACGCTCGTTGTTAGGAATGTACTGCGACAGAATGTTCAGGAACGTGGTTTTGCCGGCGCCCGTACCACCCGAAACCAGGATGCTGATGCGTGCCCGCACCGCCGACGACAGCACTTCCATCATCTCCGGCGAAATGCTCTTCAACTGCACCAGTTGATTCGCCGCCAACGGACCGGTTCCGAAACGCCGGATCGACATCGACGGCCCATCCAGCGCCAGGGGCGGAATAATTGCATTGACACGCGATCCGTCGGGCAGGCGGGCGTCCACCATGGGAGATGACTCGTCCACTCTGCGGCCCACCCTGGAAACAATGCGGTCGATGATCTGCATCAGATGCCGGTCGTCGCGGAAGGAGGTGTTCACCTTCTGTAGCAGGCCGCCTTTTTCCACAAACACGTGGTCTTTGTCGTTGACCAGGATGTCGGAGATCTTGGGATCGCGCAGCAGCGGCTCCAGCGGCCCTAAACCGAAGACTTCGTCCAGAAGGTCGGCGTGAATCCTCTCCTGCTCGTCGAAGTTCAGCGGTACCCGCTGGTCCGACATGATCTCTTTCACCAGCCCCGACACCGCCTGACGCGCCTGACTTGAATTCACGCGCGACAGCTTCTCCAGATCCAGCTTTGAGATCAGTGTGCGGTGAATCTCCGCTTTGTAATCATCCAGGTTCAGCAGTTCCACGGTTTACCTTCCATTCAGTTGGGGAATTTAACATCTCGCTACATCATCCAAAGAAACTCAGGCTGAATATGTTCTTCTTGCTCTTGGCCACGGTTTCGCTCTTCCCGGTCACCGCGCTCACCATCTTCCGGATCTGCCGTGATATGGGTGAGTCCGTCAGCACTAGCGGCGTGGCGCTAATCTGCATGTTCCGCACCGCTGCGTAGTCGTTCGGAATCTTCCATTGCGCCGGCCTGGTTAGCGCCTTCGTAACGTGTTCCTCCGGCAGGCTCTGTCCGCGGGATTCAAACCGGTTCAGCACGATCTCCAGCTTGGGCACCGCGCCCGCGAAAAACTGTTGGATCAGCCGGTTTGCGTTGCGCAGCTCCGGAATGCCCGACTGCGTCACCAGATACACCGTGCTCGCTTCCCGGTACGCTGCCGTTTCCATCATCTCCAACTGCGACCCCAGATCTACCACCACGTTTTCGAACTCATTACGCGCCACGTTCATCAACTGGTTGATGGCCTCGCTGGCTACCTGGTACGGAATGAACTTCCCGGGAGCCGCCAGCATCCACAGACCGGAGCTGTGCTTCACCAGGAGCTGGGAAAGGAATTGTGTATCCAGACGATCCGTGGCTTCCAGCGCATCCACCGTCGAAAACTCCGCTGTAATGCCCAGATTCAACGCCGCATCACCCAGCGGCAAGTCCAGATCGATCAGAAGCGTCTTCTCTTGCGACGCTTTGGCCAGCGCCACCGCGAAGTTGCAGGCCAGCGTGGTGGCCCCGGCGCCGCCCTTGGAAGCCATGAACGCAAACAGCTTTCCCACCCGCTTCTTCGCGGTCCGCCCTACCGGCTGGCGGGCTGCGGCCCGCAGCAGCGCTTCTTCCACTACCTTTTGTTCCAGCGGAAGCGTGAGAAACTCGCGTGCTCCGGCTCGCATGCACCGCACCAGAAGCTCGGGATCGGCGCTCTCGGAGTACACCATCACCGTCGCAAACCCATCGGCGCTGATGCTCTCTACCAGCTCGAGCGCGAACTTCGGGTCGCCGTCGAGATCAATGATCACAACGCTAAACTTCTGGTCCATGATCTCCGAAGCATCGTCCAATCTCACCGGGTAACTCGAGAACTCGGAGACCTCATATCCCGCGCATCCGGCCAGCGCCTGCGCCGCCGCATCGCGGTGGCGTCTATCAGGACTGATCAGCGCGATGGAGATCGGTGCGCCGCTGACTGTCTCGGCATTCGAATTGACGAGATGTGGGGAGAAATTTGTTGCCACTTTACGTACTCTCCTTGCCGTGCCGCCGCTTTGTGGCGCGATCGTGTTGCGCGCCCGAAACTCGTATCCGGCTTGCTGCAAGCTGGACATCAGCTTTCTTCATTCCTCAATGCGCAAAAAACGAAATCAGGGTCCCGATCGCGATGGCTGGCGCGTACGGCATCTTGCGTCGCCGCGGGTTGCTCAATACTGCCTCTCCGCGATCGTCCTTTGAACCGAATGCCAGGTCGCCCGCGTGCTGGAAGAGCTCACCCAAGAATCCTCCCCACACCGCCCAAGCCAACGCCATCAGCCCACCCACTAATCCGGTGAACACCAGGGCATAAATCAATTGCGCCGGACCGATCCAGGCCCCGATCGCCGCGCACAGCTTCACATCGCCTGCGCCCATGCCGCCCATGAAGAAAAGAATTCCGTACAGCAATAGTCCCAATCCCGCCCCGCCCAGGCTGTGGCCTAAACCATGCCAGCCGTGGAGCCATGCTGAAACCGCAACTCCAACCGCAAAAAAAGGCAAAACCAGCCAGTTCGGAATCCGCCGACTGCGAAGGTCAGTGAACGTCGCCACGCCCAGAACGATAACGGTGGGCCACCAGGCAAACGAATGCATTCCTCCTGCTCCTTCATCCCTCCGGCGTTCCGGGATCACCCTGCTATACAGCAATTGCGCAACCAAACTGATTTAGCCAATATGCCATTTAGATTGAAGTAGATGACTCAGGATGATCCGCGGGGGTGTACACGGTTGTTTACGGCAGGACCGGCTTTTGGAGTGGTCCGTATACACCTTCACATCGCCTTCACATCACCGCAATCTGCCGCTGCAAGGCTGCATGCTGAGGGGGGCCGTAACCTTTACCAGGGAAAGAGTTTCTGGCCCCTGCCAGCGAACTTGACCTATTGGGCCGGCCTGATGTCTTGCGCTTCGGGCTACGCTCCAGGGCACCTTCCCGCGCAATCGTCAGTAACGTGGAGAGCCGATCTTACCACTATCTCCGCTGTCCCCGATGCCGATATTACCGGCATTGACGATTGCGACGGGGCTGCGGCGAGAGATTACTGGCGAGAGATTACTTTGGTGCGGGCGTTCTCAACTGCATTTCCTCATATTCCGATTGACGAAGGAGGCACAGGCATCTTCCTAGCACGAAAGAGTCATATCTTGTGTGGTACCGAGTGTCGATCATGAGGTTACATCGCCAAGCTCCCAGGGCGGCACCGTAAATGCCGTGAGTTGGATGACCGTGGGCACATGACAAGAATTGGACTATATTCCGAAGACCGAACGCTGCAACCGCTTCTTTCGCCTGCCCTTGGTAAGGATTTCGAGATTCTGCTCGAGTCCGACGGCGAGGGGATGGAAGCGCTGATTGCGGCCGGGAGCTGCGATGTCCTGATTCTCGATCTGTATTCCCACGGGGACTCCCTGCAAACCCGCATCGACTGCGCGCGCCGGCTCATTGCCTCCAACGTCCCGACCATCCTTATGGCCGATGACAGTCTGCGGTCCACCGCATTCGAGCTTGTCCGTTCCGGAGCCTTCGGCTACACGCGCCGGCCGCCTTCGGTTCGCGACCTCAAGACCATGCTCAGCCGCGCCTGCGAGACCTCCGCGCTCAAGCAGCAGTTGTACAGTGTGCAACACCGCGTCGAGGAGCCGGGCAAGTGCGATCGCATCATCGGATCCAGCCCCAGCATGCAGCGCGTCTATCAGTTGGTGCGCAGCGTAACCAATCTCAATGCAGCGGTTCTGGTCACCGGCGAAAGCGGCACCGGCAAGGAACTCATTGCCCGCGCCATTCACAATCTCGGCTCCCGCGCCAACAAGCCCTTCGTCGCTGTATCCTGCGGCGCCATTCCTGAAACTCTCATCGAAGCCGAGCTTTTCGGTCACGAGAAGGGCGCCTTCACCGGAACCGTCGGCGCTCGCGAAGGCTACTTTGAGCAGGCCGCCGACGGCACGCTATTCCTCGATGAAATTGGCGACCTCAGCCTCTTCACCCAGGTCAAGCTGCTACGCGTCCTGCAACAGATGGAATTCAACCGCCTGGGTTCGAACAAGCTGGTTCCATTGCGCGCGCGCCTCATCTTCGCCACCCATCAGGACCTTTCCAAGCTGGTGGCCGAAGGCAAGTTCCGCCAGGATCTCTACTACCGCATTAACGTCATGCGCATCGATTCGCCGCCGCTCCAGGATCGTCCCGAAGACATTCCGCTTATCGCGAACCACTTCATGCGCCACTACGCGGGCGTCTTCCAGAAGCCCATGGATTCGATCGAGCCCGATGCCCTCGACATGCTTCTGGGCTACCATTGGCCCGGCAACGTGCGTGAGCTCGAAAACGTCATGCAGCGCGCCATCATTCTCGCTCCGGGCCACGCAGTACGCGCGGAAGACCTGGACCTGCACAACCCCGAGCAGGAAGAAGACCCGGGCGCATTCGACGAAGTGGTAGATATCGCCGACTACCAGCCGACAAGCTCCTTCGAACGTCAGCTCCGCGACTATAAAATCCACCTGGCCGTCTCAGCCGTGCGCGAAGCCAACGGTAACAAGACCCTGGCCGCCCGCAGCCTCTCCATCTCGCGTGCCTATCTGCATCGTTTGCTGCGCCTCGCCGAAACCGGCTCCGAGGCCATCTACACGGAACAGCCCCTGAGCCACTCCGTCAACGCCTGACGCCGCAACATACTCCATCCAATACAAACACGAATACCCCGTCCAAGCTGTGCCTGGATGGGGCGGTTTCTCTGACTCGCTAACTTGCTGAGTTGCAGGCTCGCCGAGTCGCTATTCCACTCAGGCAAAATAATCGACCTGCCGTGACCCGCCTTCCGCTTCTGCGCCTGGCTCCGTTTCGGGTTCCAGCATCAGATCGTCCTCATCGTTCTCTTCCGCTCCCGAGCCTTTTCTGCCGCCGCGCTGCCCGTCGCCATCGCCCGGTCTCGCCGAGCCGTCGATATCGAGGACCTCCGGCGGGCTAAATTCCCCTTGCGGCGCTTTCACGGCTGGCAGCGTGCGAATTCCGGGGATGGGGGTTATTCCCATAATTATTTCTCGATTCTCCTGGAGTATATCGGCGGCAAAACGCAAGACTTTAATCTTCCGCGATTTTTGTCCAGTCTTGGGACACACGAGCTTCCATAGCGCGGGCAGAATCACGAGGATTGGGGCGGAATTGCCTTGCTACACTGTGTCCATGCCAGACGAGCAGGACTTCCGGCGCGCGGCTGAAGCGGCGCTCGACAACCTCAAGCGGCATCTTTTCGCACGAGAGGAAAGCGAACAGGCAGGCTTCGAGGTCGAGGAACAGGGCGGCGTACTGAATGTCCTCTTCGAAGATCCCGCGGCCCGTTTCGTCATCACTCTCAACGCGCCGGTACGCCAGATCTGGATCTCCGCGCTCGCCACCAGCTTCAAACTCGACTACGATTCGAAGGTGGAAGAATTCATCCTGCCCCGCACCGGCGAAACCCTCTCCGTCCTCATTGATCGCCTCATCGGCGAGCATCATGCGCCAGGCTCCGGCCGCATCTAGCGCGCGAAAGCAGTGAATGAATTGCAAGAGTGAAGAGAGTGAAAAACAGCCCTCTCTCTTTCTCGCCTTCACTCTTTCACTCCTTCACGGCCTGCGACCCACGTGTTCACGGTTCACATCTCCCGTAGCCCGGAAGTCCCTGTCTTTTCGCTCCCTTGCTCCCTTGCTCACTCGCTCCCTTGCTCCCTGCCTTCTGATACGATTGTCTGCATCCTTTGGAGGAATCGCATCCATGAGTGAAAGAACCGCATCCCCGGAGCTCACAGCCGAACAGGTTTCCACCATCACGCGCCAGACCAACTACGGCACCTGGCGCTTTCAGAAAAGCTGGAAGCCGCTCACCATCGCCGATGCCGAGGGCTGCTGGTTCACCGATGGCGCGGGCAAGCGCTACCTCGATTTCAGTTCGCAGTTGATGTGCGTCAACCTCGGCCACAAGAACCCGCGTGTCGTCGAAGCCATCGCCGAACAGGCGCGCGAGCTTTGCTATGCCGCGCCCGGCTACGCTACCGACGCCCGTGCGCGCCTAAGCCTGAAGTTGCTCGAAATTCTTCCAAAAGGTCTAGAAAGATTTTTCTTCACCACCAGCGGCACCGAAGCCAACGAAGCGGCCTTCAAAATCGCGCGCATGGTTACGGGCAAGAACAAAATCATCTCGCGCTACCGCTCCTATCATGGATCGACCGCGGGCTCCATCGCGGCCACCGGCGATCCGCGCCGCTGGGCCATGGAACCGGCCGGCAAAATTGCCAACGTGGTCTTCGCGCCCGAAACCAACTGCTACGACTGCCCCATCAAGCACACCTATCCCGCGTGCAACATCGCCTGCGCCGACTACATCGAGCACATGATCCGCAACGAGAGTGACGTGGCGGCCATCATCTTCGAGCCTGTCGTCGGCACCAACGGCGTACTCGTTCCGCCGCCTGAATATTTTCCGCGTCTGCGCGAAATCTGCGACCGCTACGGCGTGCTCATGATTGCCGACGAAGTGATGGCCGGATGGGGCCGCACCGGCCGCTGGTTCTCCATCAACCACTGGAACCTGAAGCCCGACATTCTTGTCACCGCCAAGGGCATCACCTCGGCCTACGTGCCTCTCGGCCTCTGCGCGACCACTGCCAAAATTGCCGACTACTTTGAGGACCACTACTTCTCGCACGGGCACACGTATGAGGCGCACCCGCTCACGCTCGGCCCTGCCGTCGCCACCATTGAAGAGATGCAGCGCCTCAAGCTTGTGGAGCGCGCCGCTGAGCTCGAGCCTTACGTTCGCGAGAAACTAGAGGCCCTCAAGGCAAAGCATCCCTCGGTGGGCGACGTCCGCGGCCTCGGCCTCTTCTTCGCGGTGGAGATCGTGAAGAATCGCAAGACCAAGCAGCTCTTCAACACCTATCGCGACAAGGTGGAAGGCAAGCCGCTGGTGGTCGATCAAATTGCCGCGAAGATGATGGCGCAGGGTGTGTCGATCCAGGCCTGGGTCAGCCACTTCGTCATCGCCCCGCCGCTCATCGTGACGAAGGAAGAGCTCGACCTCGGCATCGCGGCGCTCGATGAACACCTGGCGATCGCCGACGCGCTGGTCGAGTAGCTCATTTCGCTTCACAATTGCTGTGCCCAAAACGCTCGTGCCCCATCCATTTCGCGCTTCTTGCGAAATGGGTGGGAAAGCAAGAGCCTGGGTACACCGATTCTGAACCCGGTCTACTCGTTGGCCAGGAGCACACCCGCATCACGAGCGCCGTGCAACACGCGCACAATGCGGACTGTTGGCTGCTTGACCCTATAGAAAATTACGTAGCTTCCCGATGGGAGACTGCGAAGTCCCGGTCGAAGATCGGAATCGCGGCTTCTTCCGAGGAATGGAGTGCCTCGCAAGAGATAGATTGACCTCATAATTGAAGCTATAAGTCGATTCGCCGGTTCAATGCTACCGCTTTCAGCGGCGACGTAGGTCCAGATGGCATCCAGATCGATGCGAGCGCGGCGGGAGATCGAAAGCCGCATCAGCGCGCAGCGAGCCTGGCTCGACCTCGCTGTTCAATGCCCTTGATAAATTCCGCAACATCCTCATCCGAATCAAGAACGATGTCATCCTGCTCCGGGGAAGC
>Ga0302156_10003479_pt1 | contig 12113 bp, 17 predicted proteins | sample I_Bog_N3_2_FD_193503 | JGI IMG/M metagenome (GOLD analysis project Ga0302156, IMG submission 193503) | Peat permafrost microbial communities from Stordalen Mire near Abisko, Sweden - I_Bog_N3_2 | ecosystem: Environmental > Terrestrial > Soil > Wetlands > Peat | place: Sweden: Abisko, Stordalen... | reverse complement strand
GGTGGCGTCGAGCGCCGGATTAAGTAATCCGCGCCACGTTTTCGAATGCGCCAAATTGTGGCGCGAAATGGGAGGTCTGCATGAGCAACGTAACCCACCTGCACCACGCGCTCCCGATGAGCCAGGACGTCAACAAAGTCCTGACCGATCTGGATAGCGCCATCGCCAAGGCAATTTACGCGGCCAAGGCCGCTGGGTTGCCTCAGGGTTTAGTTGTCGCTGAGTTGCACGGAAACCCCCACACACAGACCAGAGTCATGGTGAATTGAAGTCGGTAGCAGTAGCAGGGTGATGAAGATAATTGCTCGGACGGACTGTTGCATGGGTGGTGCCTTGAGAATGGGTTCTCAAAGAGATTCTTACACCCAGTAAGTTTTTTCAGCTCAACTCATAGCAGTTCCTCTGCACACCACGGATTTAAAGGGCTCCAGTGTATGGCGATTCGTGCCTATTAATACGGGCGGGGTAGGTGTGCCGCAGGTGAGTGCGGCACGGATGATTGTCACATTCCGCCGAAAAGTATTTTAGCGCTGACCAATTTCTGGCCGTTGACCGTAAGTGTGCAAAAGCTCTCAGGCATTGTCTTGCCTGGCTCAGTCTTCATAGGATTGCATTTCAGAACTCCCTTCTTATCGCCGAATGGAAGTTCAAACCCCGCTAGCGTCTTGCTGAGCTCCAGAGTGTATTTCTGCCCATAGCCCATCCTTGCGATCACGGTAGGCTCGCCATCGCTCAAGAAACCGGACGAAGGTGTTGCGCACAATGTGCCTTCCAATCGCTTGCCATCGATGATGTTTGCGTCTGTATAGCAGGCGATTTGGCCTTTTTTGGTGGCTATCCCACCAGGGCCTAGGTCCGTCCAGGTTGGCTGGGGGCCTACAGCGCATCCGGTGAGTGCTGAAGCACCCATAAGGCATACGAAGAGTGAGCTGATTTTGATGGGTGGCATGAGGATTAGCTTCCTTACTTTTTGAAGCCGCCATCAATACCGGCAACGCGCCACTATTTCAAGCTCAAGGTAACTTATGGATAGGCCATACCCTCCGGCGTCACTGGTTGAGCTGTCCGACCTATCCGACTTCGGGATTCGTCTGACTCCAGCCCCCGAGGTATGGGAATGGCTCCAAGCCGAGATCTTTGCGGACACCGGAAGCATCCACAACGAAGACCATGCCCACCTACTGGATGCAGACATCCGGGTCATGTGGGCGTCGTCGAACTTCGAGAAACAAGGACGCACAGTGCTGGGCCAAGCCGAACAGGTAGCGTTCCGCGCTGGTGGTTGGCAGAAAGCCCGGATGGAGCAACAGATGCGTGATTGGTTCGGCGATGTGCCGGCCTTCATCATCACCCTTGCTGCCGATTACTGCTCGCAGTGTTCCGACGCTGACTTCTGCGCGCTGATTGAGCACGAGCTCTACCACATCGCCCAGGCGACAGATAAGTACGGTCAACCAGCCTTCACCCAGGACGGCGCCCCCAAGCTGAAGCTTCAAGGCCATGACGTCGAAGAGTTCGTCGGTGTGGTTCGCCGCTACGGCGCAAGCCCTGACGTTCAAGCGTTGGTGGATGCTGCAAACAGTCCTGCCGAGGTGGGGAAATTGAACATTGCGAGGGCCTGCGGAACCTGTCTGCTCAAGTCGGCCTGATGTGAGACAGGCATGAGACGGAAGACAATCTATGGCAGCCCTGAAAAACGATGTGAAAGCCTTCATCGTTCAGGCTTTGGCGTGTTTCGACACTCCCACACAAGTCTCACAAGCGGTGAAGCAGGAATTTGATGTTGATGTAACCCGGCAACAGGTCGAGCAGCACGACCCAACGAAGCGCGCCGGTGTGAACCTGGCCGCCAAGTGGCAGACGCTGTTCCACGACACCCGAAAGCGTTTCCGTGAAGAGACTGCTGAGATCCCAATTGCCAACAGAGCATTCCGGCTCCGCGCCATGAACCGCTTTGTGGAGAGGGCCGAGACGATGAAGAACATCGTCCTGGCCATGCAGATCTTGGAGCAGGCGGCGAAAGAAACCGGTGACATGTACGTCAACCGCGCTCGGAAGGATGAGCCGGACGACGAGCCGGCGATCCCGACCCGCATTCAGGTAGATGTAGTGGATGCGAGGAAGCCGAATGCCGAGCCTTAACGTACCGCAGGCTCAGTTCCTCACGCTGCCCCACAAATTCCGTGCGTTCGTTGCCGGGTTCGGCTCAGGAAAGACCTGGGTGGGATGCTCGGCGCTGAGCAAACACTTCATGGAGTGGCCCGGCGTCAACGCTGGCTACTTCGCGCCGACTTACCCGCAGATCCGGGACATCTTCTATCCGACTATGGATGAGGTGGCCTATGACTGGGGGCTGAAGACCAAGATCAACCAGGCGAACCACGAGGTTCACATCTACAGCGGCCGACAGTACCGCGGCACTGTGATCTGCCGGTCGATGGAGAAGCCGCAGACCATTGTGGGCTTCAAGATCGGCCATGCCCTGGTGGATGAGCTGGACGTGCTGACCGCAATCAAGGCGCAGCAGGCCTGGCGCAAGATCATTGCCCGGATGCGTTACAACCTGCCGGGCCTGAAGAACGGTGTGGACGTCACCACTACGCCGGAAGGCTTCAAGTTCGTCTTCCAGCAGTTTGTGAAGCAGCTTCGCGATAAGCCGGCGCTCAACGAGATGTACGGCTTGGTCCAGGCCAGCACGTTCGATAACGAGTTGAACCTGCCGGATGACTACATCCCGTCGCTGATGGAGTCTTATCCGGAGCAACTGATTAGGGCCTACCTGAACGGCCAGTTCGTCAACCTGACATCTGGATCGATCTACCACGCCTACGACCGAAAGCTGAATCAGTGTTTCGACACCGTGCAGCCGGGTGAGCCTCTGTTCATCGGCATGGACTTCAACGTCGGCAAGATGGCGGCGATCACCCATGTGAGGCGCGACCAGGGGTTGCCCAGGGCCGTCGATGAGCTGACGGATGGCTACGACACGCCGGACATGATTCGCCGTATCAAGGAGCGCTACTGGCGCCACAACGGCAACGACTTCGAGAAGACATGCGAGATCAGGATCTACCCGGACGCCTCGGGAGATTCGCGCAAGTCGGTCAACGCCAGCATGACGGACATTGCCATGCTCAAGCAGTCCGGTTTCACAGTCATCGCGCCAGCGGCCAACCCGCCTGTGAAGGACCGCATCAATGCAATGAACGCCATGTTCTGCAACGCCCAGGGCGAGCGCCGCTACCTGGTCAACCCATTCACGTGCCCAGCCTATGCCGACGGACTGGAGCAGCAGGTGTGGGCGCCCAATGGCGAGCCAGACAAGACACAAGGTAACGACCACGCCAACGATGCCGGCGGGTACTTCATCCACAAAGAGTTCCCGATCGTTAAGCCGGTCACCTCACTGAATATGGGATTTGCCCGATGACGGACGTCACCTTCACCCGCCCCGAGTACGACGCGGCGCGAAACCGCTGGCGCTTGGTGCGCGACGTCTGCAAGGGCTCGGAGACTATCAAGGCCGCTGGCGAGCGGTATCTGCCGCGGCCAAACGCTCACGATAAGAGCAAAGAGAACCGGGAGCGCTATGACGGGTACAAGCGGCGCTCGGTCTTCTACAACGCCACCGGCCGGACCAAACACAGTTTGGTGGGGGCGGTCTTTCGTACCTGGCCGACACTGACGATCCCGGGCGCGCTCGACTACGTATCCAAGGACGTCGACGGGCAGGGCGTGAGCATCTACCAGCAGTCGCAGTCGGTGATCGGGCACTTGCTTGAGGTCGGCCGTCACGGCCTGCTGGTGGACTACCCGCAAGTTGATGGTCAGGCGGTGAGCCTTGCCGATATGGCATCAGGCCGGGTGCGCGCGACGATCAGCAGCTACCCGGCGGAGGCGATCATCAACTGGAAGACCCGAAAGGTCGGTGGCCAGCACCTGCTGAGTCTGGTGGTGCTGCGCGAAGAGGTCGATGTCGACACCGAAGACGGCTTCGGCAGTGAGCAGGCCGTCCAGTATCGCGTGCTGCGCCTGGATGCCGAGGGCAAGTACACTCAGGAGGTGTGGGAGGAGGGCTCCGGCAAGGCTGCTGTGGTCGTGCTGCCGTTCACTCCACTGAACGGTGCTGGCCAGCCCTGGAAGGTGATCCCGTTCCAGTTCCTGGGCAGCGAGAACAACGACGCAAGCATTGATGATTCGCCGCTTTACGACATGGCTGAAATCAACATCGGGCATTACCGCAACAGTGCTGACTACGAGGATGCGGCTTACCTGATGGGCCAGCCCCAGGTGTACATGGCTGGGCTCGACGAGCAGTGGGTGAAGCTGCTGGAGGAGAAGGGCATCTACTTCGGCTCCCGGGCGATTTTGCCGCTGCCTCAGAACGGCTCAGCCGGCATCCTCCAGGCGCAGGCCAATACCATGATCAAGGAGGCCATGGACACCAAGGAGGATCAGTTGATCGCACTCGGCGCCAGGTTGATCGAGCGTGGTAGCGCGGTGAAGACCGCCACCCAGGCCGACAACGACAGTGCCGCCGAACACAGCGTGCTGTCCTTGATCGTGAGCAACGTCAGCGAGGCCTATTCGCAGTGTCTGGTATGGATGGGCGAGTTCTTGAACGCCACTGGCGAGTCGCTTTACAAGCTCAACCAGGACTTCACACAGATCAGTCTGGATCCTGCCATCCTCGCCGCACTCTTCAATGCTGTGCAGGGCGGCAGGCTGCCCGAGGCAGACTTCTGGCAGTACCTGCGTGACCGTGGCGTCATCAATCCGGAGAAGACCGACGATGAGATCCGCGATGAGCTGCAGACGGCCGGCGCAGGCCCACAACTGGACGATCTGACTGGAGCGAACAGCAATGGCGGCAAACCAAGCAATCCTTGACGCCACCATTCGGCACGCTGTCTTCCTGGAGCAGTTGAAGTCGGGAGAGGTCGAGAAATTCGGCCCCTTCCTCAAGGAGATCGACAGGTCGATCCGTGAACGCCTGGTCCGTGCTGATCTCACCGAGTACACCGCCCGGCGTCTTGAGGTGTTGCTGCAGGAGGTCGACAGCTTGCTGCTGGGCATCTTCGACCGGTACAGCGAGAAGCTAAACCTGGACCTGGTCGATATCGCCAACTATGAGGCGCAGTTCGAGGCTACCAGCCTGACCCGGGCGGCGCCTGTAGTCGTGTCCTTTGAGGCTGCGGTCCCAGGTGCTGCGGTGATCAGGGCTGCCATTCTCACCAATCCGCTCAGCGTGCGCGGTGCGGATGGCGGGAAGCTGCTCAAGACGTTCATCGATGGCTTTACCTCTACCGAACGGCAGCGCATCACTGGCGCGATCCGGAAGGGCTTTTTCGAAGGCCAGACGAATTTCCAGATCATAAAGAACATCCGCGGGACCAAGGCGCTCAACTACAACGACGGCATCCTAGCCACAACCAATCGAAACGCCGGCGCAGTGGTGCGGACGGCGGTTCAGCACGTCGCCACTCAGGCACGCATGGAGACGCTGAAAGAGAACTCCGATGTCGTCCAGTCGGTGGAGTGGGTCAGCACCCTGGATACGAAGACCACGACCCAATGCCGAACGCTCGACAAGCAACGGTTCAAGCTGACCGAGGGGCCGAGGCCGCCGATCCACATCAACTGTCGTTCGACGGTGGTGGCGGTGACCAGATTCAGCAAGCTGTTCGCCGAGGGTGCCACGCGGGCATCCATCGGCGAAAATGGCCCACAGCAAGTGAGGGCAGATCTCAGCTATTACGACTGGCTTAAGCAGCAGCCAGCGGCTTTTCAGGGAAAAGCGATTGGCCCTGTCCGCGCCAAGCTGCTCCGCGAAGGAGGCCTGAGTATCGAACGGTTCTCTGAGCTGCAGCTTGATCGCAATTTCAAACCTCTGACCCTCGTACAGATGAAGACTCTAGAGCCCATGGCATTTGAGCGAGCTGGCTTAGATTGATTAAGCCCTCTATTGTTTCTGTTTCGGATCACGAGTGAGGGCTGTTTATGTCAAACCCGTTCAACTTGCCAGACCGTCTTGAGCCAGTAGCCGTTTGTCTTGGCAAGCAAGCACCAGAACAACTGGAAAAAAATTATGCGCAGGGTACTCATAATGTCTACGAGCTAACTGATGAACAGGCGCAATTGCTCTATCGGACAGTTATGGGTTCTGGGGCCGGGATTACGAAAAACTGGGTCCCAGGGCGCTCTGTGGAGATAAATGGCGAAGCTGTCTTGTATATCAAATTCAAGGGCGAACACACGCACCACATCTTCCCGCAAGGCTAGAAGATATTCGGTAAAGTTTTCCATACCCAACGAACAGGCCCGGCATTAGCCGGGTTTTTTTATGCCCGCAGGCAGGGCCTGCACCTACGTCTCTGGGAGACAACCAATGCTGAAATTCCAACTGGACAGCCTGGATGGTGTCGACGAAACCGTGCGCCCGCTATACACCGAAAAAGACGGTAAATTCGTGCTTGGCATCGAAGGCCTGCCACAGCCTGAGGATGTCTCGGGCTTGAAATCCAAGGTTCAGGAGCTGTTGGACGAGAAGAAGGCGGCCGACAAGGCACGCAAGGATGCCGAAGAACAGGCACGCCTGGAGCGCGAAGAAGCGCTGCGCAAGTCCGGCAACGTCGAAGAGCTCGAAAAGTCCTGGTCCGAGAAGTACAGCCGCCGCGAGGCTGAGCTGGCCGGCCAGCTGGAGTCGGAGCGCAACGCACTGCAGGGCCAGATCCGGGATCTGACCGTGGGGCGAACTGCGACCGAGATCGCGACCACCTTGGCCATCCCGGGCAGCGCCAAGGCATTGCTCCCTCACATCGAGCGCCGCCTGAGCGTCGAGCAGCGCGACGGCAAGCCCGCCGTTGTTGTGCTGGACCAGGCCGGCAAGCTCTCCGCGACCACGCTGGACGAGCTGAAAAGTGAATTCATGAAAGACCCTGCGTTCGGCCCGCTGATCGCAGGTAGCAAGGCATCTGGCGGCGGGGCCGGCGGTGCTGGAAATGGCGGTGGGGCCGCTCTGAAACGTTCCGAAATGTCCTCTGTCGCCAAGCGTGAGTTCATCACTGCAAACGGCCAGGACGCATACCTGAAATTGCCCAAATAATGGAGTAACCCATGCCGACTACCGTCAACTCGGACATGATCGTTTACAACGATCTTGCCCAAACCGCCTACCTGGAGCGCATCCAGGATGTGATCGACATCTTCAACACCTCTTCGAACGGCGCGCTGATTCTCGATAACGAGCTGATCGAAGGCGACCTGCGCAAGCGCTCGTTCTACAAACTCGGCGGTTCGATTGCTCACCGCGACGTTAATTCGACCGGTGCTGTTGCCGGTCAAAAGATCGGCTCCGGCGAGATGGTCGGTGTAAAGGTGCCGTTCAAGTACGGCCCTTACGAAACCACCGAGGAGGCATTCAAGCGTCGAGCGCGTTCGCCGGAAGAGTTCTCTGAACTGGTCGGCCAGGACTATGCCGATGCGGTGTTGGAGGGCTACATCCAGTACGCCATGGCTGCGCTCAAGGCTGCCATCGGCGCCAACGCCAACATGGTCGCCAAGGCCAGCTTTGCTACTGATGGCAAGAAGGCGCTGACCAAGGGTATGCGCAAGTTCGGTGACCGCTTCGGTCGCATCGCGCTCTGGACCATGGATTCGGCGACCTACTTCGACATGGTCGACCAGGCCATCACCGAGAAGGTCTACGAAGAGGCTGGCGTCGTGATCTACGGTGGCCAGCCGGGCACCATGGGCAAGCCGGTCCTGGTATCGGACACCATCCCGGCGGAAACCATCTTCGGCCTGCAGGCGGGGGCGATCAAAATCACCGAGTCGCAGGCCCCAGGCTTCCGCTCGTACCCGATCAACACCCAGGAGAACTTGGCGATGGGCTTCCGCGCCGAGGGTACCTTCAACCTGGATATGTTGGGCTACAGCTGGAAGGACTCCGCAGGAGGTGTGAACCCGAATCTGGCAGCAATCGGTACCGGAGCCAACTGGGCCAAGTACGCCACCAGCGACAAGGTCACTGCTGGCGTCCTGATCGATCTGTCCGCGCCCTAATCGGCCCATCGCAGCAAGTGGTCTACATGGGCCACTTTGGAGAACTCCATGGAACTGACTTACTCTTCTCAAAAGACGGACTTCGATCCGGACAAGCGCTACCGCAATCCTGAGTACTTTGAGCGCCCAGAATCTGGTGTGGCCAAGGTGATCGTGATGGGTGACTGGCCGATCGTGGTTGATGCCTACAAAGCTGCGAAGGTTGAGGTGGATGTCATCGATGCCACGGGCGGCATTGTCGAGACTGACCCGGCCAAAATGGGGGTGGCAGACCTGCGTGATTGGTTGTTGGCTCAAGGCATCGAATTCGATCCGAAGGCCCCCAAAGTCGAAATCCTGAAACTCATTCCAGCGAGCTGATTCATGACTCTGATCGTCGACGGTGGTACCGGCAGGCCGGACGCAGAAAGCTACGCGAGTGCCGAGGATCTGGCCCTTTACGCGGTGAAGTTTGGTGTGGTCATCCCGGCTGACGTTCCAGCGCAGGAGGCGCTGCTGCGCCGGGCCGCTCTGGCTATGGATGGCATGACCTGGAAAGGGCAGAGGACTTCAGGCGACCAGGCGCTGGCATGGCCGCGCCGCGGGGTTGAGCTGGATAGCCAGATCAAGCCCGACAATTACCTGCCGGCACGAATCCAGTATGGCCAGATGGCCCTGGCCGCCGAGATCCATCAGGACGACATTGACCCGGTGGAGAAACGCAAAGGCGCCGTCTTGCTGGATCGAGTTGAGGGTGCCGTCACTCGGCAGTACGCGGTAATTCCCAGCACTAGTAACCGTCTGCTACCGGCGGCGCCGGACCGGCCGAGTGCTACGCAGTTTGCTGACTACTTGCAGCGGCGCGGGTTGTTTGCTGTCAGGGCGTAATGGTAGCGTCGTGCCCTCGCCCCGAGAAAAGAGGTGCTTAGAGTGACGAAGTTGGAAGCTTGGACTCGTTTTGCCGAAAGTGCATTGAATGGAGTTTTGGCTGCTAAAGGCAGCTCAATTCCGAATGAGTCACCTGTGAAAGTGGCTGCGAGCTATGCAGACGAGATGACAAAGGTGTGGGAGACAAAGCGGCGAGAGTTCAACAGCTCCCCCTACAGCGAGTAACTTTCAGCCCAGCCACCGCGCTGGGTTTTTCACATCTGGAGCCACCATGGCCTTCTACGACGAAATGGCCGAGATGGCTCTGGAGATGATCACAGAGTTCGGCCAGCCCGTGACCATCAGCAAGACGGAGCCGGGCGAGTACGACCCTGAGACGGGCGGGGAAGCGCCGGGCGCGACCATCGAACAGATCGCCCAAGGCATCTTGCTCGACTTCACCGGCCAAGAATTTCAAAACAACAGCCTCATCCGGCAGGGCGACAAGAAGCTCAAGATCGCCGCGCAGGGGCTCGAGTGGGCTCCTGACCTGTTGAACAAGGTAATTGTCCAGGGGCGCACCTGGTCCATCGTGCCCCCACTGAAAGAGATCAATCCGGCCGGCACTCCGCTCCTGTACGAGCTTCAGGTGCGGTCATGAGCCGCTATGCGGGTATGAACGGCAGCTTCGCGGAGAATATCCGGCAGTTCGCCGAGCAAGCTGCTCAGGGCATTGATGCGACCTTCCGCGAAATCGTCATCGAGATCGGCAGCAGCGTGATCCGCATGTCGCCCGTGGGTAACCCTGAGATATGGGCGGCCAACGTCGTGCACCGCCAGGCCAACACGAGGGCCGCCGATGGCTATGACTTCAAGGTGGCCATCCGCAATACGCTGATCAATCTGGACGAAAGCAACTTCACCAAGGTAGGGAAGCTGAAGCGCGGCGTGAAGTACGCTAAGCCGCTGACGAAGGCTGAGCGTGACCAGAACTTCAACGTGAACGGGCTGGTGGCCGGCAAGGACTATGTTGGCGGGCGGTTCCGGGGGAACTGGCAGTTCAGCGTCGACGCGCCGGCGGACGGGGTACTGGATCAGGTCGACCCTTCGGGCAGTGTCACCATCGCGGTCTTGCGCACCCAGGTGCAGTCGCTGACTGCTGGCCAGACGGCCTACATCGTGAACAATCTGCCCTATGGTATCCCGCTCGAGTACGGGAACTCCAAACAGGCCCCCGGTGGCATGGTCCGTATCACGTTGACCAGGTTCCAGCAGATCGTCGACGAAGCCATCAGGAATAACCAGGTATGAGCCACAACATCATTGCCTCGATCTACGAGGCCCGGGTAATCGCCTGGGCGAAAGCCAGGTCTGTACCGCTGAAGGTGGTGGTCGAGAACGAGGCCTATGCGCCGAAGGACGGCGAAACATACCTCCGGGCCTTCACGCTGCCGGCCGACACCGCGAGCAACACTCTGGGCGGCGACCATCGGCTGTATACCGGTGTCTTTCAGGTCAGCATCGTGACTCCGGCCGGCGGGTACCGCGGGCCGGCCGGCACCCTGGCCGACGAGATCACTGCACTGTTCCCGCTGTACGAGCGCAACACGAAAAGCGGCCTGACCGTAGTGATCCTGACACCGCCAGACCAGGGCCCAGGCATTCTGGGTGACACCACCTATACGGTGCCAGTGTCCTTCCAGTACCGCGCTGACACCGACTGATTCCGCCCATTGGGCAAAACCACTGAACCCGCCATTGAGCGGGTTTTGTCATTTCTGCAACGAGGAAAACCCCCATGGCCGGCATCAAAATGCCCAACGGCGCTACCTTCGAAATCGCTTCTGCCTACGGCACTGCGATTCCGTTCACCGCGCTCACCAATGCAAAACCTGCCGTCGCCACCGCGGCCGCCCATGGCCTGGCCGAGGGCGATATCATTGTGGTCAGCTCCGGCTGGACCCGACTCAACGAGCGCGCCGTGAAAGTCGGCGAGATCACCAGTGGCACCTTCGCACTGGGCGGCATCAACACCACCAATGCCCAACAGTACCCGGCCGGTTCCGGCATTGGCTCCGTTCGCGAGGTGACCACCTTCACCGAGATCTCGCAGATCACCGAACTCGCATCGAGCGGTGGCGACCAGCAGTTCCTGACCTACGGCTTCCTGGCCGACGATGACGACCGGCAGATGCCGACCACCAAGAACCCGATCACCGTCACCATTACGGTGGCCGACGATGCGTCGAAGCCGTATGTGGCTGTCTGCGAGGAAGCGGACGACGACAAGCAGCCTCGGGCATTGGTCCTGAACCTGCCCGGTGGCGACCGAATCATCTACAACGGCTACGTGTCGATCACTGCGACCCCGACCATGTCGCGCAACAACCTGATGACTCGCGTGATCAGCGTTGCATTGACTGGTCGCCCAACCCGTTACTCGGCGACGGTGTAACCCATGGCCAAGTTCACGCTGATCCAGAACCCAACCTTCAAGGCCGACGTATTGATCCCACAGGTGGGTGGTGAACCGGTGAAGGTGGGGTTCGAGTTCAAGTATCTCGATCGGACCGCCCTTGCTGAGCTCTACGCTGAATGGGGAGAGCGCAACAAGGAGTTGGGCCAGAAGGTCGAGGCGATGGACCTGAAACAGTTCACCGCAGCCCAGATCGATCTGCAGGTTGATCAGATCAAGGCTGTGGTAGTCGGCTGGGGGTTCGAAGAAGAGTTTACCGACCAGAACATCCGCATCCTTGTCAGCTCGATTGTCTCGACGCCCACCGCGGTGTTGCAGGCCCACGCTGAAGCATTCAGCCAGGCCCGCCTGGGAAACTCCTAAGCGCCGCGCGAGCTCTCTACGAGCCGGGGCCGTCAGATGCAGATCTGGCGGCGTTCGGCTTGTCGCGCAAGGACGTACCGGTCGAAGAGTTCGGTGTCTGGCCTGATGGCTGGTCGGCTTTCACCGTTTTCGAGGCAATGGCCACTCAGTGGCGTGTTGGTGCGTGCGGTGCAACAGGGCTGGACTACGGAGCTCTGCCTGGCGTTATGCGGCTGTGCGGCGTACCCGCCGGCGAGCGGCAAAGCATATTCCGCGATATCCGTGACATGGAAAACGAAGCCCTGCGGGTGATGGCGGAACAGAGAGAGAGCACATGACCACCAACTTCGCATCGCTGGGCATTTCGGTAGAGTCGTCGGATGCC
>Ga0302156_10003477_pt1 | contig 12118 bp, 14 predicted proteins | sample I_Bog_N3_2_FD_193503 | JGI IMG/M metagenome (GOLD analysis project Ga0302156, IMG submission 193503) | Peat permafrost microbial communities from Stordalen Mire near Abisko, Sweden - I_Bog_N3_2 | ecosystem: Environmental > Terrestrial > Soil > Wetlands > Peat | place: Sweden: Abisko, Stordalen... | reverse complement strand
GCCAGGACGCCACGATGAAGCTGGGCCAGCCGTTCGCCCAAGGTCAGGGTCTGATCCGAGCGCACGACGCCATCGGCCACCCAGCGAAGCCGGTTGCCTTCAGCATCGATCACGCCCCAGCCAGTGTTGCGCAATCCCGGATCGAGACCCAATAACCTCATACCCCAACCCTTCAAGCTTGCTTGGAGTTAAGCAAGCTTTTTCAACACCTCGGCGGCGATGTCGAAGTTGGCATAGACCCGCTGGACGTCATCATTGTCTTCCAGCACGTCGAGGAACTTCAACAGGCTCTGGGCCGACTGCTCGTCAGCGACGGGGACGATCATCTGCGGCAGCCAATCCAGACGGGCGCTGGCCGAAGTGCCGAACTTGGCCTCCAGGGCTTCGCGCACGACATTCAGATCGTCGGGAGCACAGGTGATGTCGTGACCCTCGTCATTGGTTTCCACATTGCCGGCGCCGGCTTCCAAAGCCGCCTCGAACAGGTCGTCAGCGCTGCCGGCGGCCAGCGGATAGTGGATGGCCCCCACGCGCTCGAACATGAAACTGACCGAGTTGGTTTCACCCAGGCTGCCGCCGGACTTGTTGAAGGCCGTGCGCACTTCCGAGGCGGTGCGGTTGCGGTTGTCGGTCAATGCCTCGACGATCACAGCCACCTTGCCGGGGCCGTAGCCCTCGTAGCGGACCTCGTCGTAATTGGCCCCGTCTTCACCGCCGGCGCCGCGCTTGATGGCGCGATCGATGGTGTCCTTGGGCATGTTCTGCTCTCGGGCCGCCAGGATCGCCGCCCGCAGACGCGGATTGGCCACCGGGTCAGGCATGCCCGTCTTGGCCGCAACCGTCAATTCGCGGATCAGCTTGGTGAAGACCTTGGCGCGCTTGGCATCCTGCGCGCCCTTGCGATGCATGATATTCTTGAATTGTGAATGACCAGCCATTTGCTGCCGAAGCCCTATTGTCGGTAAACGGGTGCCTATACCATATATGGTGGAATCGTCCAATGCAGAAGCATGCGCCTCCGCCATGTCCGGCTCGCACTATGGCAATTTTGCCAGGATTGGGGAAGGAAAACCGCCCGCCCTACAGCAGGTTCATCGACTTGAAGCTGGCATGGCCCTTCTTGCCGATCACCAGATGATCGTGAAGGGTGATGCCCACCGCCTTGGCGGCGTCGCGGACCAGTTTGGTCATCTCGATGTCGGCGCGGCTGGGGGTGGGGTCGCCCGAGGGGTGGTTGTGGACCATGATGATGGCGGTGGCGTTCAACTCCAGGGCCCGCTTGACCACTTCACGGGGATAGACCGGCGTATGGTCCACCGTGCCCCTTTGCTGGGCCTCATCGGCGATCAGGACGTTCTTGCGGTCCAGGAACAGCAGGTGAAACTGCTCGATGTCGCGATGCGCCAGAGAGATATGGCAGTAGTCCAGCAGCTTATCCCAAGAGGCCAGCACCGGGCGGTTCATCACCTCTTGCCGGGCCAATCGTTGGGCAGAGGCTTGGATGACCTTCAGGGCCGTGGCCGCCGCCTCTTTGATGCCGTCCACTTCCTGCAAGGCCTCGGGCGAGGCGGTCAGCACCTGATTGAAGCTGCCGAAGCGGGCGATCAGGGTCTTGGCCAGCGGCTTGACGTCCTTTTGCGGGATCGCCAGGGTCAGCAACAGTTCCAACAGCTCGTAATCGGGCAAGGCGTCGGCGCCACCGGCCAGGAAGCGCTGGCGCAGCCTTTTGCGGTGGTCCTTGTAGTGGGGTTCGGCGGCCTTGTCCTCGTCGTCCGTCATCACGCCTCGCGGTGAGGGAAATCCAGGCCGGCGGGAGACAGGGTGAAAATCTCGCAACCGTCCGCCGTCACACCGATGGAATGTTCGAACTGGGCCGACAGGCTCTTGTCCTTGGTCACCGCCGTCCAGCCGTCGGACAGGATCTTGGTCTCGAAGCGACCGGCGTTGATCATCGGCTCGATGGTGAAGAACATGCCTTCCTTCAGCACCAGCCCCTGGCCGGCCTTGCCGTAATGCATGACGTTGGGAGCCTCGTGGAACACCCGGCCCAGGCCGTGGCCGCAGAAGTCGCGCACCACCGAAAAGCGGTTGGACTCGGCATAGGTCTGGATGGCATGGCCGATATCGCCCAGGGTGCAGCCCGGCTTGACCAGCTTGATGGCCCGCATCAGGGATTCATAGGTCACTTCGCAGAGCTTGCGGGCCTTCACCCCCACCTTGCCGGCATAATACATCCGCGAGGAGTCGCCGTACCAGCCATCCAGGATCGGGGTCACGTCGATATTGACGATGTCGCCCTCCAGCAGCGTCTTGTCGCCGGGGATGCCGTGGCAGACCACATGGTTGATCGAGGTGCAGATGGACTTCGGATAGCCGCGATAATTCAGCGGCGCCGAGGTCGCGCCATGCTCGGCGATGAAACCAGCGCAAAGGCGATCCAATTCAGCAGTGGTCACCCCCGGCTGGACGAAGGGGGTGATGTAATCCAGGCATTCCGCCGCCAGACGCCCCGCCTTACGCATGCCCTCGAACTCTTCGGGGCCGTGCAGGGTGATGCGGTTGCCTTCTTGATTGCTCATCTTACTCTCATCCAGTCTTAGTCTGTTTTGCCGATGCGAAGGGGAAGCGGGTCGGCGACCACGATTTCCTCAAGGCTCAGGCGGCAAGCGTAACACAGCAGTTCCACCCCTGCCGCCGCTGCCTTGCGCAAAGCCTCGGCATAGGTGGGGTCGATATCGGCGGCGGGACTAAAGTAACGACAATCTTGCCGTTGCACCAGAAACAGCATCACGGCGCGATGGCCTTCGGCCACCATGTCGCTTAATTCGGCCAGATGCTTGGTTCCGCGAGCGGTGACGGCGTCGGGAAATTCGGCGGCCTCGCCCCGCTTCAGGTGCACGTTCTTGATCTCGACATAACATTTGGGACGGCCTGCGTCCTCTAACAGGATGTCGATGCGGGAATTTTTGCCATAGGCCACTTCCCGCCGGAGCGAACCGTATCCCACCAGTTCGGGAATCATCCCGGCGGCAATGGCTTCGGCGGCGATGGCGTTGGGGTGGCTGGTGTTGATGCCCACCAGCCCGCCGTCCACATGGGCCAACTCCCAGCTCCAGGCCAGCTTGCGCTTGGGGTTGTCGGAATGGGACAGCCAGACCTCGATGCCCGGGGCGTTCATCCCCAGCATGGCCCCGGAATTGGCCACATGGGCAGTGGTCTCGGTGCCGTCGTCCAACACCACGTCGGCCAGGAAACGCTTGTAACGCTTGACCAGACGGGCGTGGGTCAGGGGCGGCAGCTTCATGGATCGAGGGCCGCGCAGGGGTTCTCGCCGCCATTCAGGGCCTCGCCCAGATTGACCCGGCCAGCACCGGGCATCAGCGGCTTTTGCTGCGAATCATGGGGCCGCCAAGCGGTCATGGTCATAATCTGGAAAGTGGCCGGCAGCCGTCCGTCAGCATCCTTAAAGCGTTCTTCATAGAGAGCCATGGCGCGGAACAGGGTGGAGCGGCGGCTAAAGCCGCGACGGCGGGCGGCAACCGCATTGCCCTCGCCCATGCCGCGCAAGTCGGCGAACAGCCGCATGATGTCGCCATAGGTGACGGTGATGCTGTCCAGATCGACCACCGGCAAAGAGAACCCGGCCCGCTGCAGCAAAGCCCCCAGGTCCCGCAGGTCGGCGAAGGGCGAGACGCGGGGACCGGTCCCGCCTTCCTCGGCCAATTCGGCATCCACCAGGCACTGGCGCAGTTCCCACAGGGTCTCGCCGCCCAGCATGGCGCCGATGAACAGGCCGTCTTGCTTCAAGGCATGGCGGATTTGCAGAAGCGCGCCCGGCAGATCGTTGACCCAGTGCATCGACAGATTGCTGATGATCAGATCGAAGCTTTCGGGCGCAAAGGGCAAGAATTCCTCGTCGGCAGCCAGGGCCAAGCCCCCTGCCCGCTTGGCCATTTGCGGCGACAGATCGCAGCGCACCAGCGTCTCGATGCCACCACGCGACTGCAACAGCGCCGACAACTCGCCGTTATGGCAGCCAAGGTCGAGGGCCGTGGGGAAGGTTCGGGACATATCGAGCAGCCGGTCCGAGACCCGCTCGGCCACTTCCTGGAACAGGAAATCATGATCGGCCAACCGAGCCGCCGCCCGGTCACGCTGACGCCGCACCTGGGCGCGGTCAAAGACAGTCAAATCGCTCATGGCCGGTTATATGGCATGGCGAGGCGCTTCTGGGAAGGTCGATGGTGGAACAATATGCTTCGAGACGAGGCGAAAGCCTCTCCTCAGCCAAAAGCCAAAGAGCGGTTATGCAGCTCCATGGTCATGTTCAGGGTGGTCAGGGCGTCGTCCAGGGTGACGATGCCCCGAGATTCCAAGGCATCGATCAACCGCAGCAACACCGCCGCCGTCACCAGGGAATCACCCAGGGCCGTATGGCGGTCGGTGACATTGACGCCGTACCGCTCGGCGATATCGTCCAGCGACTGGCCCTCGGCGCTGCCATCCACATAGGACGACAGCAACATGGTGTCCAGCACCGGATTATTGAAGCTGATGCCGCATTCCCGTTCCCTCATGCGGATGAACTTCAGGTCGAAAGCGGCATTATGGGCAATCAGCACATCGTCGGCGGCATAGGCCTTGAACTGAGGCAGCACCACGGTAATCGGCGGTTTATCCACCACCATCTCGTCGGTCAGGCCGTGGAACTTGGTGCTTTCCGGCGGAATAGTCCGTCCGGGATGAACGATACGGTTGAAGCTTTCGCCGGTCAGGATACGCCCGCCGACGATGCGCACCCCGGCGATGGAGACGATCTGATCGCCCTGGCCGGGGTTCAGGCCGGTGGTCTCGGTATCGAAGACCACATAGGTCAGATCGCGCAAGCGCACGCCGCCCAAATCGCCCACATTGCCGCCGCCTTGGGCCAGCAGATTGAAGTCAAAGAATTCCGGGCGCGGCGGCAGTTTTTCACCGATCACCACTTTGTCCTGGCCTTCATGGCCCAGCGACAGAGGAATCTTCAGGGTGACGCGGCCATCCTTGGCCTCTTCCACCAAATCCTCACGGGTGTGGTGGGCCATGACGTCACGCACCGTCATCCCACCCAAAGCGCCGGAGACCTGGGCCTTTTGCCAGTCGATCAAGGTGGCGTCGTCGATCCGCCCGCCGTCCCAGGCAATATTGATCCAGCCATGACCCTCCTCGGGCTCGGCGGCCAGATCGAACGCCTGAGGACCGCCCTCCTTGGCGATGGCCCGCAGCAGAGCATCCAGCGCCAACACCAGCGAATGGGAATCCCCATGCAGCCAGATGGGCAGGCCGGTCATGGTGACCTTCAGGCCGGAATTCTCCAGCCGGCGGATGACGAAGTCGAACAGATCGGCGGAATGAATGTCCGACATCGGCCACCAGCCGGTGACCAGCGAGCGATAGCTCTTGCTGGCCTTGCCCAAGGCCTCGGTGAGGTCGGCGATCACCGTCTCGGTGCTGTCGGCGCTTTGACTGAGGCGGCCCAGGCGGTCGCGCATGCCCTCCAGAATCTCGCGCAGCAGGGCATCGCGCTTGGCCAGCGCCCCCACCTGCTCGGTGACGTCGTTGAAGGAAATGACATAGCCGGTGATCTCCCCTTGCGTCCGCACCAGACTCATGCGGCCCTGCATCAGCGAGCGGCCATCGGTGGTGCCCGAGACAAAGGGGGCATTGGACAGTTGATCCTCGGGGCGATGCAGCAGGATATCGAGGATATGCAGCACCGGTTCCTTGGCCACCAGACCGAACAGATTGCGACCCAGGCCCATCTCGCCGGAGACATGCAGAAGGTTCAGGGCGATCTGGTTATAAAGCACCACCTGATGCTTCATGTTGCAGACCACCACGCCTTCGTGAAGATCGTTGAGGATGGCGGCCAGACGGGCCTTTTGCGCCTCGGCGTTGGCGGTGGCCGCCGCCACGGCCTCATTGACCTGACGCCTTGCCACGCCCAGCTTCTGGGCCATCTCGTTGGCGGCTTCCGGCAGAATGGGCAGCACGGAATAAAGGGAAAGATCGAAGCTGTCGCGCACCTCGCCATGGGCGATGGCGCGCAGTTCGATGGCCAGCTTGCGGGCGGCGCGAAAGACGATCAGATCGACGATCTTCCAAGCCGCCAATCCCAACACGCCGGCCAGTCCCGCCGCCATCACCGCAAAGGTGATCAAGGGCTGGCGCGACGGTGCGGCCAGATCGATGGGCAGCATGAACGCCAGGGCGGCCAAGGCTCCCGCATAGGCGGCAAAAGCCAGGCACAGCAACAGAAACGGTGCCAGCCGTCGGTTCATCGTTCGAAGCACTCCCATGCCGGGCGATACAATGCCGCCCGACTGATATTTGGTCACAGTATGACCAAACCTCTGGGAGTGTGAAAGTGGAACCTTACGCGCAGCGCCCCAGTATTAAGGGCCTTTAAAACAACCCCGCCAGGGGGCAACCGCAGACCGGGCAGGTCAGCTGGGCAATGACGGCTTTCTTCTCGTCGTCGGAAACCTTGTCGCCCAGGGTCTTTTCCACTTCATCCACCAGCTGCTTGTGGCTGGAGGTAGCGCCGCAGGCGTTGTCATGGGCGAATTGAAGACGGGGGGAGGGACTTTCCTCCGAGAAGGCGAAAGCCTTGCTGGAGGTGACGCCCAGCACAAGACCGCTTCCGGCCAGGGCGGCCATCAAACGGCGGCGGGTGACTTCGGTCATGGTCTTCATCCTTGTTGCACTGGAACAGACGCCAAAACTGATCAGTTATTGATACGCACCCAGGGCACAGGCATCACGTCGATGCCTTCTTCCTGCAATTCGTCACGGTCCTTGGCGGTGGCCTGACCGTAGATGGGCTTATCCTCGGCCTCGCCGTAATGCATGCGCCTTGCTTCCTCGGGGAAGCGTTCGCCCACATCGGTGGCGGTGGTTTCGATATGCTCGCGCAGTTTCACCAGGGCCTTGCGGATGTCGTCCATCTCAGGGGGCGGCGGCTCGGCCGAGGCAATGGCGGCGGCGCGTTTGCTCGAGACCACGCTGGGAGCCATGGGCGCCTTGCGCACCTCGGAGCCGCCGCAGACCGGACAAAGAATCTCGGCCGCCGCGCTCTGGGCGTCGTAGGTAGCGCCATCGCGGAACCAGCCTTCGAAGTCATGGTCCTGGGCGCAGATCAGGTGAAACTTGATCATAGCTGCGGCTTATCTGCCAAATCAGCGGTCATTATGCAACGGTGGTCCTTAGCATACAATGAAAGCGGCGGCCTATTCCGCTTCTTCATAGGGGCGGTCATGGACCAGGGACGGCACTTTGCGCCGAGCCTCGTCCACCTCTTCGGTATTGATGTCGGCGATGATGAAGCCGGGCTGCTCGCCGCCGTCGGCCAGAACCTGGCCCCAGGGCGAGACGATCAGGGCATGGCCATAGGTCTCGCGCCCGCCAACATGGGTGCCGCACTGGGCCGGAGCGAAGACGAAGCAGCCGGTCTCGATGGCCCTCGCCCGCAGCAGCACATGCCAATGGGCCTTGCCGGTGGTGCGGGTGAAGGCGGCGGGAATGGCCAGGAAATCGGCTCCAGCCTTGGCCAGCCCGCGATAAAGATGCGGAAAGCGCAGGTCGTAGCAGATGGACAATCCCAGCTTGCCCCAGGGCAAGCCGACGGTGACGGCCTGGGCTCCGGGTTCGAAGGTGGCGGATTCGCGGTAAGCCTCGCCGCCGCCAAGGTCCACATCGAACATATGAATTTTGTCGTAGCGCCCGACGATATCGCCGCGCGGATCCAAAACCAGGGTGCGATTGGCGACCCGGCCGTTCTCCAGCAGCACCGCCAACGAGCCGCAATGCAGCCAGACGCCCAGTTCGCGGGCGACCTCGCGCAACGCGGTCAGGGCCTTGTGCTCGGCCTCGGGCTGGGCCTTGGCGATGATATTCTTGCTGCCCCATTCCATCATGCTGACGTTTTCAGGCATCAGAATCAGCCGAGCGCCGGCAGCGCGGGCATCGCAGGCCAAGGCGGCGGCGGCCTGGATATTGGCCTCCATGTCATTGGTGGCGCTGACCTGGATGCAAGCGGCTTTGAAATGGGGATCGGCGAGACCGCTCATGGGATCAGGCGTTCAGCAGCGGGTCGAGGCCGCCAGCCTTATCCAAGGCATAAAGATCGTCGCAGCCGCCCACATGCTTGCCGTCGATGAAAATCTGCGGAACCGTGCGCTTACCGCCGGCCTTCTGCACCATGCCGTTGCGGATATCCTCGTCGGCGGCGACATCGATCTCGGTCCAGGCGACGCCCTTCTTCTTGAACAGGGCCTTGGCCTTGACGCAATAGGGGCAGACGGGGGTGGTGTAAATCTCGATCAGGGCCATCTTGTGGGCAACTCCGAAGAATGATTTGTTCCAAGATATAGGCAGTTTGGGGCTGTTGGCTAGTGGTCCAACCCAGACGCTTGGAAACCAAACGTCTGGATAAGCTGGCCCACCAACGAATTGGCGGCTCATTCGGCCAGCACAACGCGGGCCAGGGTCAGGACATCCACGTCCAATGCTCCCGCCGCTTTCAGCTGTTTGCAACATTCCGACAAAGTCGCACCGCTGGTCAAAACATCGTCGATCAAGAGCACTCTTTTGCCCTCGACGGCAGCGGGTTTCTTCACGGCGAAGGCTCCGCGCAGATTTTGGCTGCGGCTGGTGCGGCCCATATGCCCCTGGGACTTGGTGTTACGGACGCGGGCCAGGACGTCGACCCGGCAGGGCTTGCCCGACAGCTTGGCCAGATCCCATCCCAGCAGGGCCGCCTGATTATAGCGGCGCTTGAGCAATCGCAGGGGATGCAGCGGCACCGGGATGATCAGATCGGCATCAGCGATCAATTCGGCCCCGGCGCGGGCCATCCAGCGGGCGAAGGTGGCGGCGCCTCCAGTACGGTCGGCATGCTTGAAGCGTAAGACCAGGGCCCGGCTGGCCTCGTCATAGCGAAAGACCGAACGGGCCCGATCAAAGCGCGGATGTTTCCCGGCGCAAGCGGCGCAAAGAGCGTCTGGCCCCAAATCCACATCGAAGGGCGTGCCGCAGCAAGCGCAATGGGGCGGGGCGATGAAGGTAACGCTTTCCCAGCAATCCGGGCACAGGGCTCCGGGCATATCGGTGATGGAGCCGCATCTTAGGCAGCGCGGCGGGATCAGGATATCCAGCAGGCGGCGACCGAAATGGGTCAGGGAATAGGCAAGCGCAGACATGGACAAAGGCTAGGCTCAACGCTTCGTCATCACAAGATGGCTTGCGTATCTTGCTGGGGTCTGGCTATCCTCCGGCCTCCTTTTCACGTAACGAGGTTTTCCAGGCCATGGCCGAGGGTTCCGAGACCATTGGCGGCATTGCCGCCGAAGCCCTGCAGCAGTATGTCGATCGCATCGAGAAGCTCGAAGAGGAAAAGAAAGCCCTCGCCGAGGACATCAAGCAGGTCTATTCCGAAGCGAAGTCCACCGGCTTCGACACCAAGATTCTTCGCAAAATCATTACCTTGCGCAAGGTCGAAGAGCATGAGCGCAAAGAGCAGGAAGAGCTGCTCGACCTGTACAAGCGCGCCATCGGCATGGAATAAGGGCGGAGCGGCGAAGCCGTTCCTGGGAGTTTAAGATCATGACCTATCTGGTGACAGGCGCTGCCGGCTTCATCGGCTTTCACACCAGCCTGCGGCTGCTGGCGCGTGGCGAAAAAGTGGTGGGCGTTGATAACATCAACGACTATTACGACGTCCGCATCAAGCAAGCCCGTCTGGAAAAGCTGAAGGCCTATCCCGGCTTCACCCTGCGCCAGGTCGATATCGCCGACCGCGAGGCCATGGGCGAGATGATCAAAAACCACCAGGACGTCAAGCGCATCATCCATCTGGCCGCCCAGGCCGGGGTGCGCTATTCGCTGATCAATCCTTACGCCTATACCCACTCCAACATCGAAGGCCATCTGGTCATGTTGGAGCTGGCGCGCAATCTGCCCAAGCTTGAGCATATGGCCTATGCCAGCTCGTCGTCGGTCTATGGCGGCAACGTCAAACTGCCCTTCTCGGTGGAAGATCGGGTGGACAATCCCATCTCGCTCTATGCCGCCACCAAGAAGGCCAACGAACTGATGAGCCACTGCTACAGCCATCTGTTCAAGATTCCCACCACGGGCTTCCGCTTCTTCACGGTCTATGGCCCCTGGGGTCGCCCCGACATGTCGGCCTTTCTGTTCACCAAGGCGATCCTTGAGGACAAGCCGATCCATGTCTTCAACAATGGCGACATGCGCCGCGATTTCACCTTCATCGACGACATCGTCTCGGGGGTCATCGCCGCCACCGATTCGCCCCCCAGCGGCGAACTGCCCTATCGGGTCTACAACATCGGCAACAACCGCACCGAGACCCTGGGCCATTTCATCGAGCTGATCGAAGATGCCTGCGGCAAAAAGGCCGAGATCATCTATGAGCCCATGCAGCCGGGCGACGTTAAGGAGACCTATGCCGACATCGAGGCCATCCGCCTCGACCACGGCTTCGAGCCCACCACCAGCATCGACGTGGGCATTCCTAAGTTCGTCGAGTGGTATCGTAGCTTCTACAACGCCTAGTCTTTGCATCAAGCAGCCCGTGCCGGGCTCGCTCAAACGCCGCGCAGGCTTCTCGCGTTTTTCGACCTGACTTAGCCAGATCGAAAAACACCCTCAATGCACGTGCTGTAAGAACAACTTCAGCCGGCTGCTGGGCGGATTGTTCAGCAGCTCGACCGGGTTGCCGTCATGGACGATATAGCCGCCTTCCATAAAGATCAGCCGTGATCCCACCTGACGGGCGAACTCGATTTCGTGGGTGACGACCACCATGGTCATATTCTCCGCCGCCAGATCCCGCATGACCTTCAGCACTTCATGGCGCAGTTCGGGATCGAGAGCCGATGTGGGCTCGTCGAACAGCATCAGGGCCGGTTTGATGGCCAGGGCGCGGGCGATGGCGACCCGCTGCTGCTGACCGCCTGACAATTGTGATGGGGCGTGATTGGCCTTGTCCTGCAATCCCACCTTGGCCAACAAGGCCAGGGCCAGCTCCCGCGCCGCCGCTTTATCCATGCCACGGGAATGGACCGGGCCGAACATGACGTTTTCCAGGGCCGTCATCTGCGGAAACAGATTGAACTGCTGGAAGACCATGCCGGCCTCCAGCCTGATCTGGTGGATGTCGTCCTTGGTGCCGCGCACCGAGCGGCCATCCACCAGGATGTCGCCGTCCTGGATGGTTTCCAGGGCATTGATGCAGCGAAGCAGCGTCGATTTTCCGGACCCTGAGGGTCCGATGATCACCACCACCTCGCCCTTGGTGATGGTCAGATCCACCTTATCGAGGACGACCAGCGGCCCGAAGCTTTTCACCACCTGTCTGAATTCGACCATCTGCAGTTTTGGATTCATAGGATCGGCATCCGCTTTTCAATGAATTTAAGACCATAGGCCATGGTGCTGAGGATGATCAGATAGATCACCGCCACCGCCGTCCAGATTTCCACCGCCCGATAGTTGGAGGCCATGACCTCCTGGCCCTGGCGGGTCAGTTCGCCGACGCCGATGACGATGAACAGCGAGGTATCCTTCAGACTGGTGATGCATTGATTGCCCAGCGCCGGGATCATCCGGCGGAAAGCCAAGGGGCCGATGATATAAAACAAGACCTTGCGGAACGGCAGGCCCATGGCCAGCCCGGCCTCGCCCAATCCCTTGGGGATGGAGAGCAAGGCGCCGCGCACGATCTCGGCCACATAGGCCCCGGAATTGATGATGATGCTCAAAATCGCCGCCGTAACGCCGTCGATGCGCACCCCGGCAATGATCGGCAGGGCGAAATAGATGAACATCACCTGCACCACCAGCGGCGTGCCGCGGATCAGCAGGATGTAGCCCCGAGCGATATAATCCAGGATGGGATGGCCGTAGGTGCGGGCCATGCCGGTCACAGCCCCCAGCGTCAGACCGCCGGCCAGGCCGAAGAAGGCGATGAAGAGAGTCAGTCTGGCTCCCATCAGCAGATTGGGCAGCGAGTCCCAGATGACGGACCATTCAAAATCCACGTCGGCATCTCCCCAAA
>Ga0302156_10003469_pt1 | contig 12135 bp, 8 predicted proteins | sample I_Bog_N3_2_FD_193503 | JGI IMG/M metagenome (GOLD analysis project Ga0302156, IMG submission 193503) | Peat permafrost microbial communities from Stordalen Mire near Abisko, Sweden - I_Bog_N3_2 | ecosystem: Environmental > Terrestrial > Soil > Wetlands > Peat | place: Sweden: Abisko, Stordalen... | reverse complement strand
GGAGACCGATCAGTTGACAGGGCGCAAAAACACCTTCATCAATTTTCCGCAGAAGATGCTGCTGGACGGCACGGCATCCATCCTGCCGCCACAGCAGACCGTGGTGGAGATTCTGGAGAACGTGGAGGCCGACGAGGATCTGTTGGAGGCCTGCCGCGTGCTGCGCGACCGGGGCTACCGGCTGGCGCTCGATGACTTCACGGTTCCGGAAAAAGTGGAAGCCTTGACTTCCATCGCCGATTTCCTCAAAGTGGATTTCCGGGCTACCAGCGTGGCGCAACAGATGGACGCCGCCACGCGATTCAAGGGCAAGGTCGGGCTCCTGGCGGAAAAGGTGGAAACTCAGGAGGAATTTCGCTGCGCGCGCGATATGGGCTACGAGTACTTTCAGGGTTTCTTCTTCGCCCGCCCGGTGATTTCTTCCACCCGCCAGATTCCCGGGTTCAAGCTGCAGTTTTTGAGAATTCTCCACGAACTTCACCAGCCGGAAATGGATTTTCGCAAATTGGCGGACTTGCTCAAACGCGAGCCCGGACTTTCCTACAAGCTGCTGCGCTTCGTCAACTCGGCGTGGTTCGGCCTGCGCTCGCCGGTGGAGTCGCTCCAGCGCGCGCTGGTTTCGCTCGGCGAGGACGCCGCGCGCAAGTGGCTGTCGGTGCTGACCATGGCCAACCTGGCGTCGGACCACCCCACCGAGCTGGCGATCAGCACGCTGGTGCGGGCGCGCTTCTTTGAGTCGCTCGCCAAAGAAACCGGGTTAACGCAACTGCGCGACGATTGTTTCCTGGTGGGCATGTTCTCGCTCCTCGATGCGATGCTGGGTCGTCCCCTGGCGGAACTGGTGGAAGGCCTGAACCTGCACGGCCAGATTACCCGCACGCTTCTCGATCACCCCCATCCAAGTGACAAGATGCCGCCGGTGTGGAAGCTGGTGCTCGCCTACGAGCGTGGCGATTGGGACACACTCGGCGCCGACGCGCCGGCCCTCGACCTGAAGCCGCAAACCCTCACCGGCTGCTACGCGGAAGCCGTCAAGTGGGCGGACAGCGCGGAAATAGCGTAGATCGGGAACAAACAGGAATTCCGGCGCGGCTTGTGGTGAGCGCCGAGATAGCGTCGCAGGTTCCCCACGCGTGGCATCGCGATCCAGCAAGCGCTCGATCAACGGCCGACTGCGGACGAGGTGATTCTGCTTCAGCGGCCCGGACGGCAATTGCCGTCGCTGAAGTCCTGCTCGACCCTGCTGCGCAGGGAATATTCTCAACGGAGGAGTCGGTACAGCCAGCCCTCAGTACCCACCGGCAGACATTTGCTTCGGCGCCGCCGTGGCATCCGCGGGGATGAGATCGGGACGGTCCTCGACACCCAGCTTCTTCATCTTGTATAGCAGAGCCTTGTAGTCGATTTTCAGCAGCGCCGCGGCTTGTTTCCGGTTCCAGCGAGTGGAATTGAGAGCCGCCAGGATGGCGTCCGTTTCGGCTTGTTTCCTGGCTTGCGTCACCTGTTCCAAAATCGGAGAACTCTCGGTCTGTTCGGCCGGCTGGGAATGGCCCTCGGCAATCGGCATCGGCCGCATTGGCTTGATCGCCTTAGCATGGAGTTCGCTCGCGAGCGACTCGGGATCGCCGAGGATGAGGAACTTCCGAACATAGTTCTCCAACTCACGCACGTTCCCTGGCCAGTGATACGTCATCATGGCATGTTTCAGACCGAGCGGGATGGGCGGCGCCGGCAGCCCTCCTGCCGTGTGTTTCTTGATCAGAAACTCAGCCAGCGGCACGATATCTTCCTTGCGGTCGCGCAGCGGCGGAACCTTCAGGTTGATCACATTCAGGCGGTAATAGAGGTCCTCGCGGAAGGTTCCCTCGATAATGGCCTTTTCCAGATCGCGGTGCGTCGCCGCCATGATGCGCACGTCCACCTTGATGGTTTCCTTGCCGCCGATTCGTTGAAACTCGTGGTCTTGCAGGACCTGCAATAGCTTGGCCTGGAGCCGCACGTCCATGTCTCCGATTTCATCGAGCAGAATCGTGCCGCCTTCGGCTACCTCGAACTTGCCCGGCTTCCTTTGGAAAGCGCCGGTGAACGCGCCGCGCTCGTAGCCAAACAACTCGCTCTCGACCAGTTCCGACGGCAGCGCCGCGCAGTTGAGCTTCAGGAAGGGCTTGTTCGCGCGAGGAGACTGCGCATGCAAGGCTCGTGCGAGCACCTCTTTTCCGCTGCCGGTTTCGCCCTGAATCAGCACCGGGACCTCCGACCAGCCTATCTGTCCCACCACAACCTGGAGGTCTTTCATCCGAGGATTCGTCCCCAGCAAAACATCGGGGAAAGGCTTCGGATTGCGCTGGGGCGCCGCATGAATCGTGCCTTTGGCCTCGATCGCCCGCCGGATCACCTCACGCAAGTCCTCATGCGCCACGGGCTTCGCGAGAAAATCCGTCGCCCCTCGCTTCATCGCGGTGACCACGTTCAGAGTAGACGATGCACCGGACAGCATGATCACCGGCAACTGGCGATCCAGGCTTCGAATCTCCCGCAAGGTGTCCAGGCCGTCCCGATTCAGCATCACGATGTCGAGCAGCACGGCCGTGATTTCGGACCCGCCCGATCTTAGGCAAGCCAGCACCTCGTCCCCGTCTCGAGCCGATTCCACGGCATAACCCATACACTTCAGAGCGGTTTCGAGATAGCTCAAAACCTCCGGCTCATCTTCCCCTACCAGAATTGTGCACTTCTGGTCAGACAGCAGCATGAACGTTTAACCTCCGTAGTTTTTCGAACGCCACATCCTCTTCCGCGTCCCCCACCGGTAACTGAGATCGGTCGAGCGGAAGAACAATTGAAAACCTGGGGCCCAGTTCGGTATTTTCGGCCCAAACGCGTCCCTCGTGTTGCGTGACGATCAAGCGGCAGATCGCCAGACCCAGGCCGCCGCCAGAGCGGTCACGCCCGCCCGAGTACGAAGCGTACTCCTCAAAAATACTCTCCAAATGCTCCTTCGGTATCGCTGCGCCGGAGTCCGTGATGTCGATCCGGTAGCTGTTCGGCTCCTGGTTGGCGCTACGCCGCCGCTCCGCCCCAGGCGGCATTCCCGCTTGGCCCGAACGGCGTTCCCAAAAGAACGGATAGCCGCGAATTTCGATCACGCCCGCTTTTGGCGTGAACTTGCAGGCGTTGTCGAGAATATTGACCAGCACCTGCTCCATCTGCCCCGGCTCGAAGAACAGACCGTCATCGCCAGCTTCCAGTTCCGGCGTAACCGTAATCCGTCTTTCGTCGGCGAAGGGCGCAATCTCGTGCAAAGCCTGATCCAGGCACTCGCGCAAGTCGCCCCGCTCGAAATCGGGCCGCTTCTTCACGTGGCGCGCAATACTCAACTGGAACATCGCGGAGGCCATCCGCGAAAGACGCTGGGCACTATGCCGCATGCGCCCCAGGACTTCCTGTTGCGTCTCGTTGATGGGCCCAAACGACTCGTCCAGCATCAGGCCGCAGTAGCCGCTCAAGGCCGTCAGCGGGGCCCGAAAGTCATGTACCGCCCGCGCCAGAAAATTGGTGCGGTCCTGGTCATATTCCTGCAGCGTCAGATTCGTCTGCACCAGGCATTGAAGAATCTCGTCGCGATCTTCCCGCAGGGGGTCGTTCCCGCGTGACGAGACGGCAAAACCGAGAAAGGCGGCAAGGGTCACCGGGGTAACCGGCTTGAGCAGGATGTGGGCTTCCGCGACTGCCATTTGCCGGCGGAATTCCGGCAGGTCCTTCCGGCTGACCAGATAGAGATGCTTGGAGGAAACCCTGTCGCCGTAATTGGGCAACGGGACGTCAGCCTGGTAATCCCAAATGCACAGGTCGGCTTGGGAGATTGCGTCGTCCGGGCTAGCCGCCGAAAGCGTCCAGGGCTGGTGTAGAATCTCGTCGAGAATCTCCAGGCAGACCCGATACAGCTCCCGATCCTCCGAAATCAACACGATGTCCATAGAGCCCCCCTCTTTAAGGCTCCCGGGTAACGAGCCCCCCTCAGGGCTCCCCCCGCAATTCAACCAAACCCATCCTCCAAAAGTGCGTCGGAGTACTCAGACTTGGTGTGCTTTGACCACACTTACTGGTGACAACCGAGTCCACAACATATCACTCACAGGGTGGTTTCTCGCGAAAGCCCAGCTTCGCGATTTCGCTGTCGCAAGATTTCGGGACATCTTCCCGGTTTCTCACGATACTAACATCTGGGAACTTAATTATAATAACCTGATATTGGCGGAAGTCAACTGTTAGGTTAAGGTTACGGTTCTTGGTACTAGTAGGCCGCAACGCTTCGAATAGTACTTGCATAGGCCAAAGTTTTGGGTTTCGATAACATTCCCTCGGACAAACCCGAGGCCCCTGGCGGCCGCTCTGTGGCCGAGCAACGGGCAAATGACGAACTCTGAGACTTTAATCACTCAAGGGATCTGACATACCACAGATGCGTGTACCCGAAATTTGGATTCGCGACCATAAAGGTTTCCACGTCAGGCAAATCAACCAGTATTGCGCTTTATGCAACCCGCTGAAGAGGCTGCATTTAAGAGCCACGCGCCAGCAATCTTCAATGGCACTGAAAGTGCTTTACGGGCGGGGCTGATCTATGTCCTCTGACCACCTCGACCAGCTTTTGGCACCTCTCACCATGCGGGATCGCCGCCGGCGCTACCGGGCTCGCGTGCACTGGCCCGTTCAATTCCATCGGCGGGACGATTCGGATTTCTTGACGACTGAGACCCAGGACTTAAGTAGCGATGGATTCTACTGCCGTTCGAAAACTGTGTTTGCCCCAGGCGAACTCGTCGACTGTACTCTCCAGGTTCCGGCGCATCGTCCCCAGGCGTCGGGAGGGATGCTGCCGGTCAAGTGCAGAGTTCGCGTCGTGCGCGTCGATGAGCCCGACAGCCAAGGCCTCCATGGCATAGGTTGCCGCATCGAAGATTACCAGTTCCCGTCCGCCGATCCACCTGCGAGTGCTCCGCCCACAAGCTGAGCCGGCTTCACTTCCAGTGGCTACGAAAAGCCGAGACGACTCTCGGCTCAGCAGGCTCAGACAGCCTGCGCCACGAGAAGTGAGTGCTAATCGCCGCGCTCTACATCGCCCGAATGAATGTGCGGGTGCGAATGCGCCTCTCCCGACCGGTGCCTGTGGCGGTGCGCATGAACCAGGTTGGTGCGTTCCAGCAACTCGCGATCCCGCAGAATCTCCGCCGGCGCGCCCTCCGCCACAACCCGGCCGCCATCGAGCACCAGGCAGCGGTCCGCAATGTCCTCCAGGTCCGCCAGATTGTGCGTGGCCGTGATCACCGACTTTGCGCCGCCGCCCCATTCCACCAGCAGATCGATCATCTGGCTCTGGCTGCGCGGATCGAGCGCCGCGGTCGGCTCGTCCAGCAGAAGCACGGCCGGGTCCAGCACCAGCACGCTCGCCAGCGCCACCCGCTTCTGCTCGCCGCCTGACAGACGGTGGGGCACGCGATCTTTCAAGTGCGCGATGCCGAAGCGCTCGAGCGCCTCGTGCACCCGCTCCCGCACCTCCGACTTGGGCCAGCGAAGTTGCAGCGGGCCGAATGCCACCTCGTCGAACACGGTGGGATTGAACAATTGCACATCCGCATTCTGAAACACCAGCCCCACTTGCCGCCGGAACGAAAACGCAAACGCGTCGTCGGCGAAGCGCTCTTCCGTCAGTTCTTCTCCGCGGAAGCGGACCGCGCCCTCCTGCCCGAAATACAGGCCGTCCAGAATCCGCAGCAGGGTGGATTTGCCGCTTCCGTTGGCGCCCACCAGCGCAACGCGGCTGCCCTCTCGAATCGAGATACTCAAATCCTCGACCGCCGTCAGCCGGTCATAGCGGTAGGTCAGGTGCGTGGTTTCGAACAGCATCATCGGCCCGCCCACACGGCCGCCGCGGCCAGCGCCGCAAAGCCCGCCAGAGCCAGCCAGTCGAGGCGCTTCATCGCAAAATCGTCCAGCAGGTGAACTTCGCCGCGGAATCCGCGCGCCTGCATGGCCAGGTAGACATCGCCGCTCAATTGAAACGTTCGGCTGAGCAGCACGCCCGCGCTCCCGACCGCCATGCGCCGGCGTTCGGCCCCCTCGAGCGCGCCCACGCTGCGGCTCTTGCGCGATTCGAACATCTCATGCGCCGTCTCCAGCAGCAGCAGAATGTAGCGCGACGCCATGCCGAGGATCGCCACAAACACCACCGGGATTCGAAACACCCGCAGCGCCTTCAGCACTTGCACCCAGGGCGTGGTGAACTCGAGCAACAGCGCTAGTGTCGCCGCCGTTATCACGCGCAGCAGCAGATAGCTGGCGGTAGTCAATCCTTGCGCGGTCACCGTCCAATGGAGGCCGGGCAGGCGGTATAGCGCAACGCCAGGAGTGAGGAACAAAGCCGGCACGGCGATGGCGCCGGTAAACGCCAGGGCTCCGATCCATGCCCTGGCCGCCAGCACGCGCAGGGGAACGCGCGAAAGCACGGCCAGCACCACCGCCAACGCGAAGACAGCCGCGATCACCCACAGCCGGGTTGCCAGCGCCGCGGCCAGAATCAGCGAAAGCAATCCCACCACTTTCACCCGGGCGTCCAGCCGCTGCAGCAAGCCTCCGCCGGCGGCGGAATGCTCGGCGGCCACCGCCCGTTCGAGGCCCGCGTGCATTCCCTCGATGGTGCGTTCGAGGAATCCGCCATGCCCATCGAGGAGCTTCATGTAGCCGGTTCTTTGCGGCCGAACAGCCGCCCCACCGTCAGGCAGGCCAGCACAATCAGGCCGGCGCCAAACATGGCCGATAGCAGGTAGCCAAACGCCGCGCTGCGGATGTACGGCGGCGCGTAGCGGGCGAACGGCGCGGTCCATATTTGCGACAATCGCGCCAGCCCTTCCGGCGCGCGCAGCGGGGCGGCCTGCTGGAACGACGTTGCGGCGATTTCGTGCTGCACCGCCGGGTTCGAAAAATCCCGCGCCATCCATTCGCCCCACGCCGATCCGGTCGCCAGAATTCCCAGCGGGGTCAGTAGCAGCAGCGCGCCCAGGCCTGCCCAAAGCGGCCGCATTGCCCTGCCGGCGGCCGGCTCGGCGAGAGCTGCGCCGCGGCCCGCGGTGGTCTTCAACAACGATGGATCGGATCGTTGCAAGAACGCCACTACTCCCGCCGAGACCGTCAGTTCGGCGAAGCCGGCAATCGTCAGGTGGCCCAGCATCATGGCCGGAATGGCGACGCTGAGCGGGTACGGACAATAGAGCGGCGCGCCCGTAGCATCTCTGTATAGCAGCGGCTGAATGCCGAACTCAATCGCCGCCAGCAGCGCCGAAACGTTGATCGCCACATAGCCCGCCAGGCCAGCCGCCATCACCCGGCGCGCCGAACCGATGGCCGCTCGCCCCGCCAAAATGCGGTACACTGCGTACGCCACCAGCGCGCCCGCAATCGCCATGTTGAAACAGTTGGCGCCGATTGCGGTGATGCCGCCATCGCCAAAAAACAGGGCTTGAATCACGATCGCGATGGATACCGCCAGCATGGCCGCCCACGGTCCCAAAACCACCGCCGCCAGCCCGATCCCCACCGCGTGGCCGGTGGTCCCGCCGGGGAGCGGCAGGTTGAACATCATGATCACGAAGGAAAACGCCGCGAACAGCGAGATCAGCGGCACCAGCCGTGTGTGCAGCGCCTTCCGCACGCGCCGCAGCGCGACGTACCAGAACGGCGCAGCGCCGGTGTAAAGGACCGCACAGGTGGCCGGGCTCAGATATCCATCCGGGATGTGCATGGCGGTTTAAAGCCGTGGCGGCTTGCAGGCAATTTTCAGTGTAGTACGATTCGCGCATTCGTATGCCTCACCGCAAAACCGGCAAGCGAAAGCCTGCCCCACCACACGTGCTACCTTGAACCTTCGGATCGAGGAATGGCCCTCGCCCGGCGCGACAAAGGAGCGCCTCCTCTCATGAGTCTTCGATTATTGCGGATTTCGGCGGTGCTGGCCGCTCTCTGCGGCGCAGCCACGGCACAAGGCGTGCCGAACCAGCGCGCCGCATCCGTCCCCTACACCTGGAAGAGCGTGCAGATGGTGGGCGGCGGGTTCGTGGACGGCATCGTCTTCCACCCGGCCGCCAAGGGCGTGCGCTACGCCCGCACCGATATCGGCGGCGCTTACCGCTGGAACGATCTCACCCATCGCTGGGAACCGCTGCTCGACTGGGTGCCGTACGAAAACCTCAACTGGATGGGCGTCGAAAGCATCGCCGTCGACGCGTCCGATCCCAATCGCGTGTATCTTGCCTGCGGCACCTATACCAATCCCACCACGCCGGATGGCGCCATACTGCGTTCCGGCGACCGCGGCAAGACCTTTCAGCACACCAACGTGCCCTTCAAGTTTGGCGGCAATGAAAACGGCCGCGGCCACGGGGAACGGCTGGCCGTCGATCCGAATGACGGCACCATCCTCTATTTGGGCACGCGCCACGACGGCCTCTGGAAGAGCGTCGATCGCGCGGTGACCTGGAACAAGGTCGCAAGCTTTCCCGATGTCGCCGAAGCGCCACCCGCCGCCGGCAGCCAGCAGGGGCAGGGAAGCGGCATCGTATTCGTGGTGTTCGATCCGCGCAGCGGTGCGAAAGGCAAGGCAAGCTCCACCATTTACGCCGGTGTCTCCCTGACGGGACGCGACAACCTGTTTCGCTCGAAGGATGCCGGCAAGAGTTGGCAGCCAGTGCCGGGTGCGCCGGTTCAATATCGGCCCGCGCGCGCCGCGTTGGCTTCCGATGGCATCCTCTACATCTCTTATGTCACCGGCCCGAACCCATACCGGCCGACCGATGGTGGCATCTGGAAGCTCGACACCGCCAGCGGCTCGTGGACGGATATCACGCCGGACCGGCCCGACGCTGCGAACAACAGAGCATTCGGATATGGCGGTGTTTCGGTGGACGCGCATCATCCGAGGACCCTGATCGCCAGCACATATTACCGTCCGGGCAGCGAAGAGATTTTCCGCAGCCTCGATGGAGGCAAAACCTGGAAAGGTGTGTTCGCCTCGGGCGGCACTTACGATTTTTCGCTGGCGCCCTACGTAGCCAAAACGCCGATTCACTGGCTGTTCGACGTAGAAATCGATCCGGCCAATTCCGATCATGCAATTTTCACCACCGGCTACGGCGGCTACGAGACCTTCAACCTCACCGCGATGGATTCCGGCAAGCCGACCAAATGGAGCGTCATGAGCACCGGCATCGAAGAGACGGTGGCGCTGGAGCTGTTCAGCCCGTCCAAAGGCGCGCATCTGCTCACCGCCATCGGCGATTACGGCGGCTTCGTGCATAGGGACCTCGATAAGCCCGCGCCCGAAGGCAGTTCTGCCCCTCCGCGGTTCGGCAACACCACCGGCGTGGCCGGCGCCGAAAACAGTCCGGACACGATCGTCCGCGTCGGCAGAGCCGCCGGCAATAGCGGCGGCGGCAGCATCGGTTACTCAATGGATGGGGGCAGCACGTGGCAGCCCACTCCGGCGGCGCCGCCCAATGCCAGCATGGGGAGCATCGCGGTTTCCACCGACGGCGAAATCTGGGTGTGGACACCGGAGCGCGGCGCCGTGTATTTCACGCGCGACATCGGTGGGCGATGGACCAAGTCGGAGGGCATCCCCGAGAACACGCGCGTGATTGCCGACCCCGTCAATCCGCGCAAATTCTACGGCCTCGCCCTGTTCGATGGACAGCTCTTCGTCAGCACCGACGGCGCGGCGAATTTTACCGCGCAACCCCTCACCCTGCCCGATGGTCTTCCCACCCGCGGCGGCGACCGCGGCGACAACCGCGGCGGCCAGGACCGCATCTACGCCACGCCGGGCAAGGAAGGCGACCTGTGGCTGGCTGCATTCAACGGTCTGTACCACTCTACCGATGGCGGCGTGACGTTCTCCCGTTTAGGCCACGTCGGCCAGATTCACGCTTTCGGCTTCGGCAAAGCCGCGCCCGGCGCTACTTACTCGGCCCTGTATCTCGTCGGGGTGGTGGATGGACAGCGTGGCATTTTCCGTTCCACCAACGCCGCCAAGAGCTGGGTGCGGATCAACGACGACCATCATCAATGGGGTTTGCTGTTGCAGATTACGGGCGACCCCAAGCAGTTCGGCAGGGTCTACGTCGGATCGCACGGGCGGGGAACGTTTTACGGCGACCCGGCGCCAGCGGCGTCCCGCTGAGCCGCGTCAGGAAATAACCGGGTAAACCGTCGACGGGAAGAAAAGCCGAGATGACTCTCGGCTCTGCAGGCCTGACGGCCCGCGCCACGAGCGGCAGGTGATGGTTGTGAGCGCCCGCAAGCGGGCGTTGGCAAGCTAAAGCGTGCCCTACCTACCGGCAGGTGATGGTTGTGAAACCCTGGCACATGTTTTCGTTGCATACCTTGTTGTCACCCACCACCAGGGTGGGACGCACGTTCGCAAACTCGAAGGCGGCGGCGGCGGAGAAGCCCTTCTGCCGGCAGAAGTTGTCCGCAGCGGGTTGCTCGCAATTCTCGCCCCAATTCAGGCAGCGGTCTACCAGCTTCCCGTTAATACGCGGGTTGACGAAACTGCGCCCGCCCCGGTCGGCGTGTTCGCCGCGGCCCTCGCAGGTAATGGTCGTGAAGCCCTGGCAATAGCCTTCGTCGCACACCTTGTCGTCGCCCGCCACCACGGTGGGGCGCATATCCGCAAACCGGAAACTGGCGGCGCGGGCGTAGCCGTTCAGCCGGCAGAAGTTGTCGGCAGCCGGTTGCTCGCAGTTCTGGCCCCAATTCAGGCAGCGGTCCACCGCCCGCCCGTTAATCTGGGGCTCGTCAAAATGGCGCTCGTTGGCGCAGGTGATGGCGGTGAAACCCTGGCACGTTTTGTCGTTGCACACCTTGTTGTCAGCCACCACCAGCGTAGGACGCGTATATTCAAGCCGGAAATAGACGGCGCCGGCGTAGCCGTTCAGCCGGCAGAAGTTGTCCGCAGCCGGTTGTTCGCAGTTGGAAGTCGAATTCAGGCAGCGGTCCACGACCTGCCCGTTGACGCGCGGGTTCTCGAACTTGTGCCTGTCCTCGATACGGCCCTCGACGCTCTGCGCGCGAGCGGCGAAGGTGTGTCCGCCGGTTCCTGGCAGGACTTGGTTGGCGAGCGGCGCAGCCAGAATGGTGATGACAACCAGCAAGCCTGTTCTCATGGTTCAGCCTCCAATGGCCCGAGGATGTTTTCGTAATCTAGAACCTGGTACACGCTTATTCTACCCGCCGGTGACAGATATTCACCGGAATGTCAATTTTGAAAATCTCCGTACGGAATTATCGCCGATCCTTCAATTGGGAGGCGAAGCAACATGAATAACATCAGACCCATAACGGCAGTACGCAGTCATGGCGCTGGTTGTTCCGCCCAAATCGTCGCGCGCCGAAGCCGCGTGTGTGCCCTCTTTCCGCGCTCCGTCCGTCCCCTCGTCGATTCGGATTCTTCCGCCGCCGCCGTGCCGAGTTTAGCCCGGCTGCTAGAATGAATGAAAAATGATCCAGACCTTATTCGGCACCGTCGAGCAGGAACCGTCGCTGCTCGAAAAGCTCAAGAGCGGCGTACAGAAAACCCGCGCCGGCCTGGTTTCCGCACTCGAGGACGCGCTCCAGGGAAAAAAGGAAATCAATGCCGATCTGCTGGACGAACTCGAGTCCACGCTGATCGCTTCCGACATGGGCGTGCGCACCACCGAGGAAATCCTGGAACGGATCCGCCAGCGCGTCGAGCGCCACCAATTGAACGATGCCGCCGAGCTGAAGGGCCTCATCCGCGAGCATCTCCTGGAGATTCTTCAGGCGTCCGAACGCGCCCCCGCCCATGTCGCCGAGCCGCCCGCCGTCATCCTGGTGGTCGGCGTCAACGGTTCGGGTAAGACCACCACCATCGGCAAGCTGGCGGCCCGATTCAAGAGCGAACAGCGCAGTGTCATACTATGCGCCGCCGACACGTTTCGCGCGGCGGCCATCGAGCAACTCGAAATCTGGGGTGAGCGCACCGGCTCGCCGGTGGTGCGGCAGAGCCCGGGTAGCGACCCCAGCGCGGTGCTATTCGACGCCGTCAGCGCGGCCCGCGCGCGC
>Ga0302156_10003460_pt1 | contig 12157 bp, 8 predicted proteins | sample I_Bog_N3_2_FD_193503 | JGI IMG/M metagenome (GOLD analysis project Ga0302156, IMG submission 193503) | Peat permafrost microbial communities from Stordalen Mire near Abisko, Sweden - I_Bog_N3_2 | ecosystem: Environmental > Terrestrial > Soil > Wetlands > Peat | place: Sweden: Abisko, Stordalen... | reverse complement strand
GGCGTGCTGACCCAGTACAAGGCTCACAGCCTGATCCAGCATATCCAGCGCGGCTGGGGCTTTTTGCGTGGCGAATTCAACGAATTCATCGAACTGCTGCCCGCCCAGCAGCGGACGGAAGGCGAGAACTGGTACAAGGGCACCGCCGACGCGGTCTATCAGAACCTGGACATCATCCGCGACCATGCCCCCGACTATGTGCTGATCCTGGCCGGCGACCATGTCTATAAGATGGACTATGGCAAGATGCTGGCCGAACATATCGCCAAGGATGCGGCGGTTACCGTGGCCTGCATCGAGGTTCCCATTGAAAAAGCCAACGGCTTCGGCGTCATGAGCGTCGATGACAACGGCTATATCGTCCGCTTCCAGGAAAAGCCGGCCAACCCTGAGCCGATTCCCGATATGCCGCATTTGGCCCTGGCCAGCATGGGCATCTATATCTTCAATGCCGACCTGCTGGACGATCTGCTGGTCAAGGATTCGGTGGCTCCGGGCACGGAACACGACTTCGGCAAGGACATCATCCCCGCCCTGGTCGGCAAGGCCAATGTGGTGGCCCATCGCTTCCAGGATTCCTGCGTCATGGACGGCGGCGCCGAGGAGGCTTATTGGCGCGACGTCGGTACCTTGGACGCCTATTGGGAAGCCAATATCGACCTTTGCCGCGTCACTCCGGCCCTGAACCTTTACGATAACAACTGGCCCATCTGGACCGATCAAGCCCAACTGCCGCCGGCGAAATTCGTCTTCGACGCCGATGATCGCCGCGGCATGGCCGTAGATTCTTTGGTGTCGGGCGGTTGCGTGGTGTCGGGTTCGACGGTGCGCCGCTCCATGCTGTTCTCCAACGTCCGCGCCAACAGTTTCTGCCTGGTGGAAGATACGGTGGTGCTGCCCGACGTCGAATTGGGCCGCCATTCCAGCATCAAGAAGGCGGTGATCGACAGCGGCTGCATCATTCCCCCCGGCCTGGTGGTCGGCGAGGATCCGGTGCTGGACGCCAAGCGCTTCTTGCGTTCGGAAAAGGGCATCACTCTGATCACTCAGCAGATGTTGAATGATTTGAAGGATTAGGCCGTCGTGCCTGGTTGAAAAGAAAAAGGCTCCGTTTCCGGAGCCTTTTTTGTTTTATCCCTTGGCCGACATCTGACTGCGGCGCAGCTGGTATTCGGCGATGCGGGCCTGACGATAGGCGTCGGCGATGCGCTTGGCCTCGGCCCGCTCGGCCTCGCTGCGGCTGTCGGCGCTGCCCTGGGCGGCCATGGCGGTGCCGCGCAGATGGGTCGCCGCGTGGGGCGAGGCCAGTTGAGCCTCGACCTCATGAGCATCGGGCGGCAGATAGATGCCGATGGGCGGTTGGTTCTCGTCGGTCGAGGCCAACTGGACGCGGGCATCGCCCTTGCCCTTGGCCGCGTTCCAGGCGGACAGCAACTTGGCTTTGTAGGGGGCGGCTTCGCTGGGGGTCTGGGAATGGTAATAGGCGCCAGCCGTGGCCCAGTTCTGGGTCGAGCTATAAAGCCCCATCAGGAAGCGGCCGGCATAGGCGACATTGCTGCTGGGCTCGAAGGCTTCGTCCAGATTGGCGAAGGCGTCGGGGTGGGCCAGCAGGTTTACTTGCATGCAGCCCACATCGATATTACGCACGCCCCGGGCCTGAAGCTTCTTCACTTCGGCGACGGCGGCGGCCTTGGTGGGCAAGAATCTCCCCTCGCCCTCGGCCATAACGGTCCAGGGCCAGGCAAGAGTTTCCCGGCGATCAGCATCCCAGCGGCCGGATTCCACCAGCGAAATGGCATGCAACAGGCGGTCGGGAATGCCCATCTGGCGTTCCTGGCGGATCGTCTCGGCGCCGCAAAGCTGATTGTCTTCAAGGGCTTGCGCAGGATTGGCGACCAGCAGCGGCAGGCTTGCCAGCAGAGTCCAGACCATCCATCGGATCATTCGCGCCATTTTCGCCCTCGTCAGCGGGAGGTATTTCTCCTGCCCAGATATGCGAGAGCCGTGCCAGTTTTTGCCAGGATTGGTTCATAGCTGCAGTGCACAAAAATTATTAGTTTGATTCTAAACGCGGATTCGGATTCCGGGAGCGGATGGGTAATTTTTCTCTTGCAGCGCACCAATTCGGGCCGTATATTTTGCACTGCAGCAAACGAGTGATCCCTGATCATTCACTTGTCTGCCTTTCTTGGACGTTTCCTCCCTAAACTTTAGGGCCGGTGCTTGCACCGGCCCCTTTCTTTATGGGAATCAAGACGTTAGCGGTGAATGCTGCTGGGAAACGCAGTTTCAGCGCCTTTAGAGTCCGATCGTGAAGATAAATCGGCTGCCCACGCCCGTCGGATTCGGCTCCACCCAAATTCTTCCCTTATGGTGTTCGACAATCTTTTTGCAGACGGCCAATCCAATGCCGGTACCGCCGCCATAAGCGTTTTTGCCATGGAGGCGCTGGAAGATCTGGAATACCCGCTCGGCTTGTTCGGGGGGGATGCCGATGCCGTTGTCGTCCAGGGTAATCCGCCATCCCTGGGCGGTGCGATCCACATGCAGGTCGATCTGCGGAGGACGCGAAGGGTCGGAATATTTGATGGCGTTGGCGATTAAATTTTGGAAAACGCGGGTCATCTCACGGGGGGCGCAGGTGATGAGCGGCATCTTTGGCGGCAGAGTGATGGTCGCTTTGCTTTCGTCGATGGCCACGCTGAGATTAAGCAGGGCAAGGCCAACCAATTCTTTGAGATCGACGTTCTCTGCCCTGTGTTCGGTATGGCCCACATGGGAAAGCTCCAGCAAATCCAAGATGAGCTGGTTCATCCGCTTGGTCCCATCTCGGACGAAGCCAATGAATTGCTGTTGGTCCTCGCTGAGGTCGTCCCCCAAAGACCGTTCCAGAAGGGTTGCATAGCTGCTGATCATCCGCAAAGGCTCGCGCAGATCATGGGATGCCACATAGGCAAACTGTTCCAACTCGTGGTTGGTTTCTTCAAGGGCTTGAATGCTGTTGTTCAGGGCCGACTGAGCCCCATCGCGCTGTTTCAGCAACAACGCGGAGGCCCGGTTGACAATCACCAGATAAGCCGCCGCCGCCAGCAGCAGAAGCAAGGTCAATGCGCCGACCAGGGGGAAGGCATATTTGCCGATTACATCGCGCAGATCGAACTCGTCCATCCGTCCCGGGTGAACCCGCAGGCGCAGCATCACCGCTTCGACCAGAGAGTAATCGCCAGGAGGGGAGAAACCATAAATTCCCGAGGCCTTGGTGACAGGGTCTCCGGGCTCCAAAGACAGCAGTGCCAGGGTGACGGCCTTCACCAGGGCTTCCGGGGTCTTGCCGGGGCTGCAAAAGGGCCATTCCGGATAGAGGGCCGTGGATAGAACCTGGGGATAATCGCCTTTTGGCTTTTGATTGATGACCTTGATATCGGACAGATTGAGCTTGCCTTCGCGGGCCATGCCTTCCAGAACCCCGGTGCGCACAAAGGCCGCATCGGCGGTGCGATCCAGGACGGCTTGAACCGAGCGGTCATGAGGCATCCCCAGGTAACTGACCTGCGGAAAGGCAATCCCCTGGCGGCGCATCTCCCAAAGCTGCATCAGGTTGCCGCCCAAGGATTCGGCCGAGGGCGAGGCGACAGAACGCCCGGACAGATCTTCCAGCCGATTGATGTCGGTGCGGTCGGAACGGCTTACGATGACGCCGCCAAAACTGGTCACCGGATGTCCATTGATCTGAGGCATCACCGTCAGAATCGGCGCCAGACTGGTTTGATTGCGCAAAAGCACGAAGTGGTCGGGATTGGTGAAGACGAAGTCGAGCCGACCGTCTTTTACGGCGCGGTCCAGATCCGGATAGTTCATCGGCACAACGCGGAACTCATGTCCAGGGATGCTGCGGGACAGATAGTCCGCCATGGGAGTCCATTGCTGCAGCGTCTGGTCGATAGGGCGAAAGGAGAGCACGCCGATCAGTACGGGTTGCAAGGCAGCTGCGGGCGGTGCCGTCTCCGTCGCAGCCGCAGGGACCATGAAGGCCACCAGGATCAAACATATCCTTAGAACGAAAGCCAAATGCGCCCCCTGGCCAGATGCATTCAAAAGCTCACGACACCTCCACCGGAGACTCCCCGTCGTGAAATGCTGATCGCGGCCAAATTAGGTTGAATATCCTATCGACCGTTGCAGTAGAGATGCGGGTTTTACACCGATCACAGGCAGAATAGCGCCGCCAGCATGCGCCTGGAAGCCAAATTCACGTTCGAGGCCGTCAGTGCCGAGATCTTGATTGCTTTGGCAACTTTATGGCCTCAATGATGAGGATCAGATTCGGATGGATGTCTATCTGATACAACAGATGGCGGAGCGCAAAGCTTGGATCGAGGATCGTCCCCAAGACGCCGACAGCATCGCTCGGTTGATGGCCCAGCCGGGCTCTTGACCCGATGGATATGTCTTGTCAGGGCGCGATGATCTTCATGCCCGGCTGATCGGGCAGGCCCTCGTCGGCATTGCCCAGCGGTCTGTGCATGATCACCGCATCGATCCAGCGGCCGAACTTCAGGCCGACGCCGCGCAGGACGCCTTCCTGGCGGAAGCCCAGCTTGCGATGGACGTTGATGGAGCCAAGATTGGCGGAATCGCCAATGACGCCGATCATCTGGCGATAGCCCAGGGCGGTGCAGCGCTCCACCAGAGCCCCCAGCAAAGCCGCGCCGATGCCGCGCCGGGAGACGCCGGGGGCGACATAGATGGAATCCTCGATGGTGTAGCGATAGGCCGAGCGGAAGCGGAAGGGCCCGGCATAGGTATAACCCAGGACCTCGCCATCCGCCTCGGCCACCAGATAGGGCAGGCCGCGTTCCAGGACGCGGCGGCGGCGGGCCTGCATCTCCTCGACACTGGGCGGCACTTCTTCGAAGGAAGCGCAACTGCGGGTGACGTAATAGCTATAGATGGCCTGGACGGCGGCCATGTCCTCTTCGTTGGCGTCGCGGATTTGGACCGGCAGGGGTGACGTGATCATATCCGGCTTCCCTTGGGGTTCAGCTGATCGGCGGGCAAAGCGGCCAGGGCGGTGACCACCCGGCCAAGATCAGCCTGTAGGGTGGCAAAGCCCTCGTTCTTCACATGGGTCGTTTCGTCCATATAGAGGCGGCGGTTGATCTCGACCTGCAGGGCATGGATGCCCCGCTCGGGTTTGCCGTAATGACGGGTGGTGTGCCCGCCGGCATAGGGCGTATTGCGCAGGCAGCGATAGCCCAGATGGCTGAGCATGGCATCCGCCGCCCGGGTGATCTCTGGGGCGCAGGCTTGGCCGAAACAGTCCCCCAGGACGAAATCCACCCGGCCATAACCGTTGGTCGCCTCGGCGCCGCTGGAGGGCATGGAATGGCAATCGATCAGGATGCAATAGCCGAACTGCTGCTCGGTCTCATCCACCAGCCGGCGCAGGGCGGCGTGATAGGGTAGGTAAAGCTCGGAGATGCGGCGCTCGGCTTCGGCAAAGGTCAGCTTGCGGCGATAAATTTCCGAGCCCGAGGAAACCAGCCTGGCGATGGTGCCCAGCCCGGCGATGACCCGGGGCGTGTCGGAATTGACGAAGCCGGGCAGGGCGTCTTCGAACATCGCCGGGTCCAGCTCATAGGCCTCGCGGTTGACGTCCAGATAGGCCCGGGGGAACAAGGCCTTGAGCATGGGCGCGCCCTGGGTGACGGCATCGGCCCATAGCTCATCGACGAAGCTGTCTTCGGAGCGGCGCAGAACCTGCGGCTCAAGCGGTGACAGGGCCAGGAATTCCGGCGGATAAATCCGCCCGCTATGGGGCGAGGCGAAGACCATGGGCAACAGCCGCCGGGCCGGAGTGGAAATCTCCAGCACCTCGCCAAAAGGCTCATGCCCCAGCGGGGATTGCGATGGCTTGCTGTCCATGTCTTGGGTTTAGCCGAAATGGGCCGTTCTGTCATCCCTAAGCCCATGACAAAGATATCATCACAAAGGGTAATTTTTTGGGTTGCCAAAGCTATCGGATGACGCTAAAAGCACTTCCCTCACGGCGGCGACGCCGTTGAACGGGTGCTTAGCTCAGCGGGAGAGCACTTCCTTGACATGGAAGGGGTCACAAGTTCAATCCTTGTAGCGCCCACCATCGAAGCCCCTAGGGAAACCTAGGGGCTTCGTCCGTTTTTGGGGTCAGGGTTCTCAGCGGATGATTTTGTCGCGGAAGCAGGGCGGAAGCACGCGGCGGAAAATCAGGGTAACGGATCGCCGCATACCGTTGCAGAGCGGATGCCTTTTGACGGTCTTCCGTAATCGCCAGAAGTCGAAGGTGGAGACGACCACAATGAGCTTTCACCCTCTGGTCAAAGCCGTCTGGCGGCGCGGATCGCCGGATGGCGGGCGGCGGCGTGATGGACGGTATCGCTTTTGCGTGCCCCAGCCTGGGGACAAGGCATAGTCGAAACTTGCCTACCTCGGTATGTTCCGGCTTCCTGTTCCGTCAAAATGTGGTTACTTTCTCACCTGTATGGCGGTGAGCCGCCAAACGAGGGACTGGGCGCCTTGAGGTTTGGCACCTGATGGAGGGGGATGGCCGGTTTCGCCGTCTTCGCCATGGGTGTGGGGGGAGTTGGAAGCTTTCGGATCGCCGGCGGCCATGGCCGGTTCAGATCTTGGAGGGGCTATGGACTCCGATGGTGGTTCGGACAGCAAGGTCTTGCTGTATATCGAAGACAATCCGGACAATGTTTTGTTTATGACCAGCTTCATCGAAGTGATGGAGGGCTGGTCGATTGTCGTCTGCAAAACAGCGGAAGAGGGGATCGATTACGCCGGGGTTACTCCGGTCGATCTGATTCTGACCGACGTCAATCTTCCGGGTATGAACGGAATCGAGGCGGTGCGGCGTCTAAGGGCCATGCCTGGCTTTCATGGGGATTTCCCCATTTTTGCCATCAGTGCCGACGCGACCCAGGAAACCATCGATGTGGCGAAGGCGGCGGGGGTGACGCGTTATCTGACCAAGCCGACCCGTCTGCGAGAGCTGCGCGCGCTCTTGGAATCCCTGCCCGATTCCAACTGATATTGGTGACCCGCCATGTGGAAGCTGTTTTCCTCCAAGCATAATTACCTGCTGGTGCTGTTCCTGGGCTTCGCCGTTTCGGTCGGCCTGTTCTTCGCCGTCCAGCGGGCGGACAAGGCGGCGAACGAATCGCGGTTCTATGAACTGGCCATTCCTCGTCTGGCTGCGGTGAAGGCCGATATCGCCACCGCCATCGACACCGTGGTGATGCTGGGCGGGCATTTCTCTGTTCATCCGCCGGTCGCTACCTCGCGCGCCGAGTTCACTCGCTTGGCCACCAGCTCCTGGCAGCGTCATCCTTACGTTCAGGCTTTGGCCGGCGTCACCCACGTCACGGGTCAGGGCCGCGTTCCCTTGGAGCAGATGGTGGAGAAGCGGGACGAACATCCCGGTTTCCGCCTGACTCAACGCAGCCCGGAAGGGGTGATGGTTCCCGACGCTGAACGCGACGAATATTTCCCGGTGCTCTACGAGGTTCCCAAGGCCGGCAACGAGCCGGCCTTCGGCTATAACCTTGGCTCCGAACCCATGCGCCTGGAGGCGCTGATTACGGCCCGCGACACGGGCGAGCTGGTCAGCACCCATCGCATCAAGCTGGTTCAGGGAGCCGGCGATCAGTACGGGGTTCTGCTGTTCAATCCCGTTTACGCGGTCGGCCCCCGTGACAGCATGGAGGAGCGCCGCGCCGGGTTGTTGGGCTTCGCCATGGGGGTGTTCCGCATTGGCGATCTGATCAAGCTGTCCGGTCAGGCCCTGGGCGAAGAGACCCAACAGGGCGGCGGCAAGGATAGCGCCGATCCCAAAAATCCGCCGATCGAGGTGCATGTCTATGACATGAGCGTCCCCGACGACCAGAGCCAATTGTTCCCTAAAACGCCCGAGGTCGCTCAGGGGACTTTGCTGGAAAAGCTGCATGCCACCGCCTCGGTCCCCATGGGTGGGCGCGAGTGGAAAGTGGTGGTCACCCCGACGGCGGCTTTCAGCAATCCCGTGGTGACCCTGAATGCGGTGGTGGTTTTCCTGGCGGCCATCATGACCACCTTGGCCTTCAGCCTGTTCGTCAAACGCGGGCATGAACGCGCCGTCAACGAGGCCTTGTTCAAGACCAACCAGAAGCTGGAACAACAGCAGGTGGAACTGGCCGAGGCCAATCTGGCCGCCAATGCCGCCAGCAAGGCCAAGTCGGACTTCCTGTCCAGCATGAGCCACGAGCTGCGCACGCCTTTGCATGCCATCATCGGCTTTTCCGAACTGCTGCTGGATAGCACCAAGCCGCCTCCGACCGAGCGTCAGCGCAAACAGCTTTTGCGGATCAACAAGGGCGGCGAATATCTTCTCTATCTGATCAACGAGATCCTTGAATTCACCAAGATCGAGGTGGGCAAACTCTCGTTGAAGATCGAAGACATCGTCTCGCGCGATCTGTTCGAATCCTGTCTCAGTCTGGCCGAGCCTTTGATGGTCAAATATGGCGTGACCCTGCAGGACGATACGCCGGAGCCGGGCCCGATCCTGAAGGCCGACCGGGTTCGCCTGCAGCAGGTCATCCTGAATCTCCTGACCAATGCCGCCAAATACAACAAGGCGGGAGGCTCGATCCGTCTGGGTTGCCAGTTGCTGGGCCAGACCATGGCCCGCATCACTGTCACCGACACCGGCATCGGCATTGCTTCAGACAAGCAGTCTCAGCTGTTTATTCCTTTCAACCGCCTGGGGGCGGAGGGCACCGAGATCGAAGGTTCGGGCATCGGTCTGGCCTTGTCGCGCAATCTCGCCGAGATGATGGGCGGCAGTCTGGATTATGAAAGCGAGGCCGGAGTGGGCTCGACCTTCTGGGTCGATGTACCTTTGTCCTCCGAGCAAAGCCTGCCCCTCGAGAACAGCGTTCTAGCGGGAGGCGATCAGTTCGAGGCCCTGGCCGAGGTGCCGGGTCATCCGCGCTCCATCCTTTATATCGAGGATAATCCCGATAATGTGAGTCTGATGCAGGACTTCATCGAGATTTTCGCGGGATGGACCCTGGTGACCGCCCCCAACGCCGAATTGGGCATCACCTTGGCCGAGAGCAAGGATTTCGATCTGATCATCTGCGACATCAATCTGCCGGGCATGAATGGCATCGAGGCGGTCAAGCTTCTGCGCGCCGGCAAGTGCGCGACGACGCCGATCCTGGCTTTGAGCGCCGACGCCACCTATACCACCATGGAAGAAGGCAAGGCGGCGGGGTTCTCGGACTATCTGACCAAGCCCATCCGTTTGAAGGACCTGGAGCAAATCATCAACATCAGCCTTAAGTGATGCCGGGTCAGGCGCCTGATCCCATGAAGGAGTTGTCACCGTGATGGCCCCCATAAGCATTCGCCTTCCCATAGCCGGCACCTTCTGGATGACGGCCTTGCTGCTGGTGCTGATGGCTCCGGTCTCGTGGTTGCTGTCCGCCGAATGGGAGCGGCAGCAAGAGGTCGATCTGGTCTCTCACGCCCAGCGGAACGTTGATGACCGTCTGGCCGCATTCACCCAGGACTTCGACCGGATGGTCGCGCATATTCGCGGCTTCCCCCTGGTCATCGCCAATGAACCCCAGGCTTTTCAGGCCGTGTTACCCAGCCATTCGCCGGCGGATACCGGGGCCTTGAACGGCTATCTGAAGTTCCTGGCCGACAGCATTCAGGTCGATCTGGCCTTCGTCGTCGATCGCGATGGCAATTGCGTGGGCTCCAGCAATTTTTCCCAGCCGGAGTCCCTTGTCGGCGAATCCTTCAAGGACCGGGAATATTTCCGCGCCGCCCAGATCGGTGATGCCAGCGTGCAATATGCGGTTGGCCGGCGCACCAATATTCCCGGCATCTTCTTTTCGTCGCCGATTTTGCAGAATGGAGTCTTCATCGGCGCCGCCGTGGTGAAGATCGACATTCCCACCATCGAGCAGGTTGTTTCGGCCAAGGACGTCTTCGTCACCGACCGCCATGGCGTGGTGATCATGTCGACCAATCCGTCGTGGCTTCTGCAGGCGGTGCCGGATGCTCAGATCCTGACCATGAGCCGGGAAGAGCAGGTTTTGGCCTATAAGAAGAACAGCTTCCAGGTGCTGCCCATCTCTCCCGTCAGCGGCGAGGCCTATTCGGTCCGCATCGGCGAAGCGGGCGCGCCGGCGGTGATCGCCACCTCGTTGCTGCAGGGAGAGAGCATGCATGTGCATATGTTCTCGCCCCTGGATATTCTGGCGGCGCTGCACCACCAGAGGAACCATCTGTTTGTCCTGCTCTATTGCGGGCTTTGCGCGGCCTTGTGGGGGGCGATGATCTCGGTCCTGTTCGTGTTGCGCAGCCGCAGCCATCAGCGCAAGCTTCTGGTCGCCAAAGAGCTGGCCGAAACGGCGAATCAGGCCAAGTCGGAATTTCTGGCGACAATGAGCCATGAAATCCGTACCCCCATGAACGGCATCATCGGCATGGTCAGTCTGTTGGAAGACACGCCGCTGAATTCCGAACAGCGCCATTTCGCCGGCACTATCCGCATTTCGGCGGAATCCCTGCTGGCCATCATCAACGACATCCTGGACCTGTCGAAGCTTGAGGCCGGTCATATGACCCTGGAGGATGGGCCGTTCGACATTCCCTCGTTGATCGAAGGCACCGTCGATGTGCTGGCGCCCAGGGTCAAGGGTCGTCCGGTCGAGCTTACTTATCGGGTGGGGGCTAGCTGCCACGGCATGTTCAGCGGCGACGCCGGACGGCTGCGCCAGGTCCTGGTGAATTTGGCCGGCAATGCCATCAAGTTCACCGAAGCCGGAAGGGTCGGCATCGAGACCGAGGTTGAAGAGCGGGACGCCCGGCCCTGGATGACGGTCCGGGTTGTCGATACCGGCGTGGGCATTCCCATCGAGGCCCAGCCCAAATTGTTCAGCATGTTCACCCAGGCGGATTCCTCGACCCAAAGGCGGTTCGGCGGGACTGGATTAGGGCTGGCCATTTCGAAGCGCATCATCGAAATGATGGGCGGTGAAATCGGCTTTTCCTCGGAAGAGGGCAAGGGAAGCATCTTCTGGTTCCAGGTGCCCCTGGACCATGCCGAAGCCTCGGCGCTGGCGGCGATGGATCACCCCCTTCAGGGGCTGCGGATATTGCTGGCCGAGGGCAATCCCGATGCTCTGGGGCTGCTGCGCCGTCAGCTTGAAGCCTGGGGCGCCTTGGTCCGGCCCTCGGCCATCGCCACCGACGCCCTGATGGCGGCCCGTCAGGCCCAAAGCGACGGCCTCGCTTACGATCTTTGCCTGATCGACCATGATTTGCCGGGCATCAGCGGGTTGGATCTGGCGGTCATGCTGCGGTCGGACCCTCTTCTGGCCGGGCTCAAGCTGGTCCTGATGAGTTCGGCTCCGCAAGCCGATCTGGCCGTGGTCCTGGAGCGGTTGGGCATAGACGCCGCGCTGGCCAAGCCGGTCCGTCAAAGTGCTTTGCATGATCGTTTGATGGAGCTTCAGGGAGCGGTTACGGAAAGCTCTGTCCCGGCGCCATCCGTCTCCCGGCCCTTGCGCATCCTGGTCGCCGAGGACAATGCCATCAACCAGCAGGTCGCCACCGGCCTGCTGGCCAATCTTGGGCATCGGGCCGATGTCGCCAGCGATGGCGCCGAAGCCGTCGTGATGGTGGAAAAGGGCCATTACGACATGGTGCTGATGGATATGCATATGCCGGTCATGGACGGACTGCAATCCACCAAGGCCATCCGAGCCCTGCCGACGGACAAATCCCGCATCCCGATCATCGCCATGACCGCCAACGCCATGGAAGGCGACCGCGAAAGCTGTCTGGCCATGGGGATGGATGATTACCTGTCCAAGCCGATCAACCGCAAACGCCTGGCCGCCGTCGTATCCCGCTGGGCCGAGGCCGATCCGGGTCAAGTGGATGGCGGTCCATACCCCGATCGGTTTGCTGAATGAATGAGCTCTGGCGTCTGAGCGATTTCACGGGCAGAAATTAAGCAGCAACATGTCCGGAGACCGCAAGCGCCATGTCTCTTGTCGAAGACCAGTTCGCCCAGGCCATCGACCATCATCAGAACGGCCGGCTCGATCAG
>Ga0302156_10003458_pt1 | contig 12161 bp, 9 predicted proteins | sample I_Bog_N3_2_FD_193503 | JGI IMG/M metagenome (GOLD analysis project Ga0302156, IMG submission 193503) | Peat permafrost microbial communities from Stordalen Mire near Abisko, Sweden - I_Bog_N3_2 | ecosystem: Environmental > Terrestrial > Soil > Wetlands > Peat | place: Sweden: Abisko, Stordalen... | reverse complement strand
TCGGCCGGTTATGACCTCACACGGGTATTCGTCGGCAGCGAAGGTACGCTGGGCATCATCACCGAAGTCACCGTACGCCTCTATCCGCAACCGGAAGCGGTATCGGCGGCGATCTGTTCGTTCCCCAGCGTGGCCGATGCGGTCAACACCGTCATTGAGGCGATCCAGATGGGCGTGCCGCTGGCGCGGGTCGAGCTGCTCGATGAAAACGGCGTCAAGGCCATCAATGCTTATGACAAGATGACACTGCCCGAAAACCCCCTGTTGCTGTTTGAGTTTCATGGCAGCCCCAGTGGCGTCAAGGAGCAGGCAGAGGTGGTGCAGGATATTGCCAACGAACACCATGCACGCGGCTTCGAATGGGCCACGCGGCCGGAAGACCGTTCGCGGCTATGGGCGGCGCGGCATAACGCCTATTTTGCGATCCTGCAATTGCGTCCCGGTGCGCGTGCCATTTCCACCGATTGCTGCGTGCCGATTTCACGGCTGGCCGAATGCGTGCTCGAAACCAAGGCCGATTGTGAAGCCAATGGTTTGCTGCATGCCATCATCGGCCACGTCGGCGACGGTAATTTCCACGTGCAGATGCTGGTCGATCCCAATGATGCCGCCGATGTGGCGCGTGCCGAAGCGGTCAATGCGCGCATGGTCACGCGTGCCATCGAGATGGATGGCACCTGTACCGGCGAGCATGGTGTCGGCCTGCACAAGATGGATTTTCTGATCCAGGAGCATGGCGACGGCGCCATTGCTGTCATGCGCGCCATCAAACATGCACTGGACCCGCACAACATCATGAACCCAGGCAAAATTGTGCGCTGGTAGACGCGCACTGCCTGTCGTGCGCGGGCGACTCCATCACCAAAATAACAGGTAATCATGGCCATACGCCTTCCTCCCGTGCATGCGCTTTCAGCATTTGAAGCGGCAGCACGGCACAACTCCTTCGCGCTTGCCGCCGAAGAACTTTGCATTACCCCCTCGGCGTTGTCACACCGGATTCGTCTGCTGGAAGACTTCGTCGGCGAGCGCCTGTTTTACCGGGATGGTCGCTCGATTGTCTTGTCCGAGTTTGGTCGCCGCTATCTGGATGTGGTGCGTTCGGCGCTGCGCACCCTGACTGATTTTCCGCTGCCGCATCGGCAGGGAACCTTGCAGCCCAAGGTCAAGATCATGTTGCCGCCGACCTTTGCGCGTTATTTGCTGGTGCCGCGCATTGCCGAATTCACCACGCGTCACCCCGACATCACGGTGGAGATGTATCTGTCGGTACCGTTATACGATCTGAGTTTGTCCGAAAGCGATGTCGAAATTCGTTTTGGCGCCGGCAACTATCCCAATATCGTCACTGAAAAGCTGTTTGAGGAGCCGGCCTTTGCGGTTGCCAGTCCTGCCTATCTGCAAACCATTGCGCCGCTGAACACGCCGCAAGACCTACAGCATGCCAATTTGCTGCGTTCGGCACTGGAGCCGTGGCAGCCCTGGTTCGAGGCCGCAGCATTGAAGGACTGGCCGGAACCGTCGACCGGTCTGCGCATGGACGATCTCGGGCTGTTGCTCGAAGCGGTGCGTCATGGCTATGGGGTGGGTTTGACGCGTCAGCATTTCGCTCAGGAGTTGCTCGCCCGCGGGGAAGTCGTGGAATTGTTCGATGTGCGCCTGCGCACCCCGCCGCACGCCTACTACGTGGTCTACGAGCAGCAAGTGCGCGAGCGGCCCGAAGTCGATCTGTTCATCAACTGGATGCAACAGGCTTTTCAGCATATCTGAACAAGCGCTGAAATTTATTCATTCAAGGTGGTGAATTCTTTTCAGTGTGACAAGCTCAGGCTTTTTGCTACGGTTGGCTGAAATTGGCTACACTGGACGTCTTGCGTCGGCCTCGGCACGCCGCGTCCCAGCCACCAGCCAAACAAGGTCTTGCATGAACGCTGCCGTCCCCCTTTCATTTTCACCGGACCGTCAGCGGCAGGTGGTGGCCGCGCTCAAAGCCGTGCTGCCGCCGCATTGTGTCCTCTTCGACGAAGAAGATACCCGCCCCTACGAGTGCGATGGTCTGGCGGCGTACCGGCAATTACCCATGGTGGTGGTATTGCCGGAGAATGAAGCACAGGTCGTTGACATCCTCAAGACCTGCCATGGTCTGGCAGTACAGATCGTGCCGCGCGGCGCCGGCACCGGCCTGTCCGGCGGCGCCATGCCGATTGCCGATGGCGTGGTGCTGTCAACGGCCAGACTCAAGCGCATCATCAGTGTCGACAACTATTCCCGAACCGCAGTGGTGCAGCCGGGTGTGCGCAACCTGGCCATTTCCGAAGCGGCCGCGCCGTATGGCCTGTACTATGCGCCGGACCCTTCCTCGCAGATTGCCTGTAGCATCGGCGGCAATGTCGCCGAAAACTCCGGCGGCGTGCACTGCCTCAAATACGGCTTGACCGTTCACAATGTCTTGCGGGTGCGCATCGTCACCATCGAAGGCGATGTCGTCGAACTTGGCAATGCCGCGCTCGATGCGGCAGGACTGGACTTGCTGGCGGTCTTTATCGGCTCCGAAGGCATGCTGGGGGTGGTCACCGAAGTGACCGTGAAATTGATTCCCAAGCCGCAACAAGCACGCGTGATCATGGCGTCCTTCGATGACGTGGTCAAAGGCGGCAACGCCGTGGCTAACGTGATTGCCGCCGGCATCATTCCGGCCGGACTGGAAATGATGGACCAGACCAGTGTGCGCATGGTCGAGCCCTTCGTGCAGGCGGGCTACGATGTCAGCGCGACGGCGATCTTGCTGTGTGAATCCGACGGCACCGCAGCCGAAGTCGAGGAAGAAATCGCGCGCATGCAGGCCGTCCTCAATGCCAGCGGCGCCACCGCCATGAGCGTGTCGCAGTCGGATGCCGAACGCCTGCGTTTCTGGTCCGGCCGCAAGAATGCCTTTCCGGCGGCCGGGCGCATCTCGCCCGACTACTACTGCATGGATGGCACCATCCCGCGCAAGAAGCTCGCTGAAGTCTTGCTTGGCATTGCCGCGATGGAGCAAAAATATGGTCTGCGCTGTGCCAATGTGTTTCACGCCGGCGACGGTAATTTGCATCCGCTGATTCTGTTTGATGCCAACCTGGCCGACGAATTTCACCGCGCTGAATTGTTCGGCGCCGAAATTCTCGAGTTGTGCGTGGCCGTCGGCGGCACCATCACCGGCGAGCATGGCGTGGGGGTTGAAAAGATCAACTCCATGTGCGTGCAGTTTTCACCAGAGGAACGTGAAGCCTTTTTCAAGGTCAAGCGGGCCTTCGATCCCGCCTTCCTGCTCAACCCCGACAAGGGGATTCCCTCGCTGCATCGCTGTGCCGAGTACGGCAAGATGCATGTGCAGCGCGGCCAGCTCAAATTTCCCGAATTGCCAAGGTTTTAACGCATGGAACAGATACTGCAAGAGTTCAAGACCCGCATCGCCGCTGCCAGCGGCGCGCAGCCATTGCAAATTCGCGGCGGCGGCAGCAAGCATTGGTATGGACAGAGGCCCACGGGCGAGCTGCTCGACACGGGCGGCTACAGCGGCATCGTCGAATACGAGCCGACCGAGCTGGTCATCACGGCGCGCTGCGGCACGCCGCTGTCCGAGATTGACGCCGTCCTGGCGGCCAACCATCAGGTGCTGGCTTTCGAGCCGCCGCGGTTTGGCGGCGTCGCCACCGTCGGTGGCATGGTTGCCGCCGGATTGTCCGGACCGGGACGGCAGTTCAGCGGCGCGGTGCGCGACTTCGTGCTGGGCGCTGACTTGATGGATGCGCAAGGACAGATTTTGCATTTCGGCGGCCAGGTCATGAAAAATGTCGCCGGCTACGATGTCTCGCGCCTGCTGGTCGGATCGCTGGGCACTCTGGGGCTGATTCTGCACGTGTCGCTGAAAGTCTTGCCGCAAGCCCTTGCCAGCAGCACGCGGGTATTTGAGGTAGGGCAGGCCGAAGCCATCAGCATGCTCAACGCCTGGGGCGGGCAGCCGTTGCCGTTGTCGGCCAGTGCCTGGATCAATGGCGTGCTGACAATTCGCCTGTCCGGCGCGCAAGCAGCCGTCAACGAAGCGGTGCAGCAACTGGGTGGTGCCGAATTGACGAACGGCGATGATTTCTGGCGTGACCTGCGCGAGCAAAGTCATCTCTTTTTCGCTTCAGCCGAATTGCCGCTATGGCGTCTGTCGGTGCCATCGGTGGCGCCGCCGCTGGCCCTGGACGGGATACCGCTCATCGAATGGGGAGGGGCGCAACGCTGGTATCGCGGCCAGCACAATGCCGCCGACATCCGCGCCGTGGCGCAGGCCGCCGGTGGACATGCCAGCCTGCATCGCGGCGGCGACAAGAGCGTGGGCGTATTTCATCCGCTCGCGCCGGCGCTGGCGAAAATCCATCGCAATCTGAAAGCCTCCTTCGATCCCTCCGGCATCTTCAATCCCGGCCGCATGTATCCAGACTTCTGAGCGAATTTTTCATTATGCAAACCAATCTGGCCGATTTCATCCGCAACACCAATGAAGGCAAGGAAGCAGAATCCATCCTGCGCGCCTGCGTGCATTGCGGTTTTTGCACGGCAACCTGTCCGACTTATCAACTGCTGGGCGATGAACTCGACGGCCCGCGCGGGCGCATCTATCTGATCAAGCAAGTACTCGAAGGCAAGCCCGCCAGCGCCGCCACCCAATCGCATCTGGACCGTTGCCTGACTTGCCGCAACTGCGAGTCGACCTGTCCCTCCGGCGTGCAATACAGCCGGCTCATCGATATCGGTCGCAAGGTGGTGGAAGCGCAAGTGCCGCGCCCGCTGGGGCAACGCCTGGTGCGCACCACGCTCAAGACCTTGCTGCCGAATAAACACTTGTTCAATCCCTTGATGAAAGTCGGTCAGACGATGCGAGCCATCCTGCCGCAAAAACTGCAAAACAAGGTGCCACCCAAACAGCAGGCCGGGCGCTGGCCCAACGCCACCCATGCGCGCAAGATGCTCATGCTGGCAGGCTGCGTGCAGCCTGCCATGTCGCCCAATATCAACAGCGCCACGGCGCGCGTGCTCGACACCCTCGGCATCGAATTGGTGACGCCGCCCAAGGCCGGTTGCTGCGGCGCGATTCGTTATCATCTCAATGATCAGGATGGCGGTCTGGACGACATGCGTCGCAATATCGACGCCTGGTGGCCCTATGTGGATGGCACCGCCGGCTATGTCGTTGAGGCCATCGTCATGAATGCCTCCGGTTGCGGCGCTACCGTCAAGGAATATGGCCACCTGCTGCAACACGATGCCACCTATGCCGCCAAGGCGCAAAAAATTTCACAGCTCACACGTGACATCAGCGAAATTCTGCCCGCCTTCGACGTGCAATTGCAAAGCAAGCTCAACGGCAAGATCAGCAAACGGGTCGCCTACCATCCGCCGTGCACCTTGCAGCATGGTCAGAAAATTCGCGGCAAGGTCGAGCAGATTCTCGCCGCCGCCGGCGTTGATGTCACCCTGTGCGCCGACAGCCATTTATGCTGCGGTTCGGCCGGTACCTACTCGGTGCTGCAACCGGAATTGTCGTATCGCCTGCGCGATAACAAACTCAAGGCCTTGCAGGCCAGCGGACCGGACCTGATCGTCTCGGGCAATATCGGCTGCCTCACGCATTTGCAGTCAGGCACGGCAACGCCGGTTCAGCACTGGATAGAATTGCTTGACGCTGCCTTGCATCCGGCCTGAGCATTCTGGCCCCGGCCGGCTGGTTTGGCACAGGCCTCTCATGACGTATCGTGAGAGGCCTTCTGCTCAGGCAGCGCGCAGGCGCACCTTGTACATGGCCTTGCATGGTGTTGTTCTGCGCGGCTATTGCGTCGCAGGCAGCCATTCCTGCAAGGTAATCTCGATGGTGATGAAGCACAGGTTGCCGCCACGCACGAAGCGGCCGGCGAAGATTTTGCCGTCGCTATCGGCCACCACACCTTGCAATGTCTGATGTGCCTGGCCGCAGCCAAGCTCGCCGAAGACATTGAGGATTTCGACACCCGGACCACTGATGTGCATTTCGCGCCAGCCGTCGGTGCTGGCATAGGCCAGGCGGGCATCGATGAGGCTGCCGATAGCGCCACGCACGATGGCCGCAGCCATGCCATGTTGGCGGCATAGCGCCTCGACGCTTTCGGTCAAATCCTCATTGGGTTTGAGGCGTGCCATCACTAATTTGCCCAGTCTGCCTTCCTGTACCTGAATGTCCAGGTCGTCGGTCGGTATGCGGAGGGTGTTGGTCAGAGCGGATGTCGTCATCATGATTCCATGGGTGTCGGATGCAATAGACTGAAGCGCGTTTCTTCATCGCTGTTGACGACGAAGGCGCCTTGGGAGAACAAGCACAAGCGGATGATGAGCGGATCGTCGCCCACTTCCACTGTATCGAGCAATACATGGCCACCGTGTATGGTGCCGTCGCCGTCGAGAAAGCCGGCGTGACAATGCAACAGGATGTCGCCGTGTTGATTCTGGCCGAGCGTGATGGCACCCGTGACAAAGGTGATGCTGCCTGCGAGCACATGCGGCGGGCCATAGTCGTAAGGGCGCTGGTCATCGAGCGTATGTTCGATGCGGTGATAATGCAGACGGCGCGCGCTGCCACCGCACAGGCGAGCGACGCCGCCACGCTGGCCGTAGCGCAGCAACACGGTGCGCAATGCCGGCCCGACCAGCACGCCTGAACGTAGCGTGATGCGCAATTCTTCGGCCGGTTCGGCTGTCAGGTCCAGCAAGCGCGGATAGCTTTGCTGGCCGGCGTGCAGAAACTTGCGGACCTCGACAAATCCCGGCGTGCCAGTGCCGGATTTGTAGGAGATGTTCATAAGTGATATTCCTCCTTGTCCTGTAGCAGACGTTTGATCTGCTTCTTGACGATCTTGCCGTAGCCCGACTTGGGCATGTGCTCCCAGAATACGAAACGACGCGGCCATTTGTATTTGGCAATGCGGCTTTCCAGATGCCGCAGCAGCGCCTGCGCATCGACAGGCAAGCCGGCTTTGGCGACGATGACCGCGATACCGCTTTCGCCCCATTTCGGATCGGGCAAGCCCATGACGGCCACTTCGGAAACCGCAGGATGGGTCAGCAACGCTTCTTCGATTTCGCGCGGATAGACATTGGAGCCGCCCGAGATATACATGTCCGAAGAACGTCCGGTCAGGTAGAGGAAACCTTCTTCGTCAACATGGCCGAGGTCGCCGGTATGGAACCAGTCACCCTTGAAGGCACTGGCATTGGCTGCCGCATTATTGTGGTAACCCATGAACACGGCCGGGCCGCGCACACAGATTTCACCGGTTTCAAAAGGCTTGAGTCTGGTACCGTCCTGATTGAGGATGGCGATTTCCATGCCGGTGCGCGGCATGCCGCAGCTACCCACGCGTGCTTGCGGATGGGCGTCATCGATTTCATGCAGATAAGTCGGCAAGAAAGTGATGTTGCCGGTCACTTCGCCCAATCCGTAATACTGCACCAGCACCTTGCCCAGCTTGTTGAGGGCATGTACCTGATCGGCACGGTACATGGGAGCGCCGGCATAGATGACATGTCTGAGCGAACTGTGATCGTAGCGATCAACGGCATCATCCTCGGTGAGAATTTTGACAATGGTCGGCACCGTAAACATATTGTCGACGCCGTAGCGCTGCACCAGTTGCCAGGCTTCTTGCGGCACCAGGCGCTCGCTTGAGAGCAAGATGCTGGCCGCGCCGCGCGCCGTATTGACCATGGCGTGAATGCCGGCGCCATGCGACAGCGGCGCCACCACCAGCGAGCGCGAGTGGTGGGTCAGGCCCGGCAGGAGATCGGCCAGATGGTTGGTGATGACAAAGGCCATCTGGCCGTGCGACAACACACCGGCCTTGGGATGGCCGGTCGTGCCTGAGGTATAGAAGAACCAGAGCGGATCTTCGTAATCGACTTCCACTTCCACGAAGAGCTGATGCCCCGCGCTGGCCGTGACCAGGGTGTCGTAATGCCATTCGCCGGGACGCGGATCGTGCAGCGCGATGACATGGCGCAGCGCCGGCGAGGCGGCGCGCACGGCGTCCACATAGTGGCTAAAGCTGTGGTCATAGAGCATCACCGCCGCGCCGCTGGACTGTCCCAGATAAGCCGCTTCGGGCGGCGTGATGCGCACATTGGTCGGGACCCACACCAGACCCAGTTTGAAAGCCGCCCAGGCGCTTTCAAACAGTTGCTGGTTGTTGCGTGAATGGACCAGCATCTTGTCGCCCTTGACCAAACCCAATCCTTGCAGGGCGTGTGCCAGGGTATCGACGCGGTTGTTGATCTCGCGCCAGCTGACACTGCGATCACGCTCGCCGGTAGCGGTGCCATCGCCGAAAATCAGTCCGGGTTGGTCGGGACAGCGGCGCGCCACATCTGCCAGCAGGCGGCCCAGGTTCATGACTTTTTTTAACATCGTCTCGCTCGTGGTTTTTATCGTTTTGGAACTGGCCCGGCAGGGGCTCAGTGAATGCGCTCAAGAATGCTCACATAGTTGGCCACGGCAGCGCCGCCCATGTTGAATACGCCGGCATAGCGAGCCTGGTCGATCTGCATTGCGCCGGCCTCATGGCTGGCCTGCATGGCCGCCATCACATGCATGGAGACACCGGTGGCGCCGATAGGATGGCCTTTTGACTTCAGCCCGCCGGACGGATTGATCGGCAGCCGGCCATCCTTGGCACTGACGCCATCGAGAATGACCCGTGCACCCTGGCCAGGTGCGGCAAGTCCCATGGCTTCGTATTCCAGCAATTCGGCAATGGTGAAGCAATCGTGGGTTTCGACCAGCGACAAATCCAGCAAGGCCAGATCCGCCTGTTGCAGCGCCTGCTGCCAGGCCAGCGTACCGGCCTCAAAGCGGGTCGGGTCGCGCCGGCTCAGGGGCAGGAAGTCGTTGACATGCACCGCGGCACGAAACTGTACGGCACGCGCCATGCCGCGCGCAGCCTCAACGCTGCTGAGCACGACGGCGGCGGCGCCATCTGAAATCAGAGAGCAATCGGTGCGTTTGAGCGGGCCGGCGACATACGGGTTTTTGTCCGAGACCTGGCGGCAAAAATCGAAGCCGAAATCCTTGTGCATGTGCGCATAGGGATTATGCATGCCATTGCGGTGATTTTTGGCCGCAATGGCAGCGAGCGCATCGGACTGGTCGCCGTAGCGCTCGAAATAGGCTTGCGCGATCTTGCCGAAGACACCGGCAAAGCCGCCGGCAATGCCAGCCTCTTCCTTGGCATAGCAGCATTTGAGCAAGATGTCGCCGACTTGCGCGGTGGCCAGTTCGGTCATTTTTTCGAAACCGATCACCAGTGCGTGCCTGGATTGTCCTGCCAGGATCGCCTGTAGACCCGAGTGAATCGCCGCCGAACCGGTGGCGCAGGCATTTTCGACCCGCACGGCCGGTTTGAAGCGCAGCCCCGGCAAACTGTTGAACACCAGCGAAGAGGGAAAGTCCTGATACAGAAAACCGCCGTTGAAGGTGCCGATATGAATCGAGCTGATCTCTTCCGGGGTGAGTCCGGCATGTTCAATGGCGGCCTTGGCGACTTCGCCGATCAGGGCTTCAGGGTCGATGCCGTCGAGCTTGCCGAAGCGTGAATGATGCCAGCCGGTAATGCAGGGCGCGGATGCGGTCATATGAATTCCTTGAGAGTGAACGCCTGCCACTATGCAAAATCGATGCCACACCCATGGGCCCGTGCCAGCGCTGTCAGGCAGTGCCATGCCGACCCGCTGGTCGTCATTGTTGTGTTGCCATGCCGCATGTCGCATGTTGCGACAGCTGTTGCAAAGAAGGCGACAGTTGCGACAGGTGTCGCCATCAAATAAACCTGGGCAAGCCAAGTATATGCCTTGTCGGCGGACGGGTTTTTCGCAGAGAATGTGTCAGCCATGCCGACTTGAGCGCACAAGCTCTGGCCTGTTCAGTGCAAGCCAGCGGCCTGGCATTCAAATTGCTCTGTCAGGCATGAGCAGTGCGCAGCACCACAAAGAGGGTGACGGCAGGCAATCAATCAAAATGATAATCAGGAGACTCATAGATGAACAATCCAGCAGGCAATACCACGCGTCGTCAGTTCTTGAAAAACGTTTCTGTCGTCTCGGCCGCAGCGGCCACCGGCATGCTTGGCAGCAGTGCCTATGCGGCGGTCGAATTCACCTTGAAGTACGCCAACAATCTGCCGGCCACGCATCCGATGAATGTGCGCGCCAAGGAAATGGCGCTCAAGATCGCCAGCGAATCGAAAGGGCGCATCGACTTTCAGGTCTATCCCAACAATCAGCTGGGCAATGACACCGACACCCTGGGTCAGGTACGTTCCGGCGCGGTCGACTTCTTCACGCTCTCGCCGCTGATTCTGGGCACGCTGGTGCCGGCCGCGCAAATCAGCGGGGTTGGCTTTGCCTTCAAGGATTACAGCCAGGTATGGCCGGCCATGGATGGTGAACTCGGTGCCCATGTGCGCCACCTGATCGAAGAGAAATCCTCGCTCTTCGCCTTCGAAAAGATCTGGGACAACGGTTACCGCCAGATCACCAACAGCACCCGAGCCATCAACAAGCCCGAAGACCTCAAGGGCATGAAGCTGCGCGTGCCACCCAGCCCGCTGTGGACCTCGATGTTCCGTGCCTTCGATGCGGCGCCGGCGAGCATCAACTTTGCCGAAGTCTATTCGGCGCTGCAAACCAAGATCGTCGAAGGTCAGGAAAATCCGTTGGCCATCATTTCCACGGCCAAGCTCTATGAAGTGCAAAAATATTGCTCGGTGACCAATCACATGTGGGACGGTTTCTGGTTCCTCGGCAACAAGAAGTCCTTCGAGCGTCTGCCCAAGGACTTGCAAGAAATCGTCACGCGCAACATCAACGAAGCCGGCATCAAACAGCGCGCCGACGTCAAGCTGCTCAACGATTCTCTGGTGGCGGACATGAAGAGCAAGGGTTTGCAGTTCAACGACACGGACAATGAATTGTTCCGCAGCAAGTTGCGCAGCGCCGGCTTTTACACCGAATGGCACAAAAAATTCGGCGATCAAGCCTGGGCCTTGCTGGAAAAATACACCGGAAAGTTGGCTTAAATGGACGCGGCCGTGGCTTATCCTGCGCGCGCCGCCGGCAATCCGCTGGCGCGCCTGCTGGCCGCCGTCAATCGCGCTGTCATGCTGGTCGTGGGCGCGCTGGCGGCCACGTTGGTGGTGGTCGAAACGGCGGTGTTGCTGGCCGGGGTGTTCTATCGTTATGCCCTGCATGATCCGCTGATCTGGTCGGATGAGCTGGCGTCCATCCTGTTCATCTGGTTATCCATGCTGGGTGCGGTTCTGGCGCTGGACCGCGGCGAGCATATGCGTCTGACGGCCATCGTCAACCGCCTCTCCGAAAAATGGCGGATCTGGCTGGAAACGGTCGCCGCCCTGATCGTCTGCATTTTCGTGCTGCTCATTATCCAGCCCGCCTTCGAGCATGCCAGCGAGCAGATGGATATCACCACGCCGGCGCTGGAAATTCCCGATGGCTTGCGGGCCGCCGCCTTGCCGGTGGGGGCCTTGCTGATGTTTCTGGCTGCCGTGGCGCGCATGGCTGCACGTGCGAGCATCCGGCAAGTACTCTCGGCGCTGGCGGTGGTGGCACTCATCGGTGCTGGCTTGTGGTTGAGCCAGCCGCTGCTGGTGGCCATGGGCAACTACAACCTGCTGGTGTTTTTCGTCCTGCTCATTGGTGCCTGTGTGGCCGGCGGCATTCCGATTGCGTTTGCTTTCGGCACGGCCACCCTGGCGTATCTGCTGCTGGCGACCAGTGCGCCGCAGATGATCGTGGTCAGCCGCATGGATGAAGGCATGTCCAGCCTGATCCTGTTGTCGGTGCCGTTGTTCGTCTTGTTGGGCTCCTTGCTGGAAATCAGCGGTCTGGCGCGCACCCTGATCGACTTCATGGCTTCGCTGCTGGGGCATGTGCGGGGCGGTCTGCAATATGTGCTGTTGGGCGGCATGTTTTTAGTCTCCGGCATCTCCGGCTCAAAGGCCGCCGACATGGCCGCCATTGCGCCGGCCCTATTCCCGGAAATGAAAAAACGCGGTGCCAAGCCGGAAGAACTGGTGGCGCTGCTGTCGTCGTCCGGC
>Ga0302156_10003453_pt1 | contig 12171 bp, 9 predicted proteins | sample I_Bog_N3_2_FD_193503 | JGI IMG/M metagenome (GOLD analysis project Ga0302156, IMG submission 193503) | Peat permafrost microbial communities from Stordalen Mire near Abisko, Sweden - I_Bog_N3_2 | ecosystem: Environmental > Terrestrial > Soil > Wetlands > Peat | place: Sweden: Abisko, Stordalen... | reverse complement strand
CGGCTTCGACCACCAGCCGAAAACGCTCCTCACTTTTCCACTGAGCCGTCGTGTTGGACTGATGTCCATCCTCATCCACGATGGAGGTCCTTTTGCGGGCAATGCCTTCTAGTGAGATTGCTGTTCTAGATGGCAATGGCAATAGAACCAGTGGCCTATCATCCTTTCGGGATGGGCCGATGAACAGCCGCTTTAGGGACGAAGATTAATCAAAGCCGTCGTTGATTTTGAGCGCTCTTATATCCACATCTTCCCCCGTCTCTTAGGTTTAAATGCTCAGGGGAAAAACACAGGTATACCTAGGCAGTGCAGATCAAAATCGTAGGCTCAGAGGGTGACCAAGAATGACGCTAACTCCCAGGGAAGGTTAATCGTGAGCGCAAGGGTGTTTCCCCAGTAAAAATATTCTATTACCCATTTTAACTCTGATAGATTTTCTGAACATGCGCGGCTCCAGCGTAGAATTTTCTTGATCCTCGGGATGGCGCTCCATAATAGGTGTGCATGAATTCCCAGTTTTCACGAATAGGTGCGCCGTGTCCCTTCGGAAAATAGATTTGAACCTGTTCCGTGTCTTCGACGCAGTGATGCAGCATCGCAGCGTCAGCGCTGCCAGCAGAGATTTACGCATCACCCCCTCGGCAGTCAGTCATGCCTTGGCGCGCTTGCGTCAAACCCTGGAGGATGATCTGTTCGTCTCTGGGGAAACAGGTATGGAACCCACACCGCGAGCCATCCAACTGGCATCCGGCATTCGCAACGGCCTGGATAATTTCGAGGCGGCGGTGGGGGCTCCGATATTTGATCCGTCCAGAGCAGTCCGCACCTTCCGTCTCGCTGCGACCGATTACGCCAGCATTGTCCTCTTGCCCGCGCTGGTGGCACGACTGACGGAAGCCGCCCCGCAAATTGATCTCAGGGTCTTGCCAGCTGGAAGAGTTGACGTAATTCGTCAACTTGACGAAGGCCGTATCGATTTCGTGTTCGGCTGGTTTAAGGATATTCCTGACCGGTTGCGCCAGATAACCATACTCGAGGACAGCGAGATTTTGGTGGTTCGCACGGGTCATCCCTTGACCGAAGGGCCGGTGACGAAGGAGCGTTTGGCGGAATTTCCTCATATCGTCGTCGAACTGACCGGCAGTGAAGGGCAAGCCGTCGATGGCTTTTATGACGAACGCGGTGCCGTGCGCCGGGTATGGATTGAAAGACTGTTGCTGGAAATGAGCGAGGGTGATGACGGTTTGATCGGTCGGGTCGCCGTCTCAGTTCCACATTATCTGGCGGCGCCGCCACTGCTGCTTGCCAGCGACATGGTCGTCACCCTGCCTCGCCGTTTGGCCCGTCATGTCGTCGAACAGGCCCCCCTGACCATGTTGGAGCCGCCCGGCCAACTGCTGATCGGGACGCTGGATGCGGTCTGGCATCAGCGGAGCGACCAGGATGCCGGCAGTCGCTGGTTCATCGAGCAAGTGTCCCAATTGGACATCGGGCCAGCTTCATGTGGATGAAAATATTGCAGTCCCACGCTGAATAACTTTCAGTAACGAAACCGCTGATCTCCATGGAATATGGCGAGGATCGAGGGCGCATCTGTCTCTCCCGCTCCCGCTTCTGTCCGCATGAGATCGAGGGGTTTCTCCATGAGCAGTTCTCTCAGCCACCAAGAGGAACAACCGTTGGCGTCCTGGACGACCGCCTATAGGGATTATCTCATCGATGCCGGTCAGCGGACCATCCTGTTTCTGGATGCCCTGCGACAGCGAGGCAATATTCATTTCGAGCAAAGCGAAAAAACAGCGCCGAACGTTCTGCGCTTCGATTACGAGCTGGTTCTCGACGGCCGGACATTCGAGCGACCGGTCAATTATCTGTTGGTTCGAATTCGGACACCCGACGACATACCGCTCCATCCTCGGAAGCGGCCATTCATCGTCTTTGATCCCCGCGCCGGACATGGTCCGGGTATTGGCGGGATGAAGAAAGACAGCGAGATTGGCGCCGCTTTGCAGGCCGGCCATCCCTGCTATTTCGTCGGCTTCCTGCCCGCCCCCATTCCCGGCCAAACCATCGAGGATGTTTGCCGCGCCCAAGCGGCTTTCATCGCAGCAGTGATCGAACGACATCCCGAAGCCGATGGAAAACCTTGCCTGATCGGCAACTGCCAAGCCGGGTGGCAAGTGGCGCTGACCTCCGCAATCAGACCCGATTTGGCGGGACCGCTGATCCTTGCGGGTGCTCCGCTGTCCTATTGGGCAGGCGTCCACGGCAAGGCGCCGATGCGCTATACCGGCGGCTTGCTGGGTGGGTCGTGGCAGGCCTCCCTGGCCAGCGATCTGGGCAATGGGATCTTTGATGGCGCCGCCCTGGTGCAGAATTTTGAAAATCTCAATCCGGCCAATACGGTTTGGAGCAAGAATTATAATCTTTTCGCCAAGGTCGACACGGAAGCTTCGCGCTTCCTTGATTTTGAAACATGGTGGGGTAGCCCGGTCCTGCTGAACGGCGAGGAGATTCAATTCATCGTCGATGAATTGTTCATCGGCAACAAACTGACGGCGGGGGAAATCCTGACCTCGGACGGAGTTCGGGTCGATCTTCGGAACATCCGCTCGCCCATCGTGGTGTTCTGCTCCCACGGCGACGACATCACTCCGCCACAGCAGGCCTTGGGGTGGATTCTCGACCTCTACGACAGCGAAGACGAAATCACCGCCGCCGGTCAAACCATCCTCTATTCCCTGCATCCCAGCATTGGCCATCTGGGCATCTTTGTCAGTGGCTCGGTGGCGAACAAGCAGCACGAGGAATTCGCCCAAAACATCGATCTGATCGACACCCTGCCCCCAGGACTGTTCGAGGCGACCTTTGCCCCCAAGGACGGCAGTTCGGCACATCCGGAACTGTTGCCGACCGATTATGCCATGACCATCCATCCCCGCTCGCTGGCCGACATCCGGGCTCTGGGGGGCAACAGCCCCGAAGATGATCTTTGTTTTGCCACCGTGGCCCGACTTTCGGAAATCAACCAGGGGCTCTATCGGACCCTGCTGCAACCGGCTGTCCGGGCTGCTTCCAACGAATGGAGCGCAGGCTGTCTTCGCGGTCTCAATGCCCATCGGCTCCGCTTCGAGATATTTTCCGATCGCAATCCTTTGATGGCACAACTGGCCACAGTTGCCGAAAGTGTGAAAACCCATCGTCGTGCAGTGGGGTCGGACAATCCCTTCTCTGTCATCCAGGCGAGCATGTCGGAGCAGATTGAAACGGCTCTGGATGCATTCCGCACCACGCGCGACCATTGGTTGGAGGAATGCTTCCTGCGGACCTATGGCTCGCCATTGCTGCAGGCAGCTGTCGGATTGCAGTCAGAGCATAGCGAAGTCCGCCGACGCATCGGACGCGATGTTGAACGAGAAACGGCGGTAACGAAACATATCGTTCGTCTGCGTCAGTCCTTCGGCGAGGGCGGAGGAGCAGAGGCTGTCGCCCGTGCCCTGGTATATTTGCTGCGGGCCGCTCCCGGCATTGACGAACGTAGCTTTGCCTTGTTGCGGCGTTTGCGCCAGCAACATCCGGTGACAGCCACGATCACCCTCAAGGATTTCAAGTCACTGCTGCGCGGGCAGTTTTTGCTGGTTCACCTTGATGAGGAAGCTGCTGTGGCTTCCATTCCGGGTCTTGTGACCGGCTCGGGTCTGGATTCAGCTGCGCTGTTGGAAGCCTTGTGGCGGATTATATCGGCAGGGGGCGAGCCGTCACCGGAGGTCGTTGAGCGCTATCACCGGCTGGAGACTCTTCTGGGTCAGAGTGAGAAAAAGGCAACGGGACGCCAGCGTCAGCGCCCCGTCGAATAGCAATCCTACCGTCCACCATCCAGCGCTTCGCTGGACGTCAGTTCCCCAGTTACAAAGGCCAGCGCTGCGGCTGTGGTCAATGCGCCTGCGTAGGCGCGGGCGTGGGCCGACTGGGCCTGCGCCCGTTCGGTTGCAGCGGTGCTGGCGGCTGTAAAGGTGCCGACGCCGTGCTGATAAGCGTCCAGAGCGGCATCGGCCTCTACATCGGCGGCGGCCTCCAAGGATAGAGCGGCGGCATGCAGGGCCAGCGCGCTGGTCAGTTCGTCATGGGTGCGGGCGATCTGGCGAATGGCCTGATCCTGCGCCTTGGTCAATTCCGCTTCTGCGGTTCTCCTTTGAGAGCGGGCGATCTCCAGGCCCTTGTCGCGCAGCCCTCCGTCATAGAGTGGCAGCTTCAGGCGGAACAGGACCCCTGCCGCCGGTTCGTCGACCCGGTAGGAGGGGCCGCCGTTGATATTGACCGAACCGATATTCCGATTGACCGTTCCCTCCAGCCCGAGGGACGGATAATAGGTGGCTTCGGCAGCAGCGACGCCAGCTTCGCCGGCCTTCAATTTGGCCAGGGAGGCGACAATGTCGGGGCGCCGGGCCAAGGCCCGTTGGATCAGGCCATCGGCTGTTCCGGCCAGATTTTGCGGCAGCCGCCGCCCTGAACTGTCGGCCAAAGTCAGTTTGAGGGTCGGGGTAATCCCCATTGCTTCGAGCAAAGCGTGATAGACGTCGTTGTCGGCGGCCTTGGCCTGCTCAAGTTCAAACGCCGCTTTTGCCGTGCTCCGCCGAGCCATGGCGACTTCAGGGACCGTGGCTAATCCTCGTTCGCGCTTGGCCAGGACGGCTGTTTCCAATAGCTGTGCGTTGGTCAGAGCGGTCTCGGCAACCCGCAACTGCGCCCGTTGGGCATCGACGGCGAAATAGGCCTTGCTGACTTCGAAGATCAGCTTTTGATGCGTACCGGTGAACCCGATATCGGCGGCAGCGGATATCTGCTTCGCGGCATCGGCCAAGGCATCACGCCGCCCGAAATCGAACAGTAGCCATTTGACCACCAGGCCGGGCACCAGTTCCTCGGTGTTGGCGGTAAAGTAACCCCGAGAATCCAGAGTCTTGGGGATAGGCAGGGGCGTATGCTGATAGCCCCCCAGCACCTCGGCGCTCAGTTCGGGAAGATAGCTGGACTCCACCACGCCCACCGCCAGGGCGGCTTGACGAGCCCGCTCCCAGGCAATGCGGGTTTCAGGGTTGAGGCGTTGGGCCAGATCGATCAATTCCGGCAAACTGTAAGCATGATTGGTGTCGATGGAAATGTCGTCGCCTTTACGCGGCAAGGCCGGATCCGACGGAACGGCGAAGACCGGGGGCCGAGCACCTGTTTCCGGGGCGGCCTGGGCCTTGTCCGTCGCCGATCCGAAACCCGGCGGCAAAGCCAAAGGCCGGCCTGGGGCGGCAGAGACATCCCGTTCGGGGGGCTGACAAGCCGTTATGACCAAGAGTGTCAGGACGAGGAGGCTTTTCAGAAGATGCTTCACGAGCTGGCCTCCTTCTCTACATCGCCACTTGCCTGGATCGCGGTCGCGAACCGTAGCGCCCGCTTATTCAGTTCCCGGCACCAAGCCGTCTGCCCAGTGGTCATTTCCTCGGGGTCCGCAATAATCGGTTTGTTTGACACCGTCATTCGATGTGCGTTCCAGGATAGCCATTCTGCCAACCCCTCTCGATAGGCTGCGGTTTCGCCGGCTTGCTCTAGAATGACCACGGGGCCTTTCAGCAGCCGTAGCAGGCCAATCTCCTCCGCGCCCGTTCCGCTCTCTTGCAGTCGATGCGGTTCGAACGAATCGAAGGACTGTAACCGCCGAGCCTTCATCAGGGCATCATCGAAAGCGAACATCATTTCGTCGGTGGGAGATGAAGCGCGCAGGAGTTCCACCAGTTTGCCAACGGCCATCGCCAGTCCCTCTCGCGCCTGGGTGACGACGCTGACCGGCCAGACCGTGGAAAACACCAGGAAGACGATCAGGTTGCCGAGAAGAATGCCAACCACCCGGTCACGGGCCACCGCCAGATCCACATGAGGGCCGGTGCCGACCAGAACGCAAAGAAAGAAGGCCATAGCCATCTGCATCCCGGCATAGGCCAGCCGGTCGCTACTGGTGGCGATCCACCCGGCAATGAAGGCGACCACGCCGATCAACAGGCAAAGATCGGTCACCGAGGTCAAAACCGGCATGAGAAAGACCACGGACGCCAGCCCCAACCTACCACCGATCAAGGCGCCGGCCAAGCGCAGTGTCATACGATGGACGGTTTCCCCGACATTGCCGAAGGTGACGAAAAAGCAGGTGATCATGGCGGTACGGATGTCCGGCCAGTCGAGCAGGTTGTAAGCAAAATAGGCGATCATCACCGCCAGCGTGGTTTTTAGGGCGAAACGCACATGCTCCGGGTTGGAAAAGGCATCGGCGACCAGCAGGCGTCGCGGTTCCGCCACGGACGGTGTTGACGTCGGGATTCGCGGATGATCGGAACGGCGCTCCGCCAAAGCTCGGGGAACTGCGCGACAATGCCCTGAACGCGCTGAAGAAGAAAAGACTCCTTCGGTTCGTCGTGGGAAACACTTTCCGACAGACGAGAGGAAAGCATTTCGGGAAAATTCCCCTCTTGGTCCTCTAACAGGACGCGAGCTGCCGAAAGCAGATTTTTGCCGCATTGCTCAGCTAGCGCCGTCAAGGCCGGTTCCGCAACACCAAGAGCCTGCCATTCAGCGGCCAGCGCCATGATATCCCCAGATCGCGCGATCAAGGCTCGGTCGGCGGCGATACGTTGGGGGGAATGACGATGCGCCAACCCTGCCAGCTTCAGATAGCGTAACGGAGCGGCTGGTCCCGACCGCAGAAGGATCTGTTTGGAACGAACATTGTTTTCCGCCCCCAGAAACAGCCGACCAGCCATCTTCAGGCGTTCCGCCAAAATCTGACGGAACAGCGTATCCGGATCACGGCCCGTCAATAGATTGGCCAACACCACCGCTCCGATCGGCAGCATGACGACGACCCACAACCACAGAACCGTCTGAGTCAAAATCTCTGCCGGCGGCAGCGGCGCGGTCGGCGGGATCACGTCAATCAGGGTCAGGGCCACCGTCATAACAAAGCCGGTGGCAAAGGCAGCCGGTCCCAGTGGAGAAATGCGCGACAGAAACAAGCCGGTGAAGGCCACTCCGGCCATCAGCGGCAATCGTAAGCCCGGCTCACCGGCGGAAATCATGTAGACGGCTAAGGCGGTGAAGACGGATAGCGTGGCTGCCACCGTCAAGATCGCCCCGGTAAGCGTCGTCGAGACGGTTTCCTCTTTCGAAGCGAAAAAGACGATATAGGCGGAATAAGCCGGCAGCGGGATGCGGAAGCTCTCTGCCGTGACGACAACCAGCACCGTCAGTGCCGTTATGCGCAGGACATTGCTCAACCGTCCCGGCGACGGCGCCAGTTCGTCCCGTAGGAAAGCCAGAAAAGAAGAGGCTCCTTGGTCAATGCTGGTCGTCATGCCGGATCACAACTACGGCGGAGGCTCCGATACGCAAGATATCCTGAGGCGGCTGGTCGAGCAGAATACGGACAGGAAAACGCTGCGCCAACCGGACCCAGTCGAGAGTCTTGACCACGCGTGGCATATCACCGGTCCGGGTGGCATCGTCGGGGAGAACACCCCAGCCGACACTGTCGATGCGCCCCGACAAAGGCAGATCAGGCTGGGCCATCAGATAGACGATGGCCGGCGTTCCCGGCGTCATTCCGGCAATCTCGGTTTCACGGAAATTGGCGACAGCGTACCAACGGCTGGTGTCGATCAGAGTGAAGATGGGATGACCAGCGCTGGCATATTCCCCAGCGGCAACATTCAGTCCGATGACCTTGCCGTCAAACGGCGCCCTGATCACCGTCTTGTCGAGATCGCGCACGGCCAGGGCTTCGCTGGCCCGGCTGGCCGCCAGTTGTTCCTCCAGTGGTCGGACGCTGCTGACCGCCTGGCGAGCCGCCTGAGCCTGTTGCACCGCCTGATCCAGGGCAATCCTGGCGCTGTCCCGCGCGGTTCGTGCCTGATCCACCTGTTCGGCGGTCACAAAGCCCTTGCCGAGCAAGGGCTCCAGGCGGGCCAGAGTGCTGCTGGACAAAGCCAGCTGGGCCCGCGCAGTGCCGATGCCGGTATGGACCGCGTCGGCACGGGATACCTGCGAGGCGACTTCATTCAAGCTGTCTTCAATCTTAGCTTCCAGCGCCCGGCTCTGAGCCCTCGCTCCAGCCAATTTCAGTTCATAGGGCTGCGGGTCGATGACGAACAGCACGTCTTCGGCATGGACGCTCTGATTGTTGCGGACGGCCAGCGAGACGATCCGTCCGGAAACGTCAGGAGCCAAATGCACGATGTCCGCTTCCACAAAGGCGTCGTCGGTGCGCGGACGGACATCCAGCCGCCGGGCGACGAGAACGGCCGAGACCGCAAGGACAAGCACGACGGACACAACGAACAGACGGGCAATGATTTTTTTCATGAATGCCGCGCCTCTTTAATTGCCAAACCACAGGAGCCACAGCAGAAACGTCAGAGCGATCGCTAAACCGCCATAGACCGGCAACTTAGCCGGGACGAAGGCATCGATGCCGGTCTTGATCAGCAACAGACGGATAACAACGGACACCAGTATCCCTGCTGACGCACAAAGCATCCAGGCAGGAAAGAAGGATCCGAGAATATTCTGCGAAGGGGCATGATCGCATCCCGAGAGCAACAGGCACAGAGCCAGTGGCTGAAAGCCGCTGAACCTGGACGATGATCGGATGCGGTTCTCTGTCATTGCGGTGCCATCTTTCTTCGTATTCGCCCCTGTCCCCCCGAGGCTAAACGGAAACTGTCGCGATCAGAAATTTGATGGGAAGACTTCAATAACAGGGCAGGACAACGTTCTCAAAATGAATTTTATTCAGTGTGACATTGAGTACGGCTCATTCCCAGCAGAACCCAGAGCGGGTTTATTAGACGAAGGAAAAGGAGGCTACAGCGTTCACGTTCTCTGTCCGTTTCCATGTAACGCCGCCTATATCCCGACAAAATGGGCACGAATGCTCAATTATGAGCAGATGTCCGCTTTCAAGCATAGTATGTGATGCTTCCTCTGACTGGAATAGGCGCAAAGCAGCCGATTACAACCAACATCTCAGGCCGCCTCCCAGACCTTGTTGAGAATGCGTGCAGCAATCTCGGCCTTGTCCTGCGGCAGGAAACGACCGTAATGCTGGCTGACCATCTCCGGCGTATCCTGAATGGCGTAACTTGCCTGCTCGTAGGAGCCGGTCTGTTTCAAGATGTGGGTTGCCAGCACGTCACGCACATTGTGCGGCCCGTGCGGGAGAAGTCCTTTGATCGCGCCGCGCCCGGTCCAGGGATTGAAGATGCCGTAGCACTGGATGACGAGCCGCCAGGCCTCGTAGAATGTGTTCTGGTCATAGGCGGCATTGGTGCTGGTCCTCTTCGCGGTCTTGACGAAGAAGGTTTCAGGATCGTCGGCCGCCCCAATCAGCCGGGCGCGGTGTCGGTCGATGTACGCCTCGAGTTTTTCATAGAGGCCCCCGAGGTCCGGGAGGATCAGGCGGAACGGCTTGGCGCCGAAGAAGGACGAGCTTGCGTTTTTGAATGCGACGGAGCGTGTCACGGTGCGGGATGTTTTCGCAGACTTGCGTCAACTAACATCCGGAGAGCACGATCCAAGTGATGCCCTGCATGTTTCTCGGGTGCACCAGGCGCTCACGCTCAAACGCCTTGCTGTCATTCCACAAGATGGAGGCAGTCGAAGCAGTTTGCCGCTTGAGTTGCAGTTGACCTGCCATAAAGATCGTGATCCTGGCGATTTTTGTGATGTCTATGGGCGTATGCGGTGGGATGATGTTGCCCCAACCTTGACAACAGGCTGTACGGACGTGACTCGTGGGAGATATGCTCATCCCCGTGATGATCGTGCGATTACTCTGCGAGAGGCGGCCCGATTGCAAACTTTCCCGGATCAATACCGGTTCGCAGGTAACCGTTCGCAGATCGCAGAGCAAATCGGAAATGCCGTCCCGGTCGAAATGATCCGTCGACTGGTTGCTGCTCTGAGGACGGTTTATCCCAATATATGATGGGCTAGTTTGCAGGGCTTGGTGTCATTGTTAGCCTGCCTCGGGAAGAGCTAACCAATTTTTGTAAGACACATCAAACGAAAACGGCCGCCGGTTTCCTGGCGGCCGATTTCACTTTATGCGTCATGAAATTTCACGAATTGCGTCATCTTACAGGCGGAAAGCCGCAGATTTACACGTCCAGATTGGCGACCTTCAGGGCATTTTGCTGGATGAATTCGCGGCGCGGTTCGACCACGTCGCCCATCAGGGTCGAGAAGACTTCTTCGGCTTCCTCGATATGGTTGACCTTGACCTGCAGCAGCGAGCGGACGTTCGGGTCCAGGGTGGTTTCCCACAGCTGCTCGGGGTTCATTTCGCCCAGGCCCTTATAGCGCTGGATGGCGATGCCCTTGCGCCCCGCGTCCATGATGGCGTCGAGCAGGGAGACCGGACCGGTGATGCGCAGGCCCTTGTCCTTCGAGACCAGCTCGCCGTGATGCAGATAGCTTTCCTGCAGGTTCTTGGCGATCTCGTCCATCTTGCGGCCTTCGGGGCTGCGCAGGATGGCGGAATCCACCAGATGGCTTTCGGTCACGCCGCGCAAAGTGCGGGTGAACAGCAGGCCTTCACCCTCGATCAGGCTGCCGTGCCAGCCCTGCTCCAGGTCGGATTCCAGGGCGTTCAGGCGCTTGGCGATATAGGTGGCGGCTTCATTGCCCTTGGCCAGATCGGTGATGACGTCCGACGAGAAAGCCCCGGCGATGGCCACTTGCTCCAGCAGTCGCATGGGCACGCGGCGGCAGAGGTTGGTCAGCAGCGCTTTAACCTGCCGGGCCTGATCGGCCAAAGCCCGCAGGTCCTGACCGGCGGATTGAGCACCGCCATGCTGCTTCAGCACCGCCTCGTTCAGGCCGCCGTCGATCAGATAGTTCTCGAGGGCGCGGTTGTCCTTAAGATAGACCTCGGAATTGCCGCGCTTGGCGCGGTACAGCGGCGGCTGGGCGATATAAAGATAGCCGCGCTCGAACAACTCGGGCATCTGGCGATAGAAGAAGGTCAGGAGCAGGGTGCGGATATGGCTGCCGTCGACGTCGGCGTCAGTCATGATGATGATTTTGTGGTAGCGGGCTTTGTCGACGTTGAAGCCGTCGGTGTCGCCGTCTTCCTTGGGGCGGCCAATGCCGGTGCCCAGGGCGGCGATCAGAGTGCCGATTTCGGCGGAGGACAGCATCTTGTCGAAGCGGGCGCGTTCCACGTTCAAGATCTTACCGCGCAAGGGCAGAATGGCCTGGAAGGCGCGGTTGCGGCCCTGTTTGGCGGAGCCGCCGGCCGAATCACCCTCGACGATGAACAGTTCAGAGCCGGCGGGAGAGCGTTCCGAGCAGTCGGCCAGCTTTCCGGGCAAGGTGGCGATGTCCAAAGCCCCCTTGCGCCGGGTCAGATCGCGGGCCTTGCGGGCGGCTTCGCGGGCGGCGGCGGCTTCCACCACCTTGGCCACAACCTTGCGGGCCTCTTGCGGATGTTCCTCGAACCACTGCTGCAGCTTCTCGCCGACCACGTTCTCGACCACGGGGCGGACTTCCGAGGAGACCAGTTTGTCCTTGGTCTGAGACGAGAACTTGGGGTCCGGCACCTTGACCGACAGCACGCAGGTCAGGCCTTCGCGCATGTCGTCGCCGGACAGGGCCACTTTCTCTTTTTTGGCGATGCCGGTGTCGTTGGCGTAATTGTTCACCGTGCGGGTCAGGGCGGCGCGGAAGCCGGCCAGATGGGTGCCGCCATCCCGCTGGGGGATGTTGTTGGTGAAGCAAAGGCAGGTCTCGTGGTAGGAATCGGTCCATTCCATGGCCACTTCGACGGTGATGCCATCTTTCTCGCCGGCGACGGCGATGGGCGGGGAATGCAGCGCGGTCTTGGACTTATCCAGGTAATGGACGAAGGCCTCGATGCCGCCGACGTAATGCAGATCGACGGCCTTTTCCTCGACCGTGCGGCGGTCGATCAGGCGCAGATAAACGCCGGAATTCAGGAAAGCCAGTTCGCGCAGTCGATGCTCCAGGGTGGAGAAATCGAAGTCGGTCTTGGTGAAGGTCTGGGTCGAGGGCAGGAAGGTCACCATGGTGCCGGTCAGCAGGGTGCCCTTTTCGGTCACCGGGGCCGGGCCG
>Ga0302156_10003452_pt1 | contig 12173 bp, 9 predicted proteins | sample I_Bog_N3_2_FD_193503 | JGI IMG/M metagenome (GOLD analysis project Ga0302156, IMG submission 193503) | Peat permafrost microbial communities from Stordalen Mire near Abisko, Sweden - I_Bog_N3_2 | ecosystem: Environmental > Terrestrial > Soil > Wetlands > Peat | place: Sweden: Abisko, Stordalen... | reverse complement strand
CAGCGAGCACTTAGGATCGTGTGCGAACGACCCGGGCTGCTCGGGTTTGGAGCAAGCTGGGCGAGGTTAGAGTTTGCAGGAGTAGATGGATCAATGCCCTTTATCGACTTGCCGCCAGGACTCGCGGGCATTGCCGCAGGTTTTGCGTTTCGCCCCGAGATAGCTCGACCTATGCAGGAGCTCGCTCACGTGCTGATGTATTCACCGGGCCCACTGAGCTCCGGCGAGCGTGAACTGATTGCGACGTTTGTCTCGGCACGAAACCGTTGCTACTACTGTGAGCAAAGCCACGGCGCTACAGCAGCGTGCCACCTGGGTGGAAATGCATCGTTGGTCGAAGCGGTGAAACAGGATTTCCAATCGGCCGCGATCTCACCCAAATTGAGAGCCCTTCTAACTATCGCGGGGAAAGTCCAGGAAGATGGCAAGAAGGTCACTCACGAAGATGTCGAATGTGCGCGCAATTTCGGTGCTACCGACCGCGAAATCCATGACACAGTTCTAATCGCCGCCGCGTTCTGCATGTATAACCGGTATGTCGACGGATTGGGGACTTGGCAACCGATCGATCCTGCATTCTATGCAGAGATGGGGCATTACGACGCGACAAACGGCTATTTGCCTATCGATTCGGAGTGCAATGCCAATTCCGCTCAGAATTGAGTGTTCTCCATGGTTGACTGGACGAATTGTGCCCGCAGTGGAGAGGATCTGTTTTCGCAGGTACTTCGAGACAAGGAGGCCGATGCTTTCCATGAATCGACAGCAACTCCATGTCGGTCATATCTCACAGATTGAAGCCATTGGGCAGTCGCTCGCAGGCATAGCACCCACGGCCACACCTGCGATGGTCGTGCCTCTCGTTTTGCTGACCTCGGGCGCGTCCGCATGGATGACGTTTCTGATCGCTACTGCAGGGATGCTCTGCATGAGCCGCCAAATCAACCTATTCGCCTGCCGGACCGCGTCGCCGGGCTCTCTTTATTCCTATGTGCGGGGAACCTTGGGGGCGCGTCCAAGCCTGATCGCCGCATGGGCTCTATTGATAGCCTACCTTGCGACTGGCTCCGCCGCCGCAGCAGGGTTTGCCGTGTATGCGCTCCCGTTGCTGAATCTCGATGGGTTCCAGCGAAGCGGAACTGGGATGATCGCAGCGGTTGGCGTCGTCGCCATTGCATCTCTCCTCGCCTACCGCGGTGTCCGCCTTTCCATGCGGGTCATGCTTTTGGTAGAGGTGTGTTCGATTGCATTGGTTCTACTGTTGTTTTCGCTTCCAGGTCCGGCCAGCATCTGGCGCGTCGACTATCGGCAATTTGTGATTTCGCATGACACGCCAATGCTGATTGGAAGGGGATTGACACTAGCTATATTTAGCCTAGTCGGGTTTGAGAGTGCGACTGCCTTGGGAAACGAAGTAAAATCGCCGTTTGAGTCGATCCCAAGAGCGGTCTGGATCACCGTCCTGGTCACTGGGTTGCTTTTTGCAGTGTCGGCATACGCCGAGTTCATTGCTTTTGCCGGCAACAGTGGCGCTTTGCAAGAGAATGCGGCTCCGCTTCAGGTTCTCGCGCACCTTAGGGGTTTGCCAGTTCTGGCGCCTGTGCTCTCATTGGGAGCCGCATTCAGTTTTTTCGCGTGTATTCTCGCGTGCTGCACGTCTGCGGCACGCATGATATTTCAGATGAGTCGCGACGGCGCGTTTTCTTTCGCTTTCGGCAGCGCCCATGTTCGACATAGGACACCGCATTTCGCGGTGGCCCTCGTAGGTGTTATTGAGGTTGCTCCAGTCTTCGCTCTTATGACATCGCACGTCGGGTTGTTCGATATTTATGGCTTGCTTGGATCGCTTGCAACTTGCGGGTTTCTCACTGGATACATGATGCTCCTTTGGGCATCCGTCGTTCTGTCGATTCGGACTTCTAACTTCTCAATATCCTCGGTCATGTCGGTCTCTGGTGCGGGTTTGGTAATTCTGTTCGCGGTATGGGGAACGGCGTCGCAAAACTCGCAGGCGGGTTACTCGCGGCTGCCGGCGGTTTTTGCTGCACTCTTATTGTTCGGGATTGGTCTATCAACTCTTTTTGCCAATCTTCGCACCGCTCAAACGTTTTAGACATTTCAACATCGCCCTTCCAACTGGAGGCCATTGTAGGCGCGCCGTTGTAAATCTCCATCGACTCGACGTAGAGGAACAGGGCGGCTCTCGATGTGCACGCTCTCGGCCTGGGGCGGCACCCTCATACTGCTGGCGCACACGCACTCGGCGTTAGCTGTCGGCATCTCTGCCTCTGCTCTGCTGGGCTTCGGCCTGAGCAGTGAGGCGGACGTGACGCCTGATCTGATTGCGCGCTACTGCGTGCTGAAGAATTTCCCGATGCTCTATGGCCTGAGTTGGATCGCCTATGCCTTCGGCGCGTCGATCGGGCCAGTGATCGTTGGGAGTTCATTCGACCGCGCCGGGGGCTCAGATCAGCTTCATCAAGCGGTTTTCTCTGCCTTACAGGGGCGGTCTGTTTCTCACTCACTTCCTGCCGCAATACGACCAACAGCCAGTCGTTGAAACGAACCTCGAAATGCTCGCGGCCTCGGCTACCGAAGAGTGATTCAAGAGAGATCTCTACGTGTCCCGCTTAATTTGAAACGAATCACGGTTTGCTTCCTTGCGCGGAGGTTACGGAAAATGCCGCCGACGAACCAGATAGTTGTGATGCAACTCACAATTCTGTCTCGTACTTACGGTGGACCCCGCTCTCAATCATTGTCCCGATGCGCTCGCCTGAACTGCAGCATACACTCCAGATATTCCCCAGACTAATTGCCGCAGAGTATGCGTGCAGGATTCATCTTGCCGTACGCTCTCTCGCAGATTATTCGCTGGTCTTTGCGGCCAGCAAAGTCTGGTTGCAGATTTGTTTTGCCTTGATCCATGGCAAAACTTCCGACTATTCAGAAGAACCGAGCTGAGGAACGTTGAGACTATGCGAACTGTTTTTCCGCCCAACACTTCGCATGGGTTCATTAAATATTCAGGGAGCCACTCTGAATGCTTCGCCGTTCTGACTCCATCAATGGGACGGAGCGGCAGTCAATCAAATTGTCGAAGACGTTGGAGCGATCGGTTCGTACGCTACTTGGTAATTCAATCGCAAGACGAAGCCGTGCTTCTGCCGCATCATAAGTGCGCAGAACCGGAACAAGAGGCCCGGCTTGGCGCACGGTGTATGCGCCCTGCAAGGATCCCAACCTTCAAACGTGGGCCTTTTCTTAACATGCAGTGCTTCATTGAAGGAGAGCCATGATTCGTAAAATCGTGTTCGTTGTTCTTTGTCTGTTGATAATCCCAATCACAATCCACGCTCAAAGTGCAACCGCCTCTTTGAGAGGCGTCGTCACGGATACAACCAAGGCTGTTGTGCCGGGCGCGGAAGTCACGATCACGGCGATCGGCACAGCCCAGCAGCATGTGGAGCGAACCGACAGCCGTGGTGAGTTCTCGTTTCAGGAGTTGTTCATCGGAGACTACCGCGTCGAAGTGCGGTCTCCGGGCTTCGCACTTTGGGCCAACTCGCGGATACACCTCGATGTTGGAAACCAGTCACAGATCGCCGTGCAGCTTGTTCCTCCGACTGACCAGCAGACCGTCGAGGTAACCGCCGAGGCTGCCGGACTGCAAACCAATGAGATTGCGCAAGGCGCGGTGGTGAGCGAAACCGAGATTGCGAATCTGCCACTCAACGGTCGCAACTTCTCTCAGCTCGGCATTCTCCAACCCGGAGTTCGTCCGACCTCCTCGGGTTTGACGGTGCAGGGGAACTTCCGGCGCATTGGACAAAATTACGAAGTCAACGGCATGCGTCCGGAGTCCAATACCTTCCTCGTGGACGGCATGCGCAACATCAACCGCATGGACGGAGGGTACGCGTACCGGCCGCCAGCCGACTCGATGGCGGAATTCCGCATTCTGACCACGACCGCGCCGGCTGAGTTCGGTGGGACCAGCGGCGGCATCACCACGATCGTCACCCGTTCCGGAACGAATCAGATCCACGGAACGCTGTATGAGTTCCTGCGCAACGATGCGCTCGATGCCAACAACTACTTCGCGCCGCGCAAGGAAGAGCTGAAGCAGAACCAGTACGGCGGCACGATCGGCGGCCCCCTGATGCATAACCGCGCCTACTTCTTCACCTACTACGAAGGTCTCCGCGAGCATCAAGACATCACGCACGGCGTGGTGGTGCCGACGCTGGCGGAACGTAACGGCGACTTCTCCGCCGATGCGCCCATTGTTTTGAATTCCACACATGCGCCCATCGGCAACGACCTTTCCGGCAAGGTCAACGCGATCACCGCGAAATACCTCCAGTTCTTTCCCGTTCCCAACACGCCTGAAAATCCGCACCTGGCCCAAACCACAAACCTGAGCCAGTTAGACAGTGACCAGGGCGGCGCCAAAGCCGACTGGTTGCTGCGCAGCGCGGATGTTTTGAGCGCGCGCTACAGCTACTCGACGATGGGTCTGCACAGTCCGTATTCGGAACTCGGCGCCGATGTCCCCGGGTTTCCCGTCGGCTACTTCTCTAACACACACCTGGGCGGACTCACTGAAACGCACACCTTTTCTCCGCATACGGTGTTGACTGCCAATGTCAGCTTCTTCCAGAACCACGTCGTACTGGATAAGCGCTTCTCCGGCTTCAGCCCTCAGGCGTTCGGCTTTGAATACGCCTCCACATGGGCGTCGGCCACGGGCGCGCCGCTGATCATGACCCAGGGCTACTCCAACGTGGGCGACCCGGTCATCAACCCGCGCGACAGCACGCAGAACGACTACGCATTCAGCGCCAACCTGGCCCACACGCAGGGCAAACACGTCACCAGCTACGGTGGCCAGTTCCGTCGGACCCAGCTCAACGGGTACCAGTCGAACTTTGCCTCGGGCACCTTTTCGTTTACCACGCAGGGCTATACCAACAACTCGTTGGCGAACTTCCTGCTGGGCAAGCCGGACATATTCACTCAGGCCGGGGGCGACTTCACGCGTGAACTGCGCGGCTGGGAGTTGGGCTCCTACGCACAGGATGAGTACCGCATCAGCTCGACGCTTACGCTGAACTACGGTGTGCGTTACGAGATCACGACGCCGTTCCGGGACATCCACAATCGCATGATGGAGTTTGCGCCGGGCCACCAATCCACTGTTTACCCTAACGCTCCAACCGGCCTTCTGTTTCCCGGCGACTCCGGTGTGCCCGACACCATTGCTCCCATCTTCAAAAATGACTGGGCACCCCGTATCGGCTTCGCATGGAACCCGCTCGGCAACAGCCGCACGGTGATCCGCTCAGCCTATGGCATCTTCTACGACGAACTGCTGAACGGCGTGGGCATGCCGTTCCGCGCCACCAGCAGCGCACTGGGGCAAACGGTGGTTCGCACTCTAACCGGATTCGCAAAGATCAACTATGCCAACCCGCTCGCGACCGTAACCAACCCGTTTACTCCCGGGCAGTTTGCGCTACCCGCGTCTACCTTCACCATCGATAACAAGATGCTGCCGCCTTATGCGCAAGACTGGAATCTGACCCTGGACCAGAGCATTGGCAAGCAAGTGTTATCGGTAGGGTACATTGGGTCCAAAGGGACTCGCATGCCGCGGTTGGTCGAGGCGAATCCCGCTGTCTATGAACCTGGTGCGACCTTCGCTAACTCTCCTCGCCGCCGGATCTACTCCGGATGTACGCTGACGACAGGCACCTGCACGTTGGGCACTGCCGGACTGGTTGAAGGCAATGCGAACTCGACCTTCCACTCGGCGCAGGTCTCACTGACCCGGCGCGGCGCGCAGGACCTGAACTACACGCTGGCATACACCTATTCCAAGGATCTGGACTACTCATCAAGCCTTCATATGTCCGGCCCCGCTCCGTGGCTCGTGCTTGGGGAGCTTGACATAGCCCAGAACAACCAGGACTTGGCTGGTGAACACGGACGCTCGCTCTTTGATTCGCGCCATCGCTTTGCAGGAAGCGTGAGCTACGTCATTCCGTTCGCGCGCAGCTTCTCGGGTGTCTCCCGTACGCTCCTGGATGGCTGGCAATTCAATGCTCTGTTAGCCGTGAACTCCAGCACTCCCTTCACGGTCTATGACTCTGCGAATGTCTCGTTGCAGGCGCCGCACCCTGGAGTTTCCGGGATGTTCGGAGACCGGCCCAATGTGAGCGGGAACCCGAACAATGGGGCGCCGCACAAAGTGTCGCAGTGGATCGCACCTTCGGCATTTCAGCGGCTCGATCCGGTTGCGAACGCCGGGCAGTTCGGCAACGAGGGGCGGAACAGCGTCGATGGTCCTGCCTATGGAAGTCTGGATGCTTCACTCGACAAGAGCTTCTCCATCACCGAGAAGACAAAAATTCAGTTTCGGGCGGAGGCCTTCAACGTGACAAACCATGTCAACCTGATCCCGCCCGTTTTCGACATCAACTCGCCTGCCTTTGGTCAAATCACTGAGGCGCAGGCTCCGCGTGTTCTTCAGTTCGCTTTAAAACTGCAACGCTGATGCGGTCCCCACACCGACCTGGGAGCGCCCAACCGCTTTGTGACCACGTCCAGCTTCGGCAGCATTACCGAGGTCGCGACGCCGGAACGGGAGACTCACCTCAGCGCAAGGGGCAGCTTCCAGCGGCTCTTCAGCAAGCGCCGAAGAGATGCTCTCGGAGTAATTCATGAAGGAGTTTCTCTGCGGAATGAATCTGAACTGAAGGGTCAGCTGTGAGTGGCCCTTCGGTTCTCTCCGGAGGCCGGAATCTGGAAAGCGCGTAATGCATCCGCGATGGGAATTGCTCGCGTTCAGTGTAGACTCCGACACTGGGCCTGGGCGAACCATCCATAGAAGTACGCAGGGTGTTCTTTCAAACGGCACGAAACTAGGCTCTCTTCGATGAACGATGCCCTTTCGACTAATCGACTGTCATTCCGTGTCCATTTCATGCGTATCAATGGGCCTGAGCCCGATCCAACGGTCCGAGTTCTTCTAGTCGAGACCAGCAAAGCGCAGACGATATATGAGGGATTCGGAACCTGGTCGGAATGCAGGCGCTGGGTGACCCAGATTTCAGAATGCGCAATTTTCGGAGATCAACTGGCCGTGGTTGAGAAGCGTCTTGAACTGAAGCGCCTTGCGACGATTGAAGAAATTGAGGTTTCTTTAGGTCGACTAGAGTCTGCTGGCTTTCGCCGCGCAGATTGTTGACTATGGAGGGCCGCTCGGCCGAGGCCTTGAATGGATCGATCGGCGAGTCCGGGCAGGATGACGGCCGAGGAATCACGGATGTGTAGCCCTACCTTACGGCTGTCCGACGATCGTGAGTATCGCTGCCACGTTGCGTTGATTACTGGAGCAGACTCATTTGATAGATCCTGAGCTATCAAACACTCGCGAGGGTTCGATCCTCTTTCAGGCGTAGCGGTTCGGCAACCGCTGTGCGCACATGAGTGCTCAACTTTCTAAGCTTTCGCGATTGTGTTGGGAGGGGTATCGTAGCGCAGTTCTCAGCGAAGAAGCTGCGAAGCGAGTCTGCAACTTCGTTTGGCCTGTCGAGAGGAATGAAGTGTCCTGCGTCGAGTTTGACCACCCTTGAGTGAGAAATGAGCAAAGCTGCCCGCTCTGCGAATGCGGCAGGCAACACATCGCGCATTCCGTGGAAGAGCAGAGTGGGCATCGGTAAGCCCGGGAGCAACGCCGGGATTCCACCCAACATATCTTCAGGTCTTCCCCACCGCACCAGTCGCATGAGTTGCCAGGCTCCGGCCAGACCGGAGAATGGCTGGTAAAAGTCGTGGAGTAACGGGCCGTTCGATTTAACCGCAATGGCCCTACGCATTGCAACCTGCCAGAAGAGAAAATTCAACAACGGAGCCAGCACTTCTCCGATCACCGGTTTGCGCAGTGCGTTCAAAAGAAAAAACGGCTTGAGTTCGGGGAAGATCGCCGGGGACAGGAGCGCAAGACATGCTACGTTTCGTGAAAAGCAGCTTGCGTATTGAACCGCTATGGCAGCGCCTGCATCGTGTCCAACGACGTGCCACTTTGTTACGCCATGCTGCACACGAAGCGACTCAATCTGCTTTGCGAGACGATCGAGATAGTCGCGGCTGTACGGGATGAACGGCGTCTTTCCCATGCCAGGAAGATCGACGGCAAAGCATCGATGCTGGCTGGAAAGCTCACGAATGATGCCGTTCCACAGCTTGCTGTTGGTGGGCATGCCGTGGATGAAAACAATGGCGTCGCCCTTACCTTGGTGAGTGCAATGCACGGCGCTGCCCCTCTCTATCAACAGCAGGTTTGTGTGGTTTATTTGACCCGGAGTCAAAGAGGCGGCTGAGTCGGAACATTGCCCATGCGACTGCCCGCACTGTTACCAGGGCGGAACAAAAGAGCACAGTTCCTATCAGGCGCCTTGGGCGCACGCGAGAATACAAGAGATTGGCGAGCCACGCGGGAACGGTGTAGGCCCGCGCCGTGCCGAACAAGCCCAATCGCGTGCGCAGGGGAGACTGATAAAAGAACTTTTCAATTAGGCTATTGAAATAGCGACCGACACCACTTACACGCATGTTATAAGCAGTTCTGGCCAGGATCGGAATCCTATCTCGTTCCTGATATTTGCAAACAAGGGCGCTTGCCTCCGCTGCGTGTCTCAGTGCCGCGGTAACTCCATTGCCGGTAATCGGGTCTGATTGAGAAGCGGCTTCTCCGATGATGATCCAGTTTGGTCCGCATACGCCACTGTAAGTGCGGCAAAGGAAGGACGTGACCGCGACCCGATCGGGAGGTGCGTCGTCAACGAGAGAACTCAGGCGCGCGAATTTCCGCATCTTCCCTGAGAGGATATCGGCGTTGGTAAGTCCATGGGCACGTTCAATCTTGACTCTCGATCCGGGTGCGATATACCCGATGCTGCTGATGCCTGCGTGGATAGGGATCTCCCAAATCCACTCCATGTACTCGCCGGCCGGACTTAGCATGTACAAGGTAGTTCCCTCGACCCAATCTGCCGTGGGGAAGTGAGCCCACAATGCGACTTTGCGCGGTCCGTACGCAACCGACGGTAAGCTGAATTCCTTCCCAAGGACGCTGGCTGCGGCACCGGACGCGTCGATGACCCAGGACGCCCGGATACAGTGTCCTTCCGACGTTTCGACGGCAAGAATTCGGCGATCCCGAATCTCGAATCCAATGGCACGCTCATGCAGTGTGATAACTCCGTGAGCACGTGCCGACTGCTCCAACCGGTTGTGCACCTGCAGGCGATCCAGGTGCAGTGTGCGTATTTCTACATTCCATGGGCGCTTCGTCAGCCATGCGCCCGGAAGGTATTCCTGCTGTGAACCGCCAGAAGCAGTCACAGTGATATGCCGCTTGAACGTGGCGGCGTCCGATGCCACTAGGTCCTCCATTGTCGAGCCGAGATCCGCAAACAACTGGGGGGCCGACCAGTCGAGAGACTCACCCACTATTTGCTGGAAAGACTCGCGTGGTTCGAGGCATATGACGCGCAAGCCGCCGCGAGCGAGGTCGATGGCCGCCGCCAGTCCGGCAAGACCGCCGCCGATGACAACGGCATCGGTTTGGATCTCCGTTTTGTCGTCGACTTTCTTGTCTTCCATCAGTTGTTTGAGTTGCCCGCGCTGGTTGGGAGGCGCACCCCACCGTATGGGCAACCCTACAATAGCCCGATAGAGAGAGGCATCCATCAAAAGTTTGAGCCAACAAAGTTTTCGAGATGCCTGGGTCGGCTAATTGGGCCGCGACCTTCTTTATGTCTCGGTTTGATCCGAGTTCCAGTTGAATGGGCGGCTCTCCGGACGATACCTTCGCGCTCGGCTCATCGCCCAATCGATCGACCCGCACACTACAAGCGTGGCAAGCGACACCCAAAGCACGGGCCGGGACATTGGGACGAGTAACAGGGTGCTGAGAAACTCGAGCGCGATGAGGAAGAGCAGAAGAAGTACGATGGCGTGCCTCTTCATGTGAGAGCAGATAAACGCACCCAATGGTGCTCCAACGGCAACAACAGGCACGGCCGCCAGCCAATAACCCATCACGGCCGGAGTAAAATCTCGCAAAACGAAAACGTGCAGGAGAAAACCCGGAATCGTCACCATGGTCATGAGAATGACTGTCGTTGGCGTGACGATCTTTTCGCTGACGCGGAAAAGCAGCACCATGACCATGAAGATGACGGAGTTTTCACCAGTGCCAACCAGCGCACTTACTACGCCACCGAGGAACCCGGCTGCGATCAGCATGCTTTTCTCGCTTGCCCCGAAGATAGGCATTCGCTCGTTGCGCAACACAGACTTCTCGCGATTGACCAGCAGCAGAGCCACACCCATGCTGCTGACAAGCACGGTAAACGATGTGCGCACAAAGACGGGTGGAACGAGCGGCGCAATGAAGTATGCACCGAAAACCACTCCAAGCACGCCTGGAATGCCGGCGTAGAAGAGCGCGCGTCGCTCGATTGGGATGCGGAGATACAGAATGCTTAATGAGGCGGCTCCCATGCCAACGCTTTGGATCGCGAGCGAGAAATTGCGTGCATCCCTCGGGGCGATGTGCAGCAGTTTTGTGAAGATCGGGAACGCAATCGCTCCTCCGCCTTCACTGGTGCCACCACCAACGAGAGAACCGAATGCCATTGTAAGTGCGATTTTCCAATCCACCAACAGGTGATGGATTGCCAGTCCACGCCCGAAGATCAACCACACCGCCCAAACGAGCAATGCCATGGTGAGGTTGAAGCGGAGCGCGCTTCTCGGCGATGCTTTCGGGTCTGATGGGACCCTTTTTGCCACGGACAGTTGTTGGACTGGGGTCGACAAGATCAGAATCTCCGAGGTTTTCGCGATTCGAGGATTGGGGAAATGACTAACTTCGAATCATCTCGTGCCAATCGACACCACGCATCCATCGAAAGGTGGGGGCGAAAGGTGGGGGACTCGCGACTATCGATGGAAGGCGCTTTCGAAACGGGGCAGCTTTTGATATAAGAGTGATCTGACGTTTGTGACCCATCCTGCCAACTTGATGACGATGTCGCTCCTTTTCCAGATCCCTGTCGTAATCCTTGTGACGCTTGCCTTCGGTTCGCTGGCTCGCAGACTCGGTCAATCGCGCGTCATCGGCGAAATTGCCGGCGGTATTCTCTTGGGCCCTTCGGTCTTTGGCCGTATCGATCCCGCGGCAGCAGCGGCATTCTTTCCCCAGTCTTCAATGGCGTCGTTTGAGACTCTCTCGACGGTCGGCCTCATTCTTTTCCTTTTTCTTGTCGGGACAGAGGCGAACGTCGAACACCTCTATCACCAGCGAGGCACAGCGGCGTTATCCAGCGCGATGAGTATTCTCCTGCCGTTTTCCATAGGCGCGCTCCTGGCTCATCCACTGCGCACACGGTTCGCCCCGCAGGGAATCGGAAACGCCCCTTTCGTCCTGTTTCTCGGAATTGCAATGAGCATTACGGCATTTCCGGTACTTGCACGAATTCTTGAGGAGCGGGGAATCCAAAGCACCAGGTTAGGGACAATTGCGATTATGTGTGCCGCGGTGGATGACGTTATTGCGTGGCAACTGTTAGCGGTGGCAGTGGCATTGGTTGGCGCAGGCGGTGGTTCGTTATCTTTGCCTCTACGACTCATCGGCCTCGCGCTCTACCTGACAGTGATGATCGGGGCGATTCGTCCGATTGCAGCTCGCCTTCTTCGCTTGCGTCAAAGCCAGGATCTCTCCATCGAACTACTGGGCATCATGGTGGCTTTCGCCTTCGCTTCTGCGGCGGCAACAAATGCGCTCGGTGTTCACCCGCTATTCGGCGCGTTCCTGGCCGGGGTGTGTTTCCCTCGCGCGAGTTCGTGGCAGGAAACGATCCGAGGGCGGCTCGAGATGCTGGTTTACGTCTTGCTTTTGCCGCTGTTCTTTGCATTGACCGGCATGCGCACACGCCTCGATCTACTGAACAAGCCATCGATGTGGCTCTGGACAGTGATTGTCATCCTGGCTGCCACAGTCGGAAAAGTCGGCGGAGCAACTGCGGCCGCGCGTTGGACAGGGCAATCGTGGCGTGAATCGCTGGCCCTCGGCGCGCTGTTGAATACACGAGGACTCG
>Ga0302156_10003449_pt1 | contig 12176 bp, 6 predicted proteins | sample I_Bog_N3_2_FD_193503 | JGI IMG/M metagenome (GOLD analysis project Ga0302156, IMG submission 193503) | Peat permafrost microbial communities from Stordalen Mire near Abisko, Sweden - I_Bog_N3_2 | ecosystem: Environmental > Terrestrial > Soil > Wetlands > Peat | place: Sweden: Abisko, Stordalen... | reverse complement strand
TCTCAACCAGAGGAGCGAAGCCCTGGCCGGTCGCGGTCAACTGATACTGCCCTACCGGCAGCGAGTTGAAGGCGTAGTTGCCGGAGCTGTCGCTCTCGACCGTCTCGGCGAGGTTGGTGCCAACGTCTTTCACCGTGACCTGCACGTTGGGCACGATCGCGGCACTGGAGTCGGTGACCGATCCGGCCAGCCGCGCGCTGGTAGAGGATTGCGCGTGTGCAAGCGTCGAACACAGCAGCACGGCCCCAATCCCAGCAAGCAGAGTGATTCGTTGCGCTACGGTGATGACCGATTGCGATATTAGGCTTGTGATCCGCGTCATAACGTGTCTCCTAAGAACTTTTTCTCACTACAATTTCGTTTCCCGGTTGCTGACAGCAAGATTCCTGTTGCTACACCATCTCCTGTGCCGCGGTTGCGATGGCAATTTGGATCTCTGTGGTTCCCAGCGTTTCGTGGATCGCCGTGAGGCGAACGCTGCCGGCCCGCTGTCCGGCGCGAACCCACACTGCCGCCACGCCCCCACTGAGGGACACGAGGCCCGGCCCAACCAGTGTCGCGGGGCCCGAAAGCTTGAGGGCCACCGGATCGTCGCAAAGCCGCTGCGCGTTTCCATATTGGTCCGTCACGCGAATCACAACCCGTGTCGCATCCGAGCCGTCTGAGATCAGCTCAGCGTCGTCGGCCGTGAGCTCCAGCCGGCGAGCTGCGCCGGCGCCGGAGAGGGTCTTGCTGATCACCTTCTTGCCGCCGACATAGCCGTCGATGCGGAGATCGCCCCAGTCGTCGTTGCCGTTGGGCAGCGTAAGAAAAAATGGGGGGTAGTCAAGGTGAGGAAACTGGTCGCGCGCCGGTTGAAGTTCCACGGCAGGATGGAAGTCCTCCGTATTGGCCGCTCCGAGAGGCCTGAGGAAACACTTCAGCAATTCACAGTTGGAGGAGATGACCTCGTGCTGGAAGTCGCCCGGCTCATCATTCTCCGCAAAGTGGAAGGCGGGCTCCAGCACCGGCTGTTCCTCGGGGCTGCACTGCGATCGATAGAAGCCCGCAGCAGCTTTGGGCTCGCGGAAGATGTCCATGACGCCCATGTAGCAGACGTGGTCTCCTGCGCCGAAGTCCGCATGGGTGTTGTAGTCGAAGGCACACCAGCCAAGGCCGCCTGCGTAACCTGCATCGGGGTTGAGCTGGTTGTAGATGCGCGCGTAGCGCAGCACATGCTCGCGCTGGATGGAGTTGTTGTCCGAGGAGCGAACCGGCCACTCGGCGCCAACAAACTCCGTGTTCAGATAGCGCCCGTGATTGGGCGCCTTGAGCGGAAACTCGAAGTCATTCATGCCGAAGACATCTTCGAGGAACTCAGAGTCCTGGAAGTTGCGCACGCCGATGGTCTGCCTCGTTGGGTCGAGTTGGCGCGCCACTGCGTTGGTTCGCGTATAGAAGGCGTGGTCGTCGTGCGACTCATTGATGCGAACGCTCCAGAGCACGATCGACGGCCGGCTCCAGTCGCGACGGACCATGCGCCGCACATTGTCGACGGCAAGGTCCTTCCATGCGTCGTCGCCGATGTGCTGCCAGCCGGGAATCTCCTCCAGGACGAGCAGGCCGTACTCATCGCAGGCATCCAGAAAGTCAGCCGACTGCGGGTAGTGCGAGGTGCGCACCATGTTGCACTTCAATACCTGCTTGAGAATCTGCGCATCTCTGCGCTGCACGCGGGCCGGCATCGCGCCGCCGACGTAGGGGTATGTCTGATGGCGGTTGAGACCGCGCAGCTTGACCACACGCCCGTTCAGCTCAAACCCATGCTCGGTAAAGGAGGCAGTGCGAAACCCAACGCGTCGCACGTCCTCATCGAGTACAGCGTCACCGGACAACAACCTGACCCGCACGGTGTAGAGTCGCGGTGTATTGAGGTCCCAGGCCTCAACTCCTGCTACATCCTTCAACGGCATGCTGTAGGCGACCGGATCGTCTGCCTGGTGAATCGCCGGCAGCGACAGGCGGCTATGCGCCAGCACCTGCTTCTTGTCCAACAAAGCTACTTCAAGGAATAGCGGCGCCGGGGAGGACTCAAGCTGGCTTAGATAAACCACCGCATCCAGATCGGCTAGACCGTTGGTTACGCCGCTCGCCCTGGCGAAGATGTTTTCGATATGGACCGCCGGCACCATCCGCAGGGAGACCTCGCGGTAGATTCCTCCGAAGGTCAGGAAGTCGATCTCGTAGCCGAAGGGCGGCACTCCGGGCAGTTCGCGCGAGTCCACCACAACGGCGAGCACATTGCGGCCGGTCCTATCCAGGAACTTCGTCAACTCAAAGGAAAAGGGGGTGTAGCCGCCGCGGTACTCGCCCACGCGCGCGCCATTCAGCCAGACCGTGGAGGCAGTCATCGCGCCCTCAAAGTCAACGAAGACGCGTCGACCGCCTAGCTCCGCCGGCAGGTGCAGCTCGCGACGGTAGATTGAGACAAACTGATAGCTGCTCTGGTCGAACAGATGCCATGGGAGACTGACATTCGCATGCGGCAGCGTGACCGCTTCAAACCCAGAGTCGTCGTAGTTCCGCTCCACCATCTTCGGGGAGACCAGCGAACTATATCGCCAGTTCTGATTCAACTTCAGAACCTGACGGCCCGTTGCACTGCCGGTGCGCGGCTGTTCCGACAAGCCGGACCGTTCAAGCGCCAGGCCTGTGAGACATGCCGATCCGGTTTGAATGAATGTGCGACGGTCAACGAGCATACGGTTCCACAACACTCCCTACCTTTGGCATGCACTGGCCAGACAGCGGCTCGCGGAATTTGTTCCAAAATTCAAGAACAAAAGGCACGCTGCCAAAGACTTTCCCTCTCCAATTTCGGGATACCTGGAATTCGGGATAAATGTACGGTATCGGTAACGTTTGTGCAATATTTATTTTATGGCCCTGGAGCCAGAGGGTTCCTTATCACAGTTAAATGGGATAAATATGCCCCCGCATTCGCCCTCCGGCGCCTTTGGCTAAGCCACACATTACGGTAGCGATACCGCCGATTTGAAGGAACTTCTGCAATCCGGCTAGCGGAGGGTAGGAAAAGCGGGGCTGTTGGCGGAGAAATCGCGCAAGAGGCCAGCGGATGGCTCCCATTCGCCGATGGCCGGATAGAGCAGCATCGCCTTGCGGGCATACTCCGCCGAACCCGACACCGCAGCCTGGATCGCCGCCCGCTCGTAGGCCTTCACGGCTAGCACCAGGCCTCGAATGTCCTCAGGGAGCGGGCCGCAGCTCTCGGGGATAATCGCATACCGCGAGACCGCGCAGGGCGCCTCGACGATGTCCTCGTGTTCTACGTCAGGGATTGCACCATGGTTGCGAACGTTGATCACAACCCTGCGGGGCTCGTCGCTGCAAAGCGCGTTCATGACGTCGAGCGCAATGCGGTGATAGCCGGTCGCGACTCGAAATGGGTCATCCTTGAGCATATGAGACGTGTCGAAGGCCGTTCCTGCACTGGCCTCCAACTGCATGTAGGAACCCGACCGCTGGTTGAGGTAGTCAACATAGGTCGCAAGAGCTTTGGCCGGTCCGTCGGCTGCCATATCAGACGCGAGTTGCTGGAACAGCTGTTCATTGAGTCTTGCGATCTCTTCGCCGCGTGTCGCTCCCGCGGCACGCTGGTTGGCCAGCGCTCTGCTGCGGCTGTAATAGAAGAAGAGATACTCCGTCGGTATCAGGCGCAGGCTGCGCAGCAGTTCGAAGTCAAAGAGAGGCGCCTGATAGAGACTGCGCAGTGCCTTATCGTCCTGCAACAGCCTTGCGGTCACATCTTCACCACGCAGTAAGACGCGGCGGACCCATCCCAGATGATTGAGCCCGATGTAGTCACAGTGCACATCCTCTGGCGGAGCCCCGAGGGCGAGAGCGATCCGGTGGAAGAGTTCGGTCGGGGTGTCGCAGATTCCTATCACGCGGGCGCTGGTATGGTGACTCACCGCCTGCGTAATCAGCCCGGCCGGATTGGTGAAGTTAATCATCCATGCATCGGGGCTGAGCCGCGCGATCAGCCTTCCATACTCGATGGCAACAGCGGCGGTGCGCAGGCCCATCGCTATGCCGCCGGGGCCGGTGGTCTCCTGGCCCGGATAGCCGTTGTTGATGGAGATCCGCTCATCGATCGCTCGCGCCGCAATACCCCCGACCCGTACCGCGGTCAACACGAAGGATGCACCGGCGATGGCGTCTTCCAGACTGGACGCGACGCGGAGCTTGAGCGTGCCGCCCTCCCTTGCAATCAGCGCGGATCCAAGCCTGCACATCAACTGCGCGCGCTCCAGGTCCAAGTCATAGAGCACCATCTCGTCCACGCCGAGGTGCCGGCTTGATTCGTTCACTCCATAGATGACCAGCGGTGTACGAACACCGCCGCCGCCGATCAATGCGACTTTACGATTGCCCATGGGTCTCCTCCAGCTCCCGGCGTGTGGCCAGTCCGCGCAGCGCGCCGGCGGCCCGCGTCGACAGTGCCCCGCAGGCGGCAGCCTGCGCCAGCATGTGCTGCGCGTCCGCGCCGGAGAGCAGAGCATCGATCAGGCCTGCATCGAAGGCATCTCCAGCCCCGGTTGTATCGACGACCTGGATCTGCGGTGAAGGTGTCTGCAACATTCTTCCCCCGGTATGGATGGCCGCGCCCTCCGCCCCCAGCTTGACCACGACATGGGTGAAACCCAACTGCTCCAGGCCCAGCAGAACCTCCTCGGGATGCTCCTTGCCGGTGAGATATTCGGCCTCTCTTCGATTGGGCAGAAAGTAGTCGATCTCGCGGCATGTCTGACGGTTTTCCGGCTTCAGGTACCACTCCGGCTGCCAGCCGACATCGAGTGAGACGGTGCAGCCGGCCTTCTTCAGAACAGGCAGCACTGACTCGGCCACGCGACGATCCAGCGGCACGGCAAAGTGCACATGCGATGCCTGCTGCAACTGCTCGACAAGTTGCGGTGAGGACAGGTACTCGTCCAGCAGTTCGTTGCTGCCAGCATAGCTGTAGAACGACCGCTCATCGATCACCGATACGCTGACAGTGACGCCAGAGCTGCCTGGTACCTGCCTGAGACCTTCCGATGCAACGCCGAAATCCGAGAGACGCTGCCTGATCCACTCACTCTCAACTTCGCCCACGACCCCGAAGATGGCAGTCTTGCGCCCCAGGAGACCGAGACCACAGGCGGTAATGGCTGCTCCTCCGCCGAGTTCGCGAATGTAGTTTCGTGTGAAGACCTCCTCGCCGGGGCGTGGCCAATGCAGCAGCCCGGAGAACACATGGTCGATGTAGATCTCACCTACCGTGACGGCGTCCCATATCTTGTTCATGCTGTCACCTCTGCAAAGGGCCAACTCGTCTGCTGTCGCGCGCGCATAAGGAAGATTGCCACCCCCAGGAAGAGAAAGAGCGCGGCCAGCCCAATGTAGCGCGCGCCGCTGGTGCCCACGATGTATATCCAGCCGGTGAGTGCGATCAGCGCCGGCAGCGGATACAGCGGCATCCTGTAACACTCCGCCGAGGCGCGCTTCTGCCGGCGCAGGACCATCACCGCAACACATTGCGCCGCAAACTGAAGCAGCGTCTGGGTGACGATCAGCGCCGTAATCAAGCTCTCCAGACTGAACAGGCAAGCCAGTGCCGAACAAAAGCCCATGGCCAGCACCGACACATAGGGAAAGTGCCCGTTGCGGTGAAGGCGCCCGAAGACCGAAAAAAACTGCCCGTCGACCGCGGCGGCGTAAGGGATTCTCGAGTACCCCAGCAGCGCCGCATAGACCGACCCAAAGGCGGCGACGAGAATCAGAATGGCAATCGCGTTGCCGCCCAGCCTGCCGTAGACATGCACCATGAAGTCTGCGACGATCGCGTGCGAGCGCATCGCTTCCCTCCACGGCAGCACGCCGATGATCGAGATATTCATCATGAGATAGAGCACGGCAATTACGACGATGGAGAAGAGGACAGACCGGGGGATGTTCTTCTCCGGCGCGCAGACTTCATCGCCGATCAGACACACGTTGAAGTACCCGCCATAGTCATACATCGCGATCAGCGTGGCCGAACCCAGGCCAAGAAAGAAACCGCGATTCAGATGGAAGGCATTGGGGGGGAAATCGAAGGCCATCGCGGGATGGAAGTGCGTCGCCCCGGTCAGAACGATCCATACCGTCGCTCCAATGACGATGACAGCCATGGCCATAGACAGGTGGGAGATGGAGCGGATATTCCGGTACAGCAGCAGCATATTCACCAGGCAGACAGCGGCCGCCATCGCCACCGCGCCGGCGTGATGCATGTGGGGCAGAAGATATCCGGCATACTGCGCGAAACCAACCGCTCCACTGGCAATCGTGATCGGCCCCATCACGATGGCCTGCCAAAGGAAGAGGAAGCTGAATAGCCGGCCGAAGGTACGTGGACCGAACGCCTGCAGCAGATAGTAGTAAGGACCGCTCGATCGAGGCATCGCAGAGCCGAGCTCCGACCACACCATGCCGTCGCACAGGGAGATAGCGGCGCCAAGTATCCATCCAAGCATGGCCTGCGGACCACCCAACGCCGCCAGCGCCAGCGGGATTGTCAGGAAGGGTCCGATGCCGATCATGCACAGCATGTTGGCGGAGGAGGCCCCCCAGAACCCGATCCTGGGGTTCGTCGTCATCTGCTGCACCTGAACGCTTCCCCTCATCCTTCGGAGCTCCGGTTGCGTGGCGGAACTGCGGCTGGCATTAGGAACATCGGTGCCATGCGGGGTCCGGCCAATCCATGAGTAATAGAGAACGGCATGAGTCCTGGTGAAATCTGACTAACGGTACCGCTAACTCTACCACAGGGCCGCAATCAGAAAAATCGATTTCAGGTGTTGATTTTAGAGCCATTTCGAAAGGTAGACGGCCGTATACCGGGCCAGCTAGCGGTACCGTTACCCTGGCGAAATCATGTATGCTCACCCGAGGGCGGCCAGCGTGAGCCATTCTATGCCGCCAGAACAGCGTCGCGCACAAAATCACTGCATGAGGCACCGATGGCGATCCGACTGAAAGACATCGCGCGAGACTTGAATGTCTCTGTCATCACGGTCTCCAAGGCCCTGCGCGGCAAGACCGACATCAGCGCAGCCACCCGCGAACGCATCCTGAAGCGCATGAAGGAGTTGGACTATCAACCCAACATGACCGCGCGCAGTCTCACGACCGGCCGATCCTTTATCCTCGGCCTGATCGTTCCCGACCTGCTCAATCCCTTCTTTACCGAACTGGCCAACTCGCTCAGCGGCGCTCTGCGTAAGCGATCGTATGGACTCATCATCGCGTCGTCGGATGAGAGTGCCGAGATCGAGCAATCGGAGATCCGGATGATGTTTGCGCGGGGCGTCGATGCCCTGCTGATCGCATCCTGCCAGCCCAAGCTGGAGGGCTTCTACAGCATTCATCATCAGGACACGCCGTTCCTTCTGGTGGACCGGCCGTTTCCGCATCTGCGCGCCAACTTCGTTGGCACAGACGATTGCGCCGGCGGCAGACTCGCGACCGAACACCTGATTCAGCTTGGTCGCAGGCGGCTCGCGTATATCGGCAGTCCTGACTTAAGCCCTGCCGCGGAGCGCTTCCGCGGATTTCGCCACGCGCTGCGCGATCATGACATCGAGATGCAGGAGAGATTCATCCTCTCCGGCGCTCCGTCCGATACGGGCGACAACGCCGGCTACGCGATGATGCAGACGCTTCTGAAACTCAAGACAAGACCGGACGGCGTCTTCTGCCATAACGATCTCGTTGCGATCGGCGCGATGAAGGCCACGCTTGACGCGGGCCTGTCCATCCCCGGCGACATCGCGTTTGTGGGCTTTGACAATGTGAGCTACTGCAAGTATCTGCAGATCCCGCTCACGTCCGTAGACCAGTCCACCGCTCAACTCGGAGAGACGGCCGCGCAGCTCGCGCTCGAACTTGTGGGCAAGAAAATTGACCGGCCGAAGACCATCCTCCTGCCCCCGACTCTGGTGGTGCGCGAGTCCACTACAGGCAACGCTTCCTCTGAACATTTGGCCGCGGCCGAGTCAACTGCTTCCCGCAAGACAACGGCGGCAAGGCGAAAGTCATCTCCAGCAAAGAGCCGCGTTGCGCGCCAGAAGTGACGCTAAACGAATGAAGGCGGCCGGTCTTTGGGGGGCGACCCGAACGCCTTATTGGGGCGGTCGCCCATGTGGAATACAAGTGTCCCGCCGGCCATCAGGTCCTGATGGCGAATCCAACTCTTGAAATAAGGCATGCCGTTCCATTCCACTGCCTGCATGTACGGGCTGCCTTCTCCGTTGCCTGGCGCGCGAATCGTAAGCTTCCTTCCGTTGCCAAGATCTAGTGTCGCAGTATCGAAGAGTGGACTGCCGAAGACATAGTTCCCGCTGACCGGATCGACAGCATAGATCCCCAGCGCGCTCATGATGTACCACGCCGACATCTGCCCGCAGTCCTCATTGCCGGAGAGTCCGTCCGGTGCATCGCTGTACATCTCCGTCATCAGCGAGCGAACTCTCGACTGCGTCTTGTAAGGCACGCCGGCGTAGGCGTAGAGATAGGCAACGTGGTGGTCCGGCTCATTGCCCTGCGAATATTGCCCCACCATGCCCGAGATATCAGGCGGCGCATCGGGAGGCAGATCTGAACTCTGATTGAAGAGGTGGTCCAGCTTGCGAACAAATTCCTCTTCGCCACCGAAGAGTGTCATGTACTCCTTCACATCGTGCTGGTTCAGAAAGGTGGCCTCCCAGGAGTTGCTCTCTGTAAAGTCTGCCCATTGCTTGCTGTGGCCCATCCCGCGAGGGTCGAAGGGACCGGACCAACTTCCATCCTGTAAGCGGCCACGCATGAATCCTACAGAGCGGTCGAAGACATTCTTGTAGTTCCTCGACCTGGCACGCAGCAACTTCTGATCGCCGCCCTGCCCTGCGGCGCCGGCAAGATGTGCCATGGCCCAATCGTCATAGGCATACTCGAGTGTCTTGCTCACAGCTTCCGGCTCCTTGTCGCATGGAACAAATCCGCTGTCGCGGTACGCCGGCAGCCCCCGGTAGTCGTCGACGAAGGCACGCTGCCGCCAGAGCTCATAAGCATGCGCGTAATCGACGCCGGAGATCCCTTTGGCATGGGCCTCCGCGATGACCGCTGCGGAGTGATAGCCGATCATGCATCCCGTTTCAACCCCCTGCAGGGGCCATACCGGAACGCCCTGAGGGCTCTGCTCCGCCATACGGATCAGGCTGTTGACCATCTCCGGCACCCGGTCGCGCTGCACCAGCGTATACATGGGGTGAAGGGCGCGGTAGGTGTCCCACAGCGAATAGGTCGTATAGTTCTGCCCGCCTTCAGGCAACGTGTGAACCTTCAAGTCCATACCGCGGTACTGGCCATCCACGTCGCAAAACGTTGTGGGCGCCAGAAGCGCGTGGTACATCGCGGTATAAAAGGTCTTGCGGTATCCGGTGTTGGCGGTCTCGATGGTTATCCGCGCGAGCTCGCTCTCCCACGCGCTCCTGGCCGCACTGCGCACCGCCTCAAAATCCCAGCCTGGTATCTCCGCCTCAAGATTCCTCATGGCGCCTTCGATGCTGACCGCCGAGATGCCCACCTTTACAAGGATCGTCCCGGCCTGCTCCAGTGGGTAGCGAAGGACGCACTGGATCGACTTGCCCTGTGCATCGTGGGTGTCGGCCTCCAGTGGAGTTCCCTCGGCCACGATGGCGCTGCCGGTAAACGGTTTTGAAAACTGCATGGCAAAGTAGATCAAGCGCCCATCGGCCCATTGCCCGCAACGCCGCCCGCCGGTCACCGTGTTGTCCCCGACCAGATGCAGCTCAGACGACAACACCTTCGAGCTGCCCGTCTTGGTCGGTAAGTCATCGGGGGTATCGATGAACCCATGGGCCAGATCGATGACAAAATGGTTGCTCTTGTCCGCGGGAAACTGGTAGCGATGCATTCCCACACGCGTCGTTGCAGTCAGCTCAGCCTTGATACCGAGATCCTTCAGCAGGACGGAGTAATATCCTGGCTCGGCTGTCTCGTCGTCATGAGAAAAGCTCGCGCGATAGCCGGAGCCGGGAACGTCCGCATCTCCCGGAGTTGTATGGACTGTGCCGCGTGCCGGCATCAGGAGAACATCCATCATGTCGCCTACGCCCGTGCCGCTGAGGTGCGTGTGGCTAAACCCGAGGATGGAGCGGTCATCGCGGTAGTAGCCGGAGCAGTGGTCCCAGCCAGAGGTCCCTGTGTCTGGACTGAGCTGAACAATACCGAACGGAACCGTAGCGCCGGGAAACGTGTGTCCGTGGCCTCCGGTGCCGAGAAACACATCTACCCACTGCGTCAGTCCCGGTTGGATGGATCCCAGCGGACCATCGGAGGCCCATAGACTGCGACGCGCGCCGGCCCATGCGATACCTGAGCCGGCGGCGGTCTTCAGAAACGATCTGCGGCTAACCTTGTGTTTCATCGTGCCATCCTTTAACCCGGGCTCAAAGCTATCCCACCCTTCACCGGCGTAACTCGCACGCTCTGTCCTGGCTGGAGGCGAATCTCTTTGGTGGCCGCGCCATAGCGTACCCTCGCCTCCGACCCGGCGACGCTGCGAATCACTGCGGAGAGCAACGCCCCATCCTTCCAGTCGATATCGACCTCGAAACCGCCGCGCGCTTTGAGCCCATGAATCGAGCCGGATGGCCATGCGGAGGGTAGCGCCGGTAGTAGGTCGATGGTGTAGAAGTCCTCATTCGGCGCGGATGGCGAGCTATAGCGCTCGCTGCTTTGCAGCAGCATCTCGTCAATGCCCGAAGTCCCTCCAAAGTTGCCATCAATCTGGAACGGTGGGTGTGCGTCGAGCATATCGGCATAGGTGCCACCACCCTCACCGTGGTAGTTGGTGGTCTCTGCTCCGGCCAGACGAAGCTGCTCGTTCAGAATCTTGAACGCGTGATCTCCGTCGCGAAGGTGGGCCCAGAGATTGATCTTCCACGCATTGCCCCAGCCGGTAGCCTCATCGCCGCGCAGCTCCAACGACTTCTTTGCCGCCGCTGCCAGCGCAGGCGTCTGCTCCAGCGATATCTCGTGTCCAGGAAACAGTGCAAACAGGTGCGAGACGTGGCGATGGTTCATCTCAGGGGCGTTCAAATCCCAGTCGTGCCCCCACTCCTCCAACTGGCCTGCCTGTCCAATCTGAAGCGGCTCAAGAGCCTCCTTCGCTGTCTCAAGCCTGGCGCGCAACGCATCATCCATGCCCAGAATCTTGCTGGCCGCGATGGTGTTGGTGAATATGTCCCAGACGATCTCGCGCTCCACGGCGGAGCCATCGACGACGGATGCGATGACCCCGCTATTGGTACGAAACTTGTTCTCGGGAGAGAGCGAAGGCGATGTGATTAACTTCCCGTTCGCGTCAGGTACCAGAATGCTGAGATAAAACTCCGCCGATCCGCGCAGCACCGGATAGTAGGTCTTCAGATACTCGCGATCGCGGCTGAAGGCATAGTGCTCCCAGATGTCCTGCGCAATCCATCCGCCACCGCCAAAGAACGGACCCCACGGCAGCCCTGCTCCGGGAGCTGTCCAGCCCCACGCGTTCGTCGTGTAGGCAACCGCCCAGCCGGGAGCGTTGTAATAAGCCTGTGCTGTCTTCTGACCCGGTTGCACCAGGCTGCGGTCAAAGCGGATTGCTGGCATGTGCAGCTCGCTGAGATTTGCTGTCTCCGAGGGCCAGTAGTTCATCTCATAATTAATGTTGGACTTGTAATCACACTTCCACGGCAGATCGAGCCCGTCACCCCAGATGCCCTGCGAGTTCGACGGCAGCGGATTGTTCTCGCGGCTGGAGGAGATGAGCAGGTACCGCCCCATCTGGTAGTAGAGAACGGCCAGTGACGGATCGTCCTTGCCATCGGCATAGTCGCGCAGCCGCTGGTCAGTGGGCAGCGTCGCCGATGGCCCCGCCGGCAGGTTGAAACTCACCCGGCCAAAGAGCCGCTGGTAGTCGGCGATGCTCGTCTTCTTCAACTCCTCGTAGGATCTTGCGGAAGCTGCTTCCAACTGATGCACCACCTCCGCGTGTGGGTCTGCACCGCGATAGTTCTTGTTATAGTCGAGGAGATAGGACGTGCCGGCGGCGA
>Ga0302156_10003441_pt1 | contig 12196 bp, 15 predicted proteins | sample I_Bog_N3_2_FD_193503 | JGI IMG/M metagenome (GOLD analysis project Ga0302156, IMG submission 193503) | Peat permafrost microbial communities from Stordalen Mire near Abisko, Sweden - I_Bog_N3_2 | ecosystem: Environmental > Terrestrial > Soil > Wetlands > Peat | place: Sweden: Abisko, Stordalen... | reverse complement strand
GATCGCGCCAGCGTTGCCACTGGCGGAGGTGGTGGTGGTGATCGTGCCGCCGGGGTGGAGAGTCAGCGTGTCGGCCTGGACAGCGACTGTCCCACCCGGTTTCCCACTGTGGTTCGTGGCGCGGACGGCGCTGCTGTCGATCAGGACCGCGCCCCCTCTCACCTGAACGGCTCCGCCTCCCAGTTGCCCGGTCGGATCGCCGACATCGGCGATGGTGTTGCCGGTCAATGTTATGGGGCCGTAGCTCGTGACTGTCTGGGCCGACGGATCGGCGCCGTTCAGGCCGATGTCGCCCGGGCCGGCCGCGCTGGCGATATGCAGGTGGCCGGCGGGCGCCGTGATCTGGCCACCGGTGATCTGGACCGGGCCGCCAACGATCGACAGATCCTTGCCGGCCTGGGTTGCGAGCGTGCTGCCGGTCACAGCGATCGCGCCGGGGTGGGCGCTTAAAAAGCCGAATGCCTGCGGCTGGGCAACGGTGAAGGTGCTCTGGTTCGGCGTCCCGGCCGGGACTCGGGTGCCGTCGGTAAATCCCAGCGTGTCGGCGGTCGAGACGTGGAACGAGCCCTGCACGTTCAGGGTGGCGTGCGACCCGAACACCCAGCCTGATGGATTGAGCAGAAAGAGATTGGCGTTCGGAATAGTGGAGGCGATCTGTCCGTCCACCTGGGATGTCTGGCCGCCTGTCACGCGGCCGATGATGTTGCTGACGGACGCCGGTCCGCTGAAGGTCGCGGTTTGTCCGGTTTGAACATTAAAGGTGCTGAAGCTGTGGAAGAGGTTGCCCCCCACCTGCTTGCCGAGATTCGCGCCGATCGCGAAATTCGGCCCCGTCAGCGCGCTCACCGGGCCGACCGAACCATCGGTGCGGATCTGCGCCGACGCAGGGCCCAGCACAGTGAAGAGTCCTAGCGCTACTCCGGACAGCAATCGATATGCTTGGATGGGATAAGAACAGGGCATCGAGAGTTCACTGGTTACATATCGATGATGCCGTGTCGCCCGGGGCTATGCAATGCGCTGCAAGCCTGTGGGGTTCATTACGTCACAGCTGTGGCTGCCTCGTCGTCATTGGTGAGGGGGACGCCGGGATGGCGGTTGCAGACCGAGTCTCCGAGCGTGTCCTTGAGCAAGGCGGTGCAGGTGAAGGACTGCACCGTCGTCTGTTTCGGTGTCACTTTCCCTGGATGATGCGAATGAAACGCGAGCATATCCGCCACTTTGCATATTCCAGGTTCATGAGAGCCGGGCTGCGGATGCTGCGGGTTTTTCGCATGATCCCCGCACAATACCCGCTCCCGCCTTCGATTAAGTTTTTCGAATTAGCTGGTTGCGAGTTTCAGGCACCGCAAAAGTGGGCGTGGTTCAGAAGAGGCCGTTTTTGGGTTACAGATGCCGCGCGGAAACCGCCGGCCCGTGATGGCTGGATTTCGCTTCGAAGGCGGTTCTGTAGGGAGGCGGCCAGCCTCCCCGGGTCAAGCGTGGCGGGGCTGAAGTGGCCCGAGGCCCAGCAGCGTCAGCCAATGCGGATGGCCTTGGCCGGTCATCAATTCCCGGGGGCTTTTGCCGTTCCGTTCGGCACGTCGGCTGCGCATGAAGCGCCGATGGTTCAAGAAGAACCGCAGCAAGTCCAAGTAAGAACCACCCAGGTGACGGCGCAGCGTGAAGTAGTTGCGCAGCCGTGAATTGAGGTTCTCGACCAGCGAACTGCTGCGCGGTGTTTGCGCCAGAGCCCGACTGACGGCGTCGAACAGCCGGTGGAATTTGTCGCCCAGCTTCGCCCGAAGTCGATTCCATCCCTGCCAATAGGCGGTCGAGGTGCTCGGCAATCGGTGCAGCACGCAGGCTTCACGCACGACGAGCTCAGGGATGACATGGGCTTGCGCGATGTCGGCCAGTTTGGCGTCGAGCACGCCGGCGAAGGCGAGCAAGTCGTCGCGCTGGTTCTGCAGAGCCACGCGCAGCGGGCGAATGCGCCGCACGTCCTCCGGCTCACGTTTCGCCAACTCCTCGACGATGAAGTCGAACAGCATCTGCCGCGTGGCCAGGGCCGGCCCAGCCAGCGCCAGAACGTCATGGCTCAACCATTGAGTGAGCGTTCGGATGTCGCGGGCCAACCCTTGCGCCTGGGTCTCGGTCTGCCAAGCAAGCTCAACGGCCAGTTCGTCGTCCGGACCAAGCTGACCCGTGCGGCCAATCTTGACCTCCAGCTTCTCGCACCGCGACCGGGCGCCCTTGGCAAGGCGCGACAGCGTGTTGGCGAGGCCTTCGTATTGACGCGTGATGTGAAACACATCGCCGTGGCACGGTGTATCGGCCCAGGCGGCCTTTTGCCCAGCGCGCAAAGCCTTGCCCAGCATCGGCAATTGTATAGTCAGGCTTCAGCCCCTGCTGGGAGGCATCGAGTAAATGAACGCCCCAGGTGTCGGCGTCGCGATGTTCCGCCACGCCAAGAGGTAGCAGTAGGTCGATGCAGCATCGACGCCGGCCAGCACCGGCAATGTACCCTGGAAGATCTCATCATGCAGGCCCACGACGATGCCCGATAGGTCTTGAGCGCGGTTGACGATACCGGCCTGGCGGGTGGCCGACTGGAGCACATGAACCGTGCCGATGCTGATGGGCACGCCCAGCAGATCACGCAGGAACTCTACAACACCGCGATACGAGCTACGGCAGACCAGCGTCAGCGCGACGATCACCTGGCGCAACCAAGTCTTGCTGACGGTCAGGTGGAACAGCACGTCGTCTTCTGGCGTACCGGGCAAGAAGATCTCATCCAACGCCGCACCGGCCTTGCGTGCTTGCTGGTAGACGAACTTGCGGCTCACGCCGTGTCGGACCGACAAATCATTGATCGTCGTCGATCGTGCCAAAGCCTGAATGGCCAGGTCCTTACGGTCACTCTTCGGCAGCATCGCCGCTGCGCCAACGCATCGAGCCATATTCGCACCACACCCGAAAACGTCAGCGTGCCATCATCCGCTCAGCCAGCGTCAACCCGCCCTCGCGTGTGACCCTCATTTGAACCACGCCAGATTTTTTACGTTTTCCGCCACTCTCACTTGCCTCCCGCAAGCCTGTCGCCCCGCTGATCGGATAGCGAACTTTTTATCGTATTCCGTTCATACCCCGCGTTTCCCTGATGGCAAGCGAATTCTTCGGTGGGCCCATTCGTAAACGCCCTTGAACAGGTGCCGGTGACTGGCTTTCAGAATTGTCCCGTGGGGCCATAGCCAAACTCGACCGGTTCCCGGCGAAATCCGCCTCGACAGCCTCAAGACACCGCCACGGCGCGGGCCACGGCGACGGGCACATCGACGCCCAACGCTACCGAACTCATCACGTCTGGGACGGCGTGATCGTCCACGGCGCCGCTCCGGCCCCAAAGCGACGCGTGAGAAAATCCATCAGGACACGGATGCGGATCGCGCGCGGTCCGCCGGCGGGCGTCACAAGGTTCAGTGCCAGCGGCGGGGAAGTCCAGTCCGTCAAGACCGGGATGACGCGCCCGTCCCTGACGGATTGCCAGGCAATGAAATCCGGCTGAAGCGCCACCCCTTCACCGGCATCGAGCGCCGCGCACAGCGCCTCGGCGTTGTTGGCGCTGAGCCGCGCTCTGACGTCAACGGCCTCTTCGACACCGCTCGCGTTCCTGAAGCGCCAGGTCTCACCGCCCATCAGATAGCTGTATCCAAGGCACGCATGGCGTTCGAGGTCACGTGGTCGTTGCGGCGTGCCATGGCGTTGGAAATAGTCGGGCGTCCCCACCACCCAGCGATGCACCGGACAGAGCCGCCGCGCGATCAGGCTCGAATCCGGCAAATCGGCGATGCGCAGCGCGACGTCGATCCCCCCGGCCACCAGATCGACCATCCGGTCGTCGAGCTGCAGATCGATCGAGGCTTCGGGGTAGGCCGACAGGAACGTCGGCAACGCAGGCGCTACATGACGGAGCCCGAATGACATCGGTGCGGCGAGCCGGATCCGGCCGCGCGGGGTGGCCGACTTGGCCTGCGCCTCGGCCTCCACCGCCTCCCCTTCGGCGAGAATCTGGGCGGCCCGCACCGCCAACACACGGCCGCTTTCCGTGAGCGCGAACCGTCGCGAGGTGCGATGGATCAGTTTCTCCCCAAAGCGCGATTCCAGACGCGCCAGTGCCTTCGACACGGTTGGGCTGGAGATGCCCAGATCGGCGGCAGCGGCGGAAAAGGACCCGAATTCCGCGACCTTGGCGAAGATGGCCCATGCTTCGAGGTCTGGGAGCGGCATGCAGTCACCCAAAGAAACAGAACTGATGTCATTCCATCCTTTCTGTTTTCATCATCACTGTCGAGCGCCATCTTCCGCTCCGGCTAAGGGACGAATTCTCGCCCCTTCAGGAGCATACAAGATGATTGAACGCAGGCCGTTTGCCGGGTTGGGTGGTGCCAACCATGGGTGGCTGAAAGCCAAACACCACTTTTCCTTCGCCGGCTACTATGACCCCGAGCGGATGGGCTGGGGCAATCTGCGGGTTTGGAACGATGACGAAATCGCGCCCAAGGCAGGCTTCCCGCCGCATCCCCATGCCGACATGGAAATCATCACCTACGTTCGGGACGGAGCCATCACGCACAAGGACTCCATGGGCAATATTGGCCGAACCGAAGCCGGCGACGTCCAGGTGATGTCGGCGGGTTCCGGCGTCCGCCATTCCGAATACAACCAGGAAGACGAAACGACCCGGATCTTCCAGATCTGGATCCAGCCCACGACACGGGGCGGGACCCCGTCCTGGGGCGCCAAACCGTTTCCGAAAGCCGAGCGCTCCGGTCGCTTCGTGACACTGGCCAGCGGGTTTGCCGGTGACGATGCGCTGCCCATTCGTGCCAACGCGCGGGTGATGGGAGCAACCATCAAGGCGGGCGAACATGTCACCCTTTCTCTGGATCCAAAGCGGCACGCCTATCTGGTGCCGGCCACAGGCGTCGTCGATGTCGGATCGGTCCGCATCGAGGCGCGCGATGGTGCGGCGATCACGGACCTGAGCACGGTGCAGATCGTCGGGATCGAAGATGCGGAAGTTGTCCTGGTCGATGCCGCCTGAACGGCGTGGGTCGATGCCGCCTGAGCGGCGTGGGTCCATCGACGTGTTCGATGGACCCACCGTTCGCGTCGACCCCGTTGCCGCCGCTCCACGGGAACCGCGTGACCTGATCAGCAAAGTCCCGCAGCATCGCCGGCCGGAAGCCGCCGCCCGCGCGGTGCCCCCAGAGACGCGACTCCATCCTCGCAAGGAATGCTAGGCTCCGCTTGCTCCGGCTCCGATGGATCGGACTCAAGCTCCTCCACATCGTATCGAGATAGTGATGTGTAGATAGAAATTCGCCATGGGCAACAGTGTCGAATCGATATAATAATAGAAGTTATTACGTAATGTTCTATTTTAGAGCGTAAATCGTGATCGCGGCTTTGTGAAATGCGGTTGCATTATCACGATCACGTGACGTAAGAAGACGGCGTTTCCTCCCCACAGACTTGAGCCGTGGGAGGCTCGGCCTCCCACGGTGACTTTTTCAAGTCTGGATCGGGGACGTTCCTCAAACATCCCGGTGTCTCGATGCGCTCTGTAGCAGCGGAACGGATTACTTATCGAAACGGCAATGCGCGTATGGGCTCGCAACTCACTGCGCTGATGATTGCCATCGGATTGCTGGCCGTCTGGGTCGGACTATGCGCGATCTGACGAAGCGCGGCATGACCGCCGTCCCGCCCCGTTTGCCAAAAGGCATAGCGTTCGAGATCGATGACCTCGTTCGCATCGGACGTTGGGCTGACTGCCACGCTTTCCGCATGTTGGTCTGCCTCGATCACGGCGCCGCGGTAGCCGAGGAATACGAAGAGGTGATCGCATTTCAAACAGAAATAAGTCCCCTCTACCGGTTGATTATGTGGCGCAATGCAGAGACGGTATTTGTTCAGCCCCTTGTTGGCCGAGGGAAACAGTACGGCTCGGTGGCCGCCGCGCTTGAGAGCCTGCTTCCGACGCCGCACTTCCGATTGACCGATATAACAGCGACAGCCTGGCCTTACTGAATAGTGGCCGCGCTCACGCTGTCAGATTATCGGTTTCTTTCGACCACAGGAGAGCATGACGATTTGTGGGGTTTCGGGACTAACGCGGTGAATGTGGCTGGATGAAGCGACGGCACCGCCACCCCTTAAGCCGCCGCAGTGCAAAAATCGCCGCGCTCGCCTCGTAGAGATCTTGTTCACGACTTCGTCGCGTTAAATTGGTGTAACCGTAATGAATATCGATATGGAAGTTGGTTACCTGACCGTCGTAGTACGGCGGATCAACACGGGTGCCGCACCCTTCGTTTGGGAAGTACGCAGAGACAGTGAAGCGGTCTCGCTACACGTCTCGGCCGAGCGGTACGATAACATGGAGGCGGCGTATAGCGCCGGTCGCACCAGGCTACCGGACTTTATCAGCAAGCCAACGCCAGCAAGAGTTCGTAGCTCGCGGGTCGCTCGCGATGTCTATGCCGACTTAGATAAAGAAGCGGCAGGCGGCGGGGATTGGCACCGCTGACTCAGCCAACCGTCGCAACGCTACAACATCGGAACCGCCCCCGGGACGGTGGAAGGCACGATCCGGCTTCGTGCTGACGGCGAGTCGATCAGCCCGACTTCTGGAGCGACACTACGATCCAGCACATGGCAACTGGACGGGCTGCCCGATGAGCACCGCCGAAATCGGGCCGGCGACTTTGAACTTTCGGCGTGCCTCAAAATCGGGTCACACGGGAGGCTGGATTGACGCCGGCGGGGCCGGCTGGTGACACCCTGATTTTTTCAGGGTGGTGCGAGATGGATCGATGCGTTGGCGCAGCGGCGAGACTGCCGGAGAGTGACCGCAAGGACCTGGCTGTTCAGGCGTTGGCGCGATCGGCGACGATCAGCGATCTGTCTTCTCGGCACGGGGTGAGCCGCAAATTTGTTTACCAGCAGGCTGACAAGGCACGTCTCGCGCTGGATGACGCTTTCATCTCCGCCGCTGCGGACGATGAAGTCCTGTTCGAGATACCGGTCACCAAGAGATGGCTGCGTCAGGTGATCGTCGCGCTGGCGCTGATGTGCCGCGGCTCGTATCTCGGCATTATCGAATTCATGCGTGACGTGCTGGGCGCATCCATCAGCATGGGCACCGTTCACAACGTGCTCCGCTCGGCCGCGGAGCAGGCCGGCGTGATCAACGGCGCGCAGGACCTGTCGCGCATTCGCACCGGGTTGCACGATGAACTTTTCCACGGCGGAATGCCTGTTCTGGCTGGCGTCTGCGCCCAATCGACCTATTGCTATCTCCTGGCCGCGGAGCAGCAGCGTGACGCTGATACCTGGGGCGTGCATCTGCTCGACGCTGCCCAGCAGGGGCTGAAGCCCGACTTTACGATCGCAGATGCTGGGCAGGGCCTGCGTGCCGGGCAGAAGGTGAGAGTTGGCACGCCAATCGATGTAGTATTTGGCAAGTTTTTTGACGGGCTTCCCGCTTCCGCTTCCCGCGCTTTGTAGAGGGTGCGGGAAGCGGAAGTAGGTCAGCCAGCGAGGCGGTATCCTTCGGCGGATTTGACGATGCGGCCGATGGTTGTCATGGCGGCGAGGCGTTCATAGAGCGTGGCGGTGCGCACCCGGCAGACGGCCCGCAGATCGGCGAAAGGCTGCGGCTGGGCAGCGTCGGCAAGGGCGGCGACGATGCGATCGTCGATGGAGTTCGGCTCGGCTGCCGGCGACGTTTGGCTGTGCGGTGCGACGACTTCGAGAGCGAGGGCGTCGGCACGCTGTGCGAGTTCGAGGGTCAGGGCGGGCATCGCCGGAGCGGCGCGGTGTTCGACGGAAAGCGTCATCCGATCGTCGCGTGCCGCCTTTGCGAGCGCAGGTTCGCGGCGGAGATAGAGGTTGGAATCGCCCCAGGCATGGAACTCGGACGAGCCACGCAAGGCCTGCCCGGCCCGCATGTTGCCGGCACCCTTGCGCGCGTGGTGGACGAGGATGACGGCGACGCCGTGGCGACGCTGCAGCTCGCGCAAGTAGGCGAGCAGCGGGGCGACCTCGCCGCTGACGTTTTCGTCGATGCGATGCAGCCGCACGAACGGGTCGAGGACGAGCTGGCGCGGCTTCAGTCTGACGATGGTTTCGTCGAGGCTGGCGCGATCGGCGTCGAGGTCGAGGCGCAGGCTGGGTGCGGTGATCACCTGGACGTCGAGGTCGGCCAGGTCGAGGCCGGCGGCGGCGCAAATACCGTCGAGCCGGCGGCGCACGATGTGCAGCGCATCCTCCGCGGCGTAGAGCAGGACGCGGCCGGGATTGGGCACGGCGAAGCGGCGCAGGCAGGGTGTGCCGGCGGCGACCGAGACGGCGAGATCGAGAGCGAGGAAGGATTTGCAGCATTTCGGCTCGCCGCCGATGATGCCGACGGCCTGCTCGGACCACAGCCCGCTCACCAGCCAGCGCTGTTGCTCGGCGCGCTCGGCGAGGCGATGGGCAGGCGTGACAGGAAGCGGGTTCATCGCCGCCCCCTCTCTCGCGTGCCCGCTCGCCCACCTACGACCGCCTTGGGTTGAGCGGCGAGCGCACAGGCTTCGAAGAGCAGTGCTTCATCGATCCGTTCGGCCCGGCGTTCGGCTGCGGCGGCGAGCAGTTCGTCGGCCATGATCATCAGACTGCGCAGATTACCCTGTGCATGGGCCGCCAAGGTGGCGATCACCTCCGGGGCCATCAGCGTCGGTGCCCCGGCTTCGGCCAACAGATGCCGCAGGCAGTCTTGCAGGACATCGGGTGTGGCCCGTTCCATCGGCAAGCGGACGCGGATGCGGCTGTCGAGCGGCAGGAACTCTTCGGAACGCAGGCGCTCGACGAGACGTCCATCGCCGGCGAGGACGACGGTCAGCAGGATGTGAGAATCCAGTCGCGCCGAGGACAGCAGACGCAGTTCGGACAGGACCTGTGGAAGCATCTCCTGCGCTTCATCGATGATGAGCACCGGGCGGGAGAGTGCGCTGTCGATATGGGTCTGCCAGCGCTGGCGCAGGATCTTGGTCCCGCCCCAACGGTTGTGCGGTCGCAACTCGGCCCCGAACAGATCGCCCATCTCGCGATAGAAGTCGGCGAGGTTGGCTTGCGGCCGGCTGATCATGCCGACCGTGACGTCGCGCTGGTCCGCCAGATGCTCGGCGAGGATGCGCAAGGCAGCCGATTTGCCGGTGCCGGGGTTGCCGGTGACGAGGGCGAAGCCGCCTTCGACGGCAAGCTGAGCGACGCGCCACCCTTAGCGTTTGCCTTGCGATACGCAAGCGTATGCAAACGCCGGACGGAAAGAGGCGATGCGCGGCGAGACCTGCAGGGCCTCGGTCGGGACGCCGGGGGCGAATGGGTTGTATTTGAGCCCGTAAAGGCCCAGCAGCGTCTTGCTCATGGGTCGGTTCCTTCATCCTTGACCAGATAGGCCGGCGGCAGTCCGGTCGCGGTCTGACGCTCGATCAGCTGGGCGAGCAGCGGTGCGACACCGCTGGACGCTGCAGCCGCGACCGGCGCGGCAGCCTTGTCCAGTGAGCGGCGCAAGCCACTGGCGTTCCTGGCCTTGTCCTGGGGGTACAGTCGGCACAGCACCTGGCCCAGGCGCTCGTCCACCAGATGAACTTCGGTGAGGTCCCAGGACGCGTAGCGGACCTCGAGACGAGAGAGATGGCGGTATTGGTTCGGCACTTCGAAGCGGCGGGCATCGATGCTGATGGTACCGTCGCTCTTGCGCTGGGTGCGTGTCTCGGTCCTGGTGAAGGCGCGCTTGAGGGTGGTCGTGTCGGGGCAGGGTCGCATCACCGAAGGGCCGCGCAGAAAGCGATCGAGCGGCGCTTCGTCGATCTCGGAATGGCGCTTGCGGTTGTAGTCGGGCTCGACCCAGGCGAGGGTTGCCTCGTTGAGCCTGGCAAGCGTGAGATCGGTCACCCCTTCGAGCATGGCCATCAGTCGCGCTTCAACAACGGCCCAGAGATGCTCAAGTTTACCGTTCATGTAAGGACTGTAAGGCAATGTTGTCTCATGTAAAACGCCAAGCCTGAGCAGTCCTTCCGCGATCTCCGTTGCAGTCATTGCTGTTCCGTTGTCGCTCATCGCAGCCCGCGGCAGGCCTCGCTTCATGAAGGCCTGCGACAGGCCATGAGCGATATTCGCAGCGCTCTCCGCCCAGTACCATTGCAGATGGCAAACCAGCCGCGAATGGTCGTCGAGAACGCCGAACAGCACCGGCGTCTGCCACTCACCGCGCGCGGTTAGCACCTTGCGGGAGGCGAAATGACAGTCCCAATGGAGCAGCGAGCCGCAGTATTCCGCTTCGTAGCCGCGCACCTCGCGCTCGGCGAGCTTCGCCTCGGCCGCCAGCGCCCCGCCCGTCCGTCGCGCGGTCACCCGCCGTCGCTTCTCCAGCCCTTGCGCCCTGAGGTATCGCCGGATCGTCGAGTAGGATGGCACCGGTCCCAACTCAGAGCGGTTGGAAGCCTCCGCGACAAGGTTGTCGTGCTGCAGTTGAGCACTCCAGTTCGGGTGCGCGGCGTGCTGGGCTTGCAGCACCCGGCGAAGCGCCGGGGTCATCGAGGCCTGGTGGCCGGCATCCTGGCGCGGTTTGCGGCGCAGCACGCCAACCGGGTCGGTTCGTTCACGCAGCGCTTTGTAGTACCATCGCTGGATCGTCGAACTGCCAAACCGGACTGGCTCGCCGGTCGCAGGATGTCGCCATTGCCGCTGCGAGAGCTGGTTGATCTCTGACTGCAGGCTGCCCTTGGCGGGTGGATCTGCCAGCAACTGCCCAACCACAGAGAAGCGCAATTGCGCCCAGCGGTCGTAAATCCTCGGCGGTCGTTTCACTGTCATAGCGGCCCCACCTCCTCATCGGGGTCCGCCAGACCCTATGAGCGTCGCCGCCAGGCGCCGATGTGCATCCTCTGCGGGTGGGCTTCGTCCATCAGAAAGCCCGCATCGATGCGCCGCCGGTGATCGGTCCAAGGAACGACAGGAAGGCAATCAGTTGCGCCGCGGCGTCGCCGGCAAAGCGTTCCAGCAGGGCCGCGGGCAGGCGTGCCGGAGCGACCGGCGGCATGAAGCTGCCCGACGCCGCCCGCCAGAACGGCGTCGTGGTGAAACCGCCCAGCCACCAGCCGCGCCAGCGCGCCACCGTCCGGCGGTCGACGCTGACAGTCTCAGCGAGCTTGTCGAGCCGGCGCTCTGTCAGCCCGTCGCGCATCGCCGAAATCAGCGTGACGATCACCGCCAGATAGACCTTCCGGCCGAGGAATCTCAGCGACGGCGGCGTGGACCGGTCGCGGCAGCCGTCGAGCGCACAGCAGAAGCTGAACCGCCGGTCGTGCTCTTCACCGAGGGCAATCGGACGGCCACGCGGCTTGCGGCGGTAGTTCGCCGCATGCAGCACCCCACCGCACGCCAGACAGCCCGCCGCACGGCACTGCGCCGCCAGATCGCGGTCGAATGCCAGCAGCAGTTCGTGAAATCTGGCATCCGCCAACTGGGCTTGGTACAACGGCGTCCGTCCTTCCCGTCGAGTTGAGGAAAATGGCCAAAATCGGACGGAATGATCGCTGTCCCTGTGGGAGTGGCAAGAAGTACAAGCAATGTTGCCTCGCCAAGGACGAAGTCGCCGAACGGGCTGCGCGAGAGCAACGCAGGGCAGTGGTTACCACTCAGGCGCCAGATCATCTGCCGCACCATCACCCCCACTTCTGCAAAGACTGCAACGCCGAGATCGACGACGCGGCCAATACCGTGATCGCCCTGATCGATGCGGGAAAACTCGACAAGGCCGAGCACGCTGCACAGGCAATTGTTGAGCGCTGGCCGGACATCTATGACGGATACGACTGCCTTGGCATGGTCTGCCACGCCCGAGGCGATAAGCAGCAGGCCGCCGGCTATTATCGCAAGGTCATCAGCTTTGCTCGCCAGGATCCCAGTCTCTACGATGCCCAGTTCGAGGATTACTACCAGGCGTTGATCGCCAGCCTCGGTCCAACCGGAAGCATGGGGGCGCTGCCCCCAAGCCGAGTCGGCCCGGGGAATCTCACCCCGAGCCGCTCACAGATCCGGACGTGATACTCTCGCATCATCCGGCTCGTGCCACCCACTGAAGACTGCCGTCTTCCGCCGA
>Ga0302156_10003436_pt1 | contig 12205 bp, 10 predicted proteins | sample I_Bog_N3_2_FD_193503 | JGI IMG/M metagenome (GOLD analysis project Ga0302156, IMG submission 193503) | Peat permafrost microbial communities from Stordalen Mire near Abisko, Sweden - I_Bog_N3_2 | ecosystem: Environmental > Terrestrial > Soil > Wetlands > Peat | place: Sweden: Abisko, Stordalen... | reverse complement strand
CGAAGCATGATGGCCTGGGAGTCGAACCAGCGGCCCTGGTAGAGGAGGCGGCCGAGCTTGCGGCCATTGTCGCGGTACTGCTCGATGGTGTCTTCATTGTGAATGCCGGTGATGAGGCGCTCGTAGGCGATGAAGAGCAAGGCGAGGCCAGGCGCTTCATAGATGCCGCGGGATTTGGCTTCGATGATCCTGTTCTCAATCTGATCGGACATGCCGAGGCCGTGACGGCCACCGATTTGATTGGCTTCGAGGAGAAAAGCGACGGGGTCGGTGAATTGGCGGCCATTGAGTGCGACGGGAAATCCCTCTTCAAAGCGGACTGCGACCTGTTCGCGCTGGATTTCGACATCGTCGCGCCAGAACGCCGTGCCCATGATGGGATCAACTATTTTGATAGAGGTAGAAAGATGCTCCAGGTCTTTCGCTTCGTGCGTTGCGCCGAGGATGTTTGAGTCGGTGGAGTAGGCCTTCTCGGCGGACATCTTGTAGGCAAAGCCGGAGCTCTGCATAAACGCGGACATCTCGGCGCGGCCGCCGAGCTCGTCGATGAAAGCGGTATCGAGCCAGGGTTTATAGATCTTGAGGTCAGGATTGACGAGCAGGCCGTAGCGATAGAAGCGCTCGATGTCGTTGCCCTTGAAAGTGGAGCCGTCGCCCCAGATGTGGACGTCGTCCTCGGTCATGGCGGCGACCAGCATGGTGCCGGTGACGGCGCGGCCGATGGGAGTGGTGTTGAAGTACGTAACGCCGGCGGTGCTGATGTGGAAGGCACCCGCCTGGAGCGCAGCGATGCCTTCGCGAACAAGCGGGCCGCGGCAGTCGATGAGGCGGGCCTTTTCTGCGCCGTATTCGAGGGCCGAGCGCGGGATGGCGTCGTAGTCGGTTTCGTCGGGCTGGCCGAGGTTGGCCGTGTAGGCGTAGGGGATGGCGCCCTTCAGCCTCATCCAGTGCAGGGCGGCGGAGGTGTCGAGCCCGCCGGAGAAGGCAATGCCAACCTTCTGGCCGACGGGCAGGGATTCGAGAATTACGGACATGCGTGGAAACCTCTGATCAAGTCGAAGCTTTGAAAGGGCACGGCTTCAGTCGTGCCGCAGAAAAGCCAAAAATCGTAGGCTTTAGCCCCTGAGGGAAAAGCAATTCACGGTTACTTATGCAGACGGAAACAGTTTGTCAATTACGTCCGAAATCGAGTCAATCTCAACAAACTTGCCCTTGGGAACATCGCAATGTCCGGGACGATCCGCTTTACTACCCCTTGAACGCCTAGTCGTTTTCAACTTTGTTGTGTCGGATGAGGTTTGGCCGGTCGCAGTACCAAAGCAAAGAAACGATTTGAGAGTAAACTCCGGATCAAAGAAAACCCAAATCACACACCAATGAGGCTTACTTGTGAGTTTCTTACTCAAACTCACTTTTGCTGTTTTGGAACCGACAAAAGCCGATTTCAATTGGATGTAACAAGGAATCGAAGCGTTTGATTTCGAGTTTCGTTTACATTCGATTACTATGTCGTATCCTGCGTCATCAACCTGCGGCTTGAGTACTTCTACCTGAGTTGCGTGTGCCTTCCAGAGTCCTTTGAGAATCTGTCCGATGAAGAGGTGTTCAATGATTGACTCCCTATGTGAGGAGCGTGTGCTGTTCTCTGAATTGATTTCGAATTCTGTGCCAGTCATATTCCACCTCCTATAGTAGAAACAATCCCTCAGGGGCTAAAGCCCGCGCTGTTTTTGCCGCTTCTGCGGCACGACTAAAGTCGTGCCCTTTCAAAGCTGACAACTGATTACTGAAAACTCGCAGTGTTTGCCAGGCCGCCGAGCAGCAGCAGCAGCAAGGCTTTCTGCGCGTGCATGCGGTTTTCGGCTTGATCGAAGACTATGGATTGAGGGCCGTCGAGCACTGCATCGGTGACTTCGGCGTTGCGGCGCGCGGGCAGGCAGTGCATGAAAACCGCATGACTGGCGGCTTTCGCCATCAGCGCTTCGTTCACCTGGAACGGGCGAAAGATGGGTGCGCGCTTGGTGGATTCATGCTCGAAGCCCATGCTGACGCAGACATCCGTGTAGACGGCATCGGCGTTTTCGACAGCTAACTGCGGGTCTTGCAGGAGACGGATTTCGCAGCCATTGGCCTGGGCGATGTCGCGGGCGAGAGTGACGATTTCGATGTCGGGCGAGTAGCCGCGCGGCGTGGCGATGGTAACGTTGGCGCCGAGTTGCGCGCCGGTGAGCATGAGCGAGTGGCAGACGTTGTTGCCGTCGCCGAGATAAGTGAAGTTGAGCCCTGTGACGGAGCCGAAATGTTCCTGCAGCGTCATGAAGTCGGCCAAAGCCTGGCAGGGATGCTCGAAGTCGGAGAGAGCGTTGATCACAGGGACGCGGGAGTTGGCGGCCATCTCAACAATGGTGTCGTGCGCGTAGGTGCGTAGCACGATGACATCGACCCACCGCTCAACGTTGCGAGCGACATCGGCGACCGACTCGCGCTCGCCGAGTGGGGAACTGGTGTGATCGACGAAGATGGCGTTGCCGCCGAGTGTGTTGATGCCGGTCTCGAAGGCCAGGCGCGTGCGCAGGCTGGGCTTCTCAAACATGAGTACCATCTGCTTGGCGTCGAGGGCGTGGCGATACTCGCGCGGGTTGCGCTTGACGTCGTGGCCGAGCTTCATGATGGCGCGGACTTCGGCACTGGAGAGATCGGCGATGGAACACATATCCTCGCCGGCGAGCCGTGCGGCAGCGGCGAGAATGTCGGGGTCTTTCTGCACGGGCACGGTGATCTCCGGGCGTTCGATGGTTGCTCTGCTAGACATGGTTGGGGCCTCCTGCGGCTTGAGATGCGGAGTGAGATGCGCCGACAGTGCCGGCATGTTCTGTAAAGATTTCGTCGAGCGCGGCAATGGCGGTATCGACATGGGCACGCTCGAGAATGTAGGGCGGCAGGAAACGTAACACCGTGTCGCTTGTGCAGTTGATGAGGATGTGCCGCTTGAGCATTTCGGCTACGGTGAGCTTGGCGAGGTCGGCCGAATCGATCTCCGCGGCAACCATCAGGCCCTTGCCGCGCACGTCGATAATCGCACTGTGACGTGCGGCGAGCGAGCGCAGTTGCTGTTGAAAGTAGTCGCCGACTTCGGTGGCGTGGGCCAGGAGATTTTCTTTCTCGATGTGATCGATAAGTGCGATTGCAACGGCGCAGGCTAGCGGGCCTCCACCAAACGTGGTGCCATGCATACCTGCGTGGATGGCGCGCGCGACTTCTTCTGTGCAGAGAATTGCGCCGAGTGGGATGCCGCCGGCGAGAGGCTTGGCCAGAGTGGTGATGTCGGGCTGAATGCCGTAATGCTGATAGGCGCACCACTTGCCGGTGCGGCCCATGCCGGCTTGAATTTCATCGACAATGAGGAGTGCGCCGGTGGAACTGGCGAGTGCGCGGACTTCGGCGAAGAACTCCTGCGTTAGCGGGCGAATTCCGCCTTCGCCTTGAATGGCCTCGACTAGGATGGCGCAGACTTCGTTGGAGAACTTGACGCGGAGATCGGCTACGTCGTTGAACTTCACGAACTCGACGCCGGGAACGACGGGGCCGAACGGCTCACGATACTTTGCTTTGTACGTGGTGGAGACCGAGCCGTAGGTGCGGCCGTGGAAGCTTTGCTCGAGGGCGAGAAACTTTGTGCCGATGTTGACGCCTTCGCTGCGGAGAAGGCCGGCGTGAGCACGCGCTAACTTCATTGCGCCTTCCCAGGCTTCGGTGCCGGTGTTGGCGAAGAAGACGCGGTCCATGCCGGTGCGCTCAGTGAGGCGAAGAGCAAGTTCCGCCTGGCCCTCGTGATAGAAGAGGTTCGACGTGTGGATGAGCGCTTTGCTCTGACGGGCGATGGCTTCTTCGATCACCGGATGGCCGTACCCGAGAGCGTTGACGCCGATGCCGCTGAGCAGATCGAGGTACTTCGTACCGTTCTCGTCGATAATGTGCACACCCTCACCGCTCACGAAGAGGATGGGGTTGCGGTCGTAAGTGGAAAGCAGAAGCTTGGCTTCCGCGGCGCGAATTTGATCGAGTTTGGTCACTTCATTTCTCCGTGGGATTGTTAGGCCACCATGACTTCGGTGCCGTGAGCAACGCGGGAACTGCACAGGTCGGGAAGGGAACCGGCAGCTTCGGCGGGCAAAATTCTTACGCGCTTTACGCCGTTCAAGAGAGCTTCACGGCAGGCGCTGAGTTTGGGCAACATGCCGCCGGAGATGACTGCGCTCTTGGCCATCTCCGCAATTTGATCGATGGAGAGCCATCGGAGTACCTGGCCGTTTGCGCCCTTGACGCCGGGGACGTCGGTGAGGAAGACAAGCGCGTCGGCGCGGCAGGCGATGGCGCAGGCCGCGGCCATTTCATCGGCGTTGATATTGTAATATTCACCATCGAAACCGAGAGCCATGGACGAGATCACGGGGACGCCGTTCAATTGCCAGATGGCTTCGACCCAGCGCGGATCGCTGGCGACGATTTCGCCGACGTAGCCGAGGTCGGGGGCGGTGCGCTTTTTGCGGGCGCGGAAGATGAGGCCGTCGCCACCGGATAGGCCGACTGCGGGCTGGCCGAGCGCGCCCAGAGCGGCGACGAGGCCCTTGTTCACTTTGCCGGCGAGGACCATAAGGGCTACATCGCGGGTTTCCGCATCGGTGACACGGAGGCCGTCGATGAACTCACTTTGCTTACCGAGGGCCTTTAACATGCGGGTCAACTGAACGCCGCCGCCGTGGACGACGGCCACCTGGTTGCCATCGCGCACCAAGTCGGTAATGGCACGCATGGAACCATTGAGGAGCGAGGGAGTTTCAAGGCCAGCACCACCGAGTTTGACGACGTACTTCATTCGAGTCCTTCTGCTTCGGGCCAGTCTTCAATGACGTTCAGATTCTGCACGGCCTGCGAGGACGCGCCCTTCAACAAGTTATCGAGACAACTGACAATTACGGCACGGCGGCAATCGGATGCAAGCTGGAAGCCGATGTCGGCATAGTTGGTATGCACAACGTGCTGGATTTGCGGGAGCGTCTTGTTGTGGAGACGGACCATGGGGCTTTCAGCGAAGAATTCCCGGTAAATCTGTGAGATGCTGTCCACGGTTTGCTTGCTGCTGAAGCGAACGTAAATGGTGGAAAGAATTCCGCGCGGTATGGGCAAAAGATGGGGCGTGAAGACGATCTGGCTTTGATCGACGCCGATCTGCTCCAGCAATTCACCGGTGTGGCGATGGGTGAAGAGGCCATAGGCGGAGAGGTTGTCGGCTGCATACATGAAATGCGTTTTGGCGGTGGGCGCTTTGCCTGCGCCGCTCACGCCGCTTTTGGAATCGGCGACGATGCCGTGATTCAGGTCGACGAGGCCGGCGGCAACGAGCGGCTTGAGCGCGAGGATGATGGAGGTGGCGTAGCAGCCGGGATTGGCGACAAGGCGAGCTCCGGCAATTTGTGCGCGATGCAGTTCAGGCATGCCATAGACGGCTTGTGCCTGGGTTTTCGCGGCCAGTTCGGCGCCCTCGTCTTCGAAGTTGTAGATGACTCGGTTGGCCGATTCATTGAGCCGCCATGCGCCGCTGAGGTCAATTACACGCAGACCACGCGCAAGAGCTTCCGGGACCCACTTGCGGGACTGTTCGTGAGGCGTGGCCAGGAAGAGAACTTGAACGCCACGGCTGAAAAGCAGTTCCCAGGAGAAGGGTTCGAGCTTGAGGTTCTTGGTGTCGCTGCAGGCTAACTGCGGATGGATCTCGGCGAGGGGGATGCCGCCGCGTGCTTCGTCCTTTGCGTCGACGCGGCCGGCAAAGACAGGCGGCGCGCCTTTGAGACGGGGATGGTGGAGCAGCAGCCGGGCCAATTCGGCGCCAGCGTAGCCTGTGACTCCCACAACTGCGGTTTGTATTGTGTTGGTCATGACTCGAGAATCATCCTCAACCGGGCTTCTACTTCCGTTGCTCGGCGCGGGTCGGGACAGATGACCAATATGGTGTCGTCGCCGGCGATGGTGCCGACTACTTCCGGCCAAGCCTCGCGGTCGAGGGCTGCGGCCACCGGCTGCGCTCCGCCCATAGCGGTGCGTACCACAACCTGGTTCATTGCCTGCTGCACGCGCAATCCAAAACTCTCAAGCATTTCCATAACTGTGGGTGGGGCGTCGTCTGCGATTGCCGTGGAGACGCCGTTTGTTCCGTTGGCGCTGGGCAGGGAATAACCGCCTGGGCCCTTGGAGAGCCGGAGTTCGTGGATATCGCGCGAGAGCGTGGCCTGCGTAACTTCAAAGCCGCGACGGCGCAGTTTGCGGCGCAACTCGTCCTGGTTTGAGACCAGAGAATGTGCCACAAGTTCCTGTATCGCGTTGTGTCTTTGAAATTTCATGGCGGACTCTCGATCGACGATCCGGATATGCCGGACAAATCGAAAGCGCGGCTCGCAGTACATGCGGCCGCGCATGAATAAATATACAACAGAAATGTATAACTATGCAAAGCTTTTTTGTGAATTCTCCGAAAAACAATCTCCAATTATTTCAATCGGCCTGAAGCTGCGAGACAAGGCGCGCAGTGTTCGCAGGAAGCAGCGGCTGGATGGTTCCCAATGAGACTTTGGAATGGGGAAGAGCGGATTCTCAGGCGCGATTCACCTTCTTGCGCTTCTTCTCTTCGTACATTGCCTTGTCGGCGAGGGTTAGCAGATCGTTGAGAGACTGCCGCTGGTGCTCCTCGGCAGTGGCATAGCCGACGCTGAAGCTGAGCGGGAACTCGTGTCCAGCACGGGAGTTTCTATCTGTTGCGGCATCTTCGAGGCGACCCGCGGCGATCGACATGGCAACATGGCCACACTGACAGACGACGGTGAATTCGTCTCCGCCCACTCGACCAATCACGTCGGTCTCACGAAACACTTGCTTCAGAATCCCGGCTGTTTCCACCAAGGCAGCGGAGCCTGCGTTGTGACCGCGCGAGTCGTTGATCTCCTTCAAGTTGTCGAGATCGATGAAAAGAACCGAGCATGCGAGTTGAGAACGTTGCGCCAGGCTCAGAACCTGCGCTCCGAGAAGGGAGAAACCGCGGAGATTGTAGACGCCGGTCAGCTCGTCGCGCAGCGATAGGTCATGAATCTTGGCCTCCATGCCTTTGATGTACCAGACAAGAAACATCAAAAAGACAAACGACATCGTCGCGGCAACGGAGGCGAGGATCGCTGTGGCGTAATTCGCGGGTAGGATCTGAGAACGGAGCATGCGCTGCCGCGCGAATTCGCGAAGAAACGGCAAAACCAGGATAACGAGGCCAAGGCCCCTGGCGATCCTGCTGCCAATGCCGCGGTCCAGAAAGATGGAAAAGATGCCCCTCTCGGCTCTGCGAAAAAAAGCCACAAGAGTGAGAAGCACGAAGCAAAGCAGGGTTTGCGGTGAAGTGCGGGTAACCCCGGAGAGGCCGAAGATGCGCATTGCGCCGAAGACTTCTCCCGATGCCAGCACAAGCACCATTAGCCCGAGACAGCTCGTGACAAAGTCGGCAATGCGTACGGCGATGCGCCCTCGCACCCGGATCAGCGCAATCGTAATCCCCAGCAGTGCTAATCCGGATGCGGTCTGCGGCGAGGGTCTGTCCGGCCAGAGCGAAGTGGATTTGGGGTCGAAGGGGAAGATGCGATCGAGACCGGCAGCGATGTGAAATGCGTACTCGCAGAGGATCGCCATCCCCAACAAGGCTGCGAGGGTGGCAAGCACCAGGCTGAGCCGCTTGACCCGGAGGGAATCGTGCTGCTCGGAGAATTCGAGGCTGAACGCGCTCAAGAGCACTCCCAGTGCGGTTTCGGCGCTCATCAGCCGCCAGCTGTTGGGCATGAATTTGCCCAGTACGGGGAGGTACCAGGCGAGGAGAGTCAAAAAGCCGATCGAGGCAACGGCCAGGAAGCAGAAGTGCTTGACGATGGCCAGCTTGCGGAGGAGCTCCGGGTCGGATTCGCCAATCGACAAAGGTGGGTTGAGCTTAGGCATCTTCGGAGAAGAAAGACCAGCAAATCGCGAATGGAAAAGCAGTTCCGTCCTCAAGTTGAAGTGTAAACCGTCAGGCGCTCAACACGATACTCCACTAAAGGGGTCATTTGCCGAGTTGGGGAACGGTCAAAATCGTCAAAATGGGCGCGAACGAGTCAACACGCATCCACTCCGCGCTGATACACTCTCGACTGTCCGCGATAAACGATAATTCGCGTTCTGTGTGCCAATCCCATGACAGCGATTCCATCGATTTCTACCATCAATGATCTTTTTCGCCGCATAGCGGCCAGCGCCAACCCGCGCGCCGTGCTTTGGCAGGACGAGTTTGGGCAATGGCTCCCGATTTCTTCAGACCAGATGTATCAGCGGGTGAGGGCTTTGGGGGAGGCTTTTCTGAGTTGGGGCGCGCAAAAGGGAGACCGCATCGCGCTGATCGGAGAGAATCGCTGGGAGTGGGCGGTGAGCGATTTTGCTTCACTGGCCATTGGGGCCGCGAATGTGCCGATTTATCCGACGCTGACGGGTGAGCAGGTGGCCGTTCTTGTGCGCGACGCGGGTTGCCGCATTGCGGTCGTTTCGAATCGACTGCAGTTTGACAAGCTGAATGCGGTTAGAGCGCAGACGGAGTTGCAGCGGATTGTGATCATGGATTCCGCGGCGCCGCCGGAGGGAGCAATTGCATTCAGCGAACTGATGGCGGGCGCGGACGCGAAAGGCAGCGAGCGCGATCCGGTGTTTGACGCCCTGGTTCGCTCTGTGGAGCCGAAGGACGTGGCTACGCTGATCTACACCTCGGGAACGACCGGCGAGCCAAAAGGCGTGGTGCTCACGCACGGCAATATTGCGGCGAATCAGAACTATGCGCCAGTGGAATTCAATTTCAATGCGACCGACTCCTGCATTTCGTTTTTGCCGCTCTCGCATATCACGGCGCGCGCCCTGGATTACGTGATGTATATGTCCGGGGCGCAGGTGGCGTATTGCTCGCAGTTCGACAAGCTGCCGCAGGCGATGAAGGATATCAGACCGACTGTGCTGGTGGGGGTGCCTCGGGTCTACGAGAAGATTCGCCAGGCGGTGGAGCAGAGATCGGCGGCTTCGCCGGTGAAGAAGCGGATGCTGGCATGGGCGCTTCGCGAGGGAGCGAAGCACCGGGATACGGTATATAGCGGCAAGCAGCCCGCGGCAATGCTCTGGAAGCTGGCGCGGAAGCTGGTCTATTCCAAAGTGCAAGAGGCATTCGGCGGGCGGGTGAAGGTGTTTGTGTCGGGTGGGGCGCCGCTGGGAATCGATACGGCAAAGTGGTTTGCGTCGGTAGGCATTGCTCTCTGGGAGGGCTACGGGCTGACTGAGACATCGCCGGTGATTGCGCTGAACACCCCGGTGAGCCAGCGGATGGGGTCGGTTGGCAAGAAGTTGCCCAATGTGGAGTTGAAGCTGGCCGAGGACGGGGAGTTGCTGACGCGCGGGCCGGCGGTGTTTGCGGGCTATTGGCAAAAACCGGCTGCGAGCGCGGAGTGTTTCGACGCGGAGGGATGGTTCAAGACTGGCGATATCGGTCATCTGGACGAGGATGGATTTCTGTACATTACGGATCGTAAGAAGGAGTTGCTGAAGACATCGGGAGGCAAACTGGTGGCGCCGCAGCCGATTGAGAGCAAGCTCAAGAACAGTGTGCTGGTGGCGCAGGCGGCGCTGGTGGGAGACAAGCACAAGTTTATTTGCGTGCTGCTGGCTCCCAACTTTGTCGCTCTGGAGGATTGGGCACGACACCACGGCGTGGGGGCTGGGAGCCGCGCCGAGCTCGTTGCCGACAGCCGGGTGCTGGCGCTTTACGGCGAGATTGTGCGCGAGGTGAACAGCGGCTTGGCGAATTTTGAGACGCTGAAGCGGTTCCGCGTGGTTGCGGAGGAGTGGACCCAGGAATCGGGTGAGCTGACACCGTCGATGAAGCTGAAGCGGCGGGCGATCATGGCACGATACGCGGCGGTAATCGACGCACTTTACGCGGACGAAGCAACCGCGCGCGGCGAATAGGGGCGACCAGTTTGCCGCGAAGGTCAACGCGTTTCGTCCACATGTTCTGGATGCCGCGGAAAAAAGGAGCGCCCCAGGCGCCCACGCCGAGAAGGCTGCCAAACAGGATGACGGCATCGATGCTGATGCGGCCCTCGCGCGTCCAGTAGGCGTCCGGTTCGAGGTTCAGCCAGAGGGCGAACTCGTCCAGGGTGAGGGCCGCTCCAACGCCGTAGCTTACCGACATGAGGCGGCTGAAGAAGATGGAAAGGGGCGAGTGGGAACGTCCCAGGTCCAGGAGCCAGCCGTAGCCGACGAGCAGCAGAATGAGAATTCCCCAGACCAGGTGATGAATGTGGTGGCCACGGACGGTGACCCATTGGAACGGGCCCACGTTGTGCCTGATGAGCTCAACGAGGATACGGACGCCGATAAAGGTGATGAAGAAAGCCACCGAGGCAATAAACATGCGCTGGCGGGGCCGGTCGGGGATAGTGGCGCGAATTAGGTATCCCAGGCGGGTCAACTGCAGCAATACCAGCAGCAGGATGACGACCAGGGTGGCGAACGCGAGCAGAAAGAGCGCTCCGGTTCCGAGCATATCTTTATTGAAACATTCCGGCTTGGCATTCCCAACAACTAAATCGATCGTGTGAAAATCTTGGAAAGCGTGCGCCCGGTCACGATTTCTCTTTACAGGGTCGCGTTACACTAGCTAAGGCGTCGAAAAGGGTGACCCAACCTGGCCTGGCGCCTTTGTTGAAGATCAGAGAACGAGATTCGGGAAGCAAGAATCACGAAGCGAGAATCAGTAATCAGGGACAGGTTCCCGGCGCGGCCCGTGCGGCTGCGCTAATTCGAAGAGGAGATTAGGCGATGCGAGTTGCTTTGTTGACCGGCGGAGGCGATTGCCCCGGACTGAATGCGGTGATCTACGCGGCTGTGAAAAAGGGAATCAACCACTATGGCGATGAGTTTATCGGCTTTTTGAACGGCTGGCGCGGCGTGCTGGACAACAACTTCATTCCCCTGACCCTGGAAAACACGGACGGCATCCAGTTGAAGGGCGGGACCATCCTGCATTCCTCGCGCACCAATGTGAAGAAGATTCCCGGCGGCATCGAGAAGGTCCAGGAAGTTCTAAAGATCAACAAGATCGATGCGCTGATTGCGCTGGGCGGAGACGACACGCAGTCGGTGACGCTTTATCTGAGCGAGAACGGCGTGCCCAGTGTGGGCGTTCCCAAGACGATCGACAACGACATTAACGGCACCGATACGACGTTTGGTTTCGACACGGCGGTGATGATCGCAACCGAGGCTATCGATCGCATTCACACTACCGCCGATTCTCATAATCGGGTGGTGGTTGTGGAAGTGATGGGCCGCGATGCAGGATGGATTGCTTATGCCTCCGGCGTGGCCGGTGGGGCGCACGTGATTCTGGTTCCGGAGAAGGACATCGACATCGACCACGTTTGCGCGCTGCTGAAGTACAACTACGATCATGGCAAGCATTACGGCGTGGTTGTGGTGGCCGAGGGCTGCCATCTGCCGGAAGTTGGCCAGGTAATCGGCTCGGGGCAGGTCGATTCCTTCGGTCATGCGCGGCTGTCCGGCATTGGCGAGGCGCTTGCGGAACTGATCGAGGAGAAGACGGGCTTTGAGACACGCTCGGTGAACCTGGGACACACACAGCGCGGCGGCGTTCCGACGGCCTTTGACCGCACGCTGGGGCAGCGTTACGGACTTCATGCCATCGACATGGTACACGAGGGCAAGTGGGGGCGGATCGCGGTGCTGAAGGGGCTGGACATTACCGACATCACGATCAAGGAAGCGATTGCGACGAACCGCAGGCTCGATCAGCGGTTCTTTGACGTTATTGCCGATCTGGAAGCCAAGGTCTAATCGCTGCAGAATTTGCCGCGATTTGCAAAAAGCCATCCTCATTGCGAGGGTGGCTTTTTGCTGCGCCCTTGTTTGGATCGGGAACTGGATGGGTTAGAGTTGGGCTGTGCATTATCGCCTTTATGAGCCGCAAGATTTCGATGCGTTGTATGCGATTGAGGAGGTGTGTTTTCAGCCGCCGCTTCGATTCAACCGCGGGTATATGCGCCAGCTTATCCGGCAGCCCGATGCCGCGACATGGATTGCGGAG